>Ga0131853_10000161_pt1 | contig 114529 bp, 90 predicted proteins | sample TergutLab28metaG_FD_92764 | JGI IMG/M metagenome (GOLD analysis project Ga0131853, IMG submission 92764) | Labiotermes labralis P1 segment gut microbial communities from Petit-Saut dam, French Guiana - Lab288 P1 (version 2) (version 2) | ecosystem: Host-associated > Arthropoda: Insects >...
AGCCTCAAACTCTTTAGGGTCTATTAGTTGAAAAATGCGTTGAGATGTATCGTGTGATGCTACCCCGTTTTTTAGTACCAGCCCTAGCTTTTCGCGAAACCATTGTTCCTTTACTCTACAGAAGTCTGTTATATCTTCCCAATGCTCGCAGCCACTAATTACTGCACATATTGTCATTACTACCACTTCCTGTAGGTTGTACTCGGTTTTCTAGGATTGCCTCGGGTCTGTTAAATGCTCAAAATATTTCTTCATTTACTTCGTATCCCCTTTCGGGGAGTAGTTTACTCTCTTTTTCAGAGTCTGGAAAGCTTTTCATGCGTTTGCCCTGACGAACTTTACGAAAGAAATCATCAATATGATAAACAAAGCCTACGGTGAAAGAATCCGCATATTCAAATCTCAAATCCCTCACTCCATCCGCGCGGCTGAAACAAGTGCGACAGGCAAGTCAATATTCAAACACGACCCAAACGGCAAAGTAGCGACAGCATATGAAGCGTTTACAAGAGAGGTGCTTAACTGTGGGTAGCCGGGGAGTTACTGCGCGTGAAAGCGATTGCGGATTAGATTATCTCATCATTGCTACAGAGAAGTGCTTAAAACCTATTAATTTTAAATACTTCGATGTTAAAGACATCATGGATACACTTAAAAATCATATCACAGACGCAGTCCGACGAGAGCATATATCTTATCTGGAAGATAAGGAAGATGTTCAGGAGTATATTGACGCAAATCTTCCACAAAAATTAGATGCAGTTGTTTTGCTGATTGCTGAATGTCTGTCCAAATACCATCAAAACGGTGAGTTTATCTTGTATGACTATGAGGCAAATACCGAGAGAAAAATTACCGAGTTTATTTACACAGACAATATTTTGGATGACTTGCTGAAAGCACTAAATGAAATGCTTGGCCCGGAGCATTGGGAATACAAATCATGGATTCGCGATAGTGACCGCAAAGAATGGATATCACATATGAAGATGATGTGTGACAGTCTTGTTAGCCTTAAAGGGGGTAATTGACCATGAATAAAAGTATCCTTGGAAATAATGCACTTTCTAGTTATGATGATATTTTTAAAAGCATCACGAACAAGGCTGGTCGCGAAATCATCGTTGACATTCCTCTTGAAGAACTCCACTCACCTGAATTTCATCCCTTCCAAGTAAATGATGATCATGAAATGGACAGGCTTGTAAAGAGCATTGCGCGATATGGTGTCCGCGAACCCGGTCTTGCTCGTTCCCGCATTATTGGTGGATATGAACTGCTTTGTTGCAACAGACGCAAAAGAGCTAGTGAAATAGCAAAATGCCCAACGATGCCAATTATAATACGTGAACTTGACGACAACACTGCGGCATTAGTGATGGTGGATTCTAATCTTGAACAGCGCGAAAAATTATTGTACAGCGAACGAGCATGGGCATATCGCATAAAATTGGAAGCTCTCAATCATCGAGGTATTAAATCAGATACTCCCGGTCAGCTTTCTGTGGATATATTATGTGAGCAAACCGGTGAAAGTAAAAATCAGATATTCCGGCTGGTTCGGTTAACAGAGCTTATCGTAGCGTTGATAGATAAGGTTGATACTAAGCAGCTTGCGTTTAACCCTGCAGTGGAGCTATCTTATTTACCCCAAACAGAACAAGCAGCGGTTGCAGCGGTAATGGAATTGTACGAAATAAAACCATCACTGTCACAAGCAAGACGCCTAAAACAGATGAAACTATCAGAGCAACTCACAGTTAAAAAAATTGATGCTATACTTTCGGAAGTTAAGAAGTCATCAAAAAGTGAAATCGCAGGTTCTATGCGATTCCATGAATACTTTCCACCTAACTATTCTCAAACACAGATGGATGAAGTAATAACTTCTTTATTAAAAAGCTGGCAAGCGGGACAAACTCAGATTAACAAAGGGGGAGTATCGGCATGATGACTAACGAACTGTCGATTGCGGGAATTGAAAGTGCCTGACAATGCATTATAAATACGGCGAAACCTTCAGCTGAAATAAACACGTAGTCAAAACTTAGTAATTCGCATAATTTGGCAGTCCCGTCGGATCAAATACTAACATGAGATTATTCGTTTTGGAAAGCAGGGAGACCATGCCAATACCGATCCTGCCGATAATACCTTCTTGAAAGCCCACGACTTTACAGGGCACTACCATACACTTTCGCCCAGCTTGGCGAGATCCACTTCGACCGATTTGAAGACAATTAAATAGAGTTGATTCGTTGCTGCTAAATGTGAAAATTCGAGTGACGGTGGCGTTCAAATGGAAAAGTGAGAGAGAGGGTTGAAAACAATTAAAATTACGCATATAATAAAAACAGTCCAGCAGGGGTATGCTAGACTATAGTGAATCATGACCAATTGACTTGGTTCACCGCTAGGTTTTAATTTCTTACCAAATAGCCGTTATCCTTGCACAGGGCGGCTATTTTGTTGTCTTGTCGTTTAAATATCGTCCGGCCAAAAATGACAGAATCATTCCAAGTGCCGTCAGCAGAAAGCTATAAAGCTCACTAAACGAAAAATCTAACATGGCCCCACCTCCTAACATTAGTCGGTGAGTGCCCAAGCCAATTCTTGGTCACGTAATTAATTGTATCGTAGTGCATTATCAAATTCAAGTTAATTACTTCTGTTTTTTTACTGTGATTACATGAAAAAATACAAACAAAAACAAGTTGAAATGTGCATGTAATATGGGTTTGCTGTACTTTTATGATATAAAAACTAAAGGATTACGTATGATAATTCATCCTAAAGTTAAGATTTATTATCATGGTTTCACTTTGCTTCATTTCTATTTTTATACAATTTTAGACATTTTTAGGCTTTTTCTTGTAAAATTTAGAGTAGTGTGCTACTTCATGAGATAAAGTAGGCAAATATAGATGGAGTCTAATATAGCTGAAGAGCGGTATCTCAAAAGTGCCTAATGTCTAACCAAACAAACGGAAACTAAGTGATTTTGGTCTGCATTAACACCGATTTTTATGAACCTATTTTGTGTTAAGCATCTATATAGGGTAACTTTTTCTCATCCTATCGATCACACACAGATACGTTAAGCACCTGTCCAGCAAGCACATTGCTTACAAATTATGGACACATTAGTCAGTAAAATATTGTTTGCAATTCGTTATAACTGATCTCACATCTGTATCACTATGAACGCGAAATTTATTTGGATCAACAGAGAATATAACTAACAAACCAAACAAATCAACCACACTGCCCCGGAGCGTTCCCAATACAAGGAATCCTCCGGGCTTTTTTGTTTTCACCAAATACATTCGGAGGGAAGAAGAATGGACAACAGTAAAGAGCGCGAAAGCGAATGGAAGGGCTACTTTCTCGAAGATTGCGACTGTTCAGCATGTAAATATTATCTTGGCAAGAAAAGAGGCTGCAAGCTCGTCAAATGCTGTTGTGAGGACGAAAAACTTGATGCGTTAGAAAAAGGACGTACTAGCATGTCCTCCATTATGATGCACCCCCCTGGTCGCACACTTCGTGTGCTGCTCGGGTCTGCGGCCTACCAATCAAGGCACTATATGAAGTTAGCTTGGGTAGGTACGGTGGTTGGTGGTTGCGTGGGTGTCATTGGGGTGACTACTTCCGGCAAGGTGCGAGGGTCTTCTGTTAATGCACGATATGCGGCGGCGAAGTCGTCCGGGCTGTGTATTTCACTTAGTTCCAATACCGCTGCCGCATCGCCCAGCTTATCGTCTTGGATTATCGGCAACAGCATCAATAATGTTTTCCGCAAGTCTTGATATCCACAGTTTTTAAGGTGGTTTTGTACTGTCTCAGGCAAGGTTAGGAAGTATGGCGATTTAAGAAACGCACGAGGTTTGCGAACTAACGCTGTAATATATGGGGCAAACTTGATTTCCGGCTCGCTTTGGCGACCGTATTTTCTTGTATGGGTTGCTACCCATTCGTATCTTTCATTTAGGATTCGGATTTCGTTTGCGCCTACTTCAAGCCACATCTTGTACATGGCTGTGCTGTATGGGGTCACGCTTAATTCTTTTTTACGTTTGCTGACGTAGTTTGTTACCGTTTGTTTGCCCACGAGCAGCAGTTGACTTAAGGTTTCGTTGGCGACAAGGTCATTATAAGTTTTCGTTGCCGTTCTACGGTGCTTTCGCTTCCGTTTTAGGTCTTCTCTTATCCATTCGTCTATTGTTGGTTTCAATGGGTCAAGTCCACTTGTGCGCTGCTTTCTTGGCCGGTACGCCATGTTCCAGTCTTCATTGTCCGCATATTTTTTAACTGTGTTGAAGTGATATCCCGTGTGAGCCGCTATGTCTCGTAGGCTGCGACCTTCGATTTCTCGCAACGCTGTTACGTAATTCTGTTCTTCCATCGTTAGCACCTCTCTTGCCTCCTGCTGTAGTCTTTTTCTACTCACAGTTTATCGGCTTTTTTGGTTTTCGGCGGGTTTACTCTTTTTTGTATCCGCCTGTCGGTGCTACACTTTTTTATTAACTTTTGCTACATTTCAATTTTACAAAAAACACGGCACTTCTGTTTGGGCTAATGTAATTCGTTCAAGCCAACTTTCGTAATTTTCGGCATGAATGTATCCTGCACTTCCGTGGATATGACTTTCGTTATTGTCATGATGTTCTTGCCGATAATCCAAAGCTGCTTGCTAGTGTTCAATTGTTGGAAAAATAAGTTCCATCACATTGCCCTCCTGCATATCATAATAATTTCTCTACCACCGGGTGGAGATTTGTCATACCAAGAAAATTCGTCTACCACTACAAGCCCTGCCTTTTCAACTTCGGCACGAAGCTGAGGACTGTAATAATATTTCATTTGCAAATTTTCGACCAGACGCTCGGTTCGTCCATCAGGATGGGTTACACCATACGCAAGGTAAGGATAAACAACTTGATTTGCAGGGTCAATTTTCTCTCGGCATTCGTAACGTGCAATGCGTATGCCCGTTTGTTCGTCAATTATATCGCCAATAAATTCTTCAGCGCAGCACCAACTCTCGTCAAGAGGATTTGCATAAGGGTTGAAAACATTCACGATAAAAATACCGTCATCCGTTAAATGCTCACGCACACATGACAAAACATTTTCAATATCACCTTGTGCTGTTACAGCTTGAAATGCACGGAACGGAGCAGTAATAAATGCAAATTTTCGACCGATAGAAAAGTTTGCCATGTTTCCATAGATGATTTCAACACGGTCAGTTAGCCTCTGCTCCTTTGCCGCTTCGTCAGCTAATTTTTCTCTGAATACATCTAACATCTGTTTTGACAAATCCAGTCCTGTAATACGAAAACCCTCTTTTGCCAAAGTCAATGCAACACGCCCTGTGCCGCAACCCAATTCAAGGATTTCGCCCTTCTCACCGTTTTCGCCGCATTGCTGCTTTGCATATTCACGATAAAACGGAATATCGGGCATAGGTTGGTTGTTGATTCCGTGTATGATGTCGTAAATTTTTGCGGCTTCACGGTAAACATTTTTTTCGATTGCCATTAGATTTTCCTCCCTATCCACAAGCCATGTAATATTGCGTCTACTACATCAGGGGCTTCGCATATTGAATAATGAAACTCCATGTATCTTTGGAAATTTTCATCGCTTGCTTTATTCAGTTTATCAACAGCAGCGTAAACCATTCCGTCCGTGTCGATATTGTGCATTTTTTCAAGCCCACAATCTATTGCTATTCCCTCAATTACAGAAGGGGTTGTGGCAACAAAATGCTTTCAAGTTCGCCACTTTTGAATTTTAACAATTCTTCAATGCTTCCCACATCTTCGCTTAATTCCATATAAACGCATCCAATTTCCGTCAGATACGCAAGCGCAACAATCCCACCTTGTTTGCACACACGGACACATTCAGATATTGCTTTCCTTTTATCGTTATCATCACGGAAATGATACAGCGCACCCATGCACAAAACGACATCAAAGGTGTTGTCCTCATAATCTGATAAATGCTTGCGACAGCCGCGTAGCTGACGAGGAGTTTCTTCTTTCGAAGCAAGAGTATAAGCAGATAACTGGACGAGATCAGGGTGAGCGAGATATCGGAACTTACAGCAAAACCCATAAAACTTTTGCTCAATATAAAGCATCAGGATATGATAAAGATTTCTATGAAAGCCAACGTGCTGATATTACTTTGCACAGAGCGGCTAAGAAATATTTTGATGGGCTTGGGTTAAAAAAGCTACCTACAATTACAGCACTAAAACAAGAATATGCCACACTTCTCGCCGAGAAGAAAAAGCTATCATCTGGTTATCGTGCCGCAAAGGATAATATGCGTGAATTGATAGTCGCTAAGGATAACGCTACAAAGATTTTAGGTCTTTCGCCACAAATAAAAAAGCCACACGAACACGATTCTGAACGTGGGTAACAACAAAGCAATACGCTAAAAAGATAGGCTGATGAAATCAGCCGCAGCAGCGCGCCGAAGGTGTGCTTAACGGACGCGCTTTTGCGTCCGAGGGGTCTTAGGGGGAACCCCTAACAAGCATCCACCAAACCTATTTTGCGATAGCAAAATAGGCTTGGTGGAGAACGGGGAGATATCCCCGTTCCGTGCTTGCAAATAGGTAAACAACGATTCTTGAGTTATGCGCTTGAGTTTGGAATAATGCGCTTAATGTCAATAGTTGCTTGATAAATTCAGCGTTTCCGTTTTCAGAAACCATAGCAGAATTTATCAAAACGCATCAATTTTAAGGGCATGATAAACATGCATTTTTACAACTAACCGAAAGCTATGAATATGCTTTAGATTACCAAATTTGCAATATCAAAAAAAGTCAAATACTACATTTATATTTGCTCAAATTTTTCTAAGAACTTGCCAAAATATCTTTCTTCGGCTTCAAGTCTTGCTTTTTTAGCATCCTCTAAATCTTTGAAATCACCGAAGTTATAATTTTACCTTTGAAGTAGATCCTCGCACGCCACTTACCACTAAAGTTATTCCAGGAAACACCTCTAACACCACTTGTGTTATTCTTATTTATCGCTTTACTGGTGATTCTCCCCACATGTGTATTTTCAACATACAGCTTTTCTTTATATTTATTTAGTATACTTTTCTCTAAAAGTTTCGATAGCACTAATTGCTTCTTGTACAATATTGTCTACACTTTCGACAACCTCGCTTCGAACATTTTTTGCATAATGGGATGTCAACATTTTTATAATGCATAAATGAAATGAATCGCCAAGGGGGTACATCCGCTTCCTGTGGCGATTTTTTATTTTCAAATGAGATGATAATTATTTAGTTGGCATATGCAAACATTAAAACGCCTCTATTTGTGTCTTTTAAATTTCATTTTGCCCCAAATATGATATAGCAGTCAAACATCGTGACGCAAACAAAAGAGGACAACTTGATATTGGTACGGCTTCCGCGGCCTCATTAATAAAGAGTCTAAGTTCTATTCAAGGTACAATCCAAAAAAACTTATCAGACAGGATAGCTGATAAGTTAGATTATCGAGTGCCAAAATTAATAACGGAATACATAGATTACGGCAGCGGATACTATTGTGGCCGTTTTTATGATAATAACATATATCCTATTTGCCCCACCTTGTAATGCTCCAACCAACTGGAATTATCAAGAATTTTGTGCGGCTTGCGGCCAGAGGTTGAAATGGGGGATGTGAAGAGGAGGGTTCAGAAGCGGGGTGGTAATTCTTAATGATTCGCTGCACAATTTTGAGTTACCCCAAAGCCACCAGAAGAAAAGAGTGCAAAGCAAGAAATAATGGAGGTTGAGCAGCATAAAAAAATTAAAATGGAGTCGACAAAAACTACCATAAATCACTCGCCAAGGAAATTCACTATGACCCATTTTAGCATATTAAACAGCAATATTAAAAGAGAAATAATCAGATTTTGCGAAAAACTTTGCAAAGGGTTAAGCCACCCGACGTTTAAATTTACAACTCAAATGGTTTATGGCGTTCTAAGTGCGCAAAGCAGTCACTTGTCATAGATTACAAGAGCATTAAACGGAAATATTGCCTTAAAGAAAACGATAGAACGTCTATCTCGCCATTTGAATACATTTAGCGATGAAAAGGTTCTTTTCGATGCCGATAGTGAAGCACTTTCAACGCAAGTAGCTACTTACGATGAAAAGGCTACCACGCTAACCACGAAGCTAGAGTCAATGGTAAATGACACGCAACCCAAACTCGTCAAGCGGTTAATTGACCTTTCGGGCATAATCGAACCGATAAGAGAACTTGTCTTGGAGTTCGCCACCGAGATAAAGGTATACACGCCTGAGCGAATTGAAATTACATGGAAGTATGGCAATGTCTTTACACAACCAATGACAATCTCTGCCGAATGAAGCGGTAGAGGTTGTTCTTAAAAAATTTCACAAAAAATTTTCATATTATATTTTGGTTTTTACTTGACACCATCCGGCGTTTGCGATAGAAAGCCAAAAATGCAAAAGCTAGATTTTATTATAACCTTTTGCATGATTTTCTAAGTAGGAATCGACTACTCCTTCATTAAGTTTAAGGCGTAAGCCTGTTTGGACCACGGAACAAAAACATAACCTCTTTAATGGAGATATTAAGCGCAAGCATGGTGATTCGGTCAAGCCCCATGCCAAATCCGCCATGAGGGGGACAACCGTATTTGAAGAACTCTAAGTAATGCTTAACGTCAGCTGACAACCCCTTTTCTTGTGCTTGCTTTTCCAATTGTTTAAAACGATGCTCTCTTTGGGCACCCGTAGTAATCTCTACACCTTTCCAAATCAGATCATAACCAAGTGGGATTTCATTTTTGTCACGCATGTGGTAGAAAGCCCTTTTCTCGGCTTTATAATTTGTAACAAACAAAAATTCATGGTTGAACTTGTCGAAAGCGAGCTTTTCACATAATTGTTCTGCCTCTGTTGTTAAATCGGCTTGTATTCCATTAGGAGCAACATATCCATAACGATTGTTAAGTTCAGCATACACATCATCTAATTTCATCACAGGAAATGGCGTTTGAGGTACGGTTACTTCCACATTAAAAAGTCTTTTGATTTCTTCACCGTATTTCTCGTTTATAAAGAGAAGCATATAATACATCATCTTTTCTTGCATGATCATAACATCATGGAATGAATCAATATAACTCATTTCAATATCGAACCCGGTAAACTCTGTTGCATGACGATTTGTATATGATTTTTCAGCCCTGAACACAGGCCCGCACTCAAATACACGTTCAAAACCAGCGGCCATCGCCATTTGTTTATAAAACTGAGGACTTTGAGCCAAGTAAGCCTGTCCATCAAAATACTCCAAAGCAAAAACATCTGAGCCGCTTTCACTTGCAGTGTTAATTAACTTTGGCGTGTGAATCTCCAAAAAATTTTCACTAAGCAATGTTTGTCTAAACGACTGCGCAATATCTGTCTGTACTTTGAAAATCAACTGATTGCGATCACTCCGCAGATCAATCCAACGATAATCCATTTTATGGTCAATACTAGAATCATCTTGGATTGGTAGCGCACTTGCTTCGGATTCAACGCACAGAAATTCGGGCAGCATTTCTAATCCATTCAATTTAACATGTGGGTTGACGATAACTTCACCAATAATAGTAACTACTGAATCAAGCTTTAGATCTGTTATCTTGCTAGCTATTTCAGAGTTTTTGTCTTTAATTATCGTAATCTGTATTTTTCCTGTAATGTCCCTCAAGACCAAAAAAAACATAGTGCGTTTGTCGCGTATATTCTCTAAAAAGCCACTTATTCGGACTTTTTGACCTGGCTGTGCATTAGCTATATACGTTCGCTTCATACTTTTGTTCTCCTTTATAATTTATTCGTTTTCACACAGAAAAACGCCAACTGGTGACCAGCACAATGATGAAGGCGCACGTTCGTAAGGAGTATTTATTTTATGGATAAAAAGAATTTTACCACAGAAGTGGTGTGTAAGGCAAGCCGTTGACTTGGCATTTCATCGGGCAATGAACAGCCATGTTTCCAACCCACCCACCGATTGTTCTACCACGGCTTTGTCTTTGAGCTTGCGTATCTGGGCAGGGATGATTGCCACGCCATAATGCTGCACCAGTTCCCAGTACGATGAGTTGATTGCCGACTCGCAGTGCTTGGGCACGGTTACGGCGGTCTTGCAATTATCCGGTACACTTGACGCAGCACGCCCCCGTAACAATACAAGGCGTTCACATGGCCGTTAATCCAGCTCTGCTCCTTTTCGTTGGGGACGGCTTCCACGTAAGGATAATAGCTGTAGCGCAGTATCGATACGAAAAAGTGGGCTTTTACGCGTGTTCCGGTTTGGGCGCACCCCACGCATTCCGCGTTTCGCTCATCCAGCCCACTTCCATGATGCCACTGGCGTGGCGCTCCTTCGTATACTGTGCACGGTATTCCTCCCACATAAACTGGAAGTTGAGGTTCGGATTTTTCGCCAACTCCGAATGGATGGCTTGCCAGTCCGGCTCGTTAATCGGGGCTTTTGACGCCTTTGCGGGATACAGGCGTGCTTACAACTCATCGTCGCTCATTTGCTCCGCCACGCCGTAGGTACCCCCGGCTTCACGACATCGCTTCAATACCTCGCTGATGGTTGTTTTCCCGCACTCGGCACCCCATGCCCTGCTAGCTTAATCGCAGCATTTCGATGATTCTCATGGCTTGCATTCTCTTCATGGGTTTCTCCTTATAGCGACCGTTCTGTGCCCGCCTGTACGTGGGTTTGACTTTTTCCGATTTCTATCCGCGTCGTTCCTTCATCCGCGGCCTATAATTGCGACCACCCCTACGGCGCACTTGCCGGTGATGTCGCGTTTATAAGCGACGATACTGACCGTCCCGCTTTGCGTGCTGGGAGTCAGATGCAATTAGCGACTCAGGACTGCTCTCTCAGAAGTCATCGTAATCATACATCTTTTTGAAGATAGCGCATCCTGACATTAAACATAGTATCTTCATCTTTGGCGAGGATGGTTTTGTTATAAACATTCCATAGTTCTGGCATTGATATCTTTATTAATGTTAATAAACTGATATAGTCGCTGTGCTTCTTTTTTAAATTTCATTGAAGCAACAAACATCGCTAGCGGTGCAGAAGTAATTATTTTTTGCGAACAGAGATTGCGCAATTAAAATATCGCTTGTGTTTTCATCGTAGTGTCCTATTTTAGTTCTTGCATGAAAGCAAGGATATACACTTCCGTCACAGTCAACGACAATACGCTTTTTAGTGTGGGGGCAGTTCTTAATTTTGTGACCCTTTAAAAGAAACTGCAGTAGCTTCCAATAAAATTCACTTCTTTCTTGCAAAAAATCATTGAAAACATTTTTAACTGGATATTCATGCATTATTTCATCCGAAGTCCAATTATACTTCATGTTTTTGCTTTGAAGCATATTTAGTTCAACATCTGCTCCTATATTATCAGCAAATAATTTAAGTTCTTCAAGATGACCTATATTGTATTTAGTTAATGCACAGGATAGCGTAAGGTTTTTAAAGCCTTTTTTAGAAAGCATGTTCAAGTTAGTCATTAATTTACTGTAGCCTCCGCGATGTTCTTTAATATACTCTTGTCTTGGACTATCTAATGAAATATGGAGGTCAATATCATTGTTGATAATCCATCTGATATCATTTTCCATATTTATAGTGCCATTTGTACATATAGTTATTTTAGGGCAGTAGAAAGAAAGCCGTGTTGTCATTTCACCAAGTCTAGAATACAGAAAAGGTTCACCTCCTGTTAGCGTAATTTGGCTTATCTCTCTCTTCTTTGACAAGCACCGGGTAAATCTTTCAATCTTTGTCAAATCTATTTCTGAATTTTTGTGTTTATGCAACCCACTAACATAGAAACAATATTTACACTTTAGATTGCAATGATTATTAATGATTATACATAAATTATACCCCATATTTAATACACCTCACATATAACAGATTTTATTTAATTAACATTCAAGATCTTATTATTACAACCTCTGAGTAAGGCAAGGTAATCGATATTGTATTGTTCTTTCAAAAGCTGATTCATTAACTCCATAGTTATTTCTTTTTTTAGACCGTATAAGTAAATAAACAGATTGCGCAGATTCATTTTATTTTGCATATGAAAATCGAATATGTATTCCCAAACAAGAACTCCTTTGTTGAATAAGTGTTCATCATTGCACAGTTCAACTGCTCTAACATATGACTTTTTGTATGCTTTGTAAACATTATCGTCAAAACATTCACGAATATATAAAAGTTGCATGAACTCAGTAATACTTTCACATAACAACTCATTTGAAAATTTTAACTTTAATCCTATATATTGATGCACTAATTCGTGTATTAAATATTTATATAACATAAACAGCTGATTTTTAAATATCTTCGTGTTTAGAAGAATCAAGCCGGGATATGATAACCCTAAAGCATATTCGACATTGGCCTCATAAACACGCACATTTAATTGGCTGTCACTGAAATAGTTATAAAATTGTAAAAAATTTATCAACTTTCCATTTAACTGCTTGGACAACTTCGATTTAATAAGGATATTATTTCTGATTTCACAAACTTCACTCCTAATAAGTCCTTTATCAATAATTATTAAATTATATATGTTAGAAGCATTATTAAAAATAATTTCGTCAAAATTATTTATTTCGACTGACAATTCATATCCAAATTCGCGATTTTCAGGATATGGTATATTCAATGCGGGCTTGGCTAAAAAAAGAAAACCCTCTAACCTATACTCAATATATATTTTATTTGCATCGACACATAGAATGTCTTCATCTCGATTGTAGTCGATTCTCTCCATTTTTTCATTCATAACTTCAACAATCTTAATAGCTTTATCAAACTCAAATCTGCATGATGGAACTCTGCAATCAATTTCTAGTTTTATTAACCATCCTTTGCAAATGCGTTCCAAATTTAGATTGTATCTACTGCTATTTACATGTAGGCTGCTCATTTTCGCATTTTTCTTGAGCAAAGGGAGACAATTCATACAATCGGTTCAAAGCTACTTAACACTGAACTGTTAGTATTAGAATCCATGCAATTAAAACGTGGCACTACTATGTCAAAATGAAAATTTAGATCGATTGTCCCGCCAAAATCGATATTCCTACCAAAACCAAAATGGCAAGTGCCAAATGTTTTTTCGTAACTCTGGTATTGTTCTACATCCAAAATCGAACTATTTGTTCCGACGCCAAATTCACAAAGAGGAACTGCGGATGGCTTGTTATTTAAACAAATATACCCCGATATAATCTTAATCATCTTTGTTCCCCAAACTATATGACCATTTGCTGTGTTTTCTTTGACAGGAAAGCAAACCTCCCCATAGGGTAACGTTATAACATTATTTGAAAGCATAGTTATCTTATTCTCTTCAAAAACTTTCCTTTCTAACAAATCAAAAGTTATGTCTGTGCCGCGATTACAGACTACCCTCAAATTATATGTATTTTGTAATGCATTCACAATAATTTTATTCCGTATCTCTATTTCATCATCATCCGATATAAAAAGACTTTTGTTTTCCTTCCATTCATCTCTTTTTCCATAATCCAGGTAAACGATTCTGTTATTTTTTTCTAATTTAAGCAAAATCTTTTCTATGCCCTTATTTCTATAATATAAATCATTAATCACAACAATGCATTTATCTCTTAAATTACGCCAATGATTCTCTACATTTATATCAATGCCAATGAATTTTTTGTCAGTTGAATGACGATGAATTTCAAAGACATCAACATGGTTTGATGAATACATAAAATATATTTCTGTATAATTCAATAACCAATAGTCAATATTATACATTTTAGCAGTTTCCCTTCTCTAAAATACTCTCTTAACATAAGTTAATATAATTAATTTATGCAGTGTTTCACGGAACCTGAATCCGTGACAGGAACGAAGTTTATCGATCCGAAATCCCTAAAACACACTGTATCAAAGCAAAAATTTCATTTCGCCCATTGGGTGAAAACGAAAATGCGCAGAATGCTTGACTTTGTGAGGTTTAGTGGGGGGACAATCTAAAACTCATCATAGATTCAGAATTGAAGCCACAACTTTCAACCATGGCTTCAAGATAATCCTTTTGTTTTGACTATAAGTTTTCGTAAAATTAAAGCAAGATACATAAGCGATATGGACTGTGCGATAATTGCTACTATCCAAACGCTACTCCTGCCAAATAAATCCATTGCCAATCCCAGAAATAAGACTAGAATGAAATTAGAACCAGAATTTATCGCTGACAATGCAGATAAGTATGTACTCCTTTTCTCACTGGGGATAATATCATGCATCCAAGCTCCTGCATTTGCATATTCTAGGCCTATACCAAATTCTAATATAGAAGCAGATATAATAAACAAAATAATGTTTGCTCCGAAAATTAATATCAGTACAAAAGCAAGCACATTAATTATTCCACCATAAACTGTAAGTTTGAAATTCGTCATTCGAGGAAACTTAGATAACAATTTGCTCGATAAAAAACCTGCTATTGATTGAACTATCATAAATCCAACTAGGAAAATACCGATATGCTCACTTCTTACCCCAACATCATTTAAAGCATACAGTTGCCATACCAGCAAAAAAGATGTTAACGGTATGCTTCTCAGTATATAAAACAACAACAAACTTTTCATTGATTTATCGTTAAAAAATTTTTTAGTGGATATTATCACATCTTTAACAAGAGTATTTGCTTGCCGTTCACCATAATTATCCTTGAAAAAAATAAATGTGCTGGGTGCGATTAATAGAGAGAATATTCCGGCCATTAGTAGAACAGTCGAAACATTAAAGTCCTTTATTCCTGTGGCGAATGATGCCACAAATGCACCAAAAGCAGAAAATATTGATAATGCCCCACTCAATATCGGAATGACTCGATTTTTGTATTCAATTTTACCAATTTCCTTTAGTTTATCTACATACCACGACTGAGGGGTTCCACTAATAAGTGATACACCCAAGGATGATATTACAGTAAAAAAGGCAAATGAAAACACTATATTTGATAAAGAAAAACCTATTAACCCAATGCCCCAAATGAGAAAGCCCAATGCAGCTGTCTTCTTGCGTCCATATCTATCTGCGATATTGCCACTTGGATAATCAAATATCGCATAACTCAATGAGCTAATAGCAAAAATGATACTGATGCTAAAACCATCTAACCCGCGCTCATTCATAAACACCATGTATGCAGCTCCATACAACATATTTACGAAATTATAACCACCCAGTATTTTCCCCAAAAATAGGGAGTATTTTTTTTCAGGCAACATGAAAATCACTCACTTTATTATCTGTATAACGGGATTAAAACCCTCGCCTTTTAGGCGAAACCTTTAGGTCAACTAACAGGAAAATGAATCATAAAAGCCTAAAGAGAGAAACTATTCTCAAGAAGTAACCTAAATGCAAAATTATCGGAAGTCCGCGCATTGCGCATATGATATAAAGTACCATATTGTGTGGATAACAAAGTATCGCAAACCAATGATAACAGGAAAATTTGCAGAAATAACGAGAGAACTGATAAGGGGGACATGTATCTAAAGACCATGTCCACTTGTTAGTGTCGGTGCTACCCTACTTGTCGGCAAGTAAATTAGTACAGTATCTATCAAGAATCAAGATATAGCAGAAAATATGAAACCTGATAATTTCAGCATCAGCGAGTTTTAGCCGCCAGTACGAACCCACCGCCTTCTAGGCGGTGGTGGTTCAGTACCTTCTTTTATAACGCGCAATATCAGACTCAGAAAATTCTAGCAAATGATTCTGCTAATCTTGCTACCTCTTTTATCCTTATTTTTTTATAAGGAACGCTTGCCCCCTGAATATACATTAAGTCATAAACATTTGTCATCCTTTTTTTAATGTCTTGTAAATCAATAAAAGGAGTTATGCCAAGGTAATTCACAAACAGTGACAATCCAAGTAAATATGAAATTGTTTCCAAAGGGAAATTTATCGCCTTAATCAATAAATTTTTTGCTTCGTTCTGATTGACCTTTAAATTTTCTGATAAAGTATTCATCTTAATTTCAATACTTGTTTTATGTGTATTTACAAGCACAGATGCATAAGCTAGAGTTGCAATTTGTTTTAAATTAATGAGGAAACGATTGAGCAAATATCTATTTTTGAGCTTTAATATATACATTAATTCAGAATATTTTGCCCAACCTTCTTCAACTATATCATTATTCAAAAGTTTTTCTCTAAATCTATATCCACCTCTAATTGTGTTAGCATAGTAATGGCCAGGAAATATTTCATGTGCTACTATTTGTATCAGATTGCTTTCATCAATCTTCTTCAAACTATTAAAAAAGACAAACCCATAATCTTCCTTGTTTTCATCTCGCGTATCCATAAAGAAGTCACCCAAAAATGCATAATTCATTGCGCCATTATAATTCAAGAATTTTTCATCGTCTATCAACCTAAATTTATTAAATAATGTTGCACATCCATTCTTATTTGATTCATCAAAAGTTGAAATGACATTATCCACGATATTGATTATGTTTTCTTTGGTTGGATTAACAATTTTCTCATCAACATTCGTTTCAACAAAGTTGGATAAAGATTTTATTACTGATAAAATGTCTTCTTCCAAAGAAACTATATCTAAAGAAATTCCCGAGTTATTAAAGATATATTCGCAATAATCATTTTCCCCCAGTAATTTATAAAATGGCTGGCCGATTTTTTTCTGCTCAATAAAACAAATAGCTTCAGTCGCAAATTCATCAATCTTTCTAAATTGCTCTTTTGAAATAATCTTGTCGTTAAAAGTGTGAATGTTTTTAATTGATCGAAAATTATCTCTAATTTTAGTAATAGAACATATGCAATCTACAACATGAACTGTATTTAATTCTTTTTTCATACATACATTTATTTTCTCTAATGAATTTACTATTAAATCAATATTTTCGGGAATAAAGAAATTTGTGAAGTAATACCTTGGGGTTCTCCAATTAGCTGAAATTGCAGTTAATGTAGAATCAATCCAAGATTGGGGTTTAGTTTGATATTTCTGGATTAATAAGTGCTCGAATTTCCGCGCCTCAATCGCCCTAATTAAAGCAGCATCATCACTTTGCAAAACAATTTCATCAAGTTGACACATAAGATTATCTATATTTAATTTTGAATAATTAAACTCGTCCATCACTTTGTTTCCACGGTGTACACATGTCACTGGAGATAGTATATCGGTAATGCGACAGTATTGATGGATATTTTCATTTTTTATGTCCATAAGCTACAGCTTCCCTCCTGATCGAATGGTATTAACATGATATCTTGTATACACGCTTTGCCAAATAGTTGCCATATTAATCTATCCCAACCAATCCCTATGGAAAACAACGGGGGAACCCCGCTTTTTAACGCATCAATAAAATAGGCGTAATCGGCTTTATCTAAACTAAGAATATCTAAATTTTCTACAAATTCTTTTTCAGTAAAAACCTTTTCACTACCGCTTGCTATTTCAAAACCATTGAAAATAAGATCAAATGCAAAAGAGTGTTTATAGCCACGCCGTTTTGTGAATAAATTTTGACCCAGTCCATTAACTCCTGCGTCATCTTCATTAATATACTGGTAATTCTCAACCCAAAAAAAGCTGTACATGCTTTTATTAATGCCTTTTACCTTTTCAATAAAGACAGACAATCTTTTAAGCAGTTGCGACATATTGTGTTCAGCAAAATTCTTAACAATTACTACTGAATATTTATGCAAATCGTATATGCCTACATCAGCTAATTTATTATTAAACGAATTCTTGTCAAAACAACACTTCTCAACTATTTCATTTACGCTACCTACAAAAAATGTAACATCTGTATGATTCCCAAGGGCTAGATATCCTTCTAGATATTTATTTACGCAGTCATTCACGTCTAAGTGCGGAATTAAAATTAATTTACAGTCAATCCCTTCTAAAGTTGGCATATAATAATCATCATATCTAATATCGGGTTTATCGGTACTATATTTTGAATGCAATTCATCATAATCATATACAGGGAAAGGAGCGGCGATGTCAATTTGGAAAGCCCGACTTGCAATTTGTTTTATTAATCCTTCTACAATTCTCATGCCCTCAAAATTATTAATAAAAGCACCTGTAATAGCTAATTGCGTAAATTCAACTGTTGAATCATTTCGTTCATGAGTACTTTCTTGTGGTAACCTAAAACATTTAGCAAACTGGAAATTTCTTTCTATACCTGAAATGCAATTAATTAAATTAATTATGTTAGGTGATTGCAAAAGTCTATATTTATCAACACCTGTTAAAGGATTTATGACCTTCCACTCAAACATACCGTATTCTTTTACAGATTTCCATAGCATAGGAGTGCAGATTTCTATAAAATCATGGTCGGATAAATACCCACGCACATAACCTTTAAGTTTATTTATATTGCGCAATAGTTCTATTCGATTCTCAGTTAAATTCTCAACGTAAATCTTATTGAAACTCTCTGCTTCGCAACAATTGACAATTTCTATATTTTCAGCAGTCATATAAAGGCGACCCTCATCTGAGCAGTGTACGACTCCACTAGCTAAAACGACCATCCTAAATGCTAGTGGTTCAGAGGCGTTCTCTCCCAAGTATTCGGTACTAACAAAAATATCCCCGGTAAAATCTCGTAAGAAAAAACCTTTTGGCATGACTTCTTTTACCCAGCCGCCAATCATAGAAATTTCGGCTAAAGATAAGTTCTTAATTAAGGTTCTCACAATTAATACCCCGCTATTCTATACCAATTAATATCAAAATCTATTTCGCGTGATTTTTTATTACCCAAGGAATCATAGATTTATAGTATTTGCATTTTTCTTTGTTGTTCTTACCACCGGATAACATTTTCTCAGTGCTACAGCCACCACCGCATATATTTAACCCTGGGCATTTGAAACAACTCTCATTCGCCGTGTCATCAAAATGCCAATCAATGAAATCATCGTTCATTGCAAAATTTTCAAAATTTATAGTACACCTTTCGTCACATTCAACTACGCACTTGGATACTAACATGTCACTTGTTACGTAGATGCCCCATGTATTAACCTCTTGACCGTATGTTAAGTTCATACACGAATTAGTTTGCGGAATTTTGTTGTTTATCAAAAAAACAATATTAGTCCCAGGATGATTCAATATGATGGAATTGTCAATGCAATATTGCCAACAGATTTTCATGGCTTCGCTAAATTTTTCTCCATCGACATGCCATCCATCATCCACAGGTTGTGGTGTGTTAACACTTATTTCAGTACAACCTAGATCTTCTACTAAAAACCTTACTATTTTATCAAATATCGGCATATTTTCATTAGTTGGAGTAACTATAGCACTTAGTTCTCCTCCTGCATTCTTATAATTTCTCATTCCTTCTATTAGTTTATCATAACTGCCGTTTCCATCAAAATCGACCCTATTAATATCGTTAATCTCTTTCCATCCATCTATACTAAAGTTGATCTGAAAGCCATTTTCCACAAAATATTCAGCAATCTCCTTTGTTACGAGTGTTCCATTTGTTACAATTTCTTCATTGAAAGAATCTATTTTACCATTGCTTTTATATTCACACAAAATTTTATGGCAGGCCTTTATTTCATCAAATTTCATTAATGGTTCACCGCCAAAATATTGAACAAGCGGATTCCGGTTATCTGGAATTTCAAGAAACCAATTTAATAACCGCACAAGGTCATGTTGCATAATTTCACTTTTACTATCATAAATTTCGTTGACGAAACAATACTTACATTTCAAATTGCAGTTTTCTGTAAGTGAAATTCTTATAAACCCAATTGTATTTTTCCGCATTTTCTTAGCGCATTCTCTCCTTGCTTTTCTCCGAAGTTTTTCCTTCCCAATTTCATTAGTATCTATATCTAAAATAAATTCATGGTGAAGCAAGCTTTTCCACAGTTCAACATTAATATCTTCGGGAATATCATTAATATTAGAGAGACTTAGACTGTTGTACAAATCAAAACTATTTTTATCTGCTATCAACAAACTCAGATTGGAAGAGTTGAAGAATATATATTCATCACCATTTCTATATATATAAGTAAAAATAGACTTTTTGTAAGCCATTATAATCCTCCTCAAAATTGTAATCAAAAACTAACTATTCGAAAAGAGAATACTGGAGCATCCGCTCCAGTGTTCTCTTTAAGCTATTCATCAATAGCTTCATTCACTGCATCGTCTATTGCTTCCAGCAACTCTTTTTCGAATTCTAAATACTCAGTATCGAAAAAAGAGTTGGACTTGGAGCGCTTACATACATCCCCATACTGCAATGAATTAATTGCAATTTTGCCTTTTTTCATCATAGAAATATCCTCCTTTCATAATCAATGTACATCTATTAAACAGATAATAAATGTCGATTCTTATTGTCTTTGTAGCGGGATTGAACACAAGCATTTAAGGTACAACCTTTATATCTAACTACAGCGACGCGGGGTGTCAAATTTGAGCGATGCAGGTGTCTAACGAAAACGGAATGGTGTGTCTAACGCGAGCGATATATGCAAAGGTGAATGAGCAAACGATATTTTTTAAAGACCGCTTTGTGACTTAAACTGCGCGTAACATTATGCAAAGAAACAATTTTTTTAGAGATACCGTGCGGGAGTTTGTCAATGTTGGATGAGGCTCAACTCATGAGGATGGTATCTCTGAAAAGCTACTTTCCTCATGATTTGAGCTTCCATGGCCTCGCTTTAAGGCTGATTATTCCATTTTTACTAAGTGACATACGTTCTCGCCATAATAACTTTAACATAGAATGTCCATAGGGAAGACTTTTGTCAATTTATAGTTATCTCTACTAAATCAAGGATTTTTTTTTGCAACCATCTTATCCAGAAATAAACGCCTCTTTTTTGGTGTAGCCAACTTGTACACTAATGCTTTCCAAAAATCTTGATTATTCGTAGCGTTTTTTTTGTTGATTGCAGATTCAATATAATCAATATTTTCTTTGACATAGTTAGAAATATAAAATATTGGCTCATGAATATCTCTGATTTCTTGATTTTCACACAAATGTATAAATAAAGGTGTGTTTTCAAATACCCTGCAGCCAAAATCATAACTACAACTAATGTTTTGATTGTTTATACTATTTATATATTCGACAGTTGTCCTTACTGAATCAGGTGTTTCATTTATGAGGCCGAATATAAAATGCATATCTAAGTCGATAGAATATTTAATAGATAAATCTACAAGTCTATTTAAGTCCGAATTCAAGAATTTTTTCCCGTTAGCTTTAAGAACAGCATCTGAATACGAGAGTGCTGATACTTTAATGGATTTAAACCCTGCTTTTTTCGCATTGCTAGCGGAAACCTCGTCAAAATTACTCGGTTCAATTTGACAAGAATATTCCATGTCTGACAAGTTGTTATTTTGGATTCTCGTGCATAGGTTTATAAATCTATTCCTATTGTAGTTTAAAATATTGTCAGTAAAAAATACCTTTGTATATCCCATTGCTTTCATGTCAGATAGTTCAATGATGATATTCTTAATAGGTTTAGCATATACTTGTTTCGTCATTTGAGGAATTACACAATAACAGCAAGTAAATTGACACCCACGAGACGTTTCAATATTGCCCATATCACCTATATCAAGAAAATGTTGCGCTATTTGACTTCGATCGGGACGATTAAATATAGCACTATACATGTTAAATGAACCTGTAAAATGTAACTTATCGCCTTTCCAACAGTAAACATTCGCAATATCATCAGTGGGCATTTTTTTCACAACCGCATTGACGAGCTTCTGCAACACCACTTCGCCACTACCAACTATACCATAATCAAAGCGAAGTCTCTTCATAATATCTCTGGGTGCAATGCTGAACCCCGAACCCCCAACTATAGTTGTTGCAAAACTAGTCTTTTTGATATGAGTCGCCAGTTCATCATAATAATCTAAATAGCTAAAAAATGACTTGTAATCTGAATTATCCAAGTTTCGAATACTGATCGCGATAATATTGGGTTGGTATGTAGCACAACAGTTGCTAATACTTTTTATCCAATCATCGGCGAATGCGAGGTCTAAAACTTGAACTTCATACTGGGAAGTTAACTCGGCCAAAAGAGTTGCAATCCCCAGTGGTGCAACTGGACCGCCGCAAATTTCACGATTTGCACTAATAAATAAAATCCTCAAAGATAAGCCTCCCAATTATACCCACTAACTATACATGCACTACGGTAACATGAGTTGCCAGAATGTGAAAATCCTAATAAGTTTTCACACAAAATCGATTGTTTATCGGTATTTACGTTTCCCATAAAAAATTCATTAGCGAAAAAACACGGAAACACATCACCACTAGGATAAATAACTAGAACCTTTCCTTTGAGCCCACATTTTTGGTAATCAACTACTCCCGTTTGCAAATACTTAACAACTATCTTTTGATACTCGCTTACTTTATAATGATTTCCCCAAATTTCCATAGTACGTACAAATCGACCCCACTCAGAACTACAATAGTCAAAATTCAACAAGGGTGATTCGTTTGAGGCATCTCCCAAAAAGACAGGCTGTATATTCAAAGTTATATTGTTTCTTGCTGAGAACAACATAAGCTTATATAATGATTTGTAATTAACGGCGGTTATAACTGCTGTTATGCTAAGCGAGATATTCTTTAAAGTTTTTACATGCGCAATTACATTGAGAATATTTTTTACGTTAGACCCACTCCTGACCTTCTCAGTTTCTCGTTCATCAAGTGAATCTATCGAAAAAGCGAAACGGGTTACGCCAAATGCTACCAACTCATCAATTCTCTGTTTGCTCAATCCCTTTGCATTAGTCGATAGGCCAACATTAAGGCCAAAATCATTTGCTATACTTATATATTCATTTATATTTTTCACTATGAGTGGCTCTCCACCCGTTAAATTTATTTCACTAACACCTAATGACTTCAAAAGACTCATTCCATTTTTGTATGTATGAATGGACATTCCATTCAAATTTTCTTGACCTTTAACAGAATTATGGTAGCAATACGAACAGTGTATGTTGCATCCAGTGGTTAGAATGATATGTCCTGTGTTCACGTAATGCCCTCCTTTGATTGCGTTATTTAGATTGTTTAACAACACTCTCAGAAAAACTTAAAAATTGACTTAATGTTGTAAAATGCAAAATCATTATGGTAATTTAGCCACAATTTCCAATCCAACAATAAGCTCACGCACAGAACCCATAAATGTTGCCTCAACAACCGCTTCCATCTTATGACGATTAATTTTTTTGATCGAACCCTCAAGGCCAACTAATGGTCCGTCTGTTATAAATACAGTGGTGCCTTTTATAAATCCTTCTGACATCTCAACGAAATAATCGTCATTCAAGAATGTTTGCATGAACATTTGCTCAGCTTCACTCATTTCAAAATTATGGTCTTGATTTCCAACCCCATGTCGCAGTAGCTTGAGTGCATATTCTGAATGTGCGATGTATGGTTTTATAAATAAATAGAAATCCGATCCTCTCATCGGTGATTGTAAAAATACATATCCCGGAGCTAAGCGACGTTTTTCCGGAATAAAAACACCCGCTTTTTTAAAGCGGGCTTCGTACATCGGAATAAACGGATGCACAGCCGAAGAAGGTAACGACCGAAATATTTCGCTTGCCACTTTTGGCTCGTATCCAGTCATCACAAACAAAACATACCAATACAACATTTTCCGCTCCTTCAAATGAAGGACATACCTTCGACCTTTCATGCATCAGCTTTTTGATTGATGCACTACACTCTATTCCGAAATATGATCGTTGTCTCAGCCACCACGACCCACCGATGAAATGACTAATAACAAGTGCTTTTTATTGTTACATTATTAATGCAAATCCTCTGTGGCTTCAACTTCTCTCAGTTTCATTAAAGCAGTATGAAACATCGAAAATCAATTTGTAAACTTGACGATGCGGCTTGCTGCATTGCCAAAGGGATATACCACTTTGGCAAGGAAAAAAGATTTCACAAATAATGGATATCACTATAAGCGACAGAAAACTATTTGTCAACATATTTCTGCAAAAAAATGCAGCAAAAAAACACAACAATGTCGAACATGAACCTTGTTAACTTGTGTTTGAGCCCTAGTTTCGATGCCTACGTTTCCCATTTCTGGCTCCATTCATCCGCCAACGGCGGCACAAATAATTTATGAAAGCGGACAAAACCGCAATCAGTTGTGGTGAAATATTTTTGAAGCAGCGGTAAACAACAGAGCACGAGGGAGTGAGTGGCGCAAGCCACAACACGCATTTCTATATGTGCCGTTGGCTACACAAGCACAAATAATTGGGACTTAGAGCCCGTACACTTATCTTTGAAAAACAAAGTCATAAGTTTTAGCTTAGATGGCAGTCACTGCCGTTGTTTTAATTTTTGGCAAAGGGGCTAATCCTTATGAAAATCGTGTTCCCTGTCTGTTGCGGTGTGGACGTTCACAAGAAAGTTATTGTGGCAACCATCGCAATCACGGACAAGAGCAACATCACGCACTATGTTGTCGAATCCTTTTCGACAATCAACGCCGACCTTTACCGGTTTCGCACATGGCTGTTAGAGCATCGGTGTTTTAATGTCTGCATGAAACCACCTGGTAAATATTGGATTTTCGTGCTTAACATCCTTGAAGATGCGGAAATTAAAGTTGCTTCAGGCTGGTTTTAATAAAGATTACATAATATCTGCGAAGCCCTCTCAATCCACTGTTTATCAGGGTTTGATGGCAGTATAGTCCTTTAAGCCTGTAACAGTCAAGGACAGGTTTTTAGGAAATTTATTAGATGTTCATTAGATGGAAACGCCCACTAAATACATTGATTTTACTGCAATCCTAGCACTGTGTGTTTCCTATACTCCAATGTGCAAAATGAGTGTTGATATATAAATATTTGGTAGTTTTGCACCAACGTCTTCCAAATGAATAAAATTTAGCATGGCTTTTCTTGGGTTGTAATGATAAAATATATCTGTAGTAGTTACTGCTTATCTGTGCTTTAGGAGTGAAGTGATTCTAGTTTGTGGGGTGAAAAGATGAACTTTGCTAAAAAAAGCTATGAAAATAGAAAATCTGTATTTATTGGTGCTTTCAAAAGGCTTAAAACTTCAAAGTATTATTATCAATTAAATAAGATATATATAAAACCTTCTGACAGTGAACCTAAAATTATGATTTCATATATTCACGAATATACGCATTATAAGCTATCCGAGGCGAGATATTGCGAAATTATAAGACAATTGTGGAAATTGCTAAAGGCATTAAGAAAAATTATACATAGGCATAGTTTTAATTTGTTTTATTTGTACGGGGTTAAGAATAACAAGGATATATTTGAAGCATTAACGATGTATGAGAGAGACGAATATCTGTCTGAATCTCCTAAATACGTCAGTTTGGTAAATTTATTCTTGCATATTTATAATAGATACAGAAAATTGGTTAGCAAAATGCTACTTATACAGGAAAGTGTAGCTACACATGTTTCCCTTATGCAGGAGTTTGATAATACGTCAAAAGAAAATAAGCAGTTCTCAAAAATTGCTTTGGAATATCAAAAAAACGAAATTAATAAGCTGTCTGGAATATATTTAGAAGGATTTTTGATAGCTAAAAAAATTTCTGAAAATTGGGGCAAAATTGGGCTTATTGATGCTACCATTATTGCTTTAGATATACCATATCCATCGGAAGATATCATTGGATGCAGTGAAGAAGAATTTGATTTATACCTCGAAAAATTCAACCCTTATAGTAGATGGTTAAAACTATATCAAATGGATTCGGATACTCTTTATATGTTAAAATTGAAAATGAAACAAGGAGACCATTCATATCGTAATATTTTGGACGAACATTTAGAGCAAGATATGAAATTGCAATTAGGTTTTTGGAGACTTAAAGGAATATTAGCTAACGAGTTGATATTTACTGCATTCAATAAAGCAGACGTGAAATTTGAGCCTAAAGATTTAATGAGCTGTATGGAAGAAAATTCGATAAATACGAGTTTATATATGTCTTTGTATGGTGAATTTTTACCGCAAATTGGCTTGCCCGAAGATGAAAAAAGCTTTATCAGTCCATTATGTGTTGGGCATCATGCAGGCATAAGTAAAAAAGATTTTGTTACAATAGGCGAATTAATTGAGTTGGAAGAAATAGAGTATTTCATAAGGCAACAGAAAACGGTTGTGCAAATAAAGAAACTTAAAGAGAGTGGGGAATGGGATGGAAGTTATAACTACTTATACGATTAATTTTATTGTAAAGAATAATGTATACGACTGAATTTACTCTTGTTTTGTTTCAAAACCGCCTCAAAATTCTTAGGGGCTACGGAGAGGATGAAATTTCAGAAGATGGAATAGGGTTTACTGATTTTTTAGAAGCCGCTACCCAAATAATTGTCGCAATATCAAGCTCGGCAGGATTAGGAGCGGTGTTGGTTGAGTTAATCCGAAGCAAAAAAAAGAACATAAAAATAAAGGTTACCAACGAAGAAATTGAAATTGATTTAACCAATGCAAAGACTGCGGATTTATCTGAAATCATTGAACAAATAAATAAGTTTACGAATTCTAATAGTTGCAAGAAAAAAGATAATTAGCAAGCAATTTAGTATGTTGAATCTCTGTCAGGGATTAGTGCAAAACAATCACTGTACTACTTTTTGTTTTTTATCTTTGGGGCTACCTCGTTGAGCAAAAATAAGAATTCGCATTTCCTAGAAACGTCCAACAAATCTATCAACTTTATCGTTGCCTAGTCTTACATATAAGTCGTATGTGTGATATAATTTGGTCAATTGAGGTGGTAGAATTGGCAAATTACACATTAGACGAAACTCGGAACATAAAAGTCCTACTGAACCAAGTTCGAGCATTCAGAGATACTATTCAAGGTATTATTGACAACAAGGAGTCTTCGGAACATTCACGATATGTTTCTTTTTATGATAGAGAAACAGGAAAATTTGAGTTCTCTGGAAAAGAATTTATCCCTGACTTCATCATCCCTAAGTTACAGCTATGCCTTGAAATTAAACTTTTGCGAGAAGGCAAAAAGTCAAAAATAATTGAGGAAATAAGTGCAGATATTACAGCCTATGGGAAACAATATGAACGTCAATTATATATAGTTTATGATTTGGGATGTATTCAGAATGAAGAAGAATTTAAAAGAGATATTGAAAATACAGGCAACGTTAAAGTGATTATTGTAAAGCATTGATATGTTTGTTTTAATCATCCCGTAAGGGAGTTGCCATTTGCAGCACCAGACCCAATAAGTGAATACGAGCGTTCATTATGTTCTAACACGACTGAATTTAAGAATCTGTTCATTATTCCCGAAATGTTTATCAAGTTAAAGCAAGGGTTTGGGCGGCTGATTCGTACAATAACCGACACTGGTGTTGTCGCTATACTCGATAGCAGGGTAAATAAATATGGTTTTTATCGTGAGTTGGTGCTTAGTATCTTGCCGAAATGTTATGTGACGGGCGATATTGGTATCGTTGAGGGCTTTATGCGAGTTAAGAAGTCACCCTGTTATTTTGATGAATTGGATGCTTTCGAAATTGGATAGGCTGTACCTTTTGAACGTATTCCCAACTTGGGAATACGTTCAAATTATATAGATAGCAAATTAGCAAATTTAGGGGCACTTTCATACACAAGAGTAAACCTCATCTTGGGGTTAAGCTCATCCGTAGAATTTTGTTGGAATATAGACAAACAACAAAATCATATTTTAGCTTAAAGACGTTGCAAGACGGGAGGACTGTTCATGATTCTCGAACATACGACCTTAGAGCAGATGAAAAACATTAATATACTCGATATTGACCCTGATACCGTTGTGGATGCAGTGGATATAAGTGTAGATACAAACTTACCCGTACCGGAGCGCATCGCAGAATATATTCGCCAAGCCGGTAATCCGTATTTCATCAAAGTTGGCAAAATTATTGTGAAGATGGGATTTTCCGATACCACAACTACCGCCAATGATTGCTTTGAAAGGTATTTGAAAACATGCTAAAGCATATAAAACATATTCCCAACTTGGGAATATGTGTACATAGTCGTTATTTTTTATCGACAACATTGCACTTTAGAAACTAGGAGTGGTACTCTAAAAACAGACCAAACAACCGAAGCCCTCCTTATTGCGGATTTTAAACAAATTCATGACGGAGGTTTTCATCATGCAAGAAAAAATTTATAATGCGGACATTTATCTTCGCATATCAAAAGAAGATGGCGACAAAGAAGAATCCGACAGTATAGCAAACCAGCGTACTTTGTTGCTGGATTTCGTAAAATCCATGCCTGATATTCGAATCAATGAAATTCGAACAGATGATGGCTTTTCCGGCGTTGACTTTAACCGCCCGGACTTTATCAAAATGATTAATGATATCAAAGAGGGTATTGTTAACTGCGTAATAGTCAAAGATTTCAGCCGCTTTGGTAGAAACTATATTGAAACAGGCAAGTACATTCAAGTAATGTTTCCACGAGCCGGAATACGGTTTATTGCGGTAAACGATTCTTACGACAGTGCAAAGGAGCAAGGTTCTGCGGGTAATATTATCGTTCCGTTCAAAAATATGATAAACGATGCTTATTGCGCAGATATTAGCACTAAGGTTAGAAGTCATCTTGAGATAAAGCGCAAAAAAGGTGACTTTGTTGGCGCATTTGCTGTTTACGGATACATGAAAGATGAATCTAACCACAATCGGCTTGCAATTGATAGTTTTGCGGCAGACGTGGTTAGGGATATCTTTATTTGGAAGCTAAACGGTATGTCTGCCCTTGGAATAGCAGAGAAGCTAAATACAAACGGAATACTCTCTCCGATGGAGTATAAGCGTTATATTGGGTTGCGTTTTACTACATCGTTTAAGCTGAACGCATCCGCAAAATGGCAAGCAAAAGCTGTATCTAGGATTCTTTCCAATGCAGTGTACGTTGGTGTATTAGAACAAGGTAAACGCATGACACCAAACTACAAAGTACGTAAGCGTGTAGATGTTCCGAATGAGCAATGGATTCGCGTAGAAAACGCCCATGAGCCTATAATTGAGCGGTCATTATTTGACACCGTGCAGGAGTTACTGAAACAAGACACTCGCGCTGCCTCACGAAACACAAATGTGCGTCCACTTTCTGGCATAATCGTCTGTGCTGATTGCGGTGCGGCTATGGTTCATAAAAGCAATACAGCGGGTGGTAAGCGTTATGGATACTATGTTTGCTCTGCTCACCGTGCAAACAAGGCAATCTGCTCTACACACATAATTAACTCCGATGCTTGCGAAAAAGCTGTACTTGTTGCATTACAGACTCATACTTCTTCTATCTTAGATGTTGAACAACTTGCTAAATATACAGAAGGATTAGCTTATAGCAAGAGTACTGTCCGTAAGTTGACGACAAGGCTTGAAACCAAGCATGACGAATTACAGCAAAACAACAATTATCGCCTATCGCTTTATGAAAGCTATAAGGACGGTATTATTCCTCGTGAGGATTTTATTAGTTTTAAGGCAAACTATGATACTAAAATTCAAGAAGCTGAATCTGCGATAGTGATCCTTGAAGAAGAAATCGAAACTGCCGTAAATGACGAAACCGCAAATAACAGCTGGGTAGATATTTTTAAATCATACATTGGTACAGAAACCCTTACTCGCAGAATGATAGTCGAACTCGTAACGCGAGTTGTTGTTTTTGAGAAAGGTAGAATAGAAGTTCATTTCCGTTATTATAACGAGTTTGAAATAATGGCTGGTCGTTCCACTAACGTGGAACTGCTCACCCATATAGTTGGGGCGGTGGTTTAAGTGGCTAGGACAAGCAGAAAAACATCCACGACACAAACCACTATCTCTATGGCTACAGAAGTTATCTACAATACAGCTCTATATATTCGTCTATCTATAATGGATAGTGGCAAAAAAGATGTAGAATCTATAATAAATCAGCAAGAAATGCTAGAACAATACGTTGCCCAACATCCAGAGCTTACTTTTACAAAAGCCTTTGTTGATAACGGTGAATCGGGTGTGGACTTCCATCGCCCTGCATGGAATAACCTTATTAGAGAGTGTAAAGCCGGAAAAATCAACTGCATTGTAATCAAAGACCTTTCTCGGCTAGGGCGAAACTATATCGAAACAGGCGATTATTTAGAGCGAATATTCCCAATGTTAGGAATTAGGCTAATCGCTGTTACTGACGATTACGATAGTCTTAACCTAACTAATGGTAAACGGCTAATATCCAGCTTAAAAAACCTAGTCAACGATATTTACGCAAAAGATATAAGCCGTAAGGTATGTGCCGCTATGCTTACTAAACAGAAAAACGGCGAATTTATTGGTGGAATGGCTTGCTATGGCTATCTGAAAGATAAGCATAACAAAAATAAACTTGTGCTTAATCCGGAAACTGCTCCTATTGTTCTCCAAATATTTGAGTGGAAAACCGAGGGATTGGGTAATACCGCTATCTGTCAACGGCTTGAAGCCGAAGGAATACCATCGCCAAATAAATATAAGTACCTAAAAGGTATTTTGAAAAAGCCTAAGTTTGCAAATAGCGTTTGGATTGCAGAAACCATCGCAAACATTCTGCGTAATACCGCCTACTTAGGGCATATGTCACAAGGCAAAATGAAAGAAGCTCTGTATGCAGGTCAACCCAAGCGCGCAATAAAACGCGAGGATTGGATTATCGTAAAAGATACTCATGCACCAATTGTTCCGCAAGAATTGTTCGACACTGTGAATACCATCTTAGATGAGCGAAAAGCTAATTACGTAGCAAATTACGGAAAACATGACTACCTCGGCAAAATCACAAGCATTTTAAAGGGATTTGTTTTTTGTGCTGAATGTGGCAGAGCATTAAAACGAAGAAGTATGGTTAATAAAAAGTTCAGAAAAGTTTCATGGCGCTTCGAATGTAGAATGTACAGAACTCATAAGACCTGTACTCAAAAATCTATATCCGAACCCGACCTATATACCATCGTGTATGAAGCAATAAAAGTCCAGCTTAGTATTTGCGTTGATATAGCAAGCGTCATTAGCAAGCTAAACCGTGAATCCAGCTACAAATCAAGACTTGCTTTGTTCGACATAGAAATTGAAGAAACTGAAAAAGAACTGCGCCGTATAGCAACCCTTCGCCAATCCGTGTATGAAGATTACGTGACGCAGCTAGTAACTGCTTCTGAATACCAATTTGCAAACGACAAATATAATGCAGATATTGCTTTGCAAACCGAAACGCTAGAAATTATTAAGAACGCAAAAGCCGAATGTTCCCAAAATACAGCACCTAAAAATAAGTGGCTTGCAACATACAACCGCTTCACTGAAAGCAAAGAGCTAACCACCGAAATGGCACAAGCGTTGATAGAGCGAATTGAAGTTCACGAGAACCGTAATGTACAAATAGCATTCAAGTTTCGTGATGGATTCGAAGCACTTACAACAGCCATATCCGAATATCAAAATGTTCTGGAGTCTGGTCGTTCTGCTAAAGCGGAACTGCTCGACTGTGCAACCGAGGTGGCGGTATGAAGCCAATTATAGCAAAGTATCTACGCATATCTGATGAAGATATTGACTTAGATGGTATAGAAAAGCAAGAGAGCAACTCGGTAAAAAACCAGAGAGCATTGCTTGATGATTATATATCCAATTCTTCTGAATTTGCTAACTGCAAAGTGGTTGAATATCTCGACGATGGACGTACAGGTACGAATTTCTCACGCCCCGGTGCTCAAAAGCTAATTGAAGCAGCCAAGGCAGGAAAAATTCAATGTATTATCGTAAAAGACCTCTCACGATGGGGACGCAATTATCTTGAAGTCGGCGACTTCTTAGAACAGAAGTTCCCTGCGTGGGGTGTACGCTTCATAAGCCTTGGTGATATGTACGACAGCGCGAAACTAAGCGGCTCTACAGGCGGTGTTGATATGGCTTTCCGTGGACTGATAGCACAGATGTATAGCCAAGACCTTTCGGAAAAAGTACGCTCCGGGAAGGATGCTGCCAGCCGGAGCGGTAAAATTGTAACCAGTCAGCCTACATATGGTTATGACATAGATAAAAATGACCGTCATAAATTTGTAGTAAACCCATATGAAGCATCCATTATCAAAAGAATTTATGACTTTTATGAGCAGGGCTATAAGGTAGCTGAAATCGTTAGAACGCTAAACGCTGATAATGTTACCACACCACAAATGAGCAAAAAGGCTAAAGGCTATAACTCTAAAACGGGACGCGGGGATTGCTGGGCTAAGGGTGCTGTAAGTCAAATACTGCAAAATGAAAAATATACCGGCAAATGGATTTATGGTAAGTCTCGCGTATCCGAAGTAGGTAGCAAACGAGCATATCCTGTACCTAGAAATGAATGGATTGTTGTAGATGGAGCTATTCCTATAATTATTACTCCAGAGCAATTCGCGAGGGTTCAAAAATTGATAAGCGAATCTGGAAACGGCAAGGGCAAGCCATACAAAGAAAAAGCAATCTTCGCCAGAAAAATCAAATGTGCGAACTGTGGTAGAGGTATGAAATACCATATTACAAAGGATGGTAAGGTGTTTAGCTGTTCTATGCACAATCAATCCGGTAATTTTGATTGCCAAACAGGTAAGGTTGAAGAACGTACAGTTTATGACGCTGTTCTTGCCACAATACAAACCCATATCCTTCTAGCGAAAGAAGAAAAAATACGGCAATTCGATACGAAAAAAGCTAACATGGCTAATGGAGAAGTGATATATGACAAAATTCGCAATTTGCAAATCTCCATTGACAAGGTGAAAACCGAAAAAGTAGCTTTGTGGGAGGAGTTTCATAACGGAAAAATCTCAAAAGAGACTTACAAGAGTAAAAGCAGTAAATTGTCTGAGCAGATAACACAATATGAAAACAGTGTTGCTTTGCTCGAATCCGACGTTAAGAAACCAAAAGAACTTTCTGAAAACGATAATGCTTTTATAGAACGTTATAGCAAACTAAACGGCATAACTGAATTATCCAAGCAACTGGTTGGCGAATTAGTAAACGAGATTCGAATACATGAACTAGACCGCATAGACATTATTTTGAACTATGCAGATATGTACTTAAATTCACAAAGAGAGGGATTGTGAATGATAATTGAAAAAGGAAAAGCTGTAATATATTGTCGTGTGGCTTACGCTGGTGAAGCAGAAATACAATCACAGATAACATTCGTTTTAGATTTTGCAAAATCTAAAGGTTACGAAATTAATGCTGATGATTACTACTGCGATAATGGTGTAAGTGGCATCACTCTTAACCGACCAGAAATGAATAGGTTGTTATTAGACATCCGCAGTGGTAATATATCTGTCATTGTTGCGAAGGACTTGGGACGGCTTATGAGGGATTACGTGTTGCTTGATACATTTCTCAACGAAGCACAAAAATACAATGTCGAAGTCATCACAATGGACAATTATACAGCAATGTATGAAATGCGAAATTCACTAGCCGCTATTTTGCAGAATATGAATGTAGCTATGATATAAAGGTTTATGGACGCGCAGGTGAGAATAGGCAACACTCACTTGTGTGTCTGTAAATTTCTTGAGTAACTTAAAAATATTTTTTGGATTTTACTTGACACCCGCCGACGGTATTGTAGGGCCGCTTACTTGGAGCGCGTTGTTTACACCGACGCCACAGCCCGCTTGGCCTCCTTACCCGGGTGCCGCACTACGGCGAGGCGCACGAGGCGAAAGTGTAAGACAAATACAAGAACGCCTAAACCAACTTGGCGCAAACCCGCGTTTGGCAACAGACGGTTCCTTCGGCCCGCTTACAGAAGCGGCAGTAATAGCCTTCCAAAGGTCACGAGGCTTGGTGCCTGACGGTGTTGTTGTAATAATAGGATTATACCCAAAAAGCCAGCAATTGCGGGCTTTGATGGTTTAGTCCTATTTCTTTTTTTACCACTCAGATTTACGGGCAACCAAACAACTGAAAGAAACCCATTATCAAAAGATAAATTCTAAACTTGTCATGCCCGAGGAGGAATTAAAGACAAGAAATATCATTGATATTGGAAATCCCGATTTTTTTACGAGAACTGGCAGAAGTTTCAAACAACTTCTACGACAAAATAAAAGGAGGCAGAGCACTTATGAAAAAAATAATTTCAATCGACCATGGCAACCGCTGCTGCAAAATTGCGACAGGGCACGTATTTCCATCCAGCTTCGTGGAAAGCAAATACCTTCCGTCTATAGGCGGCGATGTATTAAACTACAACGGCAAGACCTACACTCTGGTAGACCAAAATCTTCCTGTGCTAAACGATAAATCCAAAACGGAAAGGTTCTTTATTCTTACCCTGTTCGCAATCGGTAAAGAACTCGTCAAGGAAGCAGAGCTGTTTCAAAAACTTACACCTCATGACCACATCAAAGTTGAGTTGCTTATCGGGCTGCCACTACAACACTATGAAATCTATAGGGATAAGTTTGAAAGATATTTTAGCAACCGTGCTGATGTTATCAAGTATGAATTTAACGGCAAACCCTATTCTATAAAGATTACAGGCGCGCAGGCTTTTCCACAAGCCTATTCAGCAGCGGTGACTGTGCTTGACAAATTAAAGGACTCTAATATAGTAAATATTGTGGATATTGGAGGCTACACAGTAGATTGTTTGCAATTGGAACGTCTCAAACCCAACATGACTTTATGCACTTCACTATACTTTGGCGTAAATACTCTATTCCAAAGCATCAACGATCAGATTCGTTCTACTGGCGGTCGTGATATATCAAACTCTATCATCGAAGGAATTTTAAAGAAAGACCCCACTGACCTTACACAATACAGCAAGGAACGCATAGAAATAGTCACATCTGCCGCACTATCCCATACCGAGCGTATGCTTGCCGAAATAGAACAAAAGGGATTTGATCTTGATGAAGATAAGACTGTCTGCATGGGTGGCGGTTCTATTTTGCTAAAAGAATACATCCAGCAAGCTGGTAAAGCAAAAAAACTTATTTTTGTAGATGATATATATGCAAATGCTAAAGGCTACCGCCTTTTGTACGACATGCAAAACGGTAACGCAAATAAGCAGCTCCCCGGTGCATGATGTGGGACGGTGGATAAATGAAAAAAGATGAAACTCGGTTTACCTTGCGGTTTTGTTCAGTTGCTCCAAAACATATAAATGCGGCGCATATACTAAATATAGCTGGCAGACGTAAAGCATCTCTTATAGCAGACCTCATTGACGAGCATATAAAACAGTATGGAGAAAACGCGTTTGCAGACTATCTCCACAACACTACCTTTTCACAAACTGCGACACATGTAGAGATTGTAACTGCTCAAATATCAGAACCGAGTGTTAAAGCAAAAAAACACATAGCTTCTTCAACTAAACCAGAAAAGCCGTTAGAACCTTCAAATAATAAGTCTCTCGATGATGAAATGCGAGACACGATACTCGATGGTCTTAGTCTGTTTAGCAAAGCGTGAAGATGTAAACAGGATCGGATTCAAAATTTAAAAAAAGCAAAACTAGCCAGTCTTGTACCTTTATTGGTAACGGAGTGGCTTTTTTTGTCCAAATGCAAAAAAACGAAGAGAGGTATTGTATGCCCATATTCAGAACAAAAAAAGTAAGCGATTATGCTGTAATAGCAAAACATCACTTGAAAAACAGAGCCTTATCATATAAGGCAAAAGGACTTTTGACTTTTATGCTCAGTGTACCTCCGGAATGGGATTGGAGCATGGCAGGGCTTTCAACATTAGCAAGCGACGGTATAGATGGGGTGCGTAGTGGGATTAGAGAATTGGAAAAGCATGGCTATTTAACTCGCCGCCGCATTCGTGATGCCAACGGTAGGCTTGGTGATATTGAGTACACAATACACGAGATACCACAAACTCTTCCGGGGAATGAGTTGGACAAACTCCAGAAAAAAACTGCACCTAATTCTAATTCTTCAAATGCAGAACATTCTGCAAGGAAAGAACCTATATTGGAAAATCCAACATTGGCTTCACCTGCATATGGAAAGCCTATATTGGATTTCCCAACGTTGGATAAACCTGCGCAGGTTTTACCTACACAGGAAAATCCAACGCAATATAATAATAAAGTATTGAGTATCAATGAATTGAGTACCAATAAAATAAATTACCCATGTTCATCTACGACAGCTGACTCTAGTGAACCACAGCAGCTTTCAAGTGATACCGATACTTTAACCCAAAATCAACAAGCCGAGTGCCTAACGGTTAAAACGGCCCAAGGAACAGGGAAACCTGTAGACCACACCATGACGCTTGTTGATGAACAGTTTGAACTCTTTTGGCAGATGTATCCACGAAAGGTAGGCAAAAAATCTGCAAGAAAAGTTTGGATGAATATTAGACCTGATGCAACCTTATATTCCTGCATTATGGCAGCTATTAGCACATCTAATCAGTACTGGACTCATCAAAAAGTATCCATCAACCACATACCATACCCATCAACATGGCTAAGTGAAGAGCGATGGAGCGATGAATTTTTACCAGAACAATTAGCGTCTCATGTAGGCTTGTCCACAATTGAAACTAAGACAGACAGTAATCAAGCTACAAGCATCGGAGCAAATTATACAATCGGAGGAGAAGGTGATCCCTATCATACAATTATGCAAAACTAAAGGCTCAACTGATAACAACATTGCTATCGGAAAACTGAGAAATTTCTTTTCAGATGTTGATTTTGGTAAGCCAATAACTCGTTGTGATATCTGTCATGACCCAACCCAAAAAGACATAGAAATTCTAGGTGTTATGCGCAGAGTACCGGTTGTATGTCGATGCTGCTTCGAAGCCAGTGAGCATGAAAAGAAAGAATCAGAACAGCAGGACTTGAAACGACGACTGGAAAAATTCAAAGCCTATTCCCTAATGGATAATCGTTTTGAGATATCCTCATTTGAAAATTGGTCACACAGACAGGATAACTATGATGATTATGTTCTCGGCAAAAAATATTGCGAAAGTTGGGAAACTGTATATGCAAACAATCATGGATTATTGTTTTATGGTAAGGCTGGCAGCGGTAAAACATATCTCAGCTTCTCTATCGCAAATGCGTTATATAAGCAGGGCAAGGCTGTTGTAGCTATCTCCATATCTAAATTACTGTCCATAATCAAGGATAGTTTTGATAAGCATGGTGGCTATGGCGAAACAGAAGTGCTAAACACAGTCAATGATGCAAGTCTTTTGATATTGGATGACTTGGGAGTTGAATATAAGACATTATGGTCCTATGAAAAACTCTACACCATCATAGATACACGATATCGTGCCGGCAAACCAACTATCATCACCACAAATTTAACTCTGGATGCTCTACGCAAAAATCTAGCTACTATCGACCTACGATTAGGGTTAACAGACCCTTCCGAAAGAGTATTCAGTAGAGTTACAGAAATGTGTACTTTTCATGAAATTAAAGGTGCAAACTGGCGCATCTCAAAAGGATTACAGAATAAAGCAACTTTGCTTGCGACGCTTGGACTATCACCACAAACTTAAAGCCGGTACTTTAGGGATAAAAAACCTTAAAATACCGGCTTTTTTCATATCATAATTAGCGGAAAGGAAGAACAGTAATGATACCAAACTACCCTACCGAGCAATTTATGCTCAAGTCACCATACACAAGCAATCATTTTTGCATAGATGGATTAACAATATCGGAATTAGTTGAAATAGCTCTATACACCGTACAGAAAATCAATAGCTACCCCGAACATCTTGGAAAAACTGTGGAAAATTATTTTCATTTGCTTTTTCCCGATGAAATAAAAACTTACATGATAAACCGAGCGATAAATTACAAATCGCTTGGGGAAACTCGCATCGAATATAAGGAAAGGAGCTTCGGATGACAAATAAAAAAGCTGCTGCTAAAACCAGCAAGACAATTGAAAAGGAGCAAAAACGCCCCGATTGTTACCACGACCCCGAGCGGCTGTTAAAAACATATCGAGATGTACGTTGGAATCTAAAGCTGTCAATGGAGCATCATAGACAGGATTTTGAAGCAGAATACGGCATGTCAGTAACAGATTATCTGGATGATGTGTACGCCGCGGGAATTGAGTTTACCGGCACAAAATTGGAACACCATGCAAACAGCATGAAACGCACCGCAGAAATGTTAAAGTTGATTGACTCCACAACGCATCTTATCCGTGACAATAATAGCGAAGGCGAAACCTTCTATTGGATTTTGTACTACACGTATTTCTCACCACTTAAACTAAATAGTGTAGAAGAAATTGTAGACAGGGTTCAAATGCACATTCCATATATAACAAAAGATACTTATTATCGACATAGGAAACGAGCAATAAAAACATTTTCGTCCGTTTTGTGGGGTTTTACTGCAAAGGATGAGATAGATACACTGGATGCGTTTATCTAGTCGCTAATACTCACACCATAAAAGTGGCACTTTTTTGTCATTGACGGACAATTCTTAATCAGTTAAAATGATAGTGTGAAAAATTAAAGATAAGTTTCTGCCCCCTATGACGCGCCTGTGTCCTTGGGGGCTTTTTGTTATCATTTTACCATGCAGAAGGGAGAAATGCTTATGAAAAAAGGATATCTAAAGAGTAAAGCGCAAATGCTGTTGTTTGAGTATCGACCCGCAATATGGCGTCAAGCAGCTTTTGAGTCCGTATCTGGAACGGAGAATAAGGTTGTGCAGATCTGTAAGGAGCAATTACGTTTTACTAATGAGATTGTCGAAATGCTACGGAGCAATAAACTTTTAGGAGAAAAACTATACTGGATTATTTATGTTTCGTACATGACAGAACGGCAACCGGGAAATATTGAAGATATATTGGCTGGTATAGCTCAAAAATATGGACATATTCCACGCAGGACTTATTTTCGATTGAAAAGACGTGCTATTAAAATGATAGATGACCTTCTGATTGAAATAGCATGAAAAATACTTGTAAAAACCCGTATTTACTACTCGCCTGTAATAAAGTAGTGCAACGTACGCTGTTGTTCCATGTGAGATCCAAAACCTATGCGAGATAGAGAAGTTTGTCGAAGCAAGTTTTCTCTGTGTCCAGGAGAGTTCATCCAGCTATCAACTACAGCTTCTGGAGTTCTTGCACCAGCATTACCATTTGCCACTCCTCTTGCTCTACCAAATGCATGGACTGTGTTTCGAGAGCCACCATAAGGTCCTTCGTTGTGTCCCATAGTCAAATTTAAATTTCCAATAGTCTGGCTATAAAATCTCGCGGCCATCATAAGGGTTTCATCTATTTCAAACATGCTTAACCCATACTCGACTCGTATTTCATTAACCAGCCTTACAACCTCTAACTCAAATGTATTCGCTCCGCCTAACGCATTATACTCATCTATCCAAATTTGTCGCTCAACCGCTGTTAGCCTTCTGTTCTGCAACGTTATGGACGACGTAGTACTTTGTAGTACTATTTCCCACTCTACATCCGCTTTATATACAGGGGCAATCCCATTAATATCCACAAACCCGGGAACAGTAGCAGGCGGTTGGGTTATATCCTGTACAGGTGGCTCCACAGGCGGCTGAATTGGTTCACTAGGCTCGGCAGGTGGTGTAACAACATTATTAATCCATCTATCAGTAATAATAACTACCGTATTATTAGCGGCATCCCACTCTACACTATAACCTACACTTTCAACAACTGCACGAATGGGTAGCATTGTTCTATCATTAATAATCTGCGCAGGAACATCCAGCATGTAAATTACATCATTAGTGATAAACGTTCTACTGCCAATTGTTATAGTAACATGACGGTACATTTCTGATATAGTCGCGGTCTGTGTATCTTCTTCCCACCAAACTCCAAACCCTAAATCCTCAAACACGCCACGAATAGGTACAAGTGTGCGACCATCAATTATAACAGGTGGTTGGTCAGGGAAATTAACAGGTCTACCGTCAATAGTTACACGTATTTTTGGTTGTGCTGCTTGCACTTCTAATGCTGTAATTCCGATATTCATACTTGCCAGAAACCCGCAAATTGTTATGGTAATAATCAATACCATACCAGCAACAACTTTACTGAGCATATAAATTTTTCTTGTAATATTTAGATTTTTCAACATTTTAGATGTACCTTCTTTCTATTTTCACTCCATATTTTATAATTTAATTATAACACCATTTTGGAAAACTCCAATGGGATAAATTTTTTTGGCAGACGAAAAGTCTGCCTTTTTTTATTGGAAAGGACAGATGCCTATGATTGCATGTTAGCAGTATCATCAAACAATTTATTCTTTAAAGGAGAACAACATGAACATTAAAAAAAGTAAACGAAATTTTAAAGCAGCACTCAAACCTTTTCTTGCACTAGTTTTAGCAATAATAACGGTTATTGGAACTGTCCCAAGTGAGGTGCTTGCAAATCAATTATCTTCCTCAAAACCACCGCCACTACCGCCACCACGCATAGAAGTGGAAACATCACCACTCCAACCATTTTACGCAAATATCAATGGTGAAGAAGTGGAAATTCCAGCCAACGGCATCCTAATGATGCCTGTAGAAAGTATTAGCGAGCCTTTAGTAGTAGAAATTCCTCGATTTATTTACCTTGAAGGCGAACGTCTCTATATGAACGATGAACGAGTGCTGAATGTATCTCCGGTAGTGCCAACCGTTACGCCTTTTGGCTCAACGCCTATGCCACAGGCAGACTCAATTATAGCACTAGCCGGAATTCCTGTTGGTAATGTGGTAAACATACCCCCTGATTATACTTTTGACGGCCGCAGACTTCAAATGAATAACACTTTGATTCAAGAGCGGAGATATGCGGTTCGCGTTAACGGTGTGTTGTATGAAGCATATTGTGCTGACCCGCAACTTCCCGGACCTGCAAATGCTAATGCAGCATATATAATGACCGGTATAGAAGCTGAAAGATTTCGCACCGTTTTAAGATACGGTCACCCAAGCAATCCGTATATAAATACCGGGGATCTTGATAGGCGCATATGGGGATCTTATATGACAAGGGTTGCCGTAGCTGCTGCAAATGTTACCGACGCAACATGGAGGTATGAAGCAGGAGGCGGTATCATCACTGCCGAAACTAGAGCTACACTTGACCAATTTATTGCAGGAACTGTAGGTAGTACACCGGGTAGTTTTGCAAATTACCCACCAATAACAGTAAATGATCAATCGGAAGCAACAGCAACAGGCAGTGCCTCTACTTCGCCGGCATTCGCACTTGGTAATAATCGTCGCACATTCTGTGAAAGCAATCCATTTCGTTTTGAATGGGCTACAGGCACACCGGCAGGAACAACCTTAATTGTTGACGGACAGCATGTAGCAACAGCACCACAAAATCCTACGCAAATTTTTGCAAACTACATTCCAACATATGATTTCCATCCCGATGCAATTCAAATCAATAACTTCCATTTCGTAATGCCGGCAGGCAGCGAAGGACAAACGGCTAGAGTGAATATGCTTGGAATAAATAATCAGTATGCAAATCGGGTGTACGTTATGCAAAACAGCAATAACCCCGGGGCATGGCAGGATATTGTTTTTTATATTCCCGAAATTAGAGCTAGTGCGGCTTATCTGTGGAGCGAGGTTCCTTCGGATGAATATGGTCGTCTCCGTATAATAAAAACAGACATGCAAGGTAACAATCTTGCCGGCGCAGTGTTTACCATTGATGGTCCCGACCCATCCATGCCGATGACTGTAACTGTCCCCGCTAACGGTTGGACATCCGGACCACTTCAAGTAGGTTCCTACTCTATCACTGAAATAACCCCACCCCCGGGATTCAGACTTGCAAGCAATCCAACTCAAACGGTAGTAGTAACTGCACAAAACCAAGCAAGTGCGACGTTTACGAATGCAAGCATATATTCAGGCTTCTTTGAACTCCCCGTAATTGGTGCAACAGGCTGGGCAGCAAGAATCCAAGCACTTCCACTACGCAGCGAAGCAAACGCAAGTGCAAATACCATCCAAAGTTTATCCGCAGGTACGGCATTCACAATCTTGGAACAACAAGGTGACTGGTGGTATGTTCGCTTAGGCAACGGCAGCATTACAGGCTGGATACAACACAGATATGCATTTGTAAATTTGCCCGATATCATACCGTCTATTATCAACAGTATTACAAATGCATCATCTTCAGTCAAACGTTCTAGTGGATACGCCATCCCCAATGTAACAGGACAAAGTTTGTATAGCGCACGCACGTTCAACGCTAGACTTGGCAGGGAAGAGTATATCGTTCCCATTTTATTTGCAACAGCTATCCCTCTAATGAATGCACAACAAGCAGCACTTGCCGATGGATATACAATTGTCATGTACGAAGCATTCCGCCCGGCAGAAACACAACAACGTGTTGTTGATAACATGGAAGCATTAAGACTCTCTAATTCTACAATAAACGCCGGTATAAATACTCCTCCTTGGAGTTTAGGCTGGTTTATCTCTACTGGTGTATCCAATCACCAACGTGGCGTTGCCGTTGATGTGGCACTTTCAAGAATAGACAATCAAGCAACTCGCGTGTCGGGTTGCTATTCTTTTGTCCAAATAACCAACCATACACCACTGGTAATGCCAACCGAAATGCATGAGTTAAGTCTACGTTCAGCGGTATTTCAAGGTTCACCACCTGCATCAACAAATGACACCGCTTGGAGAAGCTCAACATTAGCACCAACAATGACTCCGGGTGCAGTAAAATTGCAAAATATTCTAACTGAGGCGGGCTTTACACCATTGGCATCAGAATGGTGGCATTTTAACCATCTTCCTAGTCGGACTCTTATTGATGGTTCTATAAACGGACAGTTCTTAACTCCGACAATACACAGCGAAGTCCCGCAGACTGAAACTACATGTCCACCTTGCGATAGTGGATATAATGGCAACGGTATTAATGGTTCTAACGGATCTAATGAGCCTAACATTCCGGGTATTACCATCGTCACTTTCAGAAATGAGAGAACTACTACTAATGGCGGCTACAATGGCGTAACTTTGCAGAAAGTTTGCGCGATAACAGGTAACACAGTGCCCGGAGCAGTATTTACGCTTCGTGGTGAATGTGAAGCCACTGTAGGTATTAATGTTACACAGGTACTTGCCGCCGGTGCAACAGTTGCAACTATCGGGGATGGCATAACTTCTACCGTAACCGGTGGCGTTTGGAGAATTGACGGACTTCCCATCGGTTACTATAGCGTAACAGAAATACAAGCTCCTGATGGCTTCTCGCTACTCCCTCATCCTACTACTCAAACATTTACGAAAACAGCAAACTCGAATCACATCATGTTAACTTTTCGTAATTATCCTTTTGGCAGATTGGAAATATTAAAAGTAGAAGGTGCTAACGGCATAGCCGGTAATAGACCATTGCCGGATGCAACGTTTCGCTTAGAAGGCTTTTACCCCGGACCTCCTGTTAGGCCTCTTGTAAGGTACGCTCAAACAGACTCCCAAGGTCGTATCGTATTTGATAATCTTCCCGTAGGCCAATTTACTCTTACTGAAATTATGCCTCCATCCGGCTACACCTTTGGGTCTGTAAGTACGTGGTCTGTAAGTGTAGGTTGGGGGCAAGCAGTAGAAATTATTGTCTATAACGTTCCTAAATCTTCGTTAGAGGTTCTGAAAATCTGTGGCGTGACACATGCACCTCTGGCAGATGCTATTTTTGAACTTGAAGATCCAACAACCGGGGAACGTTGGCAAGCCACATCAGGCTCTAGCGGTATCGCTGTTTTCGGCAGAGGCACACATGGTAACTATTTATATCCGAATAGAACGTATATCCTCCGTGAAATTTTAGCTCCTGCGGGATTTGTTCTGGTTGATGGTCCAAGAGAAGTCGTCCTTTCTCCCGGTGATGAAAACAGAGTAACGTGGCGTAACTGGGAAAATCCGGGACTCACGATTATTAAAATCTGCCAAGACACAAATGAACGCCTAGCTGGTGCGCATTTCACTATCGAAGCACAGGGTTCAGGCAGACCACTTCCAACCGATTTCCCTCTAATCACCAATGAAAACGGCGAAATCGTAATCCATTGGACCCTTTTTGAGGGTGAAACTGAACGCAATTTTGTTGTGACCGAAACCGTTCCCCCACCGGGTTTCCATCTTGCTTATCCCAATTGGCAGATTATAACCCTACAGGCTGGCTATGACCATACAGTAGTATTTGCCAATCGTCGTATGCCAACACTCACCATCTACAAAACCGATTCTGAATTAGACACACCAATCCAAGGTGCAGAATTTACTATTGAACGTATTTCCCCTGCACCTACAGGAATGATCACCAACAATCCTTTCCGAACAGATACCGACGGGAAAATTGTGCTTGAAAATCTTCCTGCTGGTATTTATAGAATAATTGAAACACGTGCCGCCAATGGCTACTATCTCAATTCTAATGTAACTAACCGCACATGGATAGTTACGCTGCGAGAGAATGAAGATTATCTTTTGCAAGTGCAGAATACTTTGCTACCTACTCTCGTCATAACAAAAATGTGCGCAATTGCGAATCGCCCAGTACCGCTAACCCATTTCCGCGTCGAGTTCGAATTACCAAACAGTTCAAATGTTTCATTAATCGGAAACTTTGTAACAAATTCGAACGGCCAAGTCATCATCCCAAATCTACAGCCCGGCTGGTACAGAATCACAGAAACGCGCGCGGGTCCCGGCATGTCTCTACCATCAAGCCCTGTAACACGAATATTCCTTTCACCCGGTCAGAACACCTACCGACTGCTACAACAAGACATCCTGCGCCGTGAATCGACTCCAAACAGCAATATAATAGTTGCTCTTAATAACAACACACCAGCCGAAATGCCAGAAGATTCACTTGAAGTGGATGATATTACACGCAATCTGGTTGTATCAGACGGGAACGATCACTTGACAGGTGAATATATTTGGAATTTTCCCTTGAACTCTATTGTCATTCGCAAAGTATGTTCTGTAACCGGAAATCTTGTACCGGGTGCAACTTTTGAGGTCGCACATCTATCTGCTGGTAGCACTAATATCGGCGGCATGGTTATTGGCAGACACACCACCGGACCAAGTGGAATTCTTGTTCTGTCTGGTCTAGTTCCCGGCACCTATCTTGTAACTGAGGTATCACCACCAAGATACTTCACCCTTGCCACAAACAATGCACAAACAGTACATCTAATGCCGGATGGTCATAGTGTTGTGCAGATGGCGTTTTATAATGACCCGTATGGCAGTCTAAAAATAACCAAATCCTGTGATGCAACACGTGAGGCACTTGCTGGTGCTATATTCAGAGTCACCAACGCAAGTGGAGCAGTAATAGGAACAACATTTACAACCAACGCCAATGGCTATGTTTTAATTCCAAACTTGCCACCGGGTGCATTTACAGTGGTTGAAATAGCACCTCCTCCGGGCTTTGTGCTTAACTCCACACCTCAAACAATTATGGTAAATGCAACAGGTCAAGTTTACCGAGTGGAGTTTACTAACCCCAGAATACCGAGCGCAGCCATACGCAAAATAAGCGGCGATGATGATCGTCCACTTGCCGGTGTTGTTTTCGAAATTACCTCAACCAGAGGCGAGCGCATCCAAAACCCACGTGATGGAACATTCGAATTTACAACCGACAGTGCCGGCATGATATTCTTACCAAACCTCCAACCCGGAACTTTTATCGCGCGAGAAACGCGCCCATTGCCGGGATATCGTCCTGCGGAACCATATACTTTTACTATACGTGAGGGTGAAGAAATCACCTTAACTATCCGCAATTATAAACGTCCGAGTGTTGTTATCCGCAAGATATGCGGCGAAACGGGTAGACCTTTGCCTGGTGTAGATTTTGAGATTGTTAGATATTTTAGCAACGGTCAAACTGGTCAACGCGTTAAAAACAAAGTCGCAGACGGTAGCTACACATTCACAACAGACTTCAGTGGTCATATCTATTTACCGACACTTGAAGATGGTGTTTTCATGGCTATCGAAACACGGGCTTTGCCCGGTTTTATGATAGGCTCCCCGACCATTTTTACCGTTGGGAAAAATGGAGATACAACAATCATAGTGCGAAATTATCGCTACCCGGATTTTGTTATTCGTAAAACAGATGGTGATACAGGTCAGGTTCTTGCAGGAGTCCACTTTGAAATTGCTAGATTCGTTGGCAATGCTTCAGGTGGTGAACGTTTACTCAATCCTGTAGACAATAGCACTACATTTATTACCGATAACGCAGGTCTCATCCATCTTCCGGCTATGGAACCGGGAATTTGGGTTGCAATCGAAACCCGTCCTCTGCCTGGTTATATCATAGCAGAACCCACAATTTTCATTGTTGGTGAAGGCACACAAAACAAAACTATCGACATCCGAAATTTCCGTTCGCCAAATCTTACCATCCGCAAAATTAGCAGTGAAACAAGACAACCCATACAAGGTGTAGTTTTTCAGATTGCCAGAGTAAACGGCGAACGCATCCAAAATCCGCAAACAGGGTTTTTCGATTTTGTGACCGACAGAAACGGCTTAATCCATTTGCCTGCGATAGAGGATGGAACCTTCTTGGTGACTGAGATTAGGGCAGCAGAGGGTTATTTTGGTTTGGATGAAGCAGTTGTACTTCAAATCAATTCACAAACACGTCAACAAGACTATCTGTTGGTGATAGAAAATGTACCCGCATCCGGTCTTCGTATCATCAAGACAGACGCGCATACCAACCAGCCACTACAAGGCGTGGAATTTGATATCAGACACGCAGATGGTCGTCGTGTGCAAGGACTCATCGCTGATCAAAATCAACCTGGTACTCCGATGAACTCCCCTCAGCTGGGTCCAAACGGTGGATTCCTAACTGACCATCGTGGTTGGATACAGATTAATCAGATGCCTGCCGGTGTATTTCACATCACGGAAATTGCAGCATTGCCGGGCTATATTTTGGATACAACTGTCCATGTTGTAACGATAACACCGGGACGGCTTACCACATTAGAAGTTACGAACGTACAAAAAGCTGGGTTACGGCTATATAAAATCGACTCTGTAACGCGTATTGGCATCCCCGGTGTCGAGTTTAGGATTTTCGACTTTATCACTCGCCAAGAAGTTGCCGGACCTTTTGTAACAGATAGCAATGGTGTCATCGACTTTACAGGCATATTGCCTGCTGGTCGATACACAATCCAAGAAACACGCGCAGCACAGGGCTATCTAATCGACAATATGCCGCGTACAATTGAATTCCGTGCTGGTATGATGACCGAGATAGTTTGGGAAAACACCCGTGAAGCCGGGCAGATTCAAATTACTAAATTATCCAGTGCCGATAACGAAATAAATGGATTGTCACGCGGTAGCCGCCTAGAAGGTGCAGTTTTCGAAGTGCGTGATTGGCGTACGGGTAACGTAGTGGATCAATTTATCACCGACCATCGTGGTGTCGGTGCTTCGCGCCCGTTACCTCTCGGACGCTATCTGATTGAAGAAATTGTCTCCCCAGCTTTCTACCGCCGTTCAGACCAAGTGCTTGATGTAACAATAGAGCATTCCGGTCAAATTGTACGCAAAACGTTCTATAATGAGCCTGCTAATGTGGGTGTGGAAATACGCAAAACCGGACCAGTAGAGGTTATGGCAGGTCAGCCAATCATCTGGAACATTACAACTATCGCTAACTCTTCCACAATTCCATTGTCAGATTTCTATGTACGAGATATTCTACCAGCACACGCTGTGCGTTTAGACAGAATATTTACAGGGACTTTCAACCAAGCATTACGTTACTCCATTATGTTCCGTACAAACCGCAGCGACCAATGGCGCGTAGCTTATGATAATCTACAAACCACTACAAACAACGCACTTGTAATGTCTCCGGCTGCTTTAGGCTTAGGTTCAGGAGAATTTGCAACCGAAATAATGTTCCAGTTCGGCACAGTCCACGCAGGCTTTAGAGCCGTAGAAAATCCACGCCTTGAAGGTACTGTCTTAGATGGATTACCAAATGGGTATGAATTTGCAAACAGGGTAGATATCGGCGGCAGAACAGGTAGCGAATGGGTAATTGGAAATAACGTGTGGACTACGCGCGTATTCCGTCCGGCTGGTCGCCACCCAAGAACAGGGTTCTAATAGAACCTACGTATAACTAAATTTTTTTGAGCAGGGTTTTAGAATTTCCAATACCCTGCTATTTTATATGAGCAGGAGGTTTTCATCATGAACAATATTAAAGAAATAAGCACCAAAGCTAATGAAATTGCAATGGATTGTATAGCAAATATGCAAAGCACAAATAGCGGTAGTTACCTATTTCTAAAAAAACATATTACGAAGCTGACTATCGTCGGCTATGCTTTTTTTGGTTTAGTGCTATGCACAATGTTTTCGCTAGGTATGGCAGAAGTAGTTTTTGCAACAGAGCCTGGTGGACAGGTTTTTACACGAGCCAATACAGCTATGCAAGGAGTATTGCGGCAAATACGCACTATTTCTAGTGTTATTGCTGCATTATTTTTAACTATAGCATTTCTTATGAAAATGTTTAGCAAGAATCAACGCACAGTTGATGAAGCTAATACATGGATTAAACGCATTGCTGTTGCATGGGCATGTATAAATGCCGTGGGTTTCATTCTCACGTTTATTCAAGAAATTATTGGTCCGGACGTAGCTTTGCCAACTCTAAATTAGCACTAAAATATTTTACTTGCGCTGGGAAAATTATTGCCCAGCGCAGGTTTTGGAAGGAGCAGCCTATATGCATCTTATGGATAGCTTGTTTAGATGGCTGATAGACCAAGTGGTTTCTGCCATTGATATATTTGGAATGAGTATTTTGAGTGTATTAGGGGCAGATTTAACGCTATTTGTAAACATTTTCCCGATAGTAGAAACAACCTATGAAATCTTTGTAGTAACTGCTCTTACTTTGCTTGGACTTAACATGGTATGGGGAATTTTTAAAAACTTCTTTATGCCCATTGGAGTAGAGTCCGAGCCACCTGTGCAGTTGGTGGCAAAGACAATTATGTTTGGATTCCTTGCGTTTTTCGCTCTCGATATTGCTCAAATAGCTATTGGAATTGCTAATACTCCATATCAAGCAATATTGGGAGCATCTGAGCCTGCACCTGATTTTGTCCGTACCCATGCTATTATGACGCTAATTATTATTGGCGGTGGCAAGGGGCTTTTAATTGGAAAAATACTGGCTTTAATTTTTATAATAATCGTTGGTTGGAATTATTTCAAACTAATAATCGAGTGTGTTGAACGATACTTTGTCGTAGGTGTCTTAGCATTTACATCTCCACTGGCTTTCGCTATGGGGGCATCACAGGCTACAAATCCTATATTTAAATCATGGTGCCGAATGCTTGGCGGTCAATTACTTCTCTTGATAATGAATGTATGGACTCTACGAATGTTCATCAACATGTTAAGGGTGTTTACCGCTAATCCGGTAATGAGCTTCGCATAGGGAGGGCATCATGACGAATAAGATATTGATTTTTTTAATGATAATTTCACTGCTTTTCATTATTGGAAACAATGTAACTATATACGCTTCTAACCAGTATCTCAGCCAGCTTGATAACCAAAGTGAAACAGAAAGCATCGCCGGAATAACAGGGGATCAAATTATTGAAATGGCTCAAAATTCTCCAAACAGTTTATCCCCGATACAGGGATTAGTTTTGTGGATGTTCGCTATTCTTGCTTTTTTGAAATTAGCACAGAAAATGGATAGCCTCCTTCAATCCCTCGGGCTTAATGTAACGCAAACCGGTGGCAGAGCCGTTGGAGATTTAATCATGGCTGGTATGGCATTAAAGCATATTGGAGGTGCTGTTTCAAAGGGTATGGGTATGTTTGGTTTTGGTAAAGGTGGAGGATCCGGTAGCGGCGCGTCAGGAACAAATGGTAGTATCGGCACAAGAAATATCGGAGGAGGCTCTGCACCAATACCATCTGGTGCTCCAAGAAACGACTTTACACCAAGCAATAAAATTGCAAACAGCTCATCTTCTAATATTGGTAGCAGTAATCCTTCGAATGGAGCTGCCGGAGCAATGAAAAATGATAGTTTTTTGCGAGGAGCATTTAAGGCAGGTGTTAAGGGGGGACTCATCGGAGTTGGTGCATATACAACAAAGGCAGGAATATCTAAAGTTGGTACGGCAGTATCGACTCGCTTTGGGAACAAGGATATTTCACCTAATCCAGATGAGAAAACCCAAGATAAAAATAGCAGCTCCACACCAAACAATGCATCCCCGATATCTGCCAATGCAAATGACAGTAGTAAAACGCATAGTGTTTACAATGGTGAAAATACGGAAGATTATCAAACGAGTCAACCTTTTGACGGCACAGAAAATCAAACTACCATACAAACATCTAACAATGAAGATTTTCAAGATGCCAAGTCTTCTGATGGCACCGATGAATCCGAATATTCACGTAACAACCATGAAGAATACAACTTAACCGGCTCTAATAGTAGCACAGCCGATGTGCAGTCAATCCCTGCAACTGGCGACAGTGGTAGCGAAACATGGCAATCTGCAAAACCTGTGGGCGATTCAAAGGAAGTAATACCCATGCCCGTATCTATAAACAGTGAGGGATGGCATGAAAGCAAATCATCAAGTCAAACTGCCTCCGTTACTTCGGCTACGGATTCGGGGCTAGAGGCATCTTCTTCACAAATTGCCAATACAACTCCAACTGGCTTATCACAAACAAATGACAGAGAAAGTACAACCCCGCATACATCAATACTACAGCAAGACACAACTATTTCACAAGCAGGGTCAATAGCTTCGATACCTTCGTATAATGGCAATTCTGGAGGAAGCGATGCCGACTATGCAGAAAGTTACGACTCCGCATCTATACCCATACACAATCAAACTATTGAGGCTACAAATTCCACACAGACTTTGACGATACCTGAAACAATCCGCACGGATTTGCCTTTGGTACAAACAGATATTACAATGCAGTCACAAACAACTCAAATAAACGATGCTACAAAATTCGACGTATCTACTCAGGCACCGCCTATGACTAAGGATGTATATGTTGAAAATCGCGGATATAGTGTGCAACCTGCTACACAACATGTTTCAGATGTATCATCTCGACCTACAGCAAAAGGAAAATCAAAGCTCCATTCTGCTAAAGGGCGTAAACGCAGGCGGTAAATTTCGACCGCATCAGATATTTAAAAGCAAAAAAGAAGTACGGCACTCAAAAATGAGTTCGTGCTTTTTTTGTTGGAGGAAGAAATGGCAAATCAACAAGGGCAAGCCCCCAAAATAACAGAAGGCTTGCAAAAAGCGTCCGGTGCTGCCTTGGAAGCAGCAAAAATGAGTAAAGCCGCTGCTATGATTGCAAAAGGAGCAGCAACAGGCGGACCGGGTGGGGCTGCTCTCGCAGCATTAAAAAATCCAAAGTCATCTATTAAAATAATAGCTATTGCTTGTATAGTTATTATACTCCCTATTTTACTCATTGCTATGTTACCGCTAATCATATTTGGTGCTGTTGTAGGCTTTGTAGCTGGTGTATTAAACAGTATAGGAGCCTTCTTTCGCTCGTTGCCTGTGATTGGAGCATTAATTGTTGGTATTGGTTCATTGTTTGGCGGCGGTGTATCTGTAGAAGAATCAGCGGCTCGCATATATTTTGACAATGCTTTTGATATAGCACATATAGTCTACAATCTTGAGCAAGCACATGAGATTATAGGCGATGCTCACTTTGAGCAATATCAAAATGTCATTGCCCAAATTAATGATGAAATTTTACTGATTCCAGAGGGAGATGAGTCCCGTATTATCGGCATCGAAGGTGATATGTTTCAATTCAATACTTCGATAGTGTTAGGATTATATACTGCATCTTTATATGGTGATGTGATGCAAATAAGCCTTAACGACTTACGTAACGCTATAAATCGTGCAGAGCGCACAGGAAATTTGTTTGGATATATTGTTGAAGTGGGAAAAGAAAAGAGGCTTGTCTATCCAGACCCACCGCCACCATTTGAGAGCATGGAAAATCCAAGCACAGGTGAGATAGAAACACCGGGATGGATATTTTCCAATAATGTAGAAACGTATGTACCCGAAAATTGGGTTTATAACGAATATACCGAAATTTATGAACCGCCTCCACCTGTTGAAGCAGAAATAACCATTCATAGCTTCATTTTAGTTTATAGCGGCGAAATGATTTTTGCAGAAATTTTTGGCATAGCCGACAACGAACGGCTTATGACTTTCGCACACGAATATGCACAAAATCTCATGTCATTATTGACTGATACAGATATGGGCGGGTGGTTTGGAATCATTCTTGAAGCCGGTGAAGTTGAAGGATTCTATAATCCCTTCCCCGAGATGAATTGGCGTATAAGTTCACCATTTGGCTGGAGAAACAACCCATTCGGTACAGGTGGCAGGGAGTTTCACAGCGGTATAGATATACCAAAACCAACCGGCACTCCTATACGCGCCGTAGCTGATGGCTATGTAATACTTTCGCAGTTTAGTTCCAGTGCCGGTAATTGGATTCGGATAGACCACGGCTATATATCGGGGATTGGTCATGTTGTTAGTGAATATATGCACAATAGTCGTAATTTAGTTTCTGTAACTAATCCGAGAACAAGGGTGTCTGCCGGTCAGGTTATTGCCGAAGTCGGTAGTACAGGGCGTTCAACAGGTTCACACCTGCACCTTAATATTGTAGTTAATGGTGAGCGAGTCAACCCTGTTGCTTTCATAGGCTCACCGCCAAGTTGATTTGTAAATTTGAAAAAAGGGAGGTATGAAATGGCTAAAAGTAATCATCGAGATAGGGATGAAGATACCGTAGATGTATATTTTATCCCTCCCAACTATGTCGATTCCAGCGGCGTTTTCGGCGGTATGTTTCGCTTGAGAAATGCAGTTGAAGCCTGTGCAATCGGTGGCGTGTCTGCTTGGCTACTTTTTGGTGTAACGGCAGGTATGGACTTAACTATACGAATCACCATTCTTTTGGGCGGGGTATTACCTTTGATGTTTTTTGCGGCTATCGGCGTAATGGGGCTTAGTATTACAGAGTTTTTGTACTTTTGTGTTCGCTTCATATTCAAAAGACGAGTAATAGGTCGTGAGGCACTTAATGTCGCTTCGGCTAATGAAGCTACACACGAAACCCCGTTGTGCGATGATACCGATAAAGCCAGATGGATATCAAAACAATTCGCATGGCTCACCAAGAGGATGAGAAGTAGAATTGACACAGGTATTGACCCTACAAAAAAGCAAAAAGGAATGTTAGTCAGAGGTAGAGGTAAAGGACGATGGGGTAAGTTTATCCGCACATCAAACGAAGCCGCAGATTACATCCCTATAAAGCAGATTAAAAACGGTATAATCTACACCCGTGATGGGCGCTACGTCAAATTAATCGAGGTAACGCCCATAAATTTTCTACTGAGAACCCCCAAAGAACAACGTTCAATTATTTGGTCATTCGTCAGTTTTTTGAAAATCAGCCCAGTCAAAATGCAGTTAAAATGCCTATCTAAAAAAGCCGACATAGAAAAACACTTAAACATCGCAAAGTCTGATTTACAAAGAGAAACTAATGAAGAATGTCGTATACTGCAACAAGATTATATGAACCTGCTCTATGATATAGGCTCGAAAGAAGCTGTATCTCGCAGGTTCTTTATTATTTTCGAGTATGAGCCGTATATGAGAGCAAAAGATATCGAAGCCGATGCAATTGCCAACCTCAACACTATAGCAAATACCGCAAGGACATATCTTGCCCAATGTGGTAATGATATCGTTGAGCATGATGACGATGATTTCGCGATTGAGGCTCTATATCAGATGCTTAATCGAAAATCCAGTTTTGATATTCCTCTCTCGGTTCGAAAGCGTGATGTTATCACGGACTATATTTCTAATTATGGTAAAACCGCTGTTGCGGATATTCCTAGTGCGGAGTTTGCAGCACCGGCTTATATAGACTTATCTCATATGAACTACATTAAGATGGATGGAGTTTATATTGCATATCTTGTTGTGCCGACTCATGGTTTCAAAACACATGTACAAGCAGGCTGGATTTCATTACTCGTTACTGCGGGTGAAGGCATAGATATTGACATCTATTTGGCTAAACAACCTAAAGAAAAAATCTCACAGAGCCTTGGGCGGCATATCCGAATGAATAAAAGTAAAATCAAGGATGCCCAAGATACAAACGATGACTTTGACGATCTGGCAGGTAGCATCCACGGCGGCTACTATATGAAGCGTGGCATTGCCAATAATGAGGATTTCTACTACTGCAATATTTTGGTGACAATCACCGGTGCTACCAAAGAAATTTTGAATTGGCGCGTTAGAGAAATGCAGAAGAAGTTAATATCTCAAGATATGTCGGTACAAATGTGTACTTTTAGAATGGAGGATGCATTTTTATCTTCATTACCATTGGCCTCCATCGAAAAAAATCTGTATAAGTGGTCACGACGTAATATGCTCACATCGGGTGCTGCAAGCTGCTACCCTCTGACATCATTTGAAATGTGCGATGATAATGGTATTTTACTTGGCATAAACAAGCATAATCAGAGCCTTATTATGGTGGACATCTTCAACAGCCGTGTCTATAAAAATGCAAACATGGCTATCCTTGGCACTTCCGGCGCAGGCAAAACATTTACATTACAGCTTATGGCGACACGGATGCGGCGTAAAGGTATACAGGTTTTTATTCTTGCTCCACTAAAAGGGCATGAATTTTTTCGCACTTGTAATAAGATTGGTGGCAGCTTTATCCAAATTTCGCCAGCCTCAAAACATTGCATTAACATTATGGAAATTCGCTCAGTAGATACTGCCGCGGCAGAATTGATTGACGAAGTAGTGCTGGATAGATCATTACTTGCTACTAAAATAGACCGCTTGCATATTTTCTTTTCGCTAATGATACCCGATATGAGCCACGAGGAAAGACAATTGCTGGATGAAACCATTATACGCACTTATCATGAATTCGGCATCTCACATGATAACGATACGCTTATTGACCCAACAGACCCCGAAGGTAAACGCTTTAAGCCAATGCCTATACTGGGCAACCTTTATGACCGCCTCATCGAGCGTGAAGAAACAAAGCGCATGGCAAATATTATGAATAGGCTCGTGCATGGTTCGGCAGCTGCTTTTAACCAGCCAACAAATGTAAACTTGGACAATAAGTATATTGTAATGGATATCTCCGAATTGACAGGCGACCTACTTACTGTTGGGATGTTTGTGGCGTTGGATCTCATTTGGGATAAAACCAAAGAAGACCGCACCAAGGAAAAAGCAATTTTTATAGATGAATTATGGAAACTAATTGGAGCATCTTCAAACAGAATGGCTGCCGAATTTGTGCTAGAGGTATTCAAAATTATTAGGGGGTATGGTGGCAGTGGAATTTGCGCCACACAAGACCTGAACGATTTTTTCGCACTTGATGATGGCAAATACGGCAAGGGCATAATCAACGTTTGTAAAACTAAAATCATTCTTAATCTGGAAGATGATGAAGCTGACCGCGTACAGGATATTTTAGGATTATCCGATAGCGAACGCCAAGCAATAGTCCACTTTGAACGTGGGAGTGCCATGATTTCTGCTAATAAAAATAATGTAATCGTGAAAGTTCAGCCCTCTGAAAAAGAAAAAGAACTAATAACTACAGACCGTCAAGAACTTCAAGCAATCGCCAACCGCAAAAAAGCAGCTATAGAATATGAAAAATTGATGTTGGATGTGTAAACCGATTTACTTATACGTCTTTTATACGTCGCTAATACGTCATCTTAGATATAAATAGTAGGAAGCAGGTGATACTCCAATGGGTGAACGGATTGAATTCAACAAAAAAGGCGAGGCAATTCTGGATTTTTTAGATGCTTATGAAGTAGTAAAACGTGAGCACATCGAAAAATTCTTTCCCAATAGCGAGAAAATCCTAAATTATCTAATTAAAAATCAACGGCTATACAAAAGTTCTGACGAAATTTATGTCAGTATAACCCACAATCATCGCCCCAATAAAAGCATAATTACAGCAATGAGCATCTTAGCAGATATATTTGAAAAAGTTCAATCGCATATAAAAGCAACTGCTCCTGCGCAGATCTCATTTGTTACTCATTCCGGTGATTATTATGAAATTGTATACGTGGGTTATGGAATGGAAGCAATGATTGCCGCGGCTTACGAAACACAGCTTACCGCAAGGCAATTATCAACAAGCTATGTAGACACAACAAAACGCATGGTAATAGTTGAAGATAAAAATCAAATGACAAGGCTACAGATACCGGGACTAGTACGCTTTATTCTTGTTCAGCCGGATGGAAGCCTCTCGTATTTCAATGGTGGGAGTTGATAGACAATGGACAGACAAGTGCTGTTACGCAAAATAATGAGCGTGGGTGATGAAGTTCGCCGCCTTCAGCAAGATATTATCGCCTTGCAAAGCATTGATATAGTAAATTATCCTGAAAATTACAGTAGTCTTTCCCAGCAAGTCGCTATTAATAGCGAATATATTGCTCTAAAACTCAGGGAACTTGTCTATAGCACGACCAATATAAATTGGTCGGAAATGCTTGAAACGGTTGCAGATGGGCAGGGCATTATCATTAATTATGATAATGAGATAATGGAAATTACTCTACCATGTTTGATACCACATCGAAGAAAAAAACAAATGGGATTTATCACGGCTCCACTTTATGCCGCGCTTGAAAATTTTGTTTCGACCGATATATCTGTTAAGCAGCCTTTCGAGCGTTTCAAGCATTGTGTCATATGTATCACACATGTGTATAACAGGACATTGTTTGGCAAGGGACGAAAACGTGACCACGATAATATCGAAATCAAGGGAATTATAGATGCAATTAACACATTCCTTTTGACTGATGATAACGAAAATTTTTGTGATATTTACAATGTTAGCGAGCTTTCTGACCAAGATATGACACGAATTTATATCATGAAAAAAGATATGTTTCCCAACTGGATTCAGAGATATAAAAATCAACACCAAAAACTATCTTAGTTTTACGAAAAAGTATATGTACACTTGTGGATAGTGCCTAATAAGTTGTAAACGCTTAAATTGTTTGGCTTTCGATGGTTTTATAAGGGTAGTAGTAGACCCTACCTTAGAGAGCAAACGGTCCAAAATACTTTGCAGTTGAATAATAAAGTAGAGCATATCATTTGTGTCCAAAACAGACCATATCATTTTATCGCAGTCTAGTCTTTTCGCAGACTATATATAAACAACTCCCGATTATAGAAAATACAAGGAGATGAACTTTATGGGAAATGGATGCGCACCACCCAATGAGCCAACAACACAGTTACAGCATCTAATAAGTAAGCCTAAATCGCAGGCGCAATTGCTTATGGAGCTAACTGCCATATCAGGTGAATATCCCGCAGAAAATATACATCGTATAATATCTTCTCGTAGTTATGCAAAAAAGCTGATAACTACATTAATTGGTGATAAGTTATTAAAATTGGTGAGCAAGGGCGGTGTGAGAGGGTATAGGCTTGAGATTAAAGCTAAAAGGAAGTTGCTGTCAGAAAACCCGGCTCGATTCAATCGCTACTTGGACGGGGTGACCGATACAAATAAATTAAGGTCTGACCACCTGCGAAGGTTACGACTTCATTCCGTAGCCGAAGTCTACACGATGATGTATAACACAGGTATCCATATATTTAAGGATACGAAGCCAAAAGTCTACTTGCTCGATGCATCCGACACCTACTTGCAGGCGATAAAAGAATCCCCAGAATGCAAGACACCTTTAAATAAAGGCAACCCAAGTGCGACGGGGAATCAACTACCTGCAATAACAAGCCCCTGCTTCTATTCTTCAAGGGAACAAAAAGGAGAGGATGATAATGCTATCCGGGGGTCACGGGCAGTGGGAACCTTGCTTACCCAAACTCATGTTTACGCAGTATACAACACAGGGGGCATTGAATCCCGATGGCGAGATAGCGTAGAGATGAGATATCGAGCAGATGTTCAAGATTATATTTGCAGGAACCTATTCCTTACTCAATATAATGGTGCTTCGGTGAGAGGGATAATGATTGGAAAAAGTATGGAAATTTTAGAGAAGTATCTGGTTACAGAATCCAAAACAGGTACCGCTCATAACTTTTTCACTAAAACATATCAACCCTTCTACTTTATCACCAATGATAATTACGGTGATGCACAGTTAAAGATTCTGTGTGATAACACCGGAATGACCACGTTAAATACCGCAATGTTAAAAGGGCTTAAACCCGCGGACACAAAATATCCAATAGAACATGATGCATTAACCGAGGACGGGAATCCCGTTCTTTTTTGTTGCTTATTGAATATTCCCCGGTTGGTTCAATTCCGAACAGGCGTACAACTTCATGGAAAAATCGGAAAAGTAATTGCTTTTGATTTCCAGCAAGATGTACTAGCGCGATATTTGGGTGGCATGGTGGAGTTTAAGTTGTTAAGCCTTGAAAAACTCATGGAGCGACTTTATCCAGACTAAAAAATAACGCGTTTTATATGGCGCGCAATATCAACAAGTAATCCTATCCGGGCTTTGCCCGGTATAGCGGACATAACGAATCCTACTAAAATATGCAAGGGGTTGATTTTATGTGAGCAAAAAGTCGAGAACTATAGTAGCCGTGATACTGCTTTTAGGGCTAATAACCTATAGTGCAGGTATTGCTTCCCAGCTTATCTATGCGCTATTTAGTTGGCTAGGTGGCGAAGCAGGGCTTGGGCAAGGTTTGGCAGGGATAATGTCCGATGCAATAAGCGAAATAGAACCCGAATACACAACACCACTCAACATTGGCAGACCATATTTGGTTTTCAATGCATTGATTAACTTTCCATATAACTTGTATGGATTAGTAGTTGTCATTATATTCGCCGGAGTAATTGTAATATTTCTGTATAAAAATAGTGCGGTCCAAGGAGATTATGACAGCGAGCGTAACCTAGTCTATTCCAGCAAAGGAACCTATGGCACGGCAGGATGGATGACCTATGAGGAAATGCAACGCGAGTTGGAAGTGACCAAGAGTTTAAAATATGCTCGCGGGACTATCCTAGGAGAGCTAGACGGAAAAATTGTTTGTGTTCCCGAGAATACTATGATGAACAGAAATGTAGCGGTATTCGGAGCAGCTGGTTCTATGAAATCACGAGCCTATGTGCGTAATATGGTGTTTCAATGCGTGAGACGTGGCGAATCCTTGATAATTTTAGATCCAAAAAGTGAATTATATGCAAGCATGGCTGAGTATCTACGGAATGAAGGATATATCGTAAAAGTTTTCAACTTAATTTCACCGGAAAACTCCGATTCATGGAACTGCCTACGCGAGATAGAGGGCGACAATCAAGAGCTTATGGCACAAATATTTTGTGATGTTATCATTAGGAACACCTTACTAAATGGCAAAATGGATCCATTCTGGGATACCGGTGCAATATCACTATTAAAGGCCCTATGCCTGTATGTTGTACAGGTGTATCCTGAGTCTGATAGGAATATTGGTGAAGTTTATAAACTATTAACAAATGTAGCATCCAGTGGTGATGGCGGTGGACTGAGAGCCGCTTTTGCAACATTACCGTTCGGACACTCCGCTAAAGCACCTTATGATATTTTTCAACAGGCCAGCGACAATGTACAGAGCGGTATCATAATTGGATTGGCTAATCGCATACAGGTTTTTCAAATAGAGGCTTTGCGTACTATCACCGGTCATAATGACGGTATAGATTTAACTCTACCGGGTAAAGAAAGATGTGCGTACTTCTGCATCACCAGCGATCAAGACAGCACATTTGATTTTTTAAGTTCACTTTTTATTTCGTTCTTTTTTATCAAATTGGTGAGATTCGCTGATAGCCAACCAAATCAACAATTACCTGTTCCTGTACATTTTTTGGGAGATGAGCTAGCCAATTGCGGTGCCATTTCGGATCTAACTAGAAAAATTTCAACATCGCGCAGTCGTCGGCTAAGTATGAGCTGTATCTTCCAAAACATAGCACAAATGAAGAACAGATACCCGGATGATGCCTGGTTAGAGATTATTGGAGCCTGTGATACCCAGCTATTCTTAGGCTGTACAGATGAAATGACCGCAACGTTCATTTCAAATCGTACAGGTGAGACAACTGTTGGCGTTGAAAGCACTGCAAAGGAAATGCGCGCAATGAGATTAAGTAACTATGTTCCATCTCAAAGAGAAGTTACATCTATTGGTAAGCGTAAGCTATTGACCCCGGATGAAGTTTTAAGATTACCGCGCGAGGATGCATTGGTTATTTTTCGTGGTCAAAATGTGTTGAGGGTGAAGAAATTTGATTATACCAAACACCCTGAATCTAAGAAGCTGCGGAATAGTAATGCTAATGACTATATACCGAACTGGCGGATGGAAAAAACTTGCCTAAATAAAGGAGTGAACTTTTCAAATGATGATAGAGCTATACCTTTAGTTAAAGCAATAAAACCTGCGCCACTAGAAAGTATAAACTCAACAGCACCCTCAGACACATCTATTTATAGTGAGGCAAGTCCTACCACTATTAGCAAACAAACACCTGTTGTATCATCAAAGAGAAAGTCTAGGCACAGTAATGAAACAGGTGCTAAGGGGATACAGAAAAAGGTAGATATAACTACTGATGAGTCTTTTAGTGCTATAGACATTGACGAAGTACTGTCTGATTTGTAGAAACAGGAACAGAAATACCATCAACATACTATTGACTTGCCGCCGAATGCTTCTGACACGGTTGCAGGTCATTTTTTATATCAAGAAGAAAATCAAACTAAATAAAAGAGGAGCGGATGCATTATGGCAAAAAAAATTACAACACCTGCACCGGAAATCGATAAGCCGGGAGACATGGTAAGCACGGAAGGAGTTGATACTGTGGATTACGATAGCCCCGCAAACGATGCAAGTAATCTTTCCGACAATAATACAAGCACTGTCGATGAAAAAGAAGCGACGGGGGAATCAGAATCTACGCACGATACACTGCTACCAGCAGGTAACAAACCGGAGACCACACCACCCCCAAGACAGAGGCGGCGTAAGGCGCAAACCGATTCAACTGCCCCTGTCCTAACCATAGAGGTCGGTGCTGATGTCGAAACACAAAAGGATAAGGAAAATACAGTCTGGCATGAAATTAAGAATTCTCAAATGACCGGCACGCATTTAACAGGTACTTTAGGAAAAGTCGAACGACTGGCGAATGGTAGCCTAATATCAATTGTGGATTACAAAGGTCAACGGATAGCTATTCCACTAAAAGAAATGGAACTAAGTCTGAAACGCCCTAAAGATCAAAGTGATGCGGAATTTAACGAGCGAACCATGCGTGTATTAAATCGGATGATGGGTGCGGAGATAGATTTCATTGTACGCGGCATTACCGGAGAAGGAGAAGAACGAGCGGCTGTTGCAAGTAGAAAAGCCGCGATGCTTAGACTTCGCCGCCGTTATTATTTAACCGAAGGTACAAATGGTAAACCTCAAATTTATCCTGACCGTATTGTAGAGGCACGTATCATTGCTGTAAATCAAATGGCCATCCGAGTTGAAGTATTCGGTATAGAAACCTCCATCCGCAACCGGGATCTTAGCTGGGGATATATAGGTGATTGCAGGGATAGCTATTTTGTGGGTGACTTGGTTCAAGTGCGCGTAAAGAGTGTACGAGGCGGTACCCCTGAAAACCTTAGCATTAAGGTTGACATTAAGTCCTTAACTGAAAACAACACTCGCGAAAAACTGCTTGCACTAAAACCACAAACCAACTGCATGGGCAAAGTCACAGATGCCGGCGGCGGTATCGTATTTATTACTTTGGTAGACGGAGTTCGAGCCATCTCTCACAAATGCTTTGACCGCCGCAAGCCCGGTAGAGGAGACGATGTACTATTTATCTGTACTCGCATTGATGAAGAAGGTGGCGTTGCCATCGGTATTATATCCCGAATAGTCAAACGAAATATTTAGTAGCTATACCATAGCAACTACATCTAAATATGGGTTTGCCCATACCAATCTAAATAATAAAAATCGGAAGGATGTCCCCTTTATGACTGAAAAAAACAACAATTCCCCAAGCAATAACCAACTAAATAAGAAACATTTCGCTATTCTGGTATCTATTCTTGGAGTAATCGCTATTGCTTTTGTAATATTTACAAACACAGCAACCTCTACAAATCCGAGTTTACCAGAAAGCCGTGACATTTTTACTCTCCATGATAACTACAACATGACAGTAGTAGTAGTTTTTGATGAAGAACCACCAATCGTACGGTTTATAACCCCCGAAGGCTACTATGTTGATATGAATAATATTCGATATAGACCGGGCAGTAACTTCATCCAATATTTTTTGCCAAACGCAACACCCGGGGTCTGGCGTATGGCTTATGACCCACTAACCAATACCGAAATATCGACACCTTACTCCGTTTACATGAATCATATTTTTGTTAGGAATTTTGACGCGACATCAGAAAGGGATACAAACGGGAATATCACAGTTTCATTCGATGTATCTGCCGATGATTCGGGCAAATTTAATTATGAACTTCATGCGGTATTTATAGCAACCGATAATAGTATTTCGGATAAAATCTTGCTGATTGAAGGATATGGGATGCTTAATGAATATATCACGTTATCTGTAGGCACTGAAGATATTCAAGGTATGGGTGGGTTTATGTTGTATCTTACGACCTATGTTCAGCATGGTCAGGCAGCTATTAGAGATTCCGCTTGGTTGGATCTGAGGCTCATAGTCAATTGAGCGTATAAGTGATACAATTAAAGCGAGGTTAAAAAATATGGCAAGTAAGAAATACAAAGATACCATTAGATAGGTGATTTAATGATTTACGTTTGTGCGAAATGCAAATTTACTTTTGAAAGGAAAAATGAGCCGTCAAAATGTCCAAGTTACGAAAACCAATGCGTACTTGGCGCAAACAAGAGTGAACAACAGGCTTTCAGGGAGCTGCATGATAAGCAGGAAAAAGCTAGCGATTGCCCAATACAGGATTCAACGAAACACAATTGAATTTTCATTATTATAAGAACCCTCGCGGTATCACATACACTGCGAGGGTTTTTGATTTGGAGGATAAAGTTTATGACAAAAAAATTCTGGCTAGTCACATCAATGATTTTGCTAATTATTTTGCTTGCTGCCTGCTCACGGAACAGTCCAGACTCCGAAGTATCATTAACTGATTTGAGTATTCAAGTTAAGGAAAACCCTGAACCTAAAGAGCTTAGCCCCGACGATTTACTATCCGTCCATTTTTTAGACGTTGGAGAAGGCGATGCCATTTTAGTTGTGCAGGGTAATTATGCCATGCTCATTGATGGCGGTTCTGCCGAGATGGGAACAACAGTGTTTACCTATCTACGCAGCCAAGGCATAGAGCGGTTGGAGTATATAGTAGCTACTCATCCATTTACTGACCATATAGGAGGCTTACCTGATATTCTGCAACGTATAGACACTAGAAATGTGCTACTGCCAATGGTTTATCACGATACCCCTGCATATAACGCATTCCTAATCGCAGTTGAGAATTCCAGTGCAGATGCAGCAGTTCCTTTTGCTGGGCATATATTCACCTTGGGTAATGCAACTATGACTGTTTTGTCCCCAAACTCCACAGATGAGTGGGATAACCGAGCAAACTATTCCATTGTAATGAGAATAGATTTTGGCTCAACTAGTTTCATGCTGACCGGGGATGCAATGAGAGAAGTAGAAGCCAACTTATTGGACAGTGCGGCACATTTATCTTCCAATGTGTTAAAAGTTGCCAGACACGGGGCATCATCTGCCACAACAAGCGGATTTTTAGATGCTGTAAATCCTTCAATTGCAGTTATTTCTGCTGGTGCGGATAATAGTTTTCTTTCCCAAGATGTGCTACGGAGGCTTAGTAATGCAAATGTTCACGTCTTTAGAACGGATTTGAACGGAAATATTGTTATCACCAGCGATGGAACGATGCTGAGAGTAGTTGTGGAGAGGTAATTCACAATACATTTGATGTAAAGCCTTATCACCAAAACTATCTCCAAGAAACCATCAAAGCGAGGAGCGTTTAGATATGTACGAAGATGAAACAGCGGCAATAAACCCAATAGACATCCAAGAGCCTGCAAGACACCCACCTTCATCTGCTAACGATGAAAGTGTAGAAGAAAATCCAACGAACATATCACCAACTATTCCAAAGCCCGTTTTTATGCGATTGCTAATACTTTTCGGCGGCGGTATCGGATGTTTGCTGGTAGGCATAATTGCGCTGCTGGCTACAGGTGATTTAGGATTGCTGGTTATGTCCGGTATTCTATGTATAGCTTTTGTTACAAAGGGGTTTTTACTCAAAAGAAAAATAATATCCGGACAAATTTATAGATTATCCGGGGTTTGTGTAAACATAGTTCCTAAGCTGTTCGGCCGATACAGACGCATTGAATTAGTTGATACTTCAAGCGGAGACGATGTACACTTTATTTTACCAAAAAAGGTCATATTCAAAATCGGTCACGTCTATAACTGCTACTTTGACAACCAAATTAACAACCGCCCGGTAAGCATCAATAACTCCACGGGCGGTTTTTTTAATACAGATATGGATTTGCCTACAAATGGCTTTTTAGGATTTGAAGATTTTGGAGTGTATCAAGAAAAGCCAATGGTGGCCGTCCCCGTCTCCGGCAATAACACCGAAAACAACAAGGAGGAAAAAAATCATGATGCAAATAAACATTAAACAGCCAATTGGCATAAAAAATCTATTCGGCCTAATTTTTACAGTAATAATATTACTTTGTTTACAGATTGCCGTTTTTGCCGCAAGTGCAGAACAGGTGCTGACAGTGGATACTACATTAAACGTAGAGCGTACAGAATCGGATGAGGAGCACCATCCAGAGTCCGACATCTATGCCGCAACAATATCGGAAATACCGTGGGTATGGCATCCAATAAGTGTAATAAACGAGATTGCAAACGGTTTTAATACCGTGCGCAAAATCTACGCACTGCCACCAGATGTAAACCCTACAGTAATATCTACAGAAAACTTTCACATGTTCGGGCAGCAATTCAGTTTTGCTTATGTAATCCAACATGCATCATCACATGAAAATGCAAGAGAAGTACGAGAGACCGTCACCATTGACACTACAAGCCGTAATATCAACGATATTTTACCATATTTAGAACAGACAATTGCTTTTGATAGAGATGGTTATACCGGCATATTAACACTGAACTTGCAATCTATTTCAAGCCAAGCAGCAGGTACTACAACCACTACCAACACAGCCACAAGACAACGTACATTCCCTCATATGTCGTCCCCGGACAACTCTCTTGTCCCTCGTACTATCACAGATGGCGGTATAACGTTTCACTTAGCATCTGTTGATTGGTCCAGTGGTACAAGCACATCATCAATAGACGGACATGCGGTATCATCTACATTTACAGCTACGGCAACGTTCACAACACAAGTAACTAATACTCGTACAACAGGTTATACAACGACAGCCGAATATGTTGGCACAGTGTTTAGAACAGTGCCGGATGCAATGATTTATACCGTAAATTTCTATGGCGCACCTGCCGTTGAAGAAATATCTTCACCAGAAGTAGTCGTTGATGCAAATATTCGCCATCAAATATTCCATGACTTGCCGATGCGAAATGACACACTTGTTCCACAAGCAATAGCTGAGGGCGATTCAACATTCTATCTTTCAAATATTGATTGGGTGCCCATGAATTCTCTATCAGAAGATGGACAATCGTCAATTAGAACTTATACAGCCAGCGCAACGTTTACACGTAGCGAAGCTCAAGAACAAGCTACAGTAAGTACAACAGACTCATCTATGTTACAGACACCTCGAGAATCCAGAGAGCCAAAAGAAATGGGCAGAGGTGTTTTAATACTCTTAGGTTCACTTCTTGGGCTTGCGGTGGTTGGTGCTGGCGGTTTCTTCTTGGCTAAACATTATTATGGCTATAACGTCACAGTGTATAGTGTTAATAGTCCGGGTGACGTAATACGAGCTGGCAAAATCAAGGTAGACTTTGAAATAGCAGAACCAGTGATTGATATTGAAAAGCCGGCATCAAAATATCCTGCAAAAACAGAGAGATATATTATCCAGTTAGCGCAAAGAGCTGCTACGAAAATAGCAGGTAAAACAGTTCGTATTGTTTTGGGTGATAAAGAGGCTTCACACGCCATACCCTCTGATGCCGGGCAAATGCCAGTTTATGAATTCTCGGTTGATTTCTCTGACGACGATGAAGATTGCGATAATACTTTGCACGATGATGTTGTGAGCAAACAATAATCAAAAACCATAAAAGCCAAGGCGCACCTGCAAACGAAAGCTATGTGCCTTGGCTTTTACATACCGATCAGAAGGTTGCTCTTGTATCGGTTAAAATTTTATTTTTAGGAGGACTCATTATGAGACAAACAACCAAGCCTTTTAGACGACCAAATCCGGCAAAGCGGATGAAAAAAATTCTTATGTTGGGCGTAGCAGCGGCTATAGCAATAGCAACACCTATGTCTGTATATGCCAACAACACAGCAACTCGTAACAACCAGTCTAACCCAAACTGGCAAAGTACGCATCGAACCGAAAACTGGAACTTCCAGCACAACTGGGGATATCATGCTCCAACGTACCAATTCGAAACAACTTGGCCTGTAGACCAATGGGGACGACCAACTACATCCAATGTAGCTCCCGACAGAACAAATCTAAACATCCGCACGGATAGACACGCATCTGTTGTCCCGCCGCCTCACGGCTCGACAATAGGTTTTTTTAGTGGCGAATTTGCAACCAACCCTGTTAATCCATTTTCACCAAGGTACAACAACAACCCTAATGCGGCTCGCATTGTAGGTGCAGATAGCTCTGTTTTTGCACTCCAACCCGGTGAATCAGGCGTTAACGTTGCTGCGACTATCGACAGTCAATCCGGCGGTATGCTTGCAAGTACCAGTATAATCTATGGCAGCGGAAGCGATGCGGGAAACTCCGGAGCAGGCGGTTTAAACAACCAACCCTCGCAAGGCGGTGTAACAATCACACAACGCCCTATAACCCCCGGCGTGCCCCAAGGACGTGCCACTACCGTAACTCCGTTCCCAGATGGTTCAATTGCTCGGATTACTTTTCCAACCCTTAACAATCGCACAGCGACCGTGCGTCCGGGTATTGCACTTGCTACGTTAGATTATTATGTAGGACATTTCCCCGGAACCAGCCAGTGGGATGGCAATATTGCTCTGGCCAGCCACAATCGTGGTCGCGGTAGTTTTTTTGCAGGAATTTGGAATATGAACGAGGGTGACCGAATTATCTATGAAACAACCCTTGGAGTTAGAACATTTGAAGTGGTGAGTATTAGGCAGATTTCTGAGGATGATACGTCTAATCTTATGCATTCTAATGACAACATCATTACACTTGTGACATGTGTTTACAATCGCCCCGGCTTACGTTGGAGTGTTCGCGCACGAGAAGTGGGGTAATTATGTAGGATAGTTTCTTGCTGTTGTAAAAATGAAACTACTGTCTATACATTTATAATTTGGTAAGTATAAGTTTTAAGTTATGCTTTAATAGCGAAACGATGCTGATTTTATAATTGCTCTTTATAAAATCAGCACCGTTTTTAATTTGGTAGCTATAAAATTTGACTATCGCATCGGATGCAAAGGGAAGAAAACATATTCCTCAAATAAACAAGGAGCGTATGGGAGGTTTCTTAGCTAAAAACACACCCATCAATCGCTGTGTAGCATATCCTGAACGAGCAAATAAAACGTATTATCAAGCTGACCACTAACGATAGAATCAACATAGTTTCTGAAAGCTATTGGCTCAATAGATAAATAGATATCAAGTTGATAGTCCCCTTGTTCAGGTAACATTGAATCATCACTTACTTCAACATAAAGACTCACATTGCTTACCCCGCCAGCCACCTCTTTATTGATATCATATTTTAACACATAAATTTTTGCACTATCTTTTTGATATAGCATAATAAGCCACCTTTCCAAGCCACTTTGTAATTATTCAATTAAGTATTGCATAAAATTTTTAGTTGCGCAAGATAATTTTATATCTAACATTTGAACATTTGAAATTGAAAGTCACTTGTATAAGTAACAGTTCCAAATACATATCGTTTTGTACATTTACAAAAGTTGTTCATTAAATTTTCAGACTTTTATACATGCGAAAAGCCCGTAAAAACTGAAAAAACACATTGACCAAAACACTGAAATATGGTAGTATTTTGGTATATTATTTCAGATTACATTGGATACATCGGATTATACAGTTGCAAACAATTTTCTAATTTATTGAAGATTTTTGCTTGGAATTACAGCGCAGTTCTGCAAAAAAGCGATCTGCAAAATCTGCATTAAATGTGGCATATACCAAGGCATTATTAATCTTGGCTACATGAGCGGGAATGGATTTAAAATCACTAAAAGTGGTTTTACCATTCCCGCTCTTTTTTATTTGCCGAAATCATGCGGCGTAAACGAAGTAATGGTAATTACATTATAATTAAATGCCTACGAGGCGAAAGGAGCATGTTATGCGAAAGTTAAAGTTTATCGGGATCGATAATTGGTCAAGGCCGGTATACAGGGACGAAAAAGGTAAGCTGTGGAAAGATGCCAATCTCGGCTATGGAATACCGGATCTGCACAGTTCATCAAGCAACGACTTTGAAGGCGAACCGGACACGCCAATTACAGGTGAGTTTGAAATCGTCGAAGAAACTGAATGCTCCACATCTGATAATCCCATGTAATACCTGTGCCAATGCAGGATGGGAAACGATGAATAGAGTTGCAGCTTGTAATTGCTGTGAAAATTACGAATTTTACACTCCAATTCGAAAGGAATCACACAATGAAACATTCTAATGCAAAAAACTCTACCGAGGAAAGGTTTCAGTACGCAATTAAGCAACTGAAAAAGCATGACATTGAATTTAGCGTGAAAAACAAACAATCGGGACATTTACATTGCCGTAAAAAATCCGATGACAAGCTAATTCAATTTTGGACAGGAACCGGAAAAATCATGGGTCATGAAAATTGTGGTATCCATAATCTTATCAAACTACTAACCGAGTGTGCATAAGTAATTGCACAAAACACAAATGAATACAGCATAAGCAAATGCTGACAAACGCTTAAAGGCGGGAATGATTTGAAACTTTGCAAAGTTTCATACATTCCCGCCTTTTTTTATTTTCAAAAACAAACAGCGGAGGGATTGTAATGAGTATAAGAAGCACTTATTTCTTCGAAGCAAGTGGACACGAATTTGAATCAGGGGTTGTAGACGCTGTTTCCTCATTTGCAAAACGTGAATGGGGTATTGAAGCGGTTAAATCCAGCACTATGCAACAAGACCGTTTCGAGGGTACAGATCTATATGTTTTGGGTGTACCCATTGATATAACTTTATCTTTTGAAAAAAAGAACAAAACCCGCAGACTAGGTGCGCTAACGATGGACGGAGTGGTTATTGATTTCGGTATTCGCCTAGGTAATCACAGAGCCAATTTTAAAATGCCTGTACTTGTAATAGGAGCCAGCACAGCAATTGGTATAACTAAAGCTAATCTGTGGCTGGTGCTGGGAATTATCAAGGATAACATCCAAGAAATCCTAAACATAGGCATGGACAAATATTTTGTTGCAACAGAAGCCTAATCAAATAGTATTTGATTAGGCTACGAAATAAAGTAACAAAATCGGGTAAAACCCAACAAATTTGAAATGAGAATGGTTTTAGCTATGACCTACTACCATTCTCATTTTTATTTTCCGGAGGAGGAATTCGAGTGATAAACAAATTTCCATTTTCAATTAGACAAATAGCCGAAATTTTGAACTTGAAAATCCGTTATGAAAACAACAACAACGGGAACATCGACGTAGACTGCCCCTTTTGCAAAAAGCGCAGCAAGATGAATCTGAATGCCGCAAAAAATGTATATCGTTGCAACTCTTGCGGCGAGAAAGGCGGAATGTTAGAGCTGTATGGAAAGATACACAATATTTCAAACGCAGATGCTTTTCGAGATATCTACGAGATTTTGAAATGTGAAAAAACAAGCTATGCTGATGGTGGCAATATTACCTCTGAACAGTTTAGTACACTAAAATTATCGAGTCGTGCAGATAATAACACTATACATCAAACGTACTCTATGCTGCTCTCGCTGCTAACTTTAGCGACTCCGCATAGAGAACAGCTTTTGTCTAGGGGATTATCACTAGAACAAATAGATACTTTAAGCTACAAAAGCGTCCCTGCCTTTGGGCAACAGATGTTATGCTCAAAACTCTTACAAATAGGATGTACCCTTGATGGTGTACCCGGCTTTTATCGCGATAACGATGAATGGAATGTAAAGTTGAAAGCATCTGGCATTTTAATTCCCGTACGCGGAATTGATGGGAAAATAGCAGGTATACAAATTCGTTTAAGTAAGCCAATAAACGGGCGCAAGTATATTTGGTTTTCTTCGTCAGATATGGACAGTGGAGCATCTTCAGGCGCGCCAATTCATTTTATAGGCGATCCCACTGCAAAACGGATATATGTAACAGATGGCTCTTTGAAGGGTACCGTTGCACATATGCTAACCGGATATACATTCATTTGTCTACCGGATGTAAAAAACTTAAATGGGATTGATGGCTTGCTTGTATGCTTTAAAGCAAACGGTACACGTGAGGCAATAGAAGCTTTTGATATAAAAAAGCTGACTGATGAACAAACCCAAAATTCCGCAGCAAAGCTGCGAGAGAGGTTGTTTGCTCATGGTTTTAAAGTGATTTCCGCAGTATGGGAAGATAAATCGCTGAGTGGCGTAGATGATTATTTCTTACACCGTTCTAAAGAAAGAAGAAGCCATGTTTATAATGTGGATATTCCAGCCGCAGTTGCGGTGTAGATTGCGAAGGAGAGTGTGTCTATGAATATTAAATGTTTACATGAAAAAACACTGTATTGCAATGAGCAAACGGGGTATACCATTGCTTCGTATAAAACAGATGATGCTGCTTCCATACCCAAACAAGCTATAAGCAAGTACAGTCCTAAAAATGGCATGACTGCATTTACAGCCGTTGGTAATCGCTTGTCAACAGCCGATGGAGTTGAAGTTGAGCTATCCGGCAAATGGGTTAATGGTGGAAAATATGGGATACAACTATCCGTTGAAAGCTGCATAATTATTCGCCCCAAATCTGTTGATGGTATAGTTGCATATCTATCCTCAAACTTAATCAAGGGTATTGGCGATAAAACAGCGAGAGCGATTGTTGACCGATTTGGTATCCATGCTTTGAATATCATTGATAATGAGCCAAAACGCCTGTTGGAAGTGTCTGGAATCACAGAAAAAAAGCTAGCATCTATCATGGAGGATTATAAGAAAAGTGTCAGCCTCAGAGATATAATGACCGAATTATCCTCTTATGGTGTAACACCCAAGAAAGCCGAAAAAATACATGCGGCTTACGGGGTGCAAGCTGTGGAAATTGTGAAAGATAATCCATATGTATTATGTGATATTGCTGGATTTGGTTTTGCAACTGTGGATGAAATGGCGCGCAAAAATGGTATTTCGCTTAACGACAAGCATCGTATATCCCAAGGGATTATTTATGCTTTAAACCAATCCCAGCAGTCAGGGCATTTGTTTTTATATAGCGATGAGCTATGTAAAAATGCATCTGTACTACTTACCATTAGTAATGCAATGGATAGCATAGTTCAAAAACGATTGCTCGATTTGGTTTTAAAAGGATGTTTGAATGAAGAAAACGGGCGCATTTATCTTCCTAAAAACTATACAGCCGAACGTGAAACGGCTAAACTTGCAAAAGCAATGATTAAGATTGTGCCATCAATGGGTAATGAGGACAAGGTAATTGCGCGTGCAGAAAAAGATTGTGGAATAACATTGGACGATATGCAGCACAAAGCTGTTAAAATGGCTGTGACAAACAATATTTCCATCATCACAGGCGGCCCGGGAACAGGTAAAACAACTGTGGTAAAAGTAGTTATGGCTGCGTACAAAAATATGTTTGGTGGGAAAGTTGCTTTCGTAGCACCAACCGGCAGAGCCGCTAGGCGTTTATCAGAAAGTGTTGGCTCGGATGCTGCTACACTCCATAGTGCTCTTGGGCTTAGGGAAAATAGCGAAGATGCGCATTGTTCTATTGAAGCGGATTTGTTAGTGGTTGATGAATTTTCGATGGTCGATATGTCTTTAGCACATTTGCTGCTCAAAAACATAAAATCATCGACAAAACTACTACCGATAGGAGACGATAATCAACTCCCATCCGTAGGAGCGGGAAATGTTTTGCGAGAATTATTACAATGCAAAACAATTCCTGTTACTAAATTAAATGTAGTTCATCGCCAAGCTCAAACCAGCAGAATCAACCTTAATGCTCATGCTATACTTCAAAACAAGGGAGCCGGACTGATGTACGGTACCGACTTTGTTTTTGTGGATGCAAAAAGCCCGGTAGAAGCCGCAGAACATGTAAAAAATCTTTACTATGATTCGGTTCGGCATTTACAGGCGGATGAAAAATCCATTATGTCTGAAGGGGTTCAGATATTATCGCCCATGCGCCTAAAGGGCATATGCGGCACTAATGCGCTGAACAAAGATATTCAAGATACTCTTAACCCTGCATCAATCAACAAGCCGGAAATTATTGTTGGTTCTAAGCGGTTTCGCCTGCATGATAAAATTATGCAGACCAAAAATAATGGATCCATATCCAATGGTGACATCGGATACATCCGGCAGATTGTGAAAAGTTGCAACGGTGGATATGAGGTTACAATTGATTTTGGCGATGGAAGAAAGATTGAGTATGGAGCAGAGGAAATGATCTCTATTGACTTGGCCTATGCAACGACGATTCATAAGTCACAAGGAAGCGAGTATCCAACAGTAATAATCCCCATTCTTAACGAAGCCACTATAATGCTTCAGCGAAACTTAATCTACACAGCTATAACTCGCGCCAAAGAAAAAGTGATTATAGTAGGGCAAAGAGAGGCATTTTTTAGGGCCATTCATAAAGTGGATGTAGCCAAGAGAAATACAATTCTAGGACAGTTAATTGCAAGCTAATTAGCTTTTCTTACAATGAAAACTGGCAAAATTGCCGATATGTAAAACTGCGAAGATAATGCACAAACCAGCTATATTTACATGAGAGCATCAAAGAATCCAGAAAAAATGACAGTGACGAAGGATTTACATTCATCCTTCGCCACTGTCGTTATATAGCTTATACGCCTCTTACAAGCTGCCAATTTTAGAGCTATTATTTCTACGCAGCGTTCTCAAAAAGTTCTTTATACGCACCTTCCGTATTTATGCCATAGACCTTGGCATATAGAGACACCGCATTTAACCCCTCTCTGCAACGAAAACAATAGAACAAATTCTTACCTTTGTTAATTGACGCGCTTAACTTTCCCTGCCCATTGTCACAAAATGGGCAGCGACATCTAATTTCAGGCATATCCGGATTTTTCATATGGATATTACATAACTTTGCGGCTTCAACAATTGATATTTGTGCTGAAATATTATCCCGCCTCTCCTAATATTTTCTTTTGAACATTATCGCTTTTAACTGCTGCTTTAATAGTAAAGCGACGATATGACGATTTAACTGTGTATTTTGCATAAATCTCGGGCTGTTCTGCTTCCAACACTTTAGTATTAAATCGTTCCTGTGTAACAGTTTGCCATTTGATAAAATCATCACCAATAGTACCCATTTCATTTTCACCAAGCATCTGTTTCAATAGGTTCGCAGCTCTCTGCTTTTGTGCTGTGAGTATTTCCAGCTGCTCACTTACTTCGTTATGCTGACGAATCAAATTAGCAGCACTACCCGGAAGCACAATTTTAGATTTTGATATGCTTTTGGGATATTGCTTGTTTAAGAATGTAGCACTGGCATCTGAGCCATCCAGAGTTGGTGGAACCCCATCTTGTACGTGCATCCAAAAATCCCTCTCGTACTTTATTAGCATAGAGATTAATGCTTCGTCACGTCTGATAAATTTCCATTGGAACGAATTTCCGCCTACAAGTACAGCAATATATGCACCGTTGTAGCCGGTAACATAAAGATAATGTTGGACTTGTAAAATATACTCTTGTGGCACAGAATCACCATCCCACTCTCCAGCCTTAAATGCACTTGCTGTCTTGGCCTCAAAAACGCATTTTCCATAAACCGGACATCGACAAACACCATCAAGATTAGCAAGCATAAAGGGATGCTGCCGACTTTGCAAAATTTGACTAATAGGAATTACCTTAATCCCTGTACGTAGAGTAAACTCTTCTACTATTAATGACTCCAAGCGTGTACCCCAATATGCTGCTTCTCCTGCCTCTTCAAGAGGTTGTGATCCTGTTTTTTCTGCCCACAATTCAACAGGGGATTTGTATTTATTTACCCCGCAAACTACGGAGGCATCAGAGCCTCCAATACCCTGCATACGATATGAGAGCCAATCTTCGAGGGATAAATTTTCCGTGGATGCCAGTACAATTGCTGCCATTTTAGCACCTCCCCTATGTTAAATTTTGCGAAATAACAACTTGTATATACTTAGCCTATGCCGCTAATTCATAGCTATCTAGCAATTTATACTTACCATATTGACCACTCTTTTCTTGCAGCTTAACATTGCGCAGGTAGTTGCCAACTGCTATACCTTGTTCACCTGTTTTGACATAAGCGGATGTAATTTCACCTTCGGTGTCGTAAAGCTCTAATAGTTGACTGCCCCCGCCGGCAGGTTTGATACTGTGAATTTTGTAATCATATGCGGGCGTAACATTGGCTTGTCTTGGGTTGCTTTCAGGTGTAGATGGTTGTTGATTATTATCTGCATTTTGATTTGCAGGCTGTGCGGCGGCTGGTGCTTGACCTTGTTGGCTATTGGCCAGCCACTGTGATTGTGTATTCGTGGAGCCTTTGGTATTACTGACGGAAGACTGTTGACCGGTAGAAGTATCAAAAATTTTCTTAACCGCCGCCTCATACGCAACTTTAATTTTAGGTTGCTGATCTTTCTTAATAACGCTACTGCTTCCACGTTGTTCAATATCAACCCAAACACCATCAATCTGATAAAGATAACGACCAATTCCCCATAATACTGCTGCTCGTTTAAAAGCATCAGTAAGACCACCCTTTATGGACTCAATATTAGAATTTTCTGCACCATCATACTTTGCAACCCATTCGTTACGTTCTTTATTGAAAATGCTAATTCCGCAAAGTTGGGATTTATCTTGCCATGTGGAATAACTGTTTGACCAGTTCAATGCTCCGACTGCTTCATCCAAACGACTTTGTATAGCACGGCTTGTTACATAGAAAACGACCATGCCTAATTTTTTGTCACCACTAGTGATTTGAATCTTAGCTTCCACTTCTTCGTATGGAAACGGTGCTCCTAATTTACTGATGATCTCTTGATTCACTTTATAAGTTCCTCTCTTCGTTTTAATTATTATTTGTTAAGTGCAACAAACACGCGAGCGTTGTAAGCATCTATCGCAGCTTGTTTTTCGTTGCAATAAATCCCCCAATTATAGTGTCGTTTACCATCCCTAACAGCAAATTGCCAGCAAACCCAAGGACTAACAGCTTCGGGATTGAAACCGATAGCGTAACCTGTAACGAACCCGTTACCATCGTCAGATGTGATTATCGCTCGCTTTATCTCAACGCTGCCAACCAACTCGCTACATTCTTCATTACCGGGCAATAAAAAACGCTCGACATCCATTTTTTCATATAATTCCCGAACGTAGCGACAGAAGCTATCAACTAAAATGGCATGAACTTGTAGCCACGCATTATTAAATACCTCTTCCTGCACTATGAATGCGTTAGTCCATTGTTGATTAATTGCAGAGAACCGACCTTCTCTACTTCTTTGTTGATAATTAAATGCCAGCACTAAACAAACGCGATGAAAGCCATAATCATGAATTGCATTCATCGCTGCTATTTCTAGGTTGTAAAAGTTGGTTTTATAGCAAGAATCGTTAATTATGCGGTCAATACCACAGGCACATTCCGTATTTAGTCTGCGATTTGCGTAATAATAATCAGCCTCCTTGCGTCCATCGGCAGTGTTAAGGTCATATGGATAAACGAGTTTGCTTGGATATATCTTGCCTGCTGTGGCATCAAACATAGCTACAAACATTTCACGGCAAAATTGAAGTTCTTCATCCGAATGATCTCGCTTTAAGTTCCGTTCAAGATAATTGCGGCTTATAATAATTGCCTCGTCAACACCATAAGACGAAACATTATTGCACCACATTTCTAAGCCGTTGCTATAGGTTGCAAAAGGATTATCGTTAGGTTGCATAGATCTCATCTCCTTCATCTGTGACTAGAGTAGTCCAGTCTTCCAGCAAATACACTTTGCTTTCTGGGATATAATCATCAATACCCGGCCCTGATTGACTAAACGCTCACCGGATTCGGATATCTTTCATATATTTGGCTGTACAAGCGATTATACACGTCTTTGGTTGTGCGAATTTCACACAGATTTAAAATGTTCGTTACCATTCCAACCCAGCGCACGATAAGAGTGCGTAACAACTCGCCGACCTTTTCGTCCGGAGCAAGCAAAACATCCGGTGCATCGACGATAGTAATTACTATTGCGTTCTTTTTCGTGACGGTATTACCAGCTTTCATGCATAATGGCTAATCCTTAATATCGGTGTTTATATCTTCTGGATTTTCATTCAATTTTTCAGTCGGGTCTTCCTTAAAAATAAACCCTCTTTTAAATCTTGAATAATACCCACCAAAGGAACCAATAAGCTGCCGCAAAGAATTAAAATCATCAACTCTTGTTTTAACCTTGACAACGTAAATTCCACTGTTATTTCGAGTATCTACATCTTTGATTATTTCAATTTCCAAATCAGAAATGCTCATATATCCCTGGACATCAATATGGTTTAGCTTTTGCCTTGCCTCCGGGTAAGGAAAGAACATTCTTTCAACAGCGGTCAACCTACTGTGGCAATTGTTATCATTTTGGTCGAATGTGCCGTAATATTCCTTCGCCTTTGTAACAAGCATGGCTTTGTGTTCCGTAGAAATTGTGCGGTTACAATGAACATATTTTGCACCATCACATCCTAAAGACGGGTCAATATCTTTATAGTTATATATATCTTCCATGCTATCAAAGTTACCATGCTGATATTGTGATGTTATTGCATTGACAGCATCTGTCATCGGTCCATCAGTCCATCTAATATCAACGCTATCACCCATTGAAAAAACAGAACTTGTTACACTGAATTTTACCCTTGGATACAGCGTTGACAGCCTCTTTTTTATTATTTTGGCTGTTAAAGCTGCACCTGTTAATTGCTTTTTACTCATAGTTGCTTCAATCCTTTCTGTAGTTAGTTAAAAATAAAAAAGGTCTCAGAAATTATGAGACCATAACCTTGATGTTTTTTAGATATAGTAATTGATTTTGCGTTGTTCAAAAACGAGTCCGGAACGCGCGGCTTTAGGCGCGTTCTTGGGCTAGGTTTAAGGCTATGCAAAACCAAATTGCGATATCCTTACTGGGCACCAAATTGCCTAATCTCTGTTCGCCAACCATCACCATTCAAATAATACCGATATCTTATTCCGCTCCAATAGCCCTGAGCGGCAATCGCAGATTCGATATTATTCCTAAGCTCTTCATCTATGAAAAAACAAATAAATTCATCATTTTTTTCACAAAGATTTTTGAAGTTTTTTAATTGTACATCACTAATTTTCATACCTGTAACCTCTCTCTAAATATCAACTACTACATGCTTCTTGATATATGCAAATAGCGTCCAAGGTGTAAACTTGGCAAGGTCTGTTGCGCACCGCAAGATTTCACATTTAAATTCGGGGGTTATAATAGGTCTAACTCCATCGGCTTTATCTAGTTCCCCTTGCGTGATAATCTGAACAATCCCTTCTTCCACAGAAGCATCATCCAGATTACGATGCCCTACGTCTACCAGATGGGTGAGTGCTGCACGGAAGATCATCAAACCATACTTATCTTCCAATGCCCGTATTTCTTTCATTTTGCATTGCTTTTCTTCGCTCATGAGCATCTCCTTTTGTTTTATTTGTTTTACATATAATAAAAAGACACAGGAGAACCTAATCGCCTGCATCTTTTTATCATTAAACGACTATATAATTTTTCCTGCGCCTTTAAATAATAAAATCACCAAGAGTTGATCCACTTCGCACCAAAATATGGTCATAGTAGTAACTTTGCTGCTTGCCTTTTAACAGTTCCAGCAAATCTCTCATTTCCAAACCCGGCTTATTATTTAAAGCATTAAAATTGTCATTATTGTTGTCCATACTCAAAATATGATAGGTTAGGCTCCCCAGAGTGTGCAGGCTTTGAACTTTTGGTAAGCTATTGTTTCCAATACAAAGATGGGTATTAGATACATTACTGAACGGATAAATAAACATGGGTGTCGTTGGCTTGAGATTGTTCTCGTTGCCTACGACACCCAATCTACATTTACTTATTTTCCCTTCACTTGATATGCAGAATCCAAATACTAAACGTGGTAGAGGGAAGTTTTTATACTTTGTGTTCATATAGCTAATATCTGCGCTATCTTCCGGATGCAGCATTGTAATATTACGGTCGCCATTGTCGTGGGCAGTAAATGACAGACAATTCTTTGGCAGCAGTCCACTCGCGACTTCGCCACGCAGTATACTTTTGCTAATGCAGTCTAGCAAACTATTCGGTGTTATAGGCTTGTATGAAGTTATACCATTTTTACACTCCTCGACAATAACGTTACCATCATCCTGAATCCGAATTATTAACTCATTAGGCCTACTCATGCCGCTTTCACCCCCTGATTCTCTGATTTATGGTACATGAAAGTTGTTTCTTCGCTGTTCTTGTTTGGAGTGATTTCTTCCAATGTCTTAAATTCTGCACATTGTTCTACAAACCAAGCGTATAATTGAATAAGTCCGAATGCAATATGCTCATATGCGTTACAACCGCAATCCGTGTAGTGTTCCACGACCAGCTTACTTTGCTGTGCTTTCTTTTTGGTTTTGGTATAGCCCAACAACCGCCATCCCACGCAATGACTAACACCAAGCCATTCTCTTACTGCATTTTGTGCTTGGATAAGATATGGATTTTGGTTATAGGGTAATTTATGTAGTTTTCCATACTCCCAAGCGTGGACAAAGTAATTAGAAATACAATCGTCTTCAAATACCATCAGATCAATACACTCGTCATCATCGTAGCTGTTATAAAATTCAGAGAATACTGATGACATGACTTCGAGCATATTTTCATAATAGCTGTCCCAAGAAAGTACATCATGGAACTGTCGCTCTACAATATCAAACCTATCAATATCATATAGCTTTTTTGCTAACATTAACTGACTGATTACAGCATCAAAACCCTCAATCTCAATCATAGTATCATCCTTTACATAAACGTTAATTTTGCTCTGAATATGCTGCTATACGTAGGCAGTAGTTTTGCACACCGGAACAATATTTCGTAATGTATCTGCAATGCGATTTGCTTTATAGTTGTTCTGCTCGTAAACATCGCGATATAAACAGCTAAGGGAACTGATGTCCTCCGAATCAAATGCATTGAAATCCAAATCGGATAGTCGTACTTCCCATCCACGTGAAAGACGGTTATAAATACTGCTGTGTAAATAGCTGGTGCCTTCGTTCATTTCCGGTTTAACAAAAGGAGTTGCATCCTGCACAGCGGCTACCAACTGCTTGATATTTATTTGTAGCATAAATTCCTCCAAAACTAATAGCTAATTGCATACAGAAACTCGGCTGAATGGTAATCCTTCACTGGGATTTTCTATGGATATACTTCATATCCATTTAGTTTTAATTCGTCCGACCACTCCATTCTGTTTTTAAACCCTGCGGCTTCGGCAACAACGGCTTGAACTGCCCGATAGCTGTAATCCGATTCGCCGGCTTTATTTCCATATTCGTGCCGTCGCTCCTCTAATTTCGCCAATAACCATATTCCTATGCTTTTATCCATGCGCGCCCCCTATGTTTCTGTAAATTCACGAACAACTGCTATAACATTTGAATCTTCATCAAAAATGCTACTAAAATAATCTCGCAATTCTTCGAGGGTAGCGAATTCTTTGCCCGTTATATTAGTGCAATAGTCCATGAGTCCTTCAAATGAATCAAAATATACATGTTCTTCTAAACAGGTGGGTTTTGTTAGGCAGTTTGAGTACCAGCCATCGGGAATGAATTCATCTCCAGATAAATCAAGCAAATATTTTTCTGGTAGAAAGCGACCATCTGTGTCTGTATTAACAAAATACCCCATCCCGGGTTCTTCTGAAATATATACATGGGATACTCCTTCGTATTGCCCGATAATGGTATCCCATAATTCATCACACGGCCCCCATGCAGTCTCCGTCTCAAAACTGAGAAAGCTTTCTCCAGATTCGTATTCACCCAAATACTCAATTGTTCCTCTACATGGAATGTCCTCCCCATTTAAACCATGCTTGATAGCTACATAGCTTAAACACCCAGAATCAAAACTATTTTTAGTATCCGATGGTGTGTTTAATACAGCGGTGAGATTATTATAAAAACGTTGAAGTACAGTTTTATCATCATTATCTGTGAAAACAACATATTTAGTGCTACACCAATTTGGCATATGATCATTCCCTTCTACTTTATTACGACAGTTATGCTCCCACTCGGCTTAACATCACAGGTCGAGTTTTCACTTCCGTGTATTCTTCTTTGCCTGCTTCAAATTCATTTGCCAAATGAACAGCCTCTGCTACAATCGCATCAGCAAGCCTACCAAATGATTGAACCAATTCAACACGATCCCGCAACTGATACATTTCCCATTCTTCAAAAGAATCGCATTCATCTGTCCCACGACCAAGAAATCTATTGACGGCCATGTGAGTAGTAGTAAAATCCAAGCGCGTATGTTCGCATACTCCACATTTGCTACTATTCCCCGATACACTGGTCCAATTTAGTTGACCGCAGTGTGGGCAGTAACTTTTATAACCACTTGGCTTTCTCTCTCCTTGATACAATACAAGATATCCGCTACTTCTGCCATTAAATCCTGCCTGCCATAACCAGCTATGTTCACGACCAAAGTCATTTATTAAATTGTGGATTGAGTCATAAAACCCATCGCATTCGATCAAGTCATTGAGTCTGCTTTCTGTTTCGCAATCAAGACCCAGACTATGAATTTTCATGTTGTGTGCATAGGACATCGTTCTGTTCCATGTATTCATTGTGCTATACCGATAATGCTCTTTCAAATATTCAGTCATCGCCCTGCGCGAACGTTTGTCTACAGCTCGATAGAATTTACGCATTTCAACCTCCTTAAAATATTTGCATTCTAATAATCGCCTGGCAATAACACAGTGGTAACAGAACGATCCCATTCAGTAATTATCCAAAATTTTTCACTACCAGCATTTTTATATGCAGATAGAATACGTTCCCCATATTTTATTGCATCGTTATTTGCTTCCCAATCATCTTTACTGACATCACCCCAATCGCCAATCTGATGACGACGAAGTGCGTTATTAATCTCGTAATCAGCAAGCACTTCATGTGCAGCCGGAGTAATGACTGTCGTTCCTAAAGAAAGACAAATCTTGTTGTTGGAATCGAAAGAGTTATTACTTGACAACCTATTCGTATCGCAAGAATTTGAATGACCCAAGCTAGAATTAGCATCATCATTTGGGCCATTATCAGGATTTACAATTGCACCATCGTCACCATAGTCTGTTAGAGACAAGAATCCGTTGGGCGTTAGTATATTAAATATAAGTTTGTTACTGATTGTTTCCGTAATCGTCGTGGATGATAAATCGCCTCGACTGTTTATGTTATCGTTGGCGCGCGTGCGTTTTTCTTTAACTATGCGCCCTTTAATTATATGGGGGGAGTCGCACTCTACTAAACCGTTAATTAAACCGCTGCCACCCACCAAGCCAATCTGCCCAATGCTTAATGGTAATAGTGGTCTTTTAGTGATACTGTCCAATTTGCTTTTTTGAAACAAGCGCGTGAGGCTTTTTGAGTTGCTTAACTGCTCCGCAAGTTCAACTTTATTAAACATCGCACCCTTAAACAATGTAACTTCCTTAGATATAGCAGGAAGTTGGTAACGTCCAATAGGCAATTCTGTTAGTTCCGGTAGCTTGTCCGGCTCTAATGCCGATGATGATAACTCATGAGCCCGAATAGAACCATCGCGCCGCTTATGCCGCGTGCCCAGTATGGCAATCTGTTTAAATTTCTTAAACTCACCACTGGTGAACTTCCATACGCTGATGTCGTTAAAATTATCGCAAAGTATACGAGCGATGTCCGGGGTCAAACGATAGTAAGGGATGATGTAAATGAGTAAACCATCCATCATAAGATTATTTATGCTATCCACAAGAAACCTTTTTTCACTTCTGGTATTGTTTCCGCCCTCTGTCATTAATGATAGATATGGTGGATTGAGCAACATTGCATGAAATGCTTCATTGCTAATACGGCTATGATAGAATGACCCAAATCCTACGCGATCAAGCCTAGTTAGTGCTTCTTCTGCTCGATAGCCGTCTAATTCAATACCGTATGTTTTACATTCAGCATCTTTTCCTCTTGCTTTTTCGGCTATAAAACGCAAGGCAAGTCCACAGCCACAGCATGGATCTAACAGATTTGTAGTTACGCCATCCGGAAAGTCTATCCCGTCAACTACACGGACTAAATTATCCGTGCATGTTGGATAATACCCCATACGCACATTGTTCATTAAACGACCTATGATGCGATTATTGGTAGCTTTAGCCTCTTGAGTAGTGATATCGCAATCAGCATTTATTTCTCCAGAGTCTATGAACGGTAGCCGAGACAGATAACTATTTAACGCTTCACATAGCTTTGTATAGTCCGGGGTCATAAGGTTAAAAGATTTAATAGATTGACCGAGTTTGACGGAATGATTTGCTAGTTCATCCTGTTCTATCTCCAACAAAGATAATGCCACCGTATCAAACGCACCTAATAGTCTGCGGTGCTGATTTTGCAAATCGCCATAAATTTCACGAGCTTTTGGTTTAACATCTATATTTTTCTCTAACCGTTTGCGTAAAATAGGCAGCTCATTTATAGACTGTCGTATTATACGAGCAGCTTCTTCTAATTTTACAATCGCATATGGAATTTCAGTTTGCTGAGTCTGATTATCCATTTGTTTCTGAGTTTCAAGCAACTTCAATCCCTCCTACATATTTTTGTTTTAGGTTTTGTAAGTATTAATTTTTCCATTGCTTGCCCGGTATATCAAAATTAAAGTTGATATTGCGAGCCCACCATCAAGTCGTCAAGCAGCCTTCCTTTTTCGCTTCTGTGTAAGAGCGGGTTTAATGTTAACTGTCTTGGTGGAGAAAGTGACACTTCTGGTTTCAATATTTCCATGCACTAAAATATTATATAGATACGATACCACCGCTGTACCCGCCATAATATTGGCTACGATTGACTGTGGTGCCGAGATAGCGGCGTCCGCACAACTTAATTGTGTTGGAAATTTATCAGTTTCAATAAGTACATCCGGATAAATATCGCCAATTGGTTTGAAATATGTTCGTCCACTACGCTTGATACCGCAAACTACTTGACCACTGTATTCGCCATTACCGCTATCAATATAAATAAGATTATTAGCAGCCTTAAACACCTTATGGCATAGCTGCCGACTGCGGTTGTTGTCAACACAGCCTAATAAAATTGATAACCCTTCTGCATTCCTATACAAGTATGGGCTGGGTTGATATACATCAGGAGTAACCAGTTGCACAAGTCTGCCTTCATCTTCAATAAATTCAGGAACATACGAAACTTCGAGTCCAAATGCAGAGGCATAGCGTTCTGCTAAAACCTGTGCTTTGTTCATACCTAAATCCGCGGATATAAAATTTTGGCGCACTAGATTCTTCTCCTCTACAATATCGCCATCACAAACAATAACTTTTGTATAACGCTCAAGGGTGTGTAGTAAGCGATATAAATGCGGAGCAATATACCCACCGGTTCCTCCTGCACCAAGCATGATGATTTTTACAGGCTTGTTTAGTTCAAATTTCATGAAGAATCACCATCTCTACAATTACAGTTACCACCGGAGCGACAAGGGAAATCATTGTTTCCAGTTGTTCTAAAACAGTGATTATTCCTGGCCGGAAGTGCTCTATTTGCAGCGGAATCCTCATGTGAAGCTCTTAAACTTATATTCTCTTTCCACTTATCTGGAAATGGCAGAGAAATATACTGAAAAACTTCACTTGAGTCTATTTCATGAAATTTTCCACCATTGGAAATACGTGTTTTTATCTCAGGCATATAGTTGTCTAATCGCCCAATAACTGTATATAGCCTTGTAGCTTTTTCATCTCTATCATCTATTGCAGAAAAGAAAGCCCTCATACTGTTGTGGCTGTGAATATCCATGTAATGGATGTATCGCTCATTTAAGTAATCGGTGTTTTCGCTACTGTGTACAGAAACTTTAGACACAATTTGCTCCGGGGTATCTACGATAAATATTTTGTCCTTTTTATCCCAATAAATATTGACTAGAACTTCATTGCCATCACCGTTATGAGTGTAATAACGAAAAAAAGCAATAATCTGTATAATCAGATCTCTTGGGATACGAGGGATGCCAAAGGCCGGGATAAACCCAGCCTTCACATCAGAAAGAAACTCGCAACCAACAACAGGCGTAATGAACCGACCCAAAGGATTATCACGTATTTCATAAACCTGACCATCTTTGGCAGGTAGTATGGAGATTGCCTTACCTGCTGCGTCAACATCAGCGATGTTGGTGAATACACCTTTATAACCCTCACTAAAACCTTTTGACTGTGCCGTGACACGAGGCTTGATTTTGCAAACAGGGTTTTTATCCTTAGCCTTTTTTAAGGCATCAAGAAACTCCTTGGAAGTTTCGATGTTGGACTTCATTTTTGCGATGCTCATACCTTTTGCATCGCTTACTTCTTTGGTCATTTTGCCGTATTCGACGGCCCATTTTACACGCTTGCCATCTTCTAATTCGGGAAAATCTATAGCTTTGGCTATACGCAATTCTTCGAATGTCTGCGACGAATCATCAATATTTTCTATAGCACCCGCATATTCAAAAACAGGCGATTTTTCATAGATGTTTTGTTTTGCTGCTTCAGTATCTTTAGTTTCTGCTGCGTTTATGGCACTTTCCAATGGGTTATTAATATCACTAGATTCAGCATCATTGTCGGAGGTAGTTGTTACTTCAACCTGCTGCGATACATGTGCTTGTACTATGGGTTCTTCCGACTGTGGTACTGGCGTACTTGCTATGATATCATTAGTGCCACTTGAATTATCTTCTGCAAAATCATCATCATTTGCAAATGGGTCGAACTCCTCAGCGGATACGCTGCCTAAATCTATAGGGTCATTTATGTTATTATTGTTCATCTATAAAAATCCTTTCAATTTTTAAATAATAAAGAGCCCGGTCAGTTACCATATAAAGCAACTGACCGAGCCGATAATTCTTGTGTTACGATTTAATTTTCTTTCACGGCTAAATAATTATGCCGCAGCCGGAGAAGTAGCCTTAGCAACATCTGTACCTGCATCTGCATACGGGTCAAAATCTTCGGTATAACCGCTGTTGAGATTTCGAACATCATCTTTCTTAAAGCCTGCAAAATGCACAGAATCCGCGACAACCTCAACGGCATAACGGGTAGTACCTGTAGTCTCATCAGGCCAACTACGTTGCTGCAAACGTCCCTCAACACATATAGGTTGACCTTTTGTGAAGTGCTTGGTTGCAAACTCCCCAGTGGAGTTCCACGCAATGACATTAAAAAAATCGGTCTCTTTTTCTCTGTCTTTGGCAGCCCGACGATTAACAGCTATAGCGAAACTGGCAACAGGCACTTGATTTGTTTTGGTGTGTCGCAGTATTGGGTTCGCTACAAGACGGCCCATAAGTACAACTTTGTTCAACATAAAAACATCTCCTCTGATTTTTAGATTATTTGATTGTATCTCGGCAAACACAAGAAATATTATGCATCAGCCGGATAGAATTACGCTACTTCTTCTATTTCCTTCACGTCCTTCGCGCCTTTGGCGCGTTTCGGTTCTTTAGCTTTTGCATTGCCCTTTTTCGCAGTTTCCCTCACAGGTGCTTGGAAATAAGCCTCATTTTTGGTCTTTACCAACATAAAACCTCTTGCATCCAGTTCTATTTTGATTTTACCTCTCACCACCTGAAATAGTTTTATTAATGCGGAACCATCATAATAGAATCCTGTCTCTGGAGTTTCTTTTGAAACATTAGCAGGTACAGCTGAACTGGCGTTGCTATAATCGCTGTCACATCGTATGCTGATTTCATCGTCAGACAGCACCAAGTTTACAGGCTCATTTATACCACCGGCCTGTGCGGTAACAGAAATTAGATTTAGAGTATCCTTTATTTGGCGAGCATCAGCTATAGCGGTATAAGTAGTTTTGAAATTTTTGATTAAAGCATTAGTATCCATGTAGTTGCCTGTAGCCATTTTGCGTATAGTGAAAATCATATCACCACGCACAAAAACGACTTCACTGCCAATATCACCAACCTCAAATACGTCTGTGTCATTGGAAATAGAGGCTAACATTCGTAATGCACGTCCAGGTAGCAAGAACTCCCGCTCGTCTGTATGCTCGGCAGCGTCTTTAACGAGCATCATTCTATTACCATCACTGGCCGCAGCATGAACGGCATTATTTTTAAGTTTCACTTGTACGCATTGTAATACAGGTTTGCTTTCGTCCTTGCCTACTACAAATACGGTGCGCTTAGCTAATGAACATATCCCTGTCATTATCGCGCTTTCTTCCGGGAATGGCATTATCGGCTTAGGGTAACTTTTTGCGGATAAGCAAATTATTTTATATATGCATCTGCCACCGGTTACTTTCAAAATATCCTGTTCATCTACCGACAAGGTAACATATTCACCTTCCAGCTTATTCATCATCCCTACCAATAAACGAGCATTTATAAGTATTGCACCGCTTGCTTCAACAGAGGCATGTATTTTTTGCTGAATACTAACCTCGTAATTCGTAGCAGTCATATGCACTTCCCCTGTATCGTCGTTACACTCAACCAAAATGCCGTTAAGCACATCCACAGGAGCATTTGACGGCATAATCTTGGCTACGTTTTTAGCGGCTTCAAGCATTAATTGCCGATTTGCTTCAAATTTCATATGCTCACCAACTCCTTATAATCCGGCATGTCAAACAAAGATAATTGACCTTCAAGAATGGGAATATTCTCTATTGTCAAATCATCATCCTCTGATGTAATGAAATCCTCTATCATATCCATTAATACGCTATTCGATATATTTGACGACACAATCATTGACTTAAATTTTTTAAATCGTCGCAAAACCGTATTTTGCATAATACACACCCTCCGTAATCTATAATTCATTATTTTGGTGTTTATAGAATTCTATAAACTTGTAAAAAACAAATCCCCCCTAACTTTATAACGAAGCTCGTCACGCAGTTAGGGGTGAGGTTATTAAGCCGTATACTCGAGCATGTCAAACAACGACATTTGGTTTTCGCATATAGCGGCAGGGTTTTTCTTTCGCGTTATCTTTGGCTTTGGCGCATGAAGCATACCAAGCAAACCAGAAGATTGAGCGGGTCGCTTTGGTGAATCACTTTTCTGCGCGCTTTGCGCGTTAGCATTTGCAATAGATGTTGCAGCGTTAGGCATGACATCTATTACTACGTTGCCTGTCGCATCGTCGGTTAATAACACATTATCGGAACTTACGTCTATCACAGGTTTTAGCAGAGCCATTTGTTTAAAAACTGCTCCTAAATCTTCAACTTCGCCTTCTATACCTTGAGTCAGTTCTCTTGCTAGTGCTGTAGTCATATCCTGGCAATCAGACATGGCGGCCAACCCTTCATCAGTTAAATTACCTTCGATAACCCCGGCAACAGCTAACTTAGAAGCCATTAACCTGATAGCTCGATGCTGCATTGTATTTTCATAATAGAAAAAATACACCTCTATGCGAGGCGCACGCTGATTAATTCGCCATGAACGCCGCGACGCTTGACGAAGAGTAAACAACTTATACGATATATTGTAGAATATAAGAGTTGTAAAATCATTTAAATCAAGACCCGTTTCTACAAGCGAAGGATTTGTAATTAACACTTGTACGCCATTTTGCACCTGCTTTTCTACCCAAGCCTCCCGTTTTTTAGGTGACACATTAGCAGTTAGAGCAGCAACACGGTAGCCTTGTTCTGTCAATAATTGCGTAAGTTTATCTTGCGTGTCTATACGTGTCCATGAAGTATAAATAAGAACGCGCTCACCATTTTCAACTTTACACTGCACCAACTCCAACACTTGGCTATCTTTTTCATGCAATTCATTAATCGAAGACATATCTTTTGGCATGATTAATGGATCGCAGTCATCGCCACGGATGGGATGTTTTACAGGTTCGTGACCATAGGGCTGATCGGGGTAAACAGTCAACAGATTGAGATAAACACTAAGCACCTTTTTGGCGATTTGGGGATCATATTTAAGTATATCAATGAATTGTCCCTCAATTCTGTTATACTCATCATTCACATCTTCGTTCATGTAAAGCTGAATAGGAATTTCTTCATATTCGGGTAAATCCTTACCCATATCATGTAGGCTTAGGAATACCGCATTTTCTAATAAAAAACGTGAATATACCAGCGGACTAACCCCCGGCAGTTGTCGCTCCCTAACTTTGCGTTTTGAAGTGCGACGGTTTGCATTATAATCTGGTGCATTAACTTCATAGACAGACTCAGTAACACCATATTCATTATTGAAGTCCAACGGTTTTTCGTAAGTTTTATTATCAAGCAGCATTAGATGCGGCACTATTCTGTAAAACAAGTGGAATATGCCAGATGAATAACCATTGATTAATGTCGCAGTCATACCAATAACTTTTTTAGCTACCTGAAATAATTCACCCATAGCATCGCCTTGACCTGAATTGCTATTAAAGTTATGAAGTTCGTCAATTATTAAGCCGTCTATCTTGCCTTTCATATGACGTTTTATATAGGTTGAGAGCGGAAATCGTTTATATGCACCGGTATTAGGGAAATGCCCATCCGGATTTTTGTAAATTGCATCAATAACATCATGTATTTTGGGCTTTTTAACTACATACCTCAAATATCCGCCTGCAAAGTAGCGATGTACAAAACCATAGTCTGAAACCTTAACCCATTCATTTTGCAGCTCGGGCACTAAAACTGTCCATAGTAATGTACCACATTCATCACATTTATGATTTTGTTTAGTTTCTTTGCGAAAGTAAAATGCATCGGCAGGCACTCTGTACTTACTGCCGTCTTCGATAAGATCCATCTCTATAGCTCCATAACAATCTGGACAGATGAATTTTTTACGACGTTTATTCCACTTAACAGCAGGGCGGCGCATGTAACCATCTCTGGCTTTTTCTTTCGTAAGAATTATATAGCAGGTTTTATTGTCATTTTCATATGCCTCATAGACTAAATCTATCTCGGTTATGCTATTAACGATAATGGCAAAGGTATTAGGTAATGATTCTTCAATTTCCCGCACCCATTTCTCTGCCATATGTGAAGGACATAAAACTATATTAAAATGCTTATGGTGTGCTACGGAACTAGCATTAGTACTATCACCCAAGCCATATCGGCGGTAACTATATCCTTGCTGGTAAGCATGTAATGTGCTGGAGCCTATTTTCGTTTTACCTGTGCCACACTCAGCAATGTTCAGCGCACTTTTGGCAATCTCTAAACGACGTTTTAAAGATTCGGCAACTGCAAGCTGGGCGTCATATAAACTATATCCTGCATTTTCCTTGATGTATTCGTTAACTGCCAACACTTCCGATGATAACGCTTCTGTCGCAGGGTCAAACAGGGGGTTAAATTGGTTTTTAATCCGCTCCGCTATCTGAACTCCAAATGCATTTAAATACTGTGTAACACCATGAACATCCGGAAACTTTGTAGCTGTAGCTCCGGGGATTGATATGCTGCCAGAATGCAAACCATCATTAATAACAGATATGATATTCTTTTCTTCCGATGACATGCACAAAACATATGCACCAAATTTTTCGCTAGTTGTTATTACCTGCAAGGATTTTAAAATATTCCTATGCCGTAATTCAGCCAGCACATAGTTCTGGAACTCGGGTATGAGGGGTACGGATATCTTTTTATCTATTTCCTCATAAAGTTGCTCATTATCATCCAAGCCACAGAACATATAACATTTCCGAGGTGCATTGGCCGTTAGTTCATTACCATCATTATTATCAGATTTATCATCACCTGTATCGATTTGACGTTGCTCCTCATCACGTATCCGCAAAACAGCTTCGGCATAAAGCCCGTCATGATTGTATTCACGGTGATATTGTTTTACTCGGCTTGAGAGTTCGTATACCTCTCCGTCAATTTCAATTTTAATAGTCCCGCCGCCAAAGATAGCATCGGACATACCTTTAACTGGTTCAGGATAACCGCCAAGCCTTATGACCGCAATATATCGGTGTTTATTATCTTGTTCAATGACAACTGTATCCGCATAACATTCGAGTCCAATTTCTGCTTTGGTGTCAAAATAATTGACCTTCATCAGCTTTGTTTTTAGCATTTAAACCACTTCCCTTCATGAAATAATTGCACAACAAAATAAGCCCTCTCTGCAAAGTGCAAACGCACTTGCTGTGAGGGCTGTATTTATACCATTCTATTGCTGCTTATACTGCGATTGCTATCGGATTATGCGATGCAATCGACAATCGTTCTTCAACAGGCTTTGCCTGTATAAAAGTTAGAATTTGAGCTGTACGAGGATTACCGGTACCGGTTATAAAAGAATTTGTATCATTTTTAGCACCCGTACGCGGTACGTTTTTAAATGTATAATCCTTGCCTATCAACGTTTTAACAACATCCTTGCGTAGCACCCAGCCGTTAGCTTGGTCATCGAACACAGTACCAACCCAAGTGTCGGCCGCATAAACACAATATTGTGTGTTGCCTGCTATAGTGGTTGCTCTGAATTTAATTGTATTGTTAGCCATGAGTTTAGTTACATATTCGCCATTCTGATTCTCCGGTAAAAGTTCAGAAGATTTGTAACTTATCTTCAAGCTAAACTCGGCATCATCGTTAAAAGGTATAATATTGAGCCTATCTTTGTGTGCGGCCTTTGGAATAATTAAAGAAATGTCACCCTTCAAGTCACGATGAACTTCATAACTTCCATTTGCTAAAGCCACATCCCCAAAATATGTTTTCTTTGGGTCTATGCTTTCCGGAAGTCTGCATTTTTTGTTGTAGACTATGATGTGGCTTGCCTCATTTAAGAGCTGTGCAAGATAACGTGGAGCCTCACGGCATAGATTAACCTCATAATAATCCACAGTTTTCACATCATCCAGCAAGGCAACCATGCCATCTAATACCGTTAGGAATGGGAAACTTTGCGAACCATAGCCATTTTCTAAAGAAAGTATATAAGCCGCATATGCCAGTGCTACGCGGTCAGATGATATACCCCTGAGTGCATCGTCGCTTATATTCAAGATATTCTCCAATGAATTATTGAAATCATCCTGGCTGATATAACCATCTCGCATGGCATGGATATTGCCTGCAATATCACGACAATAGGCTTTATATACCGCGCGAACGGAATCCATCACGCGTTCTACTTCGGTCATATCCAAAACAGATGCGTCTTTTAGCGACTCTACTATGGAGAAGCAGCTATTAGCATCAATTTCCATATCCAATATCTGCTCCTGCACAAAACGCTGAACATTAGCCATAATTGTATTACCATCTGACATCATTTCGATAGTACGCTGAACCCAGCGTTGCTTTCCTTTACGATTCGGCTTTAGGGTGTCCATTATAATTTTGACTAACTTTCCATTGTGATAGCTTTTGGATAATGTACGCACAGGTTCGCCAAGTCTATTTTGATAATTAGATTCAGCAGGACGGTTTTTGTACTTATTTAATTGACCTTTGATATTAACAAACCAGTATGGTGCAAATGGCAACGCATACTCCTGCTGATTCGCACAGAAACGATTAATATAACCTGTCTTAGGGCGGTCAACCTCCAACTCTGATAATGTAGTAAGCTGATGGTTTAATCTCTCTAAGTAGGCTATGGCCGTCTGCTCATCTTTAAACTTAGGCTTATACGGCATTTGAGGGATTTCTTTAATACCGAAACTGCTATCATCTGCATACCCAGCCAATAATACAAACTTACGTAGTGCTACCGGATCGTTTATCAACTCCAAACAACGGGTGTTGATATTGCAGATAATTCCAAGCATATTCTGTTGCAGATTAGCGAAAATCCCACGTTGTACAATCTCTTCCGTCAAAACCATCTTTGCAGCTTTATCGCCGGTATCGTTGGCATTGTAAATGATATAATCCGCTTGACAGAATTTATCTGTGAACAACTTTGTGACGATGCACATATCCCCATCATGGTCTGCACCGCCCATTCCAAGCACTGTTTCATCATGGGCGTTGAAAATAGTTACTTGCCCTAAATACTTGTACCAGTACGCGCTACTTTTATGATCTATACATTGCAGTTTACGTATTTGGGCGTGATGAGTAAGTGGGTTTCGGGTTACTAATAAAGCACCCTCATGATTGCCATATCTAAACTCATGCGCCGCAAGTTCTTTGGCTTGCCTTTGCGGAGACACAACCAATTTACCACTAATAAAATTGTAGTTTCCGTTACTACATAAGCGTAGCCTGTTAAAATACGCCAGTGGATCCGGTGCCATAATACTGACACTCGATTGTGGCATAGGAATCTTGCCAAACAGCATTTTTTTTGATACAAGATCAATTTTACGCTTGATGCTCTGCTTCACCCATCGAATATTCATCGCAAGCTGTGGATTAGCCTGTATTACGGCAGACACCTTATCTACGCAGCTATAGTCATTATCATCACCATCATCTCCATCCAAGCTGGAAATGTCGGATAGGATGCCAAGGAATTTCAGGGCCGCTTCCGGGCTGGATAATGCTTTTTCCATATGTTCTTTAATATTTTCAACATATGGAAAAATGTCTGTTTGAAACGACAGTCCATTATTCAATGTGGTAAACATTTGATAGTTCCACTCTGTGTAGCTACGCGGCGGTTTGCTCACGTTAGCTACAAGAAACTGTACTTTCTCGGTATCAAAGTCAGATTTCTGCATGGATTCCGTAAACAATATATCCTCTTTAATAACACCATTGCTGTATTTATGGAAGTCGAACACTAAGAGGATTCCTTTGACTTGCCCATATCGTACTTGAAAAGCAGAGGGCAGGTAAGATAATTCTAATCTATCTGCAAGTTCTCGTGCTTTACGTGGTGTGATAAAACCACACCCATCCGTGGCTACTTTTTTAACAGTAACAGTTTCTGCCGTTATTTCGTTTTTGACATCGCTATAGCAGCGGGCCGCAAAGCTAATATCAGTTTCTAAATCCGGTACGACATCGAAAGTAAATTTGAAACCTTCTATTATATTACCATTCGTTTTACCCAAGCCTTGGCGCGCGATAGCCTTTTGTGCCGTTTGTGTTGGCTCGAACAAATACCGAGCGTCACCGCTGATGGTTCTTGCGAAGCCTTCCCATTTATAGGTCGTCATCGTCAATTTACATTGTCTGTTTTCAGATGCACTTTGCATAGCAGCGCGGTAGCGTAAATATTCTACCCCCTCAATTTCCACAATTTCTGCTTCATCGTGAGGAATATAGCCAATATCTGAAAGTTTTGACAGAGGCATATATAAACCATCAAAGCACAGTAACTCTTTGACCCGTTTTGTTTCCGGATCAGTATCATTTCCATCTGAGCAATCTACAGTGATGAAATCATACAATGTATTACGTTCCACAACTAAACCTGCTGTCGAATCAGTAGTAGATTCCACAACACATTTACCATAATGCATAGCGAGAATGGATTCCGCACTTGAAATGCAATCTACAACAGACGGAGCAAGCTTCTTAGTTTCTGGATTATATCTTTCCTTTATAGTGCGCAAGTTGCAATACTCATCGTTTATAACGAGATGGTCTTCAATAATACTTGCTACAGGAATATCTTTGCCATTTACAGATAGTTTGTTGAAGATAGAGATTTTGAACGTTTGATACATTTTCATTTTTTTCTTCGCCATAGTAGCCCTCCGTAAACTGCCTGCCATTTTTAAGGTCAGGTCTTATGTTTGATCTTTATCCTTGGGTCATACCCAAGAAATAAAAATACAATTTTCTTCCTGCACCTCGGCAAACAAACCTGCTGTGCCGAGTTTTTCCGTAATATGACCCCATAAAGCCATACCGGGCATTTCGCCAAACTCATAGATAACGATAGCGTGACCATTTTCATCAACATATGCTTTTCCATCTTGACCGATATAAAGGCAAACCTCACCTTTTGCGTTGAGGTCGTCAATTAAATCGGTAAGTGCATTTATAAGCACGATGTTGTACCACATGCCAATGCTTTCTTCGTCTAAGGGCTTTGATGCAGCAGTCGGCATAGCCGTTTCAGTCGCACTTACGGAGTTTTTGTAACCCGCAGTGGTTGGAATTGTGTCGGATACTGTTAATTCAACTACGTTAGCCACGTGCAATGCCATATAGCCGTTTGTTGACAGGCAAATGTCGATAAATTGCTGTTTGCCGGATGAGTGAACAACCTCTATGCGAGCAATGCCACCATTTACTGCAAATCCAGTAGCCCGGCATACCCACCTCCATCTCGATCCTGGATAGGATGCATAAAGCCTTTCGCATATGCCTACGGCAACACTTTTAAGAGCTAGTTCTTTTTTGTTTGCAATTTTTTTGAGTCTCCACTTTTGCACAATAGCAAAGATAAGTAGCATTATAGCCATTACGAGGGATACTGCGGTTGCAATTGCACTCAACATAACAAAACCTCCTTCTTTTAATAAAAAAGGGAAACAACGAGGATTACCTCATTGCTTCCCTAGTTCTTGTGAAGCGTTCTTTACCGCTGGTTATTAATGCGGTATATCATCGTCAAGATTTGTCACCCCATTATAGTATTCCATTGGGCGGCTTATTTCCTGATTTTTATCTAATGTTTGTGCGTTTCCAGCGTTAACATCGTCATTTTCAGTATCGTCGCTAGTTTCTTTTTGACCGCTTTTTACACCCGGAATATAACTCCAAGCATATACAGTGATTTTTAGACTGTATCCCGGCTCACCATTATTGCGAGTAAACTCTACAGTGCTAAATTTCCCGGTAACTTGTATTAAGCTACCCTTTTTAGCTTTAGCTTTAACAAGACGCTCTGCATCTGTACCAAAGACAGTACACTCGAAGTATATAGTCTTTTTGTCGCTACCAATACCATCATTAACAGCAAGGCTAAAATTTACATAGCTACAGCCGCTCTGTTCGCCTTTCCTTAGTTCTAAATTTTTTGTAATTCTTCCTATTGTGTTGATTGTTGTCATAAAAATGACCTCCTTTTGATATTGTTTTTGCAATAAAAAAGCGGAAATAGTCAAACCCATGTTCTGTGGTTTTGATTCTATCTCCGCTTATCCAGAAAATAAAAAATACCGGATAGGCACTTTGACATACTTATGAAAAGTATGTCTTTATTTCCAAGCAATATGGGCGGTTAATAAAAACACCCCTTTGCAACTGTGCAATCCGATATTACATTTATAATCTGAATTATTGTTGAGACAATTATATTACAAATAAACACATATGTCAATTTTTCGCTCTTAGTTTCCATGAAATGACCGTGCTTCGTTTCCAGCTTCTATCTTCGATTCTCAGCTAAAACCTAGCCTTAATCATCACACGACACTGACCAATGCGAATGAAACAAAAAGCTATTAATTGAATGGTAGACTACTGTTCAAGCATTTGTTTTATCACCGCAGCAAACTCACCCCATATTTCAAAAATTCTATGACTAATGTTAGTAGACTCATGAGCTAATTCACCTTTTGTATTACATACTTTGCGCATATATGCAACTGATGGAGAACAAAGATTCCTGTAATTAATATTCAATTTGCACTGCTCGCACATATCGTTGTTGGCAATACATTTGCAACTATCACAAACATCGTTCATCAATTCATTGAAATTCAAATTCTCAGTTCCTTCACCTTTTAAACAGTCAACTAGCTTAGCGACAGTATAAGGTGAAATAATGAATCTTGCAAAACGATTATCGCAATATTCATCATAATCACCACCGCTTTTAGGCATATGTGCAAATGTAATCAAGCCAATGTCTCTTGATATGCCTTCCATAACTGGTGGTGCTGATAACACAGGTAAGTAGTTTGCATCTATTTCACCCGCGTCTAAACAAACCTTATAATTCTCTACGATGTTTTTTACAATAACCTGATAACTATACATATCCATTTCCGTTTGTTGTGTATCAGGTACTGCTGTTAAATTATATATCTTCACAATCTCTCTACAATCTTTAGCTAAACATGGATAAGCTCTTAACTTGCTAAAACGCAAATTAAGTAGCGTTGGTGCAACATTGCACAGCAATTTTTCAGTTGCACAATTATCGTTATTGCCATTCTGCCGCAAACGGGGGTCGTTTTTGCTTAAATCAATCTTTGAGCCTGAAGCACTCTCATGAATATCAATCAACATTTCAGAAAGAATGTCACCAGCATTTGCAACCGGCTCAAGTGTAAAAACAATCTTACCTTCACGTTTATCAAAAAGTGCAATGCTCCTCATACCACCAGCTATATGTGATAAAAAAGACCGTGTTTCATTGCTGTTAATATTTTTTACTGTGGCATAAATTTGAAGTTGGCTAATAAAAAGTGCGGAGGAGCGCAACAATATTTGAAGATTACGCTTTAAATCAATATCGGAGGCACACAGGTCTTCATCCTTTTTAGATAATTTGCCAATTAGGATAATTACTTTGTCGTAAAAGTTTTCAAGACCTCTAGAAATAGATTGACAAAACCATGTATATTTTTCTTCTTTTATTTCCTCTCTATTAATTTCTAAAAAATCATGGGCACACCCGCTCATTATGTTAATGTCACAATCGAAACCTAAATCACTAGCTAAATTATCTAAATGAAAGCTTTTATGGCTGCCACCAGAAAATCCAAATCGTATACCACGATAAAACAGCCTTGTTTTAGCAATAGATGTAGCCGCAGGTGTTATATATGTACATCGCATTAAACTCATTTTGGAACTTTTTGCCCCATTTATGAGTATGCCAAAAATATAAATTTGGTTCACCATTACGAGTGAACACCATAATTTCATTAAGGCTACAATGAGATATTGCATCAGTAATAGGCATGAGATCAAAAGAACAGGTATCTTCAAGTTTTCCATCAATTCTAGTCTCAATGGGTACAAGCGCGTGTATAAACTGCTCTTGTAAAAATTTGATGAATTTGCGCTTAACTATGGGAAATAAATTTTGCACAAACATTGGCAAATTATCCGCACCTACAGAGCCAATACCAAAACGTTTAGTAAAAGCATTTATCTCATCGAGGGCAATATCAATAGAAAAGCGAGTACCATATGGATAATTTGTGCCTGCCTTTTCATCCCAAGGGTCGTTGGTATTGTCAGCCAATAAATCCGGTATTTGTATTTCTTTTTCGATACTCGTAATATCTCCACCATACTTCATACTGTTAAATACAATACGGTGTTGAAGGGGCTTTTCGTTATTTTCGCTATTATTCGGACGACTATGTAATGTGAACTTGTCCACAACTAAAAACACAGACTGCATTCCTATCCCAAAATCAGCAGTTGGCTTCATCCAATCGGGCATTTTTTCAATCTCTTTTTCCCATGCCAACTCTTTAACTGCGCCAACTTGCCGCATATTGTTCAGTTTTACCCTGCTGATACCAATACCTTTATCTACAACAGCAACCGTTAGTTTATGTTTCTCTTTGTCATGTTTAATATCTACATGCACAGATCGCTCTTTGTATGCATAAGCATATTTTTTAAAAAATTCTGGCAAGGTAATCGTTATATCATTTTTATTGTTGTTCTTTAGGATTTTTCTATATACCTCTAAAGTTGTCGCATCAATGGCATTTTGAATAATTTCACGCAAAAAAACCAAACTCTCTTCGTATAAGCCTGCGCCCTCTATAATCTCCGCAGCTCTAATAGGCTCAATTCTATAGCGCAAGTCTAAATCGTTCTCGTCGACTTCCTGACCATCATATAGGATTTTTAACTTATGCGGTGCAGGAAGACAGCCAGTCATACTTTCAGGGGCAATATCCTTCCACAAACACCAAAATTCAGCCGTATTTGATTCAATATATCTCATCCAGCTACGCATATACTTTACAGAAGAAGCAATTAATTGCCTTATTCTTAGACTAGTATCTTCTTCAACTTTGCAAAAACCTTGATTAATCAGAAATACCTCTACCATTTTGGTTTTAAAAGATGCTGTAACATTTATAACCATAGGATCTATTAAAATTTCAGATACAGATAAGTCTTTGATTATGTATGCCAGATTATCTTCCGAAATATTTTCTAGGTTGTCGATTGTAAAAGGGTTAAATCGTGTAGATTCTGCATCCAGCAAGTCTCCAAGCCTTAGCAATGCTGCTACAAAACGGGGATGTATGTAGTCTCCGCTGTCAAATCCGTTTTGCTTGTATTCTAAGTTTTTTACAACTACATCCGGCTTTCCCACGTGGCAAGAAACAATTTCCGACAATGCTACACGCATATGCCTTGGTATAACATCTCGTATAACATTTTCAAGATGCTGCTTTTCTAGTATTTGGCGACTACGATCAGCATGTATACTACGGAAATGAGATTGAACTATAATATGATAAAAGAATGAGGCCATTGAGAAATCTTTACCAAAAACTGTTTCACGAAATACAGGATTATCATCAAATAGTTCCTCTATGTGGTCGTTCCAATAATCGGCCGCGCGACGCAAAGTGTAATATGAATAAGCTAAAGAGTGATGGTCTTCATCATTACTACTTCGCATTTTTTTAATAGCCCTTTTGAACTCATCTTTAAATTCCCGAGATTTTATTATTTCATCTGATTTAGGCGATAGCAGTAATAATCTTTTCTCAGAATCTGTTACATTCATGCCTAAATCATGAGCATAGGCGCATTGTAATATAAGCCAAGCATCTCCAGGCGTTAGAGCTGCTATACGCTTTGGTCCAAGCATCCGTTCAATATTAATAATTATCTTGTCAGAATGATTTTTATCATGCAGGCTATAATCGGAATACGTGTTATGTTGAGCTGCCTCAAGCTGACGGATATATTCAATTTTTTCTACACACCAATTACTCCATAGATATGAAAATCGTGGATCTTGGCTCATTTTATATAAGTGATTCTCTATTGTGTAGTGTCTATTTGTTGTTAATGTTGATGTGTCCGTAAGTGCATCAACCGCACTGCCAACATTAATTATTTGCGTATTGTCAGTGGTGTTGCTTACGTTAGGGAATCTTTTGTTCATTTGTGACCACCTACTTTCCACGAGGCTCTTTTTCAAATTCTTCTATGATTTGGAGGAGTTCAACATATGAACTTTTTTTCCCACGGTCAAGCAAAGTCACATTTGGATATTTTTGCTTGGTGAATATTTCTTTTTCACTTAGTTTAACTACATGACCGGAAAGCAAGACAATTCTACCTTCATCCAACATTCGCCTAGTTTCTGCACGTGTATTTATTACCAAATTGAAATAATCAAACCCTATTAAAGGAATTCTTGCCTCGCAGTAGGTAGGTACATCATCAGAGCAAAGTTCACTAATTTCATCACGTAAATCATCAAGCTTAATATCTCCTGATAATTCTAGTGCCAAATCTAATATTACTAAGTCATATTTTTTATACCCTTCATCATCATATAGCCATTCATCAAATGTAATTAAATCCTCTACACATACCACATCTCGCCCAATTTCTTGCTTGAGATTATTATGCGCTTCTCTTCTATCGTCAAGATACAAAATTTTTAACATATCCGAAACCCCTCCTTATTTTTGCATAGGTAATTTTAAAGTGAACGTTATCATATATAGTGGCTTACTTTGCCCCCGCGATACTCTCCTTGGGCTATAGTCGATATCACCTGTATCCAAATAACTAAAATCATCTTTTTGCTCTGCCATAATAAAATCAAAAACATCTTTTTTGCCAAAGCTTTTTGCTAGTTTTACTAGATTATGAGTATGGGGCAATGCTTGCAAACGCTCTATTTCTCTTTGCGCTTCGAGATACAGTTCGCTATATCGTGGATTTGGATTAGACTCAGTCCTAATTATTCGTTGAAGTATACGGAAATATCCAACGTTTATATCAGATATCCATCCGTTAGCTTCCTTTTGCTCTTGTGTATATGTTCCACGTGTAAGACCGGATGCAATATATAAGTCACCGCCGTGATGTTTTGCAAATTCTTTTGAAATTGCTAACCCTATTCCTTGCCCATCTATATTAGCATTTTTACTTAGCATCGTCCTTCCACCTGTGTCAAAGATGCTATCTTTTTGCGATTCAGGTACACCAGCACCAAAATTTATCACATCGAAATAACAACAGCGTGAACTACTATCAACACGAGGCTGTATATAGATGTTTGTGTCCACCAATGAATGTTTTAATGTGTTTTCAAGCAAATTTAGCATTATACGATAGAACATAATTTGGTCTGCATAAGTATTCCATATATTAAGAGGATATTCTCCAAGAATAACTCGATGCCCTTTGTTAAATTTGTGCCAAGGCGCACTAAGCACCTGCTTAAAGCGATGTAATAAACTAGTATAGGGGTCAAATTGCTTTGGCTCGAATAAAAATCTTAATTCGGGATCATCCAATGTCTCTCGCAAGAAAGCAAGTGACTCATACATTGTGAGATTATCCTCATAAAAACGCTGGCAATGGCGCAAAAATAAATTAATCGACATTTGCTCTTTCTTAACACTAATGCAATTTTTATAGAAACTGTTGTTTAGAGTAAGAAAACTCTGCAATCTCTGAGCCAAATCATGTCTGGTAGTTTCAGCAAAAGAACGTAACCGTTCACTACGTATTTTAGCGACATAAGCCATTATATCCGCCAAGCAAACACTTACTAACGCATCGAAAAATGCCTTACGTGCTGTTCGTGATGCACCGTCTTGTGAAGGGTTCATCCATTCGTAAAAAATTCCAAAAAAAGTTACAGGGTCTCTCTCTTTAGTTGCATAGCAAGCATAATAGCCACCGCCAAATTTTTGGGTAGGCATTTCAACAACAATATCTCCTTTTTTCCAAGTTAGACATCCACTGTCCCTTAACTCAGTGATTTCTACCTTATGCTCCTTTTGTCCAGCAGGGAATTTTTTTAAATCTATTTCCATCGTATGTGCTTCGTTAGGGGAACTATCATTAGTCAAATCAATCCCCGAAACAACACCTGTAGTTTCCATGATAATTTTCGATGCGATGTCAGGGAAAAACATAAACATATGTTTGATATCAAAATCCTGAGCTATTTGCTCAAACATTTGCTTTATACAGTTTTCAAGCTTTACACGCTCTTCCACACCTTCTTGTTCCGCTTGTGATTTGGCTGATACATATTTTTGTATAAGTTTGGATTGATACAGCTGCAGGAAGTCTGTTTCACGCAGTATTACACGATCATGTATACTTCTAAGATATTTAACAATGTTCTTCTCGTGTTTTTCCAACGCCTCATGCACAGTTATAAATTTTGGAGCATCTATTTGTGCATTCTTACGCAACTTCTCGATAACCTTTTGATTTTTTTTTGTCAAACCTTCATGATATCTCTTCAACTCATCACCTTCACCTCGGGCAGTTTTTGTAATCGCCACTTGTCCTATAATGAGTATTCCCATCAATCCCCTCTTATTCCTATCTATTTTAAAGTCCTGTCGGGCATACAAAGGAATCATTATTTCGCGCAAAGAAGATTTTTTGCACAAATAATCGTGATATTCAAATATTGCTTCTCCTCTTTTAGGGTAAGGTGTAAAAAAATTATTCTTATTTTTATCTATTGCCTCAAAAGCTAAGATAGCATGTTTTATATCGCAATCTATACACTCTTTGTCTAACCATGCTTTTTCCTTCCGCTGTTTAGAACATGGACCAAAGGAGATATTCCAAGTGGCAGAAGCCATACTTAATAGGTGATATACCTTGCCATCGTAAATATAGTACTCTTTACTCTCATTTTCTTTACCGCGACGATTATCAATTTCGTCTCTAGTATATTGACTACATTCATCACCAATACGCTCTACAATGGCCATTGGTAAGTTTGTTTTATGAGATAAACCTAATAAATGACCACGAATAAAATCAACAGAACCAATGCCACATGTTGCACATTTATTCGCATTATCTTGATTTATTGGTTGAGATACGAGTTCACTTGTTGTTACCGTACTCGGGCAATACAAACAATGTTTCCTATCTGTTTGAAGATGTGTAGGTGAAATTGGATATTTTTTACGTAAGTTTTCTTTTTGGCATGTCATAAAATTATCCTCCATATTAGTAAGAATTAGCAGCTTACTTTTATTTTCGCATTTTTGTAAATTTTAAAACTATACCACCAACAACAGTAGCAAAAAAAACAACCGCCAAAACAATAAATATAATCCTCAAATACCTGTCATACGTATCCGCCATAGGAGTGACAGTCGCAATAACCGGTGCATCGTAATATCCAAACGTAAATGTCGTAAACTCAAACGGCGAAGTTGTAAAGTCTACCACACTCTGGTTTACACCGCCCAGCATCCGCGTCTCCGGCATCATGGTCGCAAATTCTCCCACACGGCGATGGTTATCATCGAAACTGTCTTCTCTGCCAGTAGCAAAAATATCAATCGCACTCTGTAACAACTCATGTTCATCTCTATGGTTTGTAAAAGCGTCATGCCGCAACTCGTGTAAAAAATGATTATATTGGTTATGTACTTCATACATACGCAAAACATTGCCACTAAACAAATGTACTTGACTTTCTCGCAAATCGTCCAAAAATACATAGTACGATGCAAGCGAACGGTCTACCATACGATGGACATCATCCGATAAAAAGTCTCCAACATCAAAACTCATTAACTGACCATGCATACGGTCTAGCGAACGCCAAAAATCAACAGGACGTGGCGGCGGCCGCCTTAATGGGTTTTGTGGCTGCGGCACTATAGTCATAAAATGATACCCCACTTCGTCAGGTTGAGACATCCCTGTATATTCTGGCGGTAGTCTCATTGGAAATGGCTCTCTCATTACATGCCCATCTAACGGAAAGTCTCTATTTAATGCGTCTGCTATTTGTGCGCCATCGTACTCTTGTGGTGAAAGTATTGCTTCATTCCAACGAGGTAACACCAGCCAATTTGTTGGGCTAACCGGCTCATCCAGTGATCCAACATACGCCCTGTAATCAGGCTCGAGCGGTGCAAGATCAAGATAGTCTGGTAGTTCCGGCATCGTTAGCTGGTCAAGATTTTCAGCAAAATAACTAAGGCTATAATGCCAATATTTCATGTCCTCTGTGTGGTTGTGCAAACGATATTCCCAACCATACAATATGTCGGAAATGCCATCTAAAGTGTTATGCCATTCGTAAAACTTACCTATCTCATCATCCATAATACTGTGCAGCGAGACTATGATTCCTGACATATTATTAATGGTGTCCCGGCTATTTTCAAGTTCTGCATACCTGTCTCTAAATATTTGCATTTCGGACTGAGCTTGTAGATAAAGGTCAAAAGCTGTATCAGCAGCATCCTTGGCAACATCTCCCCAATAAGCAAATTCGAACTCAATGTTTGAAACTTGGCTACTAAACCATCCTTGAAGCTGCCATGCTACATGGTCGGGGATTTCAAATAACAAATAATCGGGAATAGGCTCTAATGTTATATTTGGGAGTGGCGGGATAGATGTTATCGTTGGCAAATACCCTGCCGGTGGTAAAGAGTTGCCCCAACCAAGTGCAGGTAAATAATTTAAAGTTGACAATTGAGGTAGATACGGTACGGATGGTCTGTCTACACCATACAAAAGCCCACCAAAGTCCCATTTGTAATAACCATAGTCACAAACCGGGAACTCTGGTACAGGGAAAAGTTCATCCACCTTCTCTACAAAGATATCTATAATTTCTTGCACATCTTGCATTTCTTGCCAGCTTAGTACTAACTCGTAATGGAAATCGTTCAAATAATACTGCCGCTGATCGAGATATTCCAGCCAGTCTACAAAGAAATTGAAATGGTAGATTAAACTCAGATGCCATTCGGTTAAATCATCCAAAAATTCATTGCCTTCTTCGTATGCTTGACGGTTGTACAACTCTACCATGTCTCTAAGGTCTTCCGTTTGTCTGTATAGATTTTGTTTGAATGATTCCAAATGTCTAAGCCAATCGTTAAGCTCGTTTTGGACAGACACCGAACTGCCGGACAGTTCTCGTTGGAAATCTCGTAGTGCTGTTTGAAACTCTGCAACCGAGTTTACATACCCTAGATATTCGTAATGCCACTCTTCTCCTCTTATAAACCACTCCTGAGAAGTATAGTGCCAGTTTGCAAGCTGTCTTTGGAAACTTCCAAGATCTCGATTCCATTCTACATTTTCGCGAAACCACTCGTACAAGGACTGCTCGTGGTCACTTACATACGCCGCATACATCTCCAGTAGCCGGCCGTATTCTTCGGAGTAGGATGTCCAGTGTGTAAGCATGTCTATCCACATGTTTTCCTGCTCTGGGAAGTTTTCTGTTAACACAATCAAGCCTTCGCGCATTCTTAGATAAGACTCGGAAGCTCTTTCATAGCTACGTAAATACCAACCGGAAATTTCTTCGGCAAATGCTTGCACCTGCCCGAAGTAAAACTCGGTATCAAGTTCTCTTGGATTTAGTGGAATATGCGGTACTTGGTCAAGTTCCAACCCATCGGTGAAGTTACCTAAAGTAAGTAACTCCAATGCCATAAAGTCGGCTAAACTGTTTTGAAATATACCGCTAACTTGGTCTTGCGCTTCATGAAACTGCCTAAGAATGGAACTTACATATGTATTGGCAAGGGTTGTATTTATGGCTAACTGTAACTCCATTATCGTAAGATGGGTTTCTAAAAACTCCCTGTCCGACAGCATGGGAGAAATAACAAAGTCTACTGTCACTCTTTCTGGTTGGTATGCATTAAACGATAAAATACGGGTAGAGACATTTGATGGGAATGTAATTATTGCGCTGTACATACCACTGTTTAGCCCTGTTTGCGCCATTGCTGGGGACACAAGAGTAAACCGGGAATCCAACGTGTTTATAATAGCCGCGGCATAATTAAGACTTGTACCGTTTATGTACGTGCCAGCATCCGCATTTACTACTGCAATGGTAGCACTAACGGTTTCCTGTGCAACTTGGTGTTGCTCTGCTTCAGAAACGGCCCCCATCCTAAGCCCCAGTATAAATACCGCTGCCATGCATAGCACTAGAAAAGGTATCCATCTTTTTTTCATTTGCTCCCATCTCCCATCACAAACGGTAGTTTTACCTTGCCAAAATCTCCACGCTTATACCAAAATCCTATATCTTGTATTGCCTTGTAACCTCGTGGTGCTTGCATTTGCAAAATGTTTTGTTCTCCTGGATTACCCAACACCAGACCTAGTTGTGTATCTTTTAATACTTTTGTAAGTGCATCGTAGCCTTTCATCTTGGTTGGGTGGGTTGTTATTACAAAGGATATACCAAGTTCCACCGCCTTGGGAACGAGAAGTTCCATTTCGCGAGCTTTTGCCGCACACATGCCTATAAAGTTGTCCGCATCGTCTATCAGTACAAGTGCAGGCGGCTGGCTTGCGCAAAACTCGCGCAAGCGCATTTCCAAAGATTGTTGTAATTCTTCTCTAGTTTTTACTTCTTTGTCTAGTGCTTCGTAAAAACCTTCAAATTGGCTCTCGGTTTCCATGTATGCAATATTTTCTACACCGTCCAAGGTATTTAGATCCCCTGTACGAGAGTCTGCTATAAACATCTTGCTTCCCATAAATTGGATAGCAATTAGCTTTAACACATTTGTTTTGCCCGTGGACGCGCCGCCTAGTATCAATTGACGCTCTCCGGATAAATCCAGATACACGGGGTCGGTGCTTTCTGTATCAAAACCTATAACCGCTTGTTTTTCTTGCGCCATTAGATATGGTTGTAAGTCCTCGTAAGTGACTACATCCGGTACAACACGAATACCTGTAGCCTTTTTCGCAGTACTGTTTTCCGCTATGCTGGATACAATGCCTGCGATATTTTTTGCGTAATCCACATCATTGTCATAAACCGCGGGCAGGTAACATTGTGCAATATGGATATCTTTTATCTTAACCAACGCTCTGCCCTGCATATCCGTTAACTTGTATGCACTGCGCCCTACAACCGCTGTAACATCCGTAGGGTCAAACATAAAATGTGCAATCTTGTTTTTGAAATTGTTTAGCACAGAATAACGCACCGCATTGCTGCGGGATGCAGTTATTATTGTGTAAACTCCAACACCTACGCCATCGCGGGTTAGTTTTACCAGAAATTCTTCCAGTTCCGGGTCTATTTCTTTTACTACGTCGTAATTGTCTATAAAGAGTAGAATTGCAGGCAACTTGGTTTCCGCAACTTCGTTATACATGCGGAAGTTTATTGCGCTGGCCGTTGCAAACAGTGATTTACGTTTTTTAAGTTCCTCCGTCAAAAGTTTGGTTAGCTTGCCCAGCTTTTCCGCATCGTCTATGGTTAGGTAATCTGCCGTATGTGGCAAGCCTCTAAGTTGTGCCAATGCAGAGTTGCCGTAATCCAATATGAAATAGTTAAGCAACCCCGGTGAGTTATGTGACGCAAGTTGTAATGCAACATTCATGATGGATGTAGATTTACCAAACCCGCTTGCACCAAAGAACGCTAAATTTCCATCTTCCATAAAATTATGAAAATATTCCAACTGAGTTTGTTGCTCCGGAATATCCGCTACACCTATTGCTGCATTTAGGTTGTGGTTGTCAATTAGCCCAACGTCTCTGTCTCCGGAAATATGCGGCGTAACAATTTTATCAGCCAAAGGCGGCAGCCAGGGCCGATCTATGGGTGTGGCATTTAAGCTTTTGTGTAACTCGTTTATATGGTCTACCACAACATCCAACTGAGTAAGCTTCGACTCTTGCTCTGGGTCAACTTCGCTTAGGTCGTCGTTAAGAAGTTCTCCCTGGCCTAATTTGTTTATTAGATAAACTCTGCCATCAAAACCGCGCTTTACTACGGCCTCGCTAAAAGGCGCACCACTCCATGCAGACTGGAACAGTTCGTAAATTTCATTATTACCCACTTGCAGATAGGCTCGTCCCGGTTGGGTTATTCTTGCTGCATCCGGGGTTTTTAGTATTTCGCTACTGTCGGACTCGTCTGCTACTTTTAGTGCCAGTTTGAATTTGGAGTTACTCCATATTTGGTCGTCTACTACGCCCGATGGCTTTTGGGTTGCTAAAATTAGGTGAACGCCAAGGCTTCGTCCTATACGAGCGGTACTTACCAATTCACTCATAAATTCGGGTTGCTCTTTTTTAAGCTCGGCAAATTCGTCTGAGATAATAAACAAATGTGGCAGAGGCATGTCTACTTCGCCAGCTTTAAACATTTTTGTGTATTGGTTTATGCTGTTTACTCCTGCATCTCCAAATATACGTTGACGACGTGCCAGTTCGCTCTTTATAGAGGCTAGTGCGCGCATACTTTCGCTGCCGTCTAAGTTTGTGATTGTGCCAAGCAAGTGCGGTAGGTTGGCGAATAGATTAGCCATACCGCCGCCCTTATAGTCGATTAATAAGAAGCCGACTTCGTGCGGGTGAAAGTTCACCGCTAACGATAAAATATACGACTGCACTATTTCCGACTTACCCGACCCAGTTGTACCAGCTACAAGTCCATGGGGGCCATGGGCTTTTTCGTGTAGGTTTAGGAAAACAATATCATCCTTGCCACGTAGCCCAAGGGGTACGGCAAGCGACTTGTGGCAGGCATTTTTCTCCCACAAGTCTAGTATTGGCAGTTCTGCCGGGGTTTTAACATCGTATAGTTCAAAAAATGTAACACTTTCGGGGATTTGTGTGGAAACGCCTTGGGTATGTTTGATTGGTGCTAGTTTGCGGGCAATTATTTCTACATCAATAGAGTCCACATCAGGCAGGGTTACGTCACGGTTAAGCAGTTCCCCTTTGTTCATAAGCAAAGTACCCTTGTCGCCGCCGTCTAGCATAAACACGGTTAGTATATTTTCGGGTAGGTTTGCACGAATGTGGGTGGTGTAGATTAGGCTAAACCCTAATGCAGTTTCCGGGGTTTGCAGATACTCCATTATGCTGTGGTTGATAATTAGTTTTGGATTGTCTACGATAAATATATAATGAGGCAGGTATTTGCTATCCTTTTTTTCTTCATCTTGTTTTTGTTTGCGAGTTTTAAGCACTTGCGCGATATTGCCAAGGACTTGATCCCGCTGGTTTTCCGCAGAGATAAGCCCTGTTATATTTATGTTCTTGTTACGGCAGTGTGGGTACCAACGTACCCATTCGAATTTTTGCCAGTCTTCTTCCTCTACAAGTAGTACAATTTCTATATCGTGATAGCTTTGGAAAAAGCATAGTTGAATTAGCGCAGATGTTATTTGCCTGTGGATATACGTCTTTTCGCCAACTAACCCCAAATGGGCTTGTTTTAAATCTATTACCGTAGGCATATTTTCTGCAATTTGGTATGAGTCGCCTAATGCCCGCATTTCTTCTTCCATGGGGTCTTTGTCCGCGCCTATTTTTTCGGATGCGTATTTGACTGTGTAGCTAATTGGAAGAGTGGAATATCCTAAGTTTAGTGTTAAAAAATCGCTGTCGTTTGCGGCTCTCTCAAACAGGCGGCTGGAGTAGGACAATATTTCTTGCTCGATTTCCTTGGGGGATAGGTTGTGATATCGTAGAGATTCTTCAAAGTCCTTGTGCATTGTATGTATTTTTTTGCGTTGGGATTGCAGGTATTTGTCGTAGCTGGCGATGCGGTTGCGCTCTTTCTCTTTGCGGTCTTTACGGTCGCCAAAGAACCTCGTTATGGAGAATATCATCATAATGGTCATCATAGATGCACCCATTAGCATGAACAAACCGCGCCCAAGTAATATGCCCATGGTTATAGTTACTGCAACCATGGCAAGAGGCGGGAGAATTATTTTAAGTAGTTCGCCTTTTTTAAACTCTTGTTTCTTATCCGGGGCGGTTATTTCTATTGTATCGGTGGGTTCGCGTTTTATTATGCGCGGGGAGCGTTTGTAGATAGGAAACTCGCTGTATTTTTCCGGCGTGAAAGTGGATATGTTTAAGTGTGATGTGTAGCCTGTCCCAAAACAGGTTATGTAGTTTTTGTGAACTACGATGTTGGTTGTGTCCGCCCATATGCTGTCGCCAAGCATTATGGTGTGTGTGCCTTCAGTTATTTTTTTGCCATTTAGATATAAGGCTGTTGCATTAAGAACATGAAGATAACCCCCTTGTAATGCGAACGATGCGGGGGTGGGATCGGAGTTGGAATCGAGGTGGATATGATCTCCGAAGGAATTACCTATGCGTAGTGGTGATATGCCAATGGTGGAGAAGTGATGTTCTTCCGAGGTAATTTGAACTGCCTCTGGGTAGGTTTCTGTGTCGGTTGCGGATAGTTCTTGGCATACTTCTGGGGTGAAATGGAGTAGTTTGGTCATGATGGCTCCTTTAGAGGGCATCGCTTATAAGCGTATAGTGTCTGGCTATCATCTTTTGCCTGTTATTGTTTCCTTGTGGGTAAGGCATCATTTATCGTCGGTTGGATCTCTTTGTTTGTCGTGTGATTCACTGCTTTTCTTTATATTTGCTTCTATATATTTCGTTGTACGCTTGTTACAAATTAGTATTATTATAGCAATACCAGTAATAGCCTGTTGGAAAGTTCCGGCCATACCACTAGCAATAAGAAAGAGAGCGTATATTATATGGAAGGTAACGGTAGCTTTTTGGGGAAACTCTAACAGAGCAAGTGCAATGATGCTAACGACGAGCACAAGTACATAGGCTATTCTAACTGGTGTAGGGCTCATGCCTGCAATGGATACAACATTTCCAAGAGAAACAAGTGCCAAAAAAGCGAGAATCCCGCTAATACAGTGCAGCGCGATAAGTATTTTAACTGTGAAAGGCTTATTGTTGTTCATGATTGTCCCTATTCTACTGTGTTCATCGTGTACGTTAATGCCATCATATATTGCTGGGACGACAATACCTCAAAAACACTTGGAAAGTTGCTTGTAAACTGTATGAAAATTAATTCAGCAGCACTTTGGCCACGTGACTTACCCTTTTTTTTATACGGTATCACATAACCTCTCTACTTTTTTCGCCTCATCTTGTTTTTAGCTTTTCTGTGTGGTGTAGTTTTTTCGGTCATATTGTAATAAGCTATCGCCGCCCCTACTGCTATCACAAATAGGTTTATTGTGGCAAAAGTCGTATGAGAATATATCACCCTGTACCCGCCTGTGTTTGCACTACTTTGGGTAAATACCGGTATGGCAAGAGCCGATGAATCAAAATATCGCTCAATTTGCAATACAAATCTTGTGCTTGGCAAATATGTAATGCGAACAGGAGTGTAGCGTGCTCGGCTCCCGTAAACAGATCGAATTGAGCCAAGCCCCCAATAACTATCTCCTTGGCTGTCAGAAATAAACATTAGAAAACGAACGTGACTGTCACTGTTTCTGTCCGTAAGTATGATTCCTGTTTCAGTAACATTTGCTCCACCCGGAATGTCGATGAAAAACACACACATTACAATACTTGATGCAAAAGTTGCTATTATTAGCAGTGCCGTAACTACTTTAACTTCATTATGTCGTTTAAAATGCAATATTGATAATATCAGCAAAGTGAAAAATATTGCGAAGACCAGAAAAAATATCATAGAGGGCAGATCTCCTATATGTTAAATTGAGCACGCCTTTGACTCAAACAGAATTAATTTGGTAGCATTACATCGGTTTTGATTATTGCAGGGTAAAAACGATCGATGGTAGTGCCATCTCCAAGTTCTCCATACCAGTTGCTACCCCAAGCCCATAAACTGCCGTCCGCTTGTAGTGCCATGGATGTCCAGCTACCTGAAATGGCAACAACATCATCCATTATGTGTACAGGGATATGCCAGCCCGCATACTCCGGATCGTCATCCTCCAGTGGAATAGCCCTTATATTCCAAGTCCATAAACTGCCATCTGTTCGTATTATCATTAGAGGGGATCCCACAGAAGCAACAGCAACATCATCCATTATATGTATCGGATGATATGGCTCTGTTTCAATATCGCCTGCAACCTGACTAGCGAAATTAGTCCCCCAAACCCATAAACTTCCATCGGATTTGACTGCCGCACTATACCACATGCCAGATGAGACAGTGATAACATCATCCATTATATGTACTGGGCTGTGCCTGTCTGTAGTAGTGCCATCTCCAAGCCTACCTCTGAAATTTGTCCCCCAAACCCACAAACTGCCGTCGACTCTGATTGCTGTAGTAATGTCTGTATCTGCGTATATAGCAATAACATCATCCATTATGTGTACCGGACTATGCCTATCTATTGTTGTACCATCTCCAAGTTGTCCAAAGTCATTAAGCCCCCAAACCCACAAGCCACCATCCGATCTGATTGCTGTCGTATGGAATAAACTAGTTGAAACAGCAATCACGTCATCCATTATGTGTACCGGACTATGCCTGTCTATCGTGGTACCGTCTCCAAGCTGCCCAAAATTATTCCTACCCCAAGCCCATAAGCTACCGTCTGTTCTAATTGCCATGGTAATACTACTATCGGCAGAAACAGCAATAACATTATCCATTATGCGTACAGGGCTATGCCTGTCTCTAGTTGTGCCATCCCCAAGCTGACCATGTCCATTATAACCCCATGTCCACAAAACGCCATCATCGGTTATTGCCGCTGAATGACGAAATCCTGATGAAATAGTCGCTTTTTGAAAATTACCTAAGTCAACATTGCCTAACTGGTATTGGCTTTCCACCGGGGGAACACTATCACAGCCGACTAAAAGAAATAATGATAAAAGGCTGAACATAACAAGTATTTTTCCACTTTTTAAATAAAACATATCTATCTTCACCACTTTCACTTTTCCTTGGGGTCGTCGCAGGCATAGTTTCGCTTTTTTTACTGCGTTTTGTAACGCTCTGCCGTCCCCGTGACAGCCAAGAGGGACGGCTAATGCCCTACCGTGCCTAACCGTTGGAAGTTACCGTCCGGTGTAATTGCAAATGCGCGGTTGCGGCCTGCGGCAACACTTGCCCATTGTCTGTCTGTATAAATTTGGGTTGGGATGGTTGCATCCCTTCCTGCTGGACCAATGCCTATACCTGTGATGCGGCCCGATATCCAAAGGCTGCCGTCTTCCTTTGTGGCGATTGTATAAAAATTTCCTATGGCTACGCTTACCCAATCTGTATCTGTGCCTATTTGTACCGGGTAATCTCTAAATCTGGTTGTACCATCGCCAAGTTGACCATTAAAGTTTTCGCCCCAAGCCCATAGGCTACCGTCTTCTTGGATTGCTACGGTATGGCTAGAACCCATTGCAACACTTACCCAGCTTGTTTCACCGCCGACTCTTGTGGGGGTAAGTTTCATTTCTGTTGTGCCAATACCGAGACCACCAGTATTACTGCCCCAAGCCCAAAGGCTTCCATCTATTTTTATAGCCATGGTGTACCAACCATGGGCGAACACATATGCCCAATCTGTATCTGTACCTATTTGTACAGGCACATAGCTACCAGTGTCAACATCACCGCCTTTGCCGTTGCCCAGTTGACCACTTGTATTACCGCCCCAAGCCCAAAGGCTACCATCTGTTTTGACTGCAACCGTATGACCAGAACCCGCTGCTACCATCGCCCAATCTGTATCCGCGCCTACTTGTGTAGGTACGTGTACGTGATGATAGCTTCGAGAAGACCTTGTGCTATTACCAAGCTGACCATTCCAATTGCCACCCCAAGCCCAAAGGCTACCGTCTGTTTTAATTGCAACTGTATGACTACGCCCTGTAGCTATACTTGCCCAATCTGTATCTGCGCCAACTTGGTCAAAAAAATCCCTGGCTAATGTTGTGCCACAACCAAGTTGCCCACTTTCATTGCCTCCTTCACTCCAAAGAGTGCCATCAACTCCAACCGCTATAGTGTGGATGTTAGTTGCCATCATACTAATGGGTGGTAATTCTGGCAAAATAGCTGGTGTAGGCCGGGTAGGCACATGAGGTCTA
>Ga0131853_10000163_pt1 | contig 114227 bp, 100 predicted proteins | sample TergutLab28metaG_FD_92764 | JGI IMG/M metagenome (GOLD analysis project Ga0131853, IMG submission 92764) | Labiotermes labralis P1 segment gut microbial communities from Petit-Saut dam, French Guiana - Lab288 P1 (version 2) (version 2) | ecosystem: Host-associated > Arthropoda: Insects >...
GGGTTTGCCCGCCCGCATAAATTCAACGATAGAGGAGATGCAATAAATGGCATTTACAGCAAAAGACGTACAAAAGCTCCGCGAAATGACAGGCGTGGGCATGATGGATTGTAAGAAAGCCCTCACAGAATCAGACGGCGACATGGATAGAGCGGTTGCCTTTCTACGTGAGAAAGGTCTAGCGGCGGCGCAGAAGAAAGCAGGACGTGTCGCGGCAGAAGGCATCGTTGCGGCAGGTACACACGGCACTGCAGTTGGTCTTGTAGAAGTGAACGCGGAAACAGACTTCGTGGCACAAAACGAGAGCTTTGTCACATTCGCAAATGATGTTGCAAAACTAGTCGCAGAGCATAACCCAGAAACCCTAGAGACTCTCATGAGCATAACATACCCAGGCAGTGAGCTCACAGTTCTCGAAATGCAACAAGAGAAAATCCTTGTCATCGGCGAGAATATCCGCGTCCGCCGCTTTGGTCGTTATGATGTAGGTGTAACAGTACCTTACGTCCATATGGGCGGTAAAGTTGGCGTACTTGTAAACCTGGAAGTCACACCTGGTATGGAGTCAAACGAGAAAGTTGTAGAGCTTGGGAAAGACCTTGCCATGCAAATCGCGGCTATGCGTCCCATGTATCTCGACAGCACCTCTGTTGACCAAAGTGTCATCGACGGTGAGCGTGAGATTCAGCTTGCAAAAGCCATCGAAGAGAACAAAGCGAAAAACTTGCCGGACGATAAGGCAAAAGCCATCGCAGAGAACATGGTGAAAGGCCGGATGAATAAGTTCTTCGAAGAAATCTGCCTGATGAACCAACCATTCGTCAAAGAGAGCAAACTAACAGTAGAACAACACGTAGCAGGTCTGGCAAAAGAGCTGGGCGGCGCAATCACAGTGAAAAGCTTTACCCGCTTTGAGCGTGGTGAGGGCATTGAGAAGGAAGAATCAGACTTCGCGGCTGAGATCGCGAAAATGGTTCAGTAGAAATCAAAACATCCAAAACGGAGCAGAGGCATCTCGTCTGCTCCGTTTACTTTTGGCCTGATTTGTGGTAAGATCAAAAGGTATGTTAAGAAAGGGATTTTATGATGAAACGAATGTTTGTCCTACTGCTTGCACTATGCATGATATTCCTGATCGCCTGTACTCCAATTCCGGCAACACTGCAACCATCGCCGCCAGCACAGCCATCGCCAACACCACAAGCAAGTGAACCATTGGATGACATGGCGCAGTTGCAAAGCGATGTGCGATATGTGTTCGAACAAATCTGGTTGCCTCAAGTGGTGCTGGAATTTGATAGTGAGACAATTGTCGCCTACATCAGAGACGCAAATGTGGAGGCGATGAGAGAAAGTCTGGTTTTGTCCTTGGAATTTGTGGCGATGCGGATGATGATGGAGACCTTTTCTGAAGAACTCATGGAAGACCCTTTGGGATTTTATGATATGCTGGAGGAGCAGAGGTGGGAAGAACATATCGTCGATGTGACGATGGAACCGCTGGATGAAGAGACGAGTGCCTTCATCATAAAAATGTTGGATATCGAGCAGTTTTTAAGAAGCACATACATCGCGATTGTGTATAATGAAGCCCATGGACTCCAAATTTTCACCCTAGAACAGAGCCATGGATTTCATATGTTCTGCTTCGTAAATATAGGTTCTCGCGGCTCATTTTACGCAGTGGAAAATGATCGGGAAGCATTTATTGAAGCGATTATATCTGAACTTTAAACATTAAAGGAAATAGATGATTATGTTAGAGAAGTTAAAGTTAGTAGAAGAGAGATTCGAAGAACTAGAGGCCAAAATGGCAAGCCCGGAGATCTATAACGATCCCCAGGCAGTCGCCAAAATAGCGCGGGAGCAAAAGGAAATTGCCCCTGTGGTTGAAACTTACAGAGCCTATTGCAAACAAGTAGAAGGAGAGAAAGAGGCGCTTTCTATTCTGGGTGGCTCCATTGATGATCCAGAATTCAAAGAGATGGTACAGCAGGAATTAGAGTTCGCCAAGAGTGAGCAGGTGCGTCTAGAGGAAGAACTCAAAGTTCTGCTACTTCCCAGAGACCCGAATGATTCTCGCAATGTTATCATTGAAATCCGAGGCGGCGCCGGTGGTGACGAGGCGGCGCTCTTTGCCCAGAGCCTATACCGCATGTACTGCATGTACGCGGAAAAGCGCCGTTGGAAGACGGAGATTTTAAACATCAACGAAACCGAACTGGGCGGGATCAAAGAGATCAGTTTTCTCATAGCAGGGGATGGGGCGTATTCACGCCTGAAATATGAAAGCGGCGTCCATCGTGTACAACGTGTCCCGGACACAGAGGCTTCCGGGCGGATCCATACCTCTACCGTCACTGTGGCAGTGTTGCCGGAGATGGAAGAAGTCGATTTTGAAATCAATAACGCAGACTTGCAAATTGACACATTCCGTGCATCCGGCGCCGGTGGCCAGCACGTTAACAAGACAGAGAGCGCCATTCGTATTACCCACGTGCCAACGGGGACTGTGGTGGAATGTCAAGATGAGCGCAGTCAGCACAAGAATAAAGATAAGGCAATGAAAATCCTTGTCTCTCGCCTCTATGAAGCGGAGCAAGCCAAACAACAGGCGGAACTAGCCGCAGAGCGTAAAAGCCAAGTCGGCACAGGAGATCGTTCTGAGCGGATCCGCACCTATAACTATCCACAAGGCCGAGTGACCGACCACCGCATTGGCCTCACACTCTATAAAATCGAACAAATCCTAAACGGCGATATGGACGAGGTCTTAGATGCGCTCATCACCGCAGATCAGGCGGAGAAAATGCGTGCCAGCGAAGAGGCGTAAAGCATGATGACCATCATCGGCCTCACCGGCGGCTCCGGAGGCGGGAAGACAACCGCTCTGCGTGTATTGGCGGATTTGGGTGCCCACGTAATCGATTGTGATGCACTCTATCACAAGTTGCTCGCAGAGAACGAGGCAATGGTAGAGGAGATAACGGTACGTTTTCCAGAAGCCTTCATAGATGGCGTACTTAATCGAAAAGCCCTGGGCAAGATTGTGTTCCAAGATAAAGCGGCATTGACAGCGCTAAACGCCATCACCCATCGCCACGTTTGCGAGGCAGTAGACCATGAGATTGAAGCATATGAAGGGGTATTGATTGGGATTGAGGCAATTGCCCTTATCGAAAGCGGCCTTGCAGAGCGCTGTACCAGTGTAGCGGGTATCCTAGCGCCGGAAGCAGACCGCATACGCCGCATCATGGCGCGGGAAGGGATAGGCGAAGCATACGCCAAAGCTCGTATCGAGAGCCAGAAGCCGGATGTATTCTTCAAAGAACACTGCGACTACATCATCGAAAATAACTATCCCACAGCAGAGGCTTTTGCCGCGGCTTGTCGAGCGGCATTCACACAAATCATCGCAGGAGGAGAAGCATAATGGAAGATTTGCTTTACAAACAAAAAAACCTCTGGGACACGATGTCAGACGTGGAGAAAGAGGCAGTTCATACATATTGTGAGGGTTACAAAACCTTCCTGGATCGTGGGAAAACAGAGCGCACCTGCATCCGCTATGCAATTGAATTAGCAGAGGCGGAGGGGTTTCAAGAGTATCATACGGGCATAGACATAAAACCTGGATCGAAAATTTATGTAAACAACAGAAACACGGCACTCTACTTAGCAATCATTGGAAATGAGCCGCTGGAAAAGGGACTAAACATCGCGGCGACCCATGTTGATAGCCCAAAGCTTGATCTCAAACCATTGCCTCTCTATGAGGACAGTGAATTCGCCTTTCTCAAGACCCATTACTATGGGGGCTTACGCAAGTATCAGTGGGTGGCAACCCCCTTATCACTCCACGGTGTGGTAATCACACAGGATGGGAAGACAGTTGAGATCGCCATAGGAGACAATCCGGAAGATCCTTGCTTTACAATTACCGATCTTCTGCCGCATCTGAGTAAAGATCAAAACAAAAAGGCACTTAGTGAGAGTTTTGCAGGAGAGGGGCTAAACGTCCTAATCGGCAGTGAGCCTTGGACAGATGGGGGAGACAAAGACCGGGTCAAGTTAAACATCCTGCGTCTGCTCAATGCGCGTTATGGCATTACAGAAGAAGACTTTCTATCAGCCGAACTCACATTTGTTCCAGCTTTTCCCGCTCGGGATGTGGGCTTAGACCGAAGCCTCATCGGTGCCTATGGACAAGACGATCGTGCCTGTGCCTATGCGGCGCTGAAAGCCCTCTTTGACTTAGAGACCCCAGACAAGACCGCCATTGTCGTCCTAGCAGACAAAGAGGAGACCGGTTCTGACGGCGTATCCGGCATGAAAAGCCAAGCCTTTGAGTGTTTTATAGATGATCTTTGCGAGTCGCAAGAGACAAAGCTTGCCCACAGCTTTGCAAATAGTTTCTGCCTCTCCATGGATGTCTGCAACGCCTACGACCCCAATTACCCGGAGGTCTCAGAAAAGCGGAACAACGCGAAGCTGAATTATGGGGTGAGTGTTCTCAAATACACAGGAGCCCGGGGCAAAGGCGGCACAAGTGACGCCTCTGCTGAGATCGTGGGCAAACTGCGCCAAGTGTTTGACAAAGCGGATATCACCTGGCAAATGGCAGAGCTAGGCAAAGTAGATCAAGGCGGCGGCGGAACGGTTGCGAAGTACATGGCAGAGCGCAATATCGACACCATAGACGCAGGGATATCCTTGCTCAGTGTCCACGCTCCTTTCGAGATTGCGGCGAAAGCGGATTGTTATATGATCTACCGTGGAGCGATGGCATTGTTTCGGGAGATGAAATAGGGAGAAATTGCTTTGCAGTATAATCATTTTGAAATTCATACGCGGAAACGCACTGTAGTACTTCATTTATTGCTAGGGCTTGTGTTCCTTGCTTTTGGTGTGTTGATGATAGTCTTACCGGTCTTAGCGGGAGATATGGAAGCCGATGATATGATAGCAGGAGTTGCTGGAGCCCTCAGTTTTGGGATAGGATCTACGTTCCGCGGCATATTGTTGCTTTCCTGGAAATGCACAATACAAGGAAACAGTATAAATTTTAGATCCCTATTCCGACACAAGACAATTACATTTTTTGATATCAAACGAGTGGCACCTATGGGGCAGGGAAACAGCAATCATAAAGGTGTAAATTCTTCTTTTATTGGTATCAATCTCTATTCAGAAACAGGGAAACTGTTTCATATACACGGATCAAAAGAGGGTTTTCGTGCCTTTGTCACACGTCTGGAAGAGCAAAAAATCCCCGGCGCGGAAGACTTACCGAAAGGGATACGGTGGCGGTAACAAATAGTTTCCCGTATCCGGTATAAAACAGCCCGACCTTTGCCCACAATAAAGGGTAAAGGTCGGGCTGTTTTATATGGGGAGGAATCACACCATGAATGAGGATAAAAAGAAAGCCCAAGTAGAGGGTGTTTATCAAAAAGAACAAATCGAGGATATGGCATCGGCAACTGTAAAGAGTGAGCGGGGACAGATCCATTGTATTACCATCGTTGGTCAAATCGAAGGGCATCAGGTCTTGGGCGAGACAATAAAAGCAACCAAATACGAACACGTTATGCCTCAACTCGCGGCGATTGAGGAAAGTGACGAGATTGAAGGTCTCCTAGTCCTCCTCAACACAGTCGGCGGCGATATCGAGGCAGGGCTTGCAATTGCGGAACTCATCGCCAGCATGAAAAAGCCGACGGTATCCCTCGTCCTCGGCGGCGGGCATTCCATCGGCGTTCCTTTGGCAGTAGCGGCGGGACGGAGCATTATCGCACCATCAGCAACAATGACCATCCATCCAGTGCGGATCACCGGCGTGGTGATCGGCGCGCCGCAGACGTATAACTATTTTAGTCGCATCCAAGATCGAATTGCCCGTTTTGTGACGAGGAATTCCCGGATCAAGGAAGAGAAGTTCCTAGAGCTCATGCTCAACACCGGGGAACTCGCGGCAGATGTGGGCAGTGTGATCGACGGGGAAGAGGCGGTGAAGCTTGGGCTGATTGACAGTCTGGGCGGCTTATCAGATGCGCTGGACTATCTGCATGAAGAGATACAGAAACGACGTAATGCAGATGAGAGAGCAATTGCGGACAAGTCCTGACATTAAAAGCAGACCCATTGTATTAAAAGGAAGGCGCCTTTCGGTGCCTTCCTTTCAATTTGCTTCAAGCTCGATCATTACACCCGCGTGATTTTTCCCCAAGTCGATTTATTTTTCCCATAGCGGAGGAAGGCCGCAAAACGCACGATAACAAGAACATAGCGGAAAAACCCAAACTCCAGTACACACAAAAATAAGGTCTTTAGCATGTCCCAAAGGGATATCCGAAACTTTTGGATGTACATTTGCTGAGAAAATGCACTCAGACTTATGATGGCGCCATAGATCGCGTATATGGTCAAAAACAGAACCATATATCCTACATTCAACACATCCATATAGAATGCCAGTACAATGGTCAAAATTCCCAATAACTCAATGATCGGTGCTAACAGCTCATACATCAAATAGTACAGATAAGAGAAGAAACTCACCAAGCCGAATTTTGCATTTAGCATAATTCGCCGATGGATAAGCATACTTTGAAACAAGCCGATATGCCATCTGCGGCGCTGACCTGCCAAGTCTCGTAAATTTGTCGGCGCTTGTGTCATACAAAGAGCGCTGGGCTGATAGCGCATCTGATAGTTGATATTATTGTTGCGGCAATATCCATGCAGTTTTAGAACCAGCTCCATATCTTCGCCCAGATTATCAGAGCTATAGCCCCCGGCGGCAATCACCGTCGCCTTTTTAAACAAGCCAAAAGCCCCGGATATAATCAAGTTTCCGTTAAATGTATCCATTAGCATACGGCTCGCTAAGAAAGAGCGGTTATACTCCACCGCCTGCAAAGACACCAGCAAGTTAGATGGTAGCCGATAGCTGACTGCTTTACCGTCTTCCATCTGCACGCATTGGGAGAGTAAAATCATTCCTCCAACAGCGACAACTGCATCGTCTTCAAATACCGGCTCTACGATTTCTTTCAGGGAATCTCTTTGCAGTTTGGAATCCGCATCCATACAGATGAAATACGGGTAACGACTGGCGTTGATGCCCATGTTCAGTGCATCCCCCTTGCCGCCGTTCTTTTTGCGTATTAGGCTAATCGGAACGTTATTTACTGTCGTTTCGTAAATAGCCTCTTCAGGCTGACACTCCAGCTCATAGCTGATCTGGCGGTCAACCGGCTTCATGTCAAATGCATCAATTAGTGTTTGCGTTGTGCCATCTTCAGAGCCATCATCCACAACAATGATTTCATATAGCTGATAGTCCTGATCCAAAAGGGAGCGTACACTGCTTTCAATAGTAACAGCCTCATTATAAGCCGGAAGCAAAATTGAGACGGGCAGATCGTCATGGTCAAGCTTATTTCTAAACTTTAGCATACGATTACTGATATACAACCTGTAAGCCCCTATTAGAATAGCAAAAAACGAAAAAGTTGCAAACATGATTAAATAGATGATAAAGAATATGCTAACATAGTAGAGCAACTCTCGTAAAAAATCCATCATATGCTTCCTTTACTATAATAGTTCTTACGCTGTAGCTTTTTTGGCAACTCTGACGCTTATCCGCTTTAACAAGGACGAGCGTTCATTCTGCTGTGCATGCAAGTTAGACTCAGACGAATCAATCTTTCGTGCCACAATCGCATCCGAGGCCGAATACAGAGTGAGCGCAGATTTCGCTGTAGCGGCTAGGGTGCTGTTTGTAAGATCGGCGGCGAGCTCCGTTAAGATCGGGCGCACCGGCTCATATCTATGTTCCCCATAATAACGGATAATAGCGGCACGTACTTCCGGTGTGGCAGAAGTGTCCTGCAAGAACGGCAGGAAAACGTCGCTGTAGCGGGAGGAAAACCTTGTGATAAATTGTATCACAGAAACAGTGATATTGTCATTCCATTGCCGACTTTCATTCCACAGAGAATCTCCCAAAATTTCTTTGTCACCGTTAAAATTTGACAACTCGTTTGTCAAGAGCTGGTCGTGCATAAAAAGATTCCTGTCGTGAATGAGTTGCAATACATTCGTCACACCTGGGACACTGCCAATGCTACAGAGTGCGCCCAAGACTTTTGTGCGGCAATGGATGTTAGAATCCTCTATGTAGGAAATAAGCATATCCACCAGTTGTTCATGCGAATCGCCTACCGCCTGGGGGAAGGTGCAAATGAAATCGGCATAGCATGTCCGTTCAATGCGGGATTTCTTGCTGTATAGATAGGCAAGTCTTTGGAAAACGGTATGTTTCGTTTGTATGTAGTTGCTGTAAGCTTCCGGAAATTCACTCTTTAGGCATTGCAGAGCATGTGCGTATGCAACAAGATTTCCCGGCTTTGACAACTCTCTCAATAAAAATTTCTCATGGTTTGATTTATTCGCTTGCACATTGGAAGCTGTGTTGATTTCTTTATAAAGTACACCCTTCCATTTTTCAATTTCCCCCGCCGTAGGGCTATTTCTTTTCTTGCTATAGTGAATGATTGCAAAGTTAAACACCATCAATGCAATACAGGCAATCATAAATATTCCAATAACAATGTATATTCTCAAGTCAGAAAACATGTTAATACCTCCAAAGTTTTTGTATAATGAAGTAAGATTGTGTTTCGCATTCGTGGGCACACAAAATGCTTTTTATCACTCCAACCTTCGATATCTTTCGACATTAACATAAGTATAGCACAAAAAATATTACTTTGCAACTATTGCTTTACGATTGATAATTTATTTTTAAACAACTCGAACTTCGGTTTTGAAACAGTTTTAGTGAAACTGTCCAAAATTCGAAATTCGATTTTGTGTGTTTTAATAATTGGATCATTCACAGTAAGCGGCAAATAAATACGCTTTACTGCTTTGTTGAGCTTATGCGGCTGTTTAACCTCCCCAAAGGCCTTGCATAATAAAGTAGGACTGTTTTAAGCGCTCGTGGACTTCCACAGTATTTCTCCATCCACGTAGCGGTATCGGTGACATCGGCACCTCGCTGTCCTCCGTTGTGACCCCGATGTATATTGCTTGGACGCTGATTCCTTCCACGCCAAATCGTTCATAATAATCGTCATGCACCTGCATGGTTGAGGGATCGAAAAAGTTCAGTAGCATCCACGGTAAGCGTATTTCAACTACGTTTTCGCCGTAAAAGAAATCAGCTAAAGAATTAAAATAGGGGGAGGAGGGGTCTCCTGTGCCGTGGGTCAGTATTCCTGCATCCCAAGACCGCAGTCGTCGCATTTCCCGCACTTCCTCTGCAAAAGCGGGTCCTAAATACTCAAATATGTCTGCATCGACAATTAAGGTGCTTTGCAATGCAAGGGTAATCGGCACAAACTCCGAATCCCATCTAGGCGGAACTTGCGTAAAGGGGTTGATCCCCGTCATTTCCTCATAGAATCGCTGATAGGTCGCATGATAACGCTGATTGACCAGCAGACGGCTTTCATATTCGCCCGACAAGATCAGCAAAAAGTCAGAAGGCCGCTCAAACGCCAAGTCACGAAACGCAGACGTGCCGGAGTTGGGTGTTACATCAATCGGCAGATAGAGGGTGTTTTGCGGATTGACGCCCTCGCCGTGTATCAACAGATAGAGCCCTTGGGGGCTGCACTGTGCATAGATGCGGAGGCCGTCATATTCGTGAACCAGATGGGTGTTATCCCATTCGTTCGCATTGCCGTCGATCAAAACGGGCCGTGCATATAAGCCCGGATCAAAAGCCATCAGCCCGTATCCTTGGTCGGCAGACTGCAAATTGTGCCAGTAATGGTAGCGCCACGGATCTGAAGAAAAAGCTGTATTCCAAGTGCGCCGTTCCCATGTGTCTTGCCAAGTAGAGATAAATCCTCCGGCCCAGCCACGCTCTTCAATCTGCATCGCCGTCCTGGCAAGTGATTCTCCTTGCTCCCGCTCTGACATAGGAGGCTCGTCCATTCTTTGCGGTGCACGACCGGACGAAAACCCAAAGCCCGTTGCGATCACCGGCATACTATGGTATTGCGCAAGCAAATCCAAATATCCGTTATAGATACAACTGCGGTCTAAATCCGCCAAGATTGGCGCAAGGGCTTCTTGCTGGCTGGAACTTAGGTAGTTTGTAAAGTCATCGGCAAAATAGAACAAGCGATAGGCCGCAAACGTCCCTGCAACCATGGATTCCGAAGGCAGAATATGTTCAGGGTTTAACTGCACATATTTCCGTAGTTGCGTTGCGTAAGCAGGCTCATATTCCAAGAAATCTATGGAGGGGTTTGAGAGGAATCCAATTGGACGTTGTACCTTGTACCGCCTTGATTCATAGGCCGTCACACTGTCCATCACTTGGGCAAGCATTACTTCAAAGCGGGAAGCGCCCTCAGCAGAGCTGAAAAACTCGCCCTGAAAACTGTCGGACATAGTGGGATCAAAGTGGTTCATAAATGTGATGGTGTCCGGATTCCAATCCGCACCCACTACAAAGCCAACCACCCAAGGAGACACATCTGAGAGATAAATCTCTATCCCCATATTGCCAAAAAAGTTAATCCTGCGGCCATGTATAATATCTATCGCTTCTCTGAGAGCGGAAGTCAGGCTGTTGTAATCATGACCGTCTACACCTTGCAAAAGCAACAGCGGTCTTTCACTTGCTGTATTAAATTGATAGAAGGCATTATAAAAATCAGAGTCCATGGTATTGGGGACATAGATCGCATTTGCACCCATTGCATCGACATATCCAAACCAACGCAAATAGTCTTCCGTGTCGGCGGCAAAGTCCCAAGCCATATTCCCGGGAACAGATGGAACCATCTCTACACCGCGTAAGGTTAAGGGAATAGCAAGCCCATCTGGGCTTTGCCACATAATGACATTCTCTTCCGCGTGAAACACAGCCGTCACAGGAGCATTCGGCCTGAAGTCAATAAATACACTTCTGGAAAAATGTGCGTAAAGTCCGCCAAGTATGAGAACGACCACTAATAATACTGCAATGAGATATTTTAACATAATCAATATACCTTTCGCTTATGGCACAACCCAGAGTGCGTGCCGGGAAGAGTGGCTAAATTGCCGCAAGGTTTCGATATAACGATCTAGCCATCGACCGCGCTCTATCATGAAATCACGTGCCCATTCTTGGGCTTCTGCAAAGCTTGACGGGTTCACTTCACGTATCATTTCACGGCGAGTTTGGTATCTGGCCGCTTCATAGGCCGCCAAACTCATCCCCTCATACACAGGTACCCTTTCTGTCACTTCCGCATACGTTGGGGCACGCCGTGACATGGCGTTTACTTGAAAGGGGTCAAAGCTGTAGCCCCACACTTCAAAATTGCGGTCAATGGCACTACCCAACCAATCTTCAACTTCTTGCATATAGCCGATCAATCGCTCTTCGGCTAACACACCTCTGCGCAACTCATACCAACGGCGTATGACCCGCTCGGTAAAATCAGGACACATCATCAATCGGTCAAACCAGCCGCGGTCAGCGAGAAGGAAGTGATCTGCAGGCATGGGTAGAAAGAAGTTATCCATCACATTATTAAAATCCCAGACAGGGCCTGCTACGATCCGGCCACGCACATCCTTGTGAAGATAGGTGGAGCCGGTCCACAAGTCGTTATTGGCAATGAACTCATTGATGATGTAGAAATTTACAAAAGAATTTACATCAATGTACCGCTCATAGCTACGGGAATCCAAAATGATTTCCGGCGAGTAGAGAAAATATTCTACGGTACTTAAATTTTCCGTCACATAATCACGCACATTGTCATTTTGCTGAGAAAGTCTGGGGTACATAATCTCTACGGAGTTTAGCCCTTCCAGGCGATAGGTATACGTCACAAAAGTGTCCACGATCCGCTCGGGAGTTTGGGTACGTGAGTCTAAGCGCACAAGATAACTCGTAACAGGCATCCCTTCCCGATAGCGGTTCATATCAAGCCTGTGGGGGCTTACTCTGACGGTTTCCATGAGGGCATAAAGACCTTGATACTCCCCGTTCAAGATAAGTTCAAAGAACCGCACTTCCGGGACAAAATATCCCGGACCCATCACCTCGGCGGCGATGTTCATCCATATATAGTTGCGCATCAGGGTTTTATCCAGAAACGGACCATGCAATGACCATTCAGCGTGAGGATTCATGCCAAGTAGCGGCAGTGGATTATCCTCTGCATTGGGATGGATCAGGCTGATGCGATAGTTCGGCTTGTCAAAGAAGCGGGATGAATTGCCTCGTATGCGCATCATTGCCAAGGACTCGTGAACGGGAAGATCATCCGCGTGATTCCAAGCATCCAGGTTGTCTATGACGGACATAGAAACCTCTATTTCGGTCTCACCTTCAGGTGTTGTAACAAGATATTCGCCAAAACTCCCAAATCTGCCCAACACATAATTAAGCGGTCTCCCCGGTATTTCGGCGCCATAGGTGTTGATTATAATGAGAGGCAGATGCGTGCAAAACGTATCACTATCGCAATGCAAACAATCACCTAGATCTGCTTCGCTCAAGCGTTCGAGGTGCTGGTGGTGGCGTTGCACGTCATCACTTGCACCGGCAAACACCAGGCTAACGACCAGTATTGTGACAGCCAGAAGGCCAGCTATATAATAAATAATACTACGTCTCATCACATTCGCCTCGTTTTTTAACCGCTGATTTCATCGTTTTGGGTAACAATATTTACATACTCCACACCATCTTTTTTATATAAAAGCTGTGTGATACTTTTTTCACCCTTATGTGTACGGGTATACGTACTCCGGCTCATTTCAAAGATAAACTCTACACTGTCCGGAGTGGTATTTTTTACACGGAGAAGGGGCTTCATATTGAAATGCTGGAATACGATCTTTTCGATATCGCTTTCCAAGCTTTTTTTGGCTTTAATAATAAGCAGAATCCGATTTTCGTTCCGCACTCTTCCCATGAGCAACAATACGATCGACACAACCCCACTGCCAATGATCGCTGTCAAGAAATCACCTACGCCGCTACACAAGCCGACAATAACTGCCCAGAAGATATACATGGTATCTCTGGAATCCTTGACCGCTGTACGGAAACGCACAATGGAAAGTGCACCCGCCATACCCAGTGACAGGGCAATATTGTTGCCGATGACTGTCATGACGGTAGAGGTCAGAATCGTAAGCGTCACAAGAGAAACGTTAAACTTCTTACTGTAGGAAGCACCCGCATGGGTGTACCAGTACGAAAGGTAGATCACTGCACTGAGTAGCGTAGCCGCCGCAATGCGGAGCGCAATGTCTTGCGTTGTTAAAGTACCACTTTGTGCAAACATATCCATGATTAGATTTCTCATTTGTATCCCTCACCTTATAAATATACGTACCCTTTTCCGATCGCCCTGCCAAGACAATACTTGCTGACGGCTAATTCGCTCACATTGGCGTCATTTATAATGTCCTTGATGTAACTGAGCAAAAAGCCATTAAACTTCACTTCCATAACAACCAGAGACGGATCAAATATCGTGTTCCCAACGAAGTCATGTGAAAAAATGTCGAAGTTGGATTCTGAGCCTGTCATATGGTGGTCGAAGGTGATTCTGATGTCATTTTCATTTGCCACAAACACCTTTCTCGTGTATGCTACGACCGCTTTGGGCCGATAACATTGCATATGCATGACCCCAAAACATTCTCCGGCAAAACTGGAGTCGGATTCCAGAAGCACAGAGTAATCTCCTTTAATCAGACGCTGTGACTGCTCCTTGTTTAATGATAAAGAGCGTTTCTTCTGCAACATCCCTTGCTTTTGCTTCATTTCAAGCTTTGCGGATTGGGGGTCTGTACCGTAGGTACGCAACCGAATCTTCTTTCGCAAATCAATACCATCTATTTTTTCTTCATAGTCGTTGTCATCTAGCCTGTCAAAGTACAGAGAGCGGATCAGGTATCCATCCCCGCTACTATGCTCGTCCTCCATCAGAAGTTTGCTAAATCGACGCGAGAGGTGATAGTATTGTTGGAGGTTAATCAGGTATTTTTTCTCTTGTCTTAAAACTTCAATCATAATCAGCGCACCTCCAGTATATCAGTATCGTTTCTAAATAAAATCGGAGCTTGCCGCCCACAAAAGCCTTCTTTTTCAGCGTTTGATGATCTTTATCACCGTTATGTAAACTATTATAACATAAAAGCCAGAAAATGCAATAATTAATTTTACTTATTTTGTTTTTATTTTTAATAATAAATAAAAATTTTACTAATATTATTCAAGGAATGCACATTGTTAAACAAATAGCAATGGGAGAGCGTTTGCTCTCCCAATTTTGTGGCTACGACCTGTTATATGGTTAAATCCTCATGTTCTCTGAAAAGCAGAATTTGGTTTAGTCACCGATTCTCTCAAAACCGGTTCACCGCTGATTAAAATGCGGCGGGGGACATGCTTGCCTCGGATCAGATCTATGATAGCAGTGGCGGCACGGCGACCCATTTCAGCCATGTTAATAGAATAGGTGGTAAGGGTGGGGCTTGTTAAAGTCGAGAACACGTGGTTATAAAACCCAGTGACTGAGATATCTGCCGGAACCCGGTATCCTTGCCGGATTAAATCTCGTGTGAAGAGGGAAGCCGACTGGTCACAGTCACAGACAAAAGCAGTGGGGAGATCTTCAGGTAGGCGATAAGTCTCAAAAAATCCTCGTTTTGCCCGATTGGGAATGATCCAATCGGGATGAGGGGTAATCCCGGCTTCTGCCAGGGCTTTACAGTAGCCAAAGTAGCGATCCTGCGCATTTGCGTCGCTTTGGATGCTACCTAAGTAGCCGATGTTCTGGTGACCGACAGATAGAAGATAGCGGGTGAGCTCCCACGCGCCTAAGTATCCGTCTGCCAGCACAGAGACCGCCCGGCTATCAGGGGTATAGAAATCCAGATACAAGAGGGGGAGATCTAGGGCTTCTAATAGCCTCAGATAATGGGGCGAAAGCTTGCCAACTACCACAAGTCCATCTGCTGATTTCGGAATCAGATGTTCCCCGGGCGTAGAGTCCGGAGGGATGATTTTTAAGAGACTTGCGGCTCCGTGATCGGTCAGTGCGTGGTTTAGGTGAAGTTGCATAGCGGAGAAAAAGGAGTTTTCTACAGAAAGGTACTCCTCCGCAATCAAAATACCCACGGTGGAAGTGCACATTTGAGCCTCTCGTCCGGATTTGAGGGTATAGCCCATGGTTCTGGCAGTCTCTAGAATCTCTTCCCGCAGGGCAGGTCCCACACCTTCTTTCCCGGAAAGGGCGCGGGAGACCGCTACTACGCTAACTCCAAGTTTCTTTGCAATATCCGCTTGACGAATTTCCTGTGCCATCTAGCTTATCCCTCCAGTGCGATCTTCGCCATAGTATCTGCCACCACGGCTTTTGCCGCCCAAGCTTTGTAGGGCATAGAGGATCGGTCTGGGATTGTCATTCGTACAAAACGCTCCAACACCTCGCCCAGTATCCGCCCTGTTTTTTCATCGAGAGCCCGGCCTGTAAGCGCCGTCCGAGCCTCTTCCACTTCCAGAGGTCGCAGTGCCACGGCGCCTGCGAAAGCACAAGCCTCTTGGATGATATGATCCTCTAAGCGTAGCCCCAGAGCCAAGCTCAGGCGAGAGATGGTCACCGTTTGACGGCTACCCAGTTTATAGAATGCACTCCGCCAATCTTGCCCGCGCCGGGGAAGGCGAACAGAAAGAATAACCTCATTAGACTTCAGGCCTTCACCACCCGGCAGAATGGACGCCAGTTTTCGCCACTCAATTCCGCTAGGGCTTGCAATTTGAACCTCAGCTTCTAAAAGCAACAGAGCCGGTAAGGTGTCAGCACCGGGGGCGGCGTTTGCGATGTTGCCGCCTAAAGTCGCAGTAGAGCGGATTTGTTCAGAACCGACACCATGAGCGGCATGAGCCAAAGCCCCGTAAGAGCCAGTTAGTTCCGGCGCAATACTGAGCTCTGCCATAGTCACCATAGCCCCGATTTCAAGTCCTGCATCTGTTATCTGAATTCCTTTAGCTTCAGATAACTCGCCCATCCAGATAAGCCCTCTGGGACGCTTTTCTCCGGATCGAATTTGGATTGTAAGGTCTGTACCTCCGCCCAGTACATAAAGATCGGAGGCATCTCCTGAGAGAAGGTCAACGAGTGCGTCTAGAGAGTCGGGTGTATAGTGCGCTACTCGCATATTGGCCCCCTCCTCTCCTGAGCCGCTCGCTGGACGGCGCGGATAATTTGCGCATAACCGCTACAGCGGCAAATATTCCCTGCAAGAGCCAGGCGAATCTCCTCTTCTGAAGGGGAGGGATTCCACTGAAGCAGAGCCGAAGCAGATAAAATCATGCCCGGTGTACAAAAGCCGCACTGGACAGCCCCTTCCTCGATGAAAGCTTGCTGGAGAATGTCCAACTCACCATTTTGTTTGAGGCCTTCAATTGTCGTCACATGGGCATCCTGCAGTCCTGCCGCTAAGGTCAAGCAAGCCAAGACTGCCCGACCATTCAGGAGGATGGTACAGGCGCCGCATTCACCCTCGCCGCAACCCTCTTTACAACCGGTGAGATCTAAGTCTTCTCTCAGGATATCAATCAGCCGTCGATCTGCCTCTACTTCTAAATAGCGAGGTTTGCCATTGACTGTGAATCTTAGTTCCATGTTGCGCCTCCTTCTGAGAGATATTGAACAATCCGCTCCGGGGAGAGAGGGAGATGATTGAGACTACTACCCAAGGCATCATTTACCGCACCCACAATGGCAGGAGCCACAGGGACAATGGCGAGTTCACCAATGCTTTTTGCTCCGTAAGGACCGGCAATGCTCCCATCCTCAATAAAGGCCACCTGAGCTGTGGGCACCTCTGGGCAGTTGCGGAGGTGATAGTCTTTGAGACTACTGGTAAACCGACCGCTTCGATCCGGTAACATGGCTTCTGTTAAGGCGGAGCCAATACCCATAGCAACAGCGCCTTGAATCTGCGCTACTGTGATCTCGTGGTTAATCACCTGACCGATATCATGAACAGCAAGATAGTCTTGAATCTCCACCATTCCTGTATAGGTGTCCACCTCCACTTGGACGAAGTGGGCTCCCGTGACACCAGGGTTAGACTGACAAACATATTGGTGGGATACGAAGACCTCTCTTTGTAACTTCCGCATACTCTGCGCCGCCGCTTGGGCAAAGGTGAGACTGATGCTTTCATCATCACGGCTGGTAATCACACCATTGTGCGTTGACAGACAGGCAATAGGGATATCCAACAAGTGGGAGGCATTTTCTATAAGTTGATTTTTGAGCTTTAAGGCACAATCCAGAGCGGCTCGTCCGCCTACGTAAGTGGTACGACTGGCGAAACAGCCCACATCTAGAGGTGTAACCGCTGTATCACCCTCGCCTAAAGAGATTTGTTCAATGGGAACTTCCAAGGTCTCCGCGATGATCATGCGCATGGCGACCACTGTACCGCAACCGTGATCGTGAAGGGTCATGTTGACGAGCACACTGCCATCTTCCGCTATGCGCATCTCCAGACCATAGAAATCCTCCCGGCGGGGGAAGTAGCTGTTGCCATGTCCGCCGCATCCCACACCAATACCTCGGCGGAACCGGTGGTTTTGGGCGTTAAAGCGTGTGATAGCTTCTTTCTTTTGGAACCAGTCAAACTTCTCGCGACCCAGCTCAATACAGGCGCCGCCCCGGATTTCACCCAGAGGCTCACCTGTTTTAATATCGAGGTCACCGGGCAGGGCAAGGTTTTGAAGGCGCAGGTCGGTGGGATCTATACCTAGAGTTTTCGCTAAAGTGTTGAAATGATGTTCTAACATCATGAATAGTTCCGGCGTACCCCAGCCTCGAAACGCACCAGAGACGGGGGCGTTTGTGATGACAGCCCGACCGTTATATCTGGCGTGGGGAAACGTATAAAAGCGAAACAGTTTCCCGGAGATCACGGCACAGTAATCCTGACTGTTACTCAAATAGGCGCCGGCATCCACAGTTACATCAAGGTCGATAGACAGAATTTTTCCATCCGGTGCGGCATGAGATTTGACAGTACCCTCCAGTGCACAGCGGGTGATGGTACTCTGCATGGCTTGCTCTCGGGTAAAGACAATCCGCACCGGACGGCCTGTGTGCAGAGTGGCGGCGACAGCTACAGGCTCTGCCATCCACTCTTGTTTTGAGCCAAAAGAGCCGCCCATGGTAGTCTTGACGACACGGAGCTTGTGGTAGGGTAGTTCGAACAGATCTGCGAGAACAGTCCGCAGACCGTGGACAGACTGATTGGGACTCCATACTGTAACACCACCCGTGTTGGGATCATAGTGCGCTACACAGGCTTGTGTCTCCATAGTTATGTGGTTATGGCGGTCAAGTTTGCATCCGGTTTCCGTGAACACAGCTCCGGTGAGATCAGGCTGATCACCGCCCATGATCATTTCCGCAACAGGATATACTGCTCCCTCAGGGTGGACATCATCCAAAATTCCGGTCTCTATGACCGCTTTGGGATCGGTAGAATAGGGTAGGGGATCAATGTCTACTTCAATCAGAGTCAGGGCACGCATAGCGGCTTCCGGTGTTTCCGCGATGACACAGGCCACCCGATCACCCACAAGGCGGACTTTGCTGTCAAAAACCCGCTCTTGATAGGCCAGCTTTTGGCCATAGATATTACGATATCGGTTAAAACGTCTTTCTGTGGTGTTAAAACAATGGAGCACATCCACAACCCCGGGAATTTGAAGTGCATGTTCCGTCCGAACAGCACGGATAATCCCATGGGGGATATCACTGGTAAGGAGCGCCAAATGTAGCATACCCGGGAGTGTCATATCCCCGGCATATCGAAGCGCTCCGGTGACTTTCCCCTTTGCGTCATGGATCGGGAGGCTGGTTCCAACGTATTTCAAACTATATCCATCCTTTCAGTAAAAAGACAGGACTTACGATCATGTACCAATTGTACTTGTTGACACACGGGATGTCAATTCCATTTTTCAAATAATTTACGTCATTATTACATTAATTTACGCAATAAATATATCAAAAGAGTACTTAAATGTAGAAACGCACAATTTGTGATATTCTTTTTTGTGCGTTCATACTAAAGAGAAAAAGAGATATTGACGTAGAGGTTGGATTAGGGTATTATTTCACCATCTTTAGTGTGATAAAGATGTAATTTTACGTAAAATTGAAACAATTTACGCAAATTGAAGTGAGGGGGATGTTCTGTGGACACAATCATCTTAACAGGCAATACTCTGACAGCTCAACAGTTTCGTCAAGTGGTATGCGAGGGAGCGCAGGTAGCGATCTCAGCCGAAGCGAGAAAACGCTTAGAAGACAGCCGCAAGCTACTCTATGATCTGGCAGACTCTGGGATGAGCATCTACGGACTAAACGTAGGCGTGGGCTGGAACAAGGATGAAGCTGTGCCGGCGGAGCATTACGCCAAATATAACAAACAACTGATCTTATCCCATTGCATCGGATTGCCGCCTTATGCAAAAGAAGAAGACGTCCGTGCGGCACTTCTCTCACGACTAAACATCATGCTGGTGGGTGCCGCGGGTCCTGCGCCGGAGATTCCGGAGTTTTATGCCCAACTACTCAACCATAGAATTCACCCCCTGATCCCGGAGCAGGGTTCTGTAGGTCAAGCGGATATCGGGCTCATGAGTTTTGTGGGTTTGACTGTCTTAGGTGAGGGGCAGGTATATTACAAAGGTGAGATCGTAGACGCAAAAGACGCCCTAGCCGCAGAAGGTCTGAAGCCTGTATTGGAACTTGGCCCCAAGGATGGGCTTTCCATTGTGAGTACCAACGGACTTGGTCTTGGACAAGGGATGCTGGTCTTACAAGAACTGGAAGATCTCTTGCATGTTGCAGACTTGATCTATGCCTGTTCGCTGGAAGCCCTAAACGGAAACGTGAGTCCCTTCGATCCAAAGGCATTAGAACTAAAAGGTGACATAGGGATCTTAGAAGTAGGCGCAACCCTTCGCCGCCACCTCTCCGGCAGTTTCCTCAATGAGCCGGACAGCGAGCGACCTCTGCAAGATCCGCTGAGCTTCCGGGATGCGGTACATGTCCACGGTGCGGTGAGAGAGATGCTTGACTACACCAGAGAACGCTGTATCCGTGCCTTAAATGCCGGGGAGGATAACCCGAGTTTGGTATTAGAAGAAAAACGCATCATCCCCACAGCGAACTTTGATCCCATTAACTGGGTACTTGGCATGGAAGCCTTAGCGGTTGCGGTATCCCACATTTCCCACGCGGCGGGACACCGGATCATTAAGCTGGCAAACCCTGTCTTCACAGGATTACCTCGCTTCTTAGCGCCGGAGGATGTACTGGGATTTGCCACCATCCAAAAGGCTTATACTACACAACATGCCAAGATTCGCCATTTGTCAAATCCGGCTTCTGTAGATACCTTTGCCCTGGCCGGGGAGATTGAGGATAAGAGTACCAACGCACCCTATGTAGTACAAAAGCTCCGCCAGATTTTAGACTGTCTGCGAGAAGTTTTGGCGCTAGAACTCTTCCACGCGGCACAGGGACAAACCTATCGGATAGAGGCAGGCAAGAAGCTGGGGAAAGATACCGGGATTGCCTACAAAAAAGTGCGGGAATTGGTACCCTTCGTAGACGCGGATCGGGTGTATACAAACGATATTGTAACCATCGTAGAGCTTCTGAAAGCCGGCGTATTGCGTGACTAGTATGCAGACAACCATCGAACTAGGCGGGAAATTGGAGTTAGACCAATTCGCCCAAATCGCCCGCTTCGGGACAGAAGTAAGATTTTCAGAGGCCTATATCAGCCGAGTAAAAGCATCCCATAGCTTGATTGAACAGGCCATCGCGGAAGAGCAAGTCATATATGGTGTCACCACTGGATTTGGATCACTCAGTGATCGAGTCATCAGTATAGAACAGGCGGCACAGTTACAAGAAAACATCATTCTCAGCCACGCTACCTCTGTGGGAGAACCTTTAGCGGTTGAACAGGCTCGGGGAACCATGCTCATGGTTCTGCAAAACTTAGGTCAAGGGAACAGCGGGGTGCGAATTGAGCTCTTAGAAACAATTCGTCTCATGTTAAACCGTGGTGTCACCCCTTGGATGCCACGGGAGGGATCAGTCGGGTATTTGGCTCCGGAAGCACACTTCGCCTTGGTGATTCTTGGCAAAGGTCAAGCCTATTACAAAGGCGAAGTGATGCCCGGCGACCATGCCATGGAACAAGCTGGGATTCCTACTATGACACTAGCCGCCAAAGAGGGTTTAGCACTGATTTCCGGCACCACAGCGGTCACCGCCTTAGGAGCCCTTGCACTATATGACATGATCACGGCGGCAAAATCTGCCGATATCATCGGTAGCCTATCCATTGAAGCATTACGCGGTGTCATGAGAGCCTTTGATGAGCGAATTATGACCGCCCGGCTTCATCCACATCAAGGTCAGACAGCGGACAATGTCCGGCGGATTCTGGATGGATCGGGTGTGTTAGCCCACTATGCCGGTGAGCGCTTGCAAGACGCACTGAGCCTACGCTGTATCCCACAGCTCCACGGCGCGGTACGGCAAACACTGGAACATGCCAGGACAACGATTGAAATTGAACTGAACAGCGCCTGTGACAATCCTTTGATTTTTGACTTAGGTGGAAAACCAGATGTGGTCTCAGCCTGTAACGCAGATGCTTCTTATGTTGGCCTTGCTATGGATACTGCCGCCATTGCGGCAACCATGCTTGCAAAAATGAGTGAGCGGCGCAATAATCGCTTTTTGGATGAGAGCCTTTCAGGATACCCATCTTTCCTGGTGAAAAAGCCGGGTCTCAATTCTGGACTGATGCTCCCACAGTATACCCAAGCAGGACTCTTGGGAGACATGCGGATTCTCAGTACCCCATCAGTCATCGACAACACGCCCACTTGTTGTAATCAGGAAGACTATGTCTCAATGGGCTATAACGCCTCTAAGAAAGCGGCGGCTGTGGCGGAGAAATTACAATATGTGTTGGCGATTGAACTACTATCCGCCTATCAAGCACAGCAGTTTATTCCGATGCTTCTCACAAGAAGCCCGGCCACTGAAGCGGTGCTTAGGGAAATCCGGAGACATGTGCCAAGACTTGAACAAGATACTTTTTTGCATCCCCATATCGAATATTTGAAAACGCTCATCCACTCCGGCGAATTGATTGCGTTGGTGGAAGAGGTAGTGGGGAAGCTTCACTAGCGTGCAATAGGCACAGTTTCGCATGAAAGGGGGAAGGCGTGCAAACTGGTCTTTTTGATACCTATTGTAAGTATGAAATGGAGAAAGGAGAAGAAAAACTGTGAGTAGCGAACACGAAAACAACAATGTTCCAGAAGAAGAGCACAAAAAAGTTTCGGAAAGAAAAGCGCACGAAGATGTCAGCGGCCCTGCTTTTGAGACTCTGCACATGGACAAGAAGAACATTCGGTGGGAGGTATTCCTGCCCGGCCTCTTGATCTATGGCGGAGCGGCTGTGGTTGCCCTGATCAATCGGCAATGGCTGGCGGCTATCCTCAGAAGATTCTTTAACTGGTCGCTGGAGAGCTTTGGCTGGCTGTACTCTTACACAGTCTTAGCGGCGGCATTGATCTGTCTAATCCTATGCTTTACCAAGATTGGTAACGTACGCTTAGGCGGCAAAGACGCGAAAGCCAAACTATCCTTCTGGTCCTGGTTTATCATGACGCTGACCGGCGGGATCGCGGTTGGCGTTGTGACTTGGGGTGTCAACGAGCCGCTTGTTTACTTCGGTAACGTCTGGGGCGAGCTTGACAGGATAGGCATTGAGCCCTTAACCACTGAGGCATATCAATTTGCCTTAGGCCGAACTATCATGCACTGGACCTTCCTGCCTTACGGTATCTACGGCTTAGCCGGATCCTTAGTGGCATACACCTACTTTAACCGTAAGAAGGATTTGACCATCTCGGCTACCCTCGAGCCGATGTTTGGGTCGAGAATCTCTGGTAGACTAGGTAGTGGTATCATTGATACGCTGTCCATGCTGGCTCTGGCTTTTGGTATTACCTCTGGACTGGCGATGGCGGTTACCATGGTGACAGAAGGCATCATGTCGATGACCTCTTGGACAGATGTGCCCTATTGGCTACCGCTGGGTGCAGGGATACTCATTGTAGTCTTGTTTACCCTGTCCTCCACCACCGGTATGGACAAAGGCCTACGTCGCTTAGGGGGTTTAAACTTCTGGACATTTGCGATCCTGATGATCCTTTTGGCCATCATTGGACCTACCTTCCAAATGTTGCGTAATAGTGCGACCATGCATGCCGTTTGGTTCGATAATTTCTTTGCATGGGGTCTAGACCCAATCGACATCGGCGGTCCTGCACTGACCCGTTCTTGGACCATGTTCAACTGGGCGGTTTGGATGGCCTATGCACCGGTTACCGGTATCTTCCTAGCCATCTTATCCAAAGGCCGGACGATCCGCGAGTTCTTAATTGTAAACTGGATATTGCCATCTGTCTTCGGTATCGTATGGTTCTCTATCTGGAGTACCAGCGCACTCGAGATGCAAATTGCAGGCCAAGCTGATATGGTTGGTGTTATGCAAGCAACAGGTAGTGCGGTTATGGGTCTGTGGCACTTCCTACAGAACTTGCCGTTTAGCCTCGGTACTGTCGTAGTACCATTCACTGTCTTTGTCTTAGCATTGAGCTACATCGTAGCCGCTGACGCCACCTTGACAAAAATCGGTTCCATCTGCCTACGCGATGTGCCCATCGGCACCCAGCCACCTGCACTCATCAAGATCATCTGGGGTGTAATGATTGGTATCGTTGGTGTTACACTTGTTAGCACCGCTGAGCGTCTGGCTGGTGTAGCTGGTGTCAGAGAGCTGGCTTCTGCCGGTGGATTCTTAGTCTTGCCCATCTTTGCCGCAATGATCATTACTGCGATCAAAGTCTTCTTCGTGGACAAGATTGTAGAATAAGTCTGGACAAAACCGGCACAAGTTGTATAAAATCAGAAGAGTCGGCGCCATCCGCGCCGACCTTTCTGCAAGTCGGCAATATATCTTGTGACAAGGGTTGCCGATTTGCAAAAGGGATGAAGTCACATGGAGAGGAATTTGTGCAAATGAGTTATGCGCTGGAATATATCGGCTTAAGTCAACGCGTCGGCAAGACTGTGGCGATCAATAATATGAATTTACGATTAGAGGAAGGCAGAGTAATTGGTTTGCTGGGGCCTCGAAACAGTGGGACGGCGACATTACTAAAACTTGCGGGCGGTTTGTTGTCGCCTACAGCAGGAGAAGTACGGGTTTTGAATCAAATACCGGGTATAGAGACAAAACGCAAGGTAGCCTATCTGCCCGAGCGTTTAGTTTTGCCACCTTGGATGACAGTGAAACAGGCGATCCGATATTTCCAGGACTTTTTCGAGGATTTCAATTTAGCCAAAGCGGAAGCCATATGCGCCAAACTAAAAATCAACCAAACAGCCCGGATCAAATCCTTGCGTAAAGGTGTCCGGCGAAATGTACAACTTATGCTGACCCTAGCTCGTGAGGCGGAGCTCTACCTCTTAGAAGAACCCTTCGGCGGGGAAGAACCCCAGGTGATTTTGGATCTCATCCTTGCCCACTATCAGAAAGAGGCCACACTTGTCATCGCCACCCATCAGGTGAAAGAGGTACAGGCGGTCTTAGAGGAAGTGGTATTCTTAAAGAAGGGGAAAGTTATCTTGCAGAAAACCAAAGACGAGATAGTAGAGCAGAACAGTAGCATAGACGCGCTCTATTGGGAGGTGCTGGAATGTTAGGTAAACTGCTCAAACACGAGTTTCAGGCCACCTCTGTTTTCCTATATCCGGCCTACGGCGCGGCAATTGCATCAGCCCTTCTCAATCGGCTGATTTTAGGCTCGGCAGATGTAGATGCATGGGGATCTTTTGGAGCGATGATCTATGGGCTTTTGGTGGCGCTGTATATCATGTCTATCTTTGTAGTAGTGATTCTCACCTTGGCGCAGATTATCCGGCGATTTCACTCCAATGTATTGGGCGCTGAAGGATATGTGACCAACGCATTGCCGGTGACATTGCGCAGTTTAATTTGGGCAAAAGTGATCCCCGCCTCTGTTTGGATGTTGGCAGGTCTATTGGTTATTGGCATAAGTGAACGAATCATGGGCACTGATAACTGGGTGGTGGAGTCCTTTCCCTTTTTTGACCTAGGCTTGCTCTTCACCTTCTTCCGCCATGAAGGGATTGTTTTGGCGCTCTCTATATTGACTGGAATCGCAACCTTGGTCATGACTATTCTGAGCATCTACAGCGCTCTTTCCATCGGACACTTGATGCGGAAGGGAAGGCTTTTGTGGGCGCTCCTAATCTTCATGGGCATGGGTTTTGCGCTGTCGTCTTTGTTCATGATGGTGCTTACCATTGTCAGCCAAATTGGTCCGATCACCCACATTCTGCTTGCAGGCGGTACCACGGCAGAAGTGGTATCCTTCTCTACTGTGTTTCTTGGTACTGTGATCCAAGTGATTGCACATTATGCCATCACACGAGAGATTCTACGGAATAAGTTGAATTTGGTGTAATAGACTACTTGTCTGTTTGACGGGTTATGATGAATAAGAGCCGCTGAAACATCTTGGTTTTAGCGGCTCTTTACTTCATAGTAGGGAACCTTTTTCACTTCTCTGCGTCTGCAGATAACAAGGGGCAAAGTTTACAGTTAGAACGATATTTGATAAAATAGAAAAAGCTTCAATCTCGCTATACTTTTTATTTAACAACGCGGTGAGAGGGGTCATGTATATATGAAAAAGATCATCCTATTAGGTTTGGCACTGCTTCTAGTAGTTTCTGCAATTCTGATTTTCTACATCGGAGGCGGCAACGATGACCCTGCATCCATTTCCCTTGGCACTGGAGATAATATTTTTGCGGAGCGTACATTTGAACCAGCGAGTGCGGCTGTTATCACACGCTATATAGCTACACCGCTTTCAATTGATGAGGCTATCTCCGGCGCAGATCCAAGAGAGGGCTATATACTTGCTCCTACTATTGTTGGACTCCAGGGGATAGACACGGCAAGCTCCTTTGTCTTGCAAACTCCCGAGGATTACGGCGGGTCAACTCCATCCATCTCCATAGATGGGCAAGGTGAGCTAAACATCAGCCGTGAGAGTGATAGAACCTTTCTGCTTACCCCTGCGATTCCTCTTACACCAAACAGTGTCTACATGTTCAGACTCAGCAGTGGCGATCATCCAGATATCACCTGGGCCTTCCAAACTGCCCCGCATTTTGAAATAAATGGAACACTTCCGCGGAATCAATCCACAAACGTGCCAGTACGCACAGTCATTGAAGTGGAATTCTCCTTTGGTGAGCGTATCGATATAGCGGATTACTTCAGCATCTATCCCCATGTGGAAGGTAGCTTTATCCATCGTGGTTCTATAACTATTTTCATGCCGACGGATCCTCTTGCAGAGGGTCAAATCTACACCGTTACAATCCATGCCGGTATCAGCGCGCCCGATACCGAGGAGATCATTGCCGCAGACCATGTGTTTTCCTTTGAAACAACTCCAGCGGAAGAAGCCCCGCAGGATTGGAGTGCCCGGGTGCATTTTTCCAATCAAGTTGTAGAGTTTCCCTCCTTCGTCCCACCAAGTGTACATTTTTGGCTCAACTATGACAGGGACAGCAGACGTCCTGCCATAGACATACAGGTTCACCGTTTTGCCGACAGATCACAGGGCATCGCCGCTGTGAATCGGCTTGTCGGGGTGCCAAGTTGGTCACAAATCTTTCACACTGACCACCTTGTAGACACCTCCGGCTTAACACGGGTTTACACATCGAATATTACCGGAAGGCAAGGCGCGTCGGACTGGGATGAGACATACACGTTCTCGAATATTCTGCCGCCCGGGTTTTATGTGCTCACAGCGGCGGTTGGCGACGCTCGCAGTCAAGTAGTGATCCAGATCACAGATTTGGCAGTGCAATTGCTCGCAGATGATAACAAGGCGCTTCTGTGGATCAATGACATGACGAGCGGCTTGCCTCTTGCCGGGGCGAGGGTATATGATCCGAGTGACAATCAAACAGTCGAAACCAGTGTGTACGGCATCGCGGTGATTGAGCGTAGCCTATCCTTTGGTGAATACCTAATCATAACCGCCGCAGACGGCAAGGAAGGCGTTATGTTTGGTGACGCGTGGTCGTTCCACGGCGGCTGGGACTGGGGATGGAGCCCTTGGGGGTCAGTTGCAAACAACTACTATTGGACAGCTCTCCAGTTGGATCGCACATTATTCCAGCGCAGTGACACAGTATCTCTTTGGGGCTTTGTGCAAAATCGCCGTCAATATGAAACAATTCCCTACGTAACCGCCGTTTTAACGGAACACACATGGTGGTACATGCCCGAGGGTGATATCTTGCATAGGGAAAACATCCCGGTTACAAACGGGGCATATTCCGGCGAAATTCGTTTGCCTCATCTAGATCCGGGCTCTTATGAACTGGCAATTTATCATGGCGATATTCTGCTTAGCTCCACATTTTTCAGTGTGATGGATTATGTGACGCCCCCATATCGGTTCAGTGTTTCAGCAAGCAGAAATGCAATATTTGCAGGCGAGGAAATCACCTTCACTGCCAGAGCAGAGTTCTTCGAAGGGACACCTGTGCCGGACTTAGATATCTCTTATGATCTTTGGGCATGGGAACTCACAGCCGGGGAACATGGCACTGGTCAAACAAATGCGGAGGGTGTTGTAGAACGATCCGCAAGACCTTATGCCGAACATGCCGGCGTGCATGGGGAGCGGCATTTGAGTTTTTCAGCGGAAGCAACTCTTCCGGAAATCGGCTGGACACATGATGGGACAGATATCCGTGTATTTATCAACGACATAGAGATGCGTCCGCAGGCAACACGCGACGGTAGTAATGCCAGTCTTTCTGTAGACATTCATCAGATCGACCTAGACCGGATCAATGACGGCACAGCAAGCGATTGGTTAGATTTCCTGGGTGCGCTGGTAGGGGGACAGCGGATATCGGTCGAAATCTTAGAAATCTACTGGGAGCCCATACGAGAAGGGGAACGTTATGACCATGTGACCAGACAGGTGATCCCCCGGTACAGGTATGAGCAAAGAGAAAGAGTGTTAGAAGAATTTGAACTGACCACAGACACAGATGGAAGTGCCGCAAGAGACTTTCAGGTGCCGGATCAGGATCGAGTCAGCTACCAGGCGCGCCTCACCACGACAGACGGCAATGGACGCCGGATCACACAGGATGTGTTCATCGGACGGGATTTCTCCTGGTTCCATTGGAACGCTGGCGATGATCAACTCTTCCTTGATGGTGTAAATGAGGATGGCTATGACATAGGTGACCCGGTAGAACTGACCGTCATGCGGGGTACCGAGCCTGTCACACAGGGCAATTTCCTGTTTGTGACGGTACAAAACGGGATTTTGAGCTATCACATCGGGCAAAACCCCTTGACTTTCACGTTTGGTGAAGAGCATGTGCCGAACGTCCAAGTATATGCCTATCATTTTAACGGGCATACCTATCAAGCCGGCTGGCAAATGTCTCAGCGTTTGCGTTTCTCTGCTTCGGATCGAAATCTGGAAATTGCGGTCGCCACAAGCCAAGAAGCATACAGACCTGGGGATATGGTAAGTCTTACCGTCACCACGACAGATTTGGAAGGCAATCCGAAACCCGCCAATGTCAACATCAGCTTAGTAGATGAAGCCCTGTTCGCTTTAATGGATTACACGAAAGATACCTTTGCAATGCTTTATGGGAATGTAAGTGACAGTATCAGATTCAGCGCGACAAGCCATAGGACTTTTGTAAGTGATGGAATAGATGGATTCTATGGGGACGGATCTATCGGTGGATTTGGCGGTGCCGCCCCTGCCGCTACCCCTGCGCCAACAGCCGCGGAATCGGAGTTATCCGCTGATGACAGTGCAGGTGGTGGAGACGCTCGTGTCCGGGAGCGATTTGAAGACACCGCCATCTTCGCAAGCTTACGTACCAACGAAGCGGGAGAGGCAAGTTTTACATTCCAGCTTCCAGACAATATCACCTCATGGCGTGTGACGGCTTCTGCTATTAGTGAGGACTTGTATGCCGGAAACACCCTGCAAAACTTGCAGGTTACCCAGCCCATGTTCTTGCACTATACCCTGAACAGCACCTTCTTGGTGGGTGACAGACCATATATTGGTGTAAACGCTTACGGCTCCAGTCTTTCCGGCGGAGAAGAGGTGCTATTTGAAGTATGGCGGGAAGAGGCGCCTACGGACATCCGCAGTGCAAGGGGCGTATCCTTCGCACGGATCAACATCCCTCTCTGGGAGATGACTGCGGAAGGATTTGGCACTCTAGTTATCCAAGCCACGGTAGGAGACTATAGCGATGCTGTGCGGCACACTTACCAGGTGCTGGGCTCCCATCGTCAAGTAGATACCGCCGTGTTTTACGAAGTATCACCGAACACGGTGCTTGATGTGCCTTCCGGTGGATTAACAAATATCACATTTATGGATCTGGGACGGGGACAATTTTTAAATGACCTGATTCGTATGCGCCACATCTGGAGAAATGGCGCGAGGATTGAGGGGCTTGTCGCAAATAGAGAAGCCACAGCGCTCATTCAAACCCACTTCCCGGATGTGAACCTCTTCGGTGAAGCAGGTGCCTTTGACGTAGGAGAATACCAAACCCATAGCGGCGGCATCGCCATTCTCCCCTATGCGGAAGCAGATCTGCAAACTACGGTAATGCTGATCCCATTCATTCTGGATGACGTCAATTTACCTGCCTTAAGGGGTTACTTGCGCGGTATCGCAGAAATCTCAACGACAGATAATCGAATGCTTGCACTCTATGGCCTTGCCATGCTGGGTGAGCCTGTGCTGTTGGAACTACAAAGATATGCGGCGCTTCCGGATCTCTCGGTAAGAAATGCCGCCTATGTGGCGCTGGGTCTTGTAGCACTTGGCGAAATGCAACCTGCCCGGGAATTGTATGACAGTCATATCGCGCCCCATATAGAGCATATTGCGCCTTATTACCGCATAGACACAGGCGGAGATCGCAGGGATATCTTAGACGCAACTTCGATCACAGCGCTTTTAGCGGCACAGCTTGGGATGCCGGAAAGCATAGGGCTCCACGACTACGCCGCAAGAAATCGCTCAGCTAATCCCCTTATGCAAATCGAACGTCTGGCATTTATCTCCTATGAGATAGAAAACCACACAGACACAGCCGCTGGCATCACCTATACGCTCTTTGGAGAAACCATAACCAGAGACTTAGGGCAAGGCGGGCAGTTCACCTTACGGATCCCGGCGCAAAACATGGGCGAGTTTAACCTGATTTCTACAAGGGGAGAAGTGGGCGCGGTTTCTATCATCCGTACACCCCTTGAGGAGATGGATCTTGCAGAAAGTGACATCAGTATCCGCCGGGAGTTTTTTAGAGCAGGAACAAATGTAAGCACAACGAGCTTCGAACAGGGTGAACTGGTACGTGTACAAATCACAATGGACTATTCCGCAAGAGCGATGCGAGGCTCCTATGTCATAACAGACTTTTTGCCCGCAGGACTGGTACATGTAGCAAATTCCGCGCGCTTTGGAGACAGATCCGATGTTACAGGATGGTGGGCACATGCCATGACAGAAGGACAGCGTATCACCTTCTTCGACTATAACGGCAGGTTTGATCGCAGACACACCTATTACTTTTACGCCCGCGCAATCAATCCAGGTGTATTCCTGGCAGAAGAGACGCTTGTACAAAACCTGGACGCAAGGGGCTATCTAGTGGTAGGTGAGGACGCAGTAATAACGATAAGTGCAGGATGAAACCATGAAATAACGAGTGCCAGAACAAATGCCCAGTCTCAATAACAACAAAGCCGCCGCAGTCCCAGAGGGATTACGGCGGTTTTGCTGTTTGGCTTAACTATCCGCGGTACTCTCTCGTATGATCAAGCGCGGCATGGTTGTAAAGGTTTGTACTTGCATTTCCGGTTTCTTGATTTTGCCCACTAGCAGTTTTCCAGCGGAAAGACCCATTTCATATACATCGATGCTGACGGTTGTGAGTGCCGGAGTTGTTAATTGCGCAAGGGGATAGTCATCAAATGTCATCAGGGACAGCTCTGTCGGAACATCAATGCCAGATGCTTGTAGCGCACGAAGGCATCCGAAGGCTAGGGCGTTGTTAGCGCAAATAATCGCACTTGGTCGATTATCGCTCTCCATCAAGATACGGGTCAACTCTACACCGCTCTCAACAGTGGACTCGCCTTGTAAGATATGTGCCGCATCCAAGCTAAGTCGGTGTTCTTTCAATAGCGTTTTCACGCCCTCCAGACGATCTTGGGATATTTTATCCTCTTCACGCCCACCGATAAAGGAAATCATTCTATGTCCCATGTCATAGAGATGCCCAGCGGCGAGTTCCCCAGCTAGTTGATTGTTGTTGTCAATCCAGCATAATGAATTGCTAAAGTTTGGCTTTCCAATCACAATGTGTGGCGCTTCTATCCGCATTAACAATACAGCTAGCTCCCGTGTAACAACAGACACATGGAGCAGTAAACCATCCGCCAGTTTGCCTTCTATGATATCCTGAGCCAATGCGCAAACCGTGTCTTCATCGCATCCATGTAGCTTGATAGAATACCCCTTCATCGCCAGAGCCGATTCTGCACCTGCTAATATTTCAAACATATGCGGGTTTGTAAACGCGATGTCTCGGGGCAGGCGCGTTAAAAAAGCAATCTCCCGGCAGGCGCGGCGAGCAAATGTCTGTGCCCGTGCGTTTGGACGATAGCCCAGCCGCTCAGCCACAGCCTTGACATGTGCTGTCATTTCACCGGAGATTGTATGAGAATTGTTCATTGCCTTTGACACAGTACTGATCGTTGTGCCGGCTTCCCGCGCTACATCACGGATTGTGATTGCCACTCCATCACCTCTGTATCCGATATCCAAAGGGTTCGATTTCATGCCCTTCATATATTGCTGATTTTTCATCCACATTTAAGATGATTGTAAGAGAATCACCCTCATGTGTGCGCTGAAATGCGAAAAGTTTATTGTCCGCAAAGACTACTTTGTAGTCTCCCTGTGACAAGACCGCATTTTCTTTACGTAGCAGAATCATATCACGATAAAACCGAAATAGATACTCGTCACCATCCCAAGTCATAGGCTGACGGTATTCCTCTTCTGTGAGACCCTGCAAGCCTTGTTCGTCCCCGTAGAACACGCTGGGGATGCCGATAAAACACATTTGGAATAAGACAGCCAACTTCAGTCGCCGCTTGTCCCCGTCACAGAGAGAGAGGAAACGGCTTACATCATGACTGTCCAGTAAGTTCAGTTGTGTATATACCAGGTTCTTACGATACCGTGTCAGCATATTGGTCAAACGCGCGGTGAAATCCTCTGCACTGATGGTTCCTTTTGCGAAAAAATCACGGCAATGTTTCCGGAAATCGTAATTCATGGTGGAATGAAACATAGAACCATCCAGCCAATGATTTGCGTTTACCCATACCTCGCCAATCAGGAAAGCATCGGGATTAACCTCCAGCGCCGCTTTTTGAAACATCCGCCAAAACCCATCGTCCGTTTCGTCCGCCACATCCAGCCGCCAACCGTCGATCTTGTATTCTCTGAGCCAATATTTGCATACATCACGAAAATACGCCATGACTTCCGGATTAGCTGTGTTCAGCTTTGGCATGAGACGTTCATAGGCAAAGCATTCATAAGATGGGATTTCATCTTGCGTATCAGGACGAATGACTGGGTATTCCAAACGATAAAACCAATCTGCATACTTTGAGTTTTTTCCACTTTTCACAACATCTTCGAAGGCGAAAAAACGCCAACCGCAATGGTTAAACACACCGTCTACGATAACACGAATTCCATTTTGATGCAAGGTGTTGACCAGTACGGCGAAATCCGCGTTGGTACCGAAACATGGATCTACATTGTAGTAGTCCAGCAAATCGTATTTGTGATATTCTCCCGCAACAAAAAAGGGGTTGATGTAAATGCAGTTGATGCCAAGCTCTAAGAGATAGTCCACATTCTCAGTGATGCCCTGGATTGTCCCACCGAGGTTACCATGTGTTATCTCGCCCTTCCATTCCTTTTCGGAGGACTCTTTACTGATAAGGCGGCGACTGGTGGCAAAACTGTCTGGGAAGATATTATAAATCACCGCATCCTTTGCCCACGCAGGCGCTTTTGCTATGTCAGCCCGGTGAACATAAGGGAGCTGAAAGACCTCCGAGCGCTCAGGAGAGAGAGTATCGGTAAACAGATCGGCATAATATAATGTTTTTTCATGTCCGTCACAGAACTCGAAATAGTAGCACAGGCGGCGGTAGGGTGTATCAAATTCCACTTCCCACCAGTCAAACAATAGATCTGAATATGTAAGGGACATCTTTACAGGCGTATATACCACAGGATTCTGGCGGCAGGCGCGATCACCATAGTAGAAGGTACAGGCCCTTAAATCACCTTTTGCCGCCCGAAGGCGGAACAATACCCGTGTCTCACTGATTGTCTGTGCATATTCGGACATGGGGATATGTAAAATTGCTTCTTTTTTCATAGACTTAACCTTTCACTCCGCCTGCTGTCAGGCCGGATACCATAAATCGCTGTGTTGCAAAGAAAATGATCAAAATCGGGAGAGATACCGTGATTGCCGCCGCCGCAAATACCGGCCAGCTTCCGCTCATTTCAGTCGCCTGCAAAGCAAACAACCCTGCGGACAGTGTGTAATTATTCGCACCTGTCATAAATGTGATGGCGAAGATATATTCGTTCCAGACATAGATCAATACCATCATCCCAGTTACAATAATCGCAGGTTTGGCAAGAGGGAGGAGGATCAGCATAACGGTTTGGAAGCCGTTTGACCCATCTATTTGGGCGGCTTCTTCAATGTCAATGGGGATGCTGTCGAAGTAACCTTTCAAGTTTAAGAGTCCGAATACAGACATCGTACCAACATATACGATGATGAGCCCGAGCCTGGTGTTGATCAAACCCAAAGGTGCAAGCAATCTGTACATGGCAAACATGGATAAGATAGCTGGAAAGGAGTGGAGCAAGATCAAGCCATACACAATCTTTTTCCGCCCACGAAAGCGGAGTCTCGATAGGCTATATGCCCCGGGTACCGCCACAAGCATGGAGAGCGCAACACTAGATACAGCTAAAATTACCGTATTCCTCAACCAAAGCAAAACGGGCTGGTCAAATAAAACGGCGTAGTAATTGCTAAGAGTAAACTCCCTTGGAATAAAACTGAAGTCTGACCCGAGAATGCTATTTTGCGCATTGAGCGAAACAGAAAAGGCATACAAAATCGGAACCAATACGCCAAAGCAGACAGCAATGAAGAAGATATTCAAAAAAATGAGGCCGATCCGTTGTGTAATCTTTCTCATCGCGCCGCCCTCCTTGTCCGGATATTTACTGATAGGGAGAAGGCGATCAACAAAAAGAACAATATCATTGCCACCGCAGATGAAAAGCCATAATTGTGGGTAATAAAGGCGTTTTCATAAGCGAAGGTCAATACGGTGTGAATATTGGCGCCTGTTCTTGCGCCTGGTTGCCGTGTGAGCAGGTAAATCACGTCGAATTGCTTAAAGGTTGTAAACAGTGTGATAATGACAGCAGGGGCAATAATCGGCTTAATGGCTGGAATGGTTAGGCTGATGGAACAGGTGAACCAACCGGCACCGTCCAACTTGGCGCTTTCATAGTAACTCTTATCCACACTTTGTAAGGCTCCGTCCATGATCATAATCATAAAGGGCAGTGCCAGCCACAGATTGACCACCATGCTACTCAAAAAAGCGGAAACATCGCCGCCTAACCAACGAATAGGTTCATGGCCGAGCCTGTCAAGCCACTGGTTGAGTAGGCCGAATTGTGAATTGAACATACCGTTTCGCCACAGCAAGATGGAAACATAGCCAGGCATAGCCCAGGGGAACATGAGGAGTGTTTTATACAGCTTACGAAATCTAAGTTCTTTAATATTCAGCAAGCTCGCCACTACAAAGGCGATCACAAGCTGAAATACCATATTGAGCGCTGTCCACAAAATGGTGACGCCTAAGGCAGACAGAAATCCGGAGTCAAACACGAAGAGAGCGTTAAAATAGTTGCGAAGTCCGATAATCTGGAACGTAAACCAGTTGAATATGTTCATGTTTGTTAGAGAAATATAGCCGGTGTAGAAGATGGGGAACAGGACAGCCGCACCGATAAAGATCAGCGCGGGAACAATACAGAACCATGCAGAAAGTGCACCGTATTTTCTCTTGTTCATATCTGCACCTCTTCTACCGCATCATTCTAATCAAGTTTTCCGCCCTACTCTGCGCATCGGCAACAGCTTCCGTTACATCACGTCCGCGCATGTTCACGTCTACCAACAAATCGCCGACTACGTTCCACATGATGTCCATTTCTGGGATGTTCGGCATAGGAACCGCCGCCTCGGCGATTTCTCGCATTAACATAACCATTTCATCATTTTTTACTTCTTCAAATTCATAACTAGCCGCAAGAGCAGGCGCGCAACCGCTGGCCTGTGCCATCGCCACACCGATGGCAGGGTCTAATAGCAGGCGCAACACTTCATAAATAGCAGGGTGCCGAATCGGATCTTCAGCCGCGACTCTTAAGACATGAAGGCCCTGGACACCGGAAAAGGGAGCTAGGTATAGGCCGGTGGCATCAACAAAGGGCATGGGTGCAAGACCCAAATCAATACCGCTCTGCCGCACGGTTGGTACCAACCATGGTCCACCGATGGTAGAAGCCGCTCTGCCTTCACGAAACAGTGTGTTCACCGTGGCGTACTCGCTTTCGCCGGGCATTCGATTAACAAATTTCAAACGATATTCGAGTGCCGCAATGGTCTCCGGCGTATTCAACAAAGGCACGCCGTCTTGTGAAATAATCTCGCCGCCGAAACCATGTATCCATCCGGCGCTAAAATAGGCAGTACTGTGTTGCTCAATAAAACCGTATCTGCCACCTGCACCGCTTGCCATAAAAGCATATAATTCCTCGGTCGTACTCGGTACTTCGTCATCACTCATTAAGGCGCGGTTATACATGAACAATAGGGTTTCAAAATAGATAGGAAGTTGGTATATTTGTCCCTGATATGTGGCGGCGGCAACGGTCATGGGCAAAAATCCAGACAAATCCGCTTCACTCAAGAAGTCTGTAATCGGTGCTAGAATGCCCATTTCTGAATAGAGTCCTACCTTGTCATGAGCGAAAAAATAGAAATCAGGCGCGGCGTTCGGATCGTTCCCAACTAACTTCAAAGCTTCTGTTAGACCGGCTTTCCGTTCAAGATGGACGACAATATAAGGCTGAAGCTGATCCAGTGCCGCCTGTAGTGTGTCGGCGACGACAGCCTCTTTGTCATGCCAAATAATGAGCTCAACTGGCCCATCTGGATCATGAGATCGTGTGTTACCGCCGCACCCTACAAGAGAGAAGAGGAGTGCAAGGATGAGCAAAAATGCCACAAAGCGTTTCATTTCCAAAACCTCCACAATGATAGAAGCGTGTCCCTCAAGGTATCTTGAGGGACAGTGATTTATTATACTACTATTTTCTCTTTTTAGCGACTACAACTACAATCACCACAATGACTGCTACTCCGATGGCAAGCAATATAATCCACAAGAGAGAACTGACCTCATCTTCTGCTTCCTCAATTTCAAGAGGAGCTTCAGCAGGCTCTTCAGCGGATTCCTCCACAGGCTCATTTACGACAGTAGATGCAATCTCTGTGTAGGCATACTCATAGGTCTCAGCATCCGTCACCACAATCCAGATATCTCGGCCGATTTCTACTTCCGACATATCACCTGTTTGTATTGTTCCGCCGTTGGCGTTCACGATAAAGGAATTGACCCAACCAGGGACTTCTATTTCGTACCAGTCTCCCACCCGCACAAGGGGTTCGCCAGGCCAGGAGGAGAATGCATTTGTCCCATCTGGGTGTGACCATGCCCATAAATGTGGGTTTTCCCAATCAGCGGGAACTTGAGTGCGAACTGTAATATTCGGAACGATGTGATCGGGGTTTTCGTAGGTGATTTCAGCTGTCAGATCGGCGGCTACAACAACCCAAATATCTCTGCCCTGTCCAAATTCTGTCAGATCATCGGTCTGGACGGTGCCCGCATTGGCATTGATAATAATAGAATTCGCCCAGCTTGGTATTCTGAATCTATACCATTCGCCTTCCTCGTTGGAGCCCCGCATCTCGCCGCCGGGCCATGTGTCGAACACATTTGTTCCATCCGGATCAAGCCATGCCCACAGAGAGGGGGATTCCCAATCGGCGGGAACTCTCGCGTAAACGGTGATTCTTTCAACATATTCCGGCGCTTCACCGACTGTCAGCTGGTCAAAAGATATCTCGACTTCTTCGGGAGACTCGATAGTTACCCAAACATTTTGGCCTTCTGTTTGCAATACATCTGTCTGAATCGTGCCATCATTGGCGTTGATGATAATATTATTCGCCCAATTCGGCAAATAATGATAGTACCAGCCGGCGTTGTTCGGATCAGCATCCGCTTCACCACCGGGCCAGGTGGAAAAGACATTGTTTCCTGCGTCGTCCCATGCCCATAGGTGTGGGTTTTCCCATTCATCGGGGACATGGATGTAAACAATGATCATACCATCAGGGACAGCGCTTGCGCTTGGGACTCCGATGACCGCTACGGATAGTAGAACAGTCACAGCAAGGATCAATGTAAGTACTCTTTTCATCTTGACAGCCTCCTCAAAAGTTTGGTTGAACGTATCGCTCGGTGGGTTTATTATATGGAAGTAAAAATCAATTGTAAAGAAAATATTACGAAAACGGTTTCCTTTTTTCGAGGAGAAAAAGATGGAAACATTTCCATCTTGATTTTTCATCAGAGCTCTTTTACAATTGGCACATTATTTCTAAAAATGGAAAAGGAATACACGTATGCAAAATTTTCAAGATCATGTAAAAGACTTCTTAAACTTACAGCACATTGAGGCAGAGGAAGCTACACTAAAAACATGGTACGAAGCCTGTTCTCATGCGGTAATATCACAGCTTCCAAAACATTGGGAAACACCTCCGGTTTCGGAGAAGCGTGCCTGTTACTTTTCAGCGGAGTTTTTGTTGGGCAGATTAATTCACAGCAATCTCTATAATCTTGGCTTACTGGAAGAGGCGAATGAACTCTTGCAAGCGCATGGCTATTCAGTTACAGATTTTGAAGAGATTGATGATATTGCCCAAGGCAATGGCGGCCTTGGACGACTAGCGGCTTGCTTCTTGGACTCCGCGGCAACATCCGGCATAGCCCTCGACGGGTACGGCATTCGGTATCAATACGGGATATTCAAGCAGAGCTTTGAAAACGGCGATCAAAAGGAGTCTGCCGACGATTGGTCATCCTTTGGCGATCCCTGGAGTGTGAGACGTGAAGAAGACACTGTCCTAGTTCGCTTCAGAGGACAGACGGTTCGCGGGATCCCTTACGACATGCCGGTAATTGGGTATGGCGGGAAGACAGTGAATTTCCTCCGCCTGTGGAAAGCGGAAGCAATAAACGGTTTTGACTTTGAACGGTTCAATGACGGGGAGCATGACCGATCTTTTGAGGAACAGAATCGGGCAAATGAAATTTGTGCGGTGCTGTATCCCAATGACAACACGCAAGCGGGGAAAATATTGCGGTTGAAACAGCAATATTTCTTTTCCAGCGCCTCCCTTCAAAACATCATTTCGCGCTTTGTTGCGGAATACGGTACTGATTTTTTGCGTTTTCATGAGCATTTTACAATTCAGCTCAATGACACACATCCGGCTGTTTCAATTCCGGAATTACTCCGCATTCTAATGAGCGAGTATGTTTTGTCCTTTGACGTAGCGTTTGACGTAGTGAGAGAAACCTTTGCCTTCACAAATCACACGGTTATGTTAGAGGCATTGGAACAGTGGGACATTGATCTTTACTACGATGTTCTGCCGGAGGTTTATCCCTATGTGATCCTAATCCAAAACCATCTTGAGCGGGAACTCAATGCACTTGGGATCACAGGAGAGGCACAAAACCCGTATCGGATCATCAAAGAAGGCCGCATTCACATGGCACCCCTTTCTGTATACGGCGCTTATGCCACCAATGGGGTTTCGGAGCTACATACAATGCTGTTGAAAACAACATTGTTCAAACAGTGGCACGAGATTTATCCAGATCGGCTTCATAACAAAACAAACGGCATTACACAGCGCAGATGGATGGGTCTGTGTAATCCTGAACTTTCCGACTTCATTACAAGTCGCATTGGGAATAGCTGGCTGATGGATCTAAATCAGCTGGAAAATCTCAAGCCATTTGCGGACGATGAAGCATCGCTGATTGCCTTTCAAGAGGTGAAGCAAGAGAAGAAGGCACAGCTCGCGGTATATATGGAGAAGCGTGAGGGGATTGAGCTCAATACGAAGGCGATGCTCTACAGTCTCTGTAAACGTCTGCATGAGTACAAGCGGCAATTCTTAGACGCACTTGCCGTTTTGGATATCTATTTCAGAATCAAAGCCGGCGAGATCACAGACTTTACACCCTCGGTGTTTCTTTACGGCGGAAAAGCGGCGCCTGGTTATGCCAGGGCAAAGGGGATTATCAAGTTCATCAATGAGATTGCAAATCTAGTCAACCATGACCCAGATATGCAAAATCTGATGCAGATTATATTTGTTCAAAACTATAACGTAAGTTATGCGGAAAAAATCATCCCGGCAACGGATATATCCGTACAAATCTCAACTGCGGGAACGGAAGCGTCGGGGACAGGTAACATGAAAATGAGCCTAAACGGTGCGGTTACATTGGGAACACGTGACGGCGCGAACATTGAGATTGCGGCACGTGCTGGCGAAGAAAATAACTACATGTTCGGTGCGGACGTCGCGGAGATTAGGGAAGCTGAGAAAACATATTCCCCCACGGATATCTACAAGGCGTCACCATGTATCAAGCGCGTGCTCGACACATTGATTGACGGCACATTCAGCGACGGCGGAACAGGCGTGTTCGCAGAACTTTACGAGTCCATTCTACACGGAGCGAGCTGGCATATACCTGATCATTATTTCTTGCTCCTAGATTTCGAGCGCTATGTGGAGGCAAAACTCCGTGTGAATCGGGACTATCAAAACACCGCGGCCTTTGCGCGTAAAGGTTTACTGAATATTGCGAATCTAGGTTTCTTCTCCAGTGACAATACAATCAAACGATACGCCGAAGAAACATGGGGGATGTGAGACATACTATGAGAAAAGCAGGTGTCTTAATGGCGATATCATCTCTGTCATCAAAGTTTGGAATCGGCGATTTTGGGCCTGCGGCTTTTTCTTTTGTTGACTACCTATCTGCGGCAAACATTACAATCTGGCAAATTTTACCCTTCAATCGTTTGGGATATGGAAACAGCCCATATCAAGCATATTCCAGCATAGCGGGAGACGAGATTTTTATCAGCATTGAAAATTTGGTGGAAGAGGGGTATTTGTCTCCTTGTGATATCACAAATTTCAAAGAAAAGGCTACACGTGTAGACTATGACGAAGTGCGGCGATTCAAAATACAGTATCTCAGAAAAGCCTTTGGTCACTTTAAAGAGAACTATCTGCAATATGAAGAAGAATATCTTCAGTTCACAAGAGAAAATGACTGGGTATACGAGTACAGCGTATTTTTGACCTTGAAAGACACAAACAAGGACATGTGTTGGACAGAGTGGACGCCACAACATCGCATGTGGATTAGAGATAGAGAAGCAGACCTTTCCCTATATGCGGAGGACATTAAGTTTTTCCAGTTTTTGCAGTTCATCTTTTTCAAACAGTGGTATCACTTGAAAGCATACGCCAATGCAAAAGGCATTTCAATCATGGGAGACATTGCGTATTATGTCGGTCTTGACTCTCTGGACGTCTGGGCAAATCAGGCGTGTTTTTTGCTTGGTGCGCACTATGAACCGACACATGTTGCAGGTGTTCCGCCGGATTATTTCACGGAAGATGGACAGCGGTGGGGAAATCCCATCTATGATTGGGACGCAATCGAAAAAGGTCATTTTCATTTTTGGATTGAGCGTCTGCGCTTGAATCTCAAGGTGTTCGACTGTCTCCGAATTGACCATTTCAGAGCATTTGACACCTATTGGAAAATTCCCGCCAATGAGGCAACCGCCATCCGCGGTGAGTGGGTAGAGGCACCTGGATATGCATTCTTTGATGCATTGTTTGATGCGCTTCCAGAGATCAATCTCGTGGTGGAAGACCTAGGTGACATGCGTCCTGAGGTATTCGCACTCCGTGACCATTATGATTTCATGGGTATGGAGATTATACAGTTTGCATTCAATGAAACAGGGACACTGAAAGATGAAGTCTTGTGTGAGCTGAAGAAAAAGATCGCTTATACCGGAACCCATGACAATCAGACAACCCTTGGATGGTTTTTGAGCGAACCTAATAAAAAACGGAAAAACATCAAAAGATACTTAGATAAAAAAGGCTATCAGGGTACGATTGTAGAGCAGATCATACAATATGTGTTAGACAGCAAAGCGCCCATTGTTATCATTCCAGTCTGTGACATCCTAGGCTTAGATGACGAATCAAGAATGAATACGCCCGGTACCATTGGCTCTCCAAATTGGGAGTGGAAAATAGCGGACTTTGGATTGTTTGAAGAAAAAATCCAAGAGTTTGCAGTCTGGGTAGAAAAAAGTAAGAGGGCGACCTAGCAGGTGTCGCCCTCTATCAGATCATATTCCACAAGAATATCACTTGCAACCTCTGTATTGTTAATCCGTTTCATCAATGTTTGTACCACTGCCTGGCTAAGTTTCTCAAAGGGTTGCTTCACGCAGGTTAGTGTGTAGGAATAGTCTTTGTTGGTAGACAGACCATCAAAGGAAACGAGATAGTAGTCAGTTCCCACCACTTTGTGCTTTGTGTGCAGGAGGCTAATAAATTTATGAGCATAATAATCACAACCGAAGAAGTAGCCGTCACAATCTTGTGTCATAGTGAGCACGCGGTTCAGATAAGCGGAGAGCGGTTCCTCGAAATATGTATTGAGGATGTGATAGGGGCGGTTTTTTCGGAGGCAAGTCCCTTGAAACCCCTCCACACGCTTCTGTGCCAAGCTATCCTTGTCGGCACCGAATCCGATATAAGCTACTTTTTTCACAGATCGAGATAAGAGTTTTTCTGTAATCTGGCAACTTGCGGTATAATTGTCTGTATGCACACAGGGGATGGTCTGATTGATGTATCGATCCACGGAGACAATGGGTAGGTTTTGATATGGATAGCTATCATGATCCGTCATAAAGGGAGCGGTAATGATCACACCAGCCACCTGTTGAGATTTAAGTTTGTCTAGGTATTCAAGCTCTTTTACTCCATCATAATTAGAGATGCACAGCAAAGTATGGTAGCCAAGATTATACAGCTCTTTTTCGATATGATAGGTGAGTTCGTTTGTAAAGCTTTGGATAATATTGGGAATAATGAGACCAATAAGATTAGTCTGCTTCTTTTGGAAGCTACGCGCCACCTCATTTGGAGCATAGCCTAAGGCATCAATCGCCTGAAAGACAAGTTCTCGAGTCTCTTTGGAAACAAAGCCGGAGTTGTTGATCACACGGCTTACAGTTGCAATGCCCACATTCGCCTTTTTCGCTACATCTTTGATACTGGCCATGAGATAGATCCCTCCCTTGCGGTGCGCTCAATACATTGTGAGTTGATACTACTATAGCACAAGCCGTAGGATATATACAATAATCCATGTTTTGATACAAAGAGAAGCCTACCAATCAGGTAGGCTTCTCTTCGTATTTACAAGCTATCAATCAAAACAAGCCGTGGTTCTAAGGTGATCGTACGAGGAGAGGGCGGGGTTTGGGCGGTTAGGTGTTTGTCAATGATCTCGATTGCAGAAGCGGCAATTTCATCTAGGGGCATTTCCACACTGCTAATGGGCGTGGCCAGATAAGGGGCGAGGATATTGTCATAGCCAATGATTTCTATCTCATCTGTTCCGCCGCGACCAGCTAGATGAAGCACGGGTTGTGCACCGGAAGCGAGCAGATCGTTCCAAGCCACTACACCGCTAATGGCGGGATCTTGCTTAAGCGCTTCGCTCATCGCCTTCGCGGCGCATTGAGGCGTGACTTCATCACAAGATGTGATCGTGTATCGAATATCAGGATTACCGCTTTCCTCGACAGCGCGGCGAAAACCTTCTATTTTCTTGGACTCCACACTAGACATGCGGACGTGGGTAATGTACGCCAAATGCCGGTGCCCTTTATTGATTAAATGTTTTGTGGCGGTATAAGTACCGATTGCGCTGTCAACCAACACCTGGTTGAATCCGTAACATCCGTCCGCACGCTCCAAAAACACCACCGGGATACCAAGCCCGTGTAACAACAAGCGCGTATCCTCGTTGAGAGACTCGGCGAGAAAGGTTGCTACCAACAAGCCGCAGATGTTCAGCTTGGATAGTTGTTCCGCGTGGTAAGAAAGCTTGTCATTGTCCAAAAGGCCAGAGGCGGCTTGGACACAATAATAATCCATATCCGCCGCGCATTCCTGTAGCGCCGTGCTGAGCGCCGGAGTAAAGGGGTTTAGTGTTCCTAATGTTGAGATAATGCCGATGGTATTCTTGCGCTTGATGGGCTTTTTGTGTTCAGGGTGGACATAGCCGAGTTCCTCTGCGGCCTGCTGGATACGTGTGCGTACCTCATCAGCCACATATCCGCTACCATTCATTGCGCGCGAAACGGTTGTGATTGAAACACCCGCCGCTTTTGCGACGTCAGATAAACGAATTTTCTCCATTGCCATCACTCCTATTCGCTACAAGTATAATGTGAAACGTGGAGCTTGTCAATGCAATTGCTTGTTAAAAAATGCACAAATATATGAAAAATTTCATATGCAAAACATACAAAAAGATGCCAGAATCATTAGCGAGAAAGTCACTTGAAATCTGGAAAAGAAAGAAATATAATGTGTTTGAGCTTCAGGGGAGAAAAGCGGATGACAAAATAAAATATGAAAATTTCACATGAAATATATGAGGTGATTTTGTGAAAAAAGTAACGGTTGGTGTAATCGGTTGCGGCATGATTAGTGAGATCTATTTGCAAAACATGACCACAATCTTTAGTGATGTATTGGAAGTTGTGGCCTGTGCGGATATGAACAGGGAGACAGCGACAAAGCGGGCAGAACAGTTTGGCCTGAAAGTGGAAACCGTAGATGACCTCTTGGCTAATCCTGAGATTGAGCTGATTGTCAACTTGACCATTCCATCAGCGCATTATGAGATCAGCAAAAAAGGACTTTTGGCGGGGAAGCATGTCTATAGTGAAAAACCTCTGGCAGAAAAGTTGGAACAAGGCTTGGAGTTAATACAACTCGCAGAAGAGAGAAATCTCTCCATCGCCGCCGCTCCGGACACCTTCTTGGGTGCAGGGCTTCAAACTTGCCGAGATATCATTGACAGCGGAACCCTTGGTAATTTGGTGGGAGCCTTTGGGTTTATGCTTTCTAAAGGGCCTGAGACATTCCATCCAAACCCTGCATTCTTCTACCAACCGGGCGGCGGACCCCTCTTAGATATGGGGCCATACTATTTCACCGCACTTGTCTCACTGCTAGGACCGGCGGTTCGGGTTACCGGCATTTCTAAGAGCCAAACCCCTATGCGGAAGGTGCAGAACCCGGAAAGTCCAAACTTCGGCACAGAATTCCCCTGTGTGGCAGACAGCTTTTCAGCGGTTTTGGTGGAGTTCGCAAACGGTGTAATTGCCAATGTCACCACAACTTGGGACATGCCCTATCCCTATTGGGAAGCAGGTTTGCCGCTGATGACAGTCAATGGCACAAAAGGGACACTGACCCTGCCTGATCCAAACTCATTCTGCGGAATCACACCATCCTTATTCGCCCCAGAACCCGGCAAGTTTGTCCGGCTTCAGCAGGGAATGGGGGCATCGCAAGAAGTACCGCTGAAAGAGGGATTCATCCAAAACAGCCGCGGACTGGGGCCTGCTGACATGGCGCTCAGCATTCGAAATGGTACAGCATCCAGTATGAGCGGTAAGCAATCCTTGCATGTGCTAGAGATTATCCTTGGTGCATTGGAATCATCGAAGACGAATCAAACCTATCAACTCAAAACCACCTGTGAACGTCCGGTACCCCTCGATGCGGAGGCCTTGACCAAGGTGAAATAATCATCCAGCTGTTCGGGATGAACAGAGGAAATAAAAAACTTTTGGAGGAAAAAGATATGAAGAAGATTGTAGCCCTTTTGATAGTCCTGCTCCTAGTAGCCGGTCTAGTAGCCTGTGGTGGTAGCGATACACCAGCACCTGCAACTCCCGCCCCAGCACCAGATGAAACACCTGCCGCTGGTACAGAAACCCCAGCCGAGCCGGCCCCAGGCGGAGACACTATCCTAATCGGTGTCGCACAAGGTGTTGCCGATGAGTTCAACGCAAATCTCCGCGCAATCTATGAAGCATATGTTGCCACTTTAGATGGCGTTGAAATCGTGTTCTCTAACGCGAATGGATCTCAGGCGCAACAGCTGATTGATGTAGAGAACCTGATTGCACAAGGCGTAGATGTCATTGTTTTACGGGCAGTAGAAGGTGACGCGGCTGGTACAACTGTAGACGCCGTCAGGAACGCTGGGATTTACCTAGTCATCGATGAAGTAGCTGTTCCAGAAGGCAGTGATTATCAAGCCCGTATTGTTGGCGAGCAACTAGATCACGGCAGAATGCTTGGATCCTTCCTGCAAGGTCTGATTGACGCAGGCGAGATTGAAGAAGCAAACATTGGTTACATCGCAGGTAGCGCATCCGCATTTGCTCTGGGTCGGAAAAACGGCTTCCTAGAAACTCTGCCTTCTGCAAACTTTGTAGCAGGCGGCGGAGAAGGATTTGTCCTAGCAGAAGGCTGGAACGCAACTCTGGCGCAGGAAATCGTAGAGGGTTGGATCGCCAGCGGCCTAATCCATGACATGACTGTCATTGCCGCTATGAATGACGAACTTGCAAACGGTGCCATCGCCGCTTTGGCTGGAAACTTCCCGGAAATGATTATTCTAGGCGTAGACGGTTCTGAAATCGGTCAGCACAACATCAGAAACGGCAGAATGCGTGCAACCACATTCCAAGATTTGCGCCTATCAGCGGCGGCAGTTGTCAATGCCAGTGTAAGCCTTGCAAGAGGAGAAGCACTAACCTTTGACGACGCAGAGAACAGACTCATCAATCCACGGCACTTTGCTGTCATGACCCTAGACAACATTGACGAATTGATCGGTTAAGAAACCGAAGACTGCGAAAGAATGGGGCTGTTTCATCGCAGTCCCATTCTTTGTGAAAGAAGGGGAATCGAGTATGAACGGGAAGACCATATTGCAGGTAGAGAATATCTCTAAGAGCTTTCCCGGCGTCCAAGCGCTGAAAGGTGTGGGTTTTAACCTGCGCGAAGGTGAGGCTCACGCCTTGATCGGTGAAAATGGCGCAGGCAAATCCACCTTAATGAAAATCATGTTAGGGATGCAACCGCCCTCTGGCGGAACCATGTCATTAAACGGCAAACCTTACACACCAAAGACACCCGCCGAGGCGCTGACCCGCGGGATATCTATGATACACCAGGAAATCAGCCTGGCTCCGCTTATGACTGTTGCTGAGAACATTTTTATGGGCAATGAAGCGCAGTTTGGCAAGTTTTGGGACGGTGTCGGGCGCAAAAAGAAAGCCGCGGCAGAGATCCTAGGAAAGCTGGGCTTGGATATCGACCCAGGTGTCGAAGTTTCCCGCTTGTCCATATCCAAAATGCAACTGGTAGAAATCGCAAGGGCGGTTTCTTGTGACTCAAACATTATCATCATGGATGAACCTACCTCCTCTTTGACCGAGGCTGAGGTAGAAAAGTTATTCGAGATCATTGCCGCATTGAAAGCGGAAGGGAAGAGCATTATCTACACCTCCCACAAACTAGACGAGGTCATCGCCATGTGCGATACCGTGACCGTGCTCCGGGATGGACAGTTTGTGGCAGAAAAGCCGGTAAGTGAAATCACCAAAGACGACCTGGTCAACATGATGGTGGGCCGTGAAATGGCGGATATGTTCCCGAAAGCCCATGCGGAAATTGGAGAAGTCGTGCTGGAAGTCAAAGACTTTGGCTGTTCGGGGGATATCCGAGATATCAACTTTTCTCTACGGCGCGGTGAGATTTTGGGCTTCTGCGGATTAGTCGGTGCGGGCAGAACCGAGCTCGTACAAGCGATTTTTGGCCTAGATAAAAACAGCTACGGGCAAGTATTTGTAGACGGCAAAGAGGTAGAGATCAAATCTTCCAGAGACGCCATCGCCAACCGGATCAGCTTACTTACAGAAGACCGGCGGGGTAACGGCATTATTCCTGAGCTCAGTGTGAAAGTCAATATGACAGTGACCAGCATCAAGGAATATAGCAAGTATGGCTTTATTGACTTTAAGAAGGAAACAGAAGTCTGCAATAAGATGGTAGACACCCTATCCATCAAATGCCCCTCCAATGATGGTGTAATCTCCTTGCTATCCGGCGGCAACCAACAGAAAGTCATATTGGGCAAATGGCTCCTGACCAGCCCGGAAGTACTCATATTGGATGAGCCGACGAGGGGCATCGACGTGGGTGCGAAAGCAGAGATATACAAGCTCATCGGCCAAATGGCAAAAGAGGGGAAAGGCATTATCATCGTATCATCCGAACTGCCGGAGCTCTTTGGTGTCTGTGACCGAATCTTGGTTATGCATCAGGGTAGGATTGCGGCGGAATATACCCGGGATGAATTTGATGAGAACAAGGTTATGGAAAGTGCGTTCGGTATGGTCGAAGGAGGAAAGGTATCGTGAACAATTCAAAATTTTCAAAACACAATCTAATGCTTTCGGTAATCAACAACAAGGCCTTCTTGCTCATGGTTATCATGTTCATCGTGGCGGCATTTGCGTCCCCACGGTTTATGACAGTACTGAACCTGACCACAGTGGCACGGCAGATTTCTGTTATGGCCATCGTAGCAACAGGTTTCACCCTTATCTTCACAGCGGGACAGTTTGACCTATCCATCGGTGAGATTCTGGCTCTGAGCGGTATTGTATACGCCACTTTGGTACTCACTTTGCCCATCCCCATTGCCATCATCATCGCAATCTTGGTCGGCGCGGCTTGCGGTTTCATCAATGGTACATTGATTCGCGTATTTAAGCTACCAGCCTTCGTCTTGACCTTGGCGATTGCCATGGTTTACCGGGGTATTACCTTCCTCATCACCGGCGGCGCATCTGTATTTGGTGTGCCAGATGGTGTTGTACAGATTGGGCAAGGTACGGTACTTGGTTATGTCCCGGTTCCAACCCTCATCATGATTGCAGTGCTTGTAATTGTAGCAGTAGCGGTAAACCGCACGATCTATGGACGGCATCTCATTGCCACAGGCGGCAACATTGAAGCCGCACGGGTGTCTGGTATTCGCATCAACCTCATGCGTCTTTCCGTCTATGTGATTGCCGGTATGTGCGCCGCCATTGGGGCGATTGTGCTCACCGGACGTCAAGGTGCGGCGGTTCCCAACATGGGAGACGGATTTGCACTAGACGCCATCGCCGCTGTTGTCATCGGCGGCACAGCAATGAGAGGCGGACGGTCAAAAGTGGTGGGTACTCTATGGGGTGTCATTTTGATCGCCATCATCGGTAATGTATTAACCCTGCTCAACGTTAGCCCCTTCTGGCAGTGGATTATCCGCGGTACCATTATCATCGCGGCGATCATCCTAGACAACCAGACAGATACCATCTTAAACAAAATTAGAGAAAAAAGCACGTCAAAGCAAAATGCAGAGGCGGCAAAATCTTAATAACTCTTTTAGGAGGCTATTTCTATGAAATTCAGACAAGCCTTTTTGGCAGAACCATATAAATTCATCATCAAAGAAGTCGAACATGCGCCGAAGGGTGACGAGATACTCGTTAAGCTTGCATCCTGTGGATTGTGCAATTGGGAACTCAATTTCTGGTCAGGCAAGCTTAATTTCCTTGGCTATCCCCATTCCCTCGGTCATGAATGGGCGGGTGAAGTGGCAGAGATTGGCCCAGAGGTAACGCGATTCAAAGTCGGCGACAAAGTAAGCGGTCTAGCCCGCGGATTTGGCGGATTCGCAGAGTATAAAGTCATCTCCGAGAAAGCCTGTGAGAAGCTGGCGGATTCCGTTGATCCCAAATACGCCATGGGTGAACCCCAGAAGTGTGTCATCACTGTCCTCCGCGCAGTGGAGCCGGAAGTCGGCGATGTGGGTGTGATCCTCGGCTGTGGACCTATGGGCTTATGGTGTGTACAGGCCTTGGCAGGGAAGTACTTAGACAAGCTAATCGCGGTAGATATTGACGATAAGAAGCTTGCCATGGCGAAAGAATTTGGTGCGACTCATGTGATTAACTCAAAACATGAAAATGTGCAAGAAGTCATCGAAAAACTCACCGGCGGCCGAATGGCTGATTTTGTAATTGAGGGAACCGGTATCCCGGCGATCTTAAATGAAGCGCAAAACTATGTCAAGCAAGGCCGGGGTAAGATCGCCCTTATGAGCTCTCACTCCTCTGTCGCCCCAGAGTTTGATTTCCGCATTGCAGTGGGCAAATCTTTAGAGATTATCGCAACCCATCCAGACTACTCCCGTAGCGAACCAGATGATTTCCGCCGTGCGGTAGCGCTCATTAACAACGGAACGCTCCAGAACCAGGCGCTGGTAAGCCATGAATTTAAGCTTGATGATATTGAAGAGGCCTTCAGAACCCTGGAGAACAAACCAGCCGATTTCATCAAGGGCATCATTGTGTGCAACTAGCTGAAATGGGAGGGTGAAGACGATGAATCTAAAAGGCAAGCCCTTTTATCTAAATGATACAGACATCCAGTGGGTAGAGCAGACCCTTTCTGTCATGACATTAGACGAAAAAGTGGGACAGCTATTTTGCATGGTGACCTATGAAGGTGACGAAGCTTTCCTGAAAGATATGGTAAGCCGCATCAAGCCGGGCGGTCTAATGTGCCGCCCTATGCCTCTGGAAGAGACGGTGAAAACAGTCAATCTATTGCAAGGCACCACGAAAATCCCCATGTTGTTATCAGCCAATCTGGAAAGCGGCGGAAATGGGGTGGTAGAAGAGGGAACCAAACTTGGCTCTCCCATGCAGATTGCGGCATCAGATGATCCCAAGATGGCAGAAAAGCTGGGGGTGATTTGCGGTGAAACAGGTGCCGCCGCAGGTCTGAATTGGACCTTTGCGCCGACAGTAGACTTAGACTTAAATTTCCGTAACCCCATCACCAATACCCGCACCTTTGGATCAGACAAAGAACGGGTCATAGCCATGGGGGAGGCATATATCAAAGCTGTCCAAGAGCGCGGCATTGCGGCAACGGCAAAGCACTTTCCAGGTGACGGTGTAGATGAGCGGGATCACCACTTGGTGACAAGTATCAATGACTTACCCTGGGAAGAATGGGATCAGAGTTTTGGTCAGGTCTATCGCTCCTGTATTGAGGCAGGTGTTATGTCCGTCATGATCGGACATATCTCTCTGCCGCATTATGAGAAACGAGTCAATCCAAGGATCCAGGATGCAGAGATTTTACCCGCTTCCTTGTCCAAACAGGTCGTGACGGGGCTTCTCAGAGAAGAAATGGGCTTCAATGGCCTAATCGTCACCGATGCCACAACCATGGCGGGTATGTGTATCCCCATGCCCCGCAGGAAAGCGGTGCCCCAGGCCATTGCCAGCGGGTGTGACATGTTTTTGTTCACCAAAGACATGAATGAGGATGTGGCCTTCATGCGGGCAGGTGTGGAAGACGGTATCATCACAGCAGAACGCTTAGACGAAGCCGTTACACGGATTCTGGCGATGAAAGCGGCATTGAAACTCCACACCAAGGAACTTTCAGTAAATGCAGAGGAAGTCAGAAAAGTGATTTCAACGCCAGAACATAAAGCTTGGGCAAAGGAATGCGCCGATCAAGGCATCACCTTAGTCAAAGAAGAGCCGGGTGTATTACCTCTGTCGCCGGATAAGCACAAAAAAATTCTGTTTTACGGAATCGAGGCCAAACAAGGCTTTGCCTATTCCGTAAAAGCGGGAATCGCGGAGGCCTTCAAGCAAAAGCTCATCAACGAAGGGTTTGAAGTGGATCAATTCGATCCCAATGCAGGGCGCGAAGGCTGGTTAAAAGCAAGTAGCGAGATCGAGGGCAACTATGACGCCATCGTTTATTTGGCAAACCTTGCCACGAAAAGCAACCAGACCGTTGTCCGCATCGAGTGGGATATGCCCATGGGTGCAAATGTGCCTGTGTATATCGAGAGCGTGCCGACTATCTTCATTTCGGTGGAGAATCCCTATCATCTCCTAGATGTGCCGCGGGTCAAGACTTTCATCAATGCTTACAGTTCCACAGATGAGGTGCTGGAGAGTTTGATTGCAAAGCTAACAGGGAAGTCATCCTTTGTTGGCAAAAGTCCCGTAGATCCATTCTGCGGCAGATGGGATGCCAAGCTATGAGATATAAACATGTAATTTTCGACCTGGACGGCGTGCTGGTATTCACAGATGAATACCACTACAAAGCTTGGAAGACCATAGCAGATCGGCTAGAGATACCTTTTGACGAGACAGTGAATAACCGCCTGCGCGGTGTGTCTCGCATGGAGAGTTTAGAGATTATCCTCAGTTACTCTGGTAAGCAGTTTTCTGATACCGAAAAAGAGGCCATGGCGGCGGAGAAGAACAAGATATATAAGGACTACCTGGAAAACCTCTCTCCTCAGTCTGTGAGCGGGGATACAATCAAGATGCTTGACGCGCTCCAAGCTATGGGTGTGGGACTCGCCATCGGTTCGTCTAGCAAGAATGCGGAGTTTATTTTGCAGAAGACAGGTATTGCACACTACTTTAAGGCCGTAGCCAGCGGGAACAACATCACAAAGACAAAACCTGATCCGGAAGTCTTTCTATTAGCGGCAGATCTACTGGGAGCGGAACCCGAAGACTGCCTTGTAGTAGAAGATGCCCACGCCGGAGCAGAGGCCGCGCATCGTGGTGGATTTGACTGTGCCGGCATGGGGGACGCCTATACCAGCGAGCTGGTGACGTATCGGATAAAGGAGATCGGAGAGATTAGTGACATTGCAAAACAAGGAAGGGATTAAAAAGGGAAGTCAATTACCCCAGCGAATTTTGCTCTATGTATTCGGTGTTTTTGTGCTGTCTCTTGGTGCGATTTTTGTCGTCAATTCGAATCTAGGTGCATCACCGGTTCAAGCGGTACCTCTAGTGGTAAGTCTCATTACAGGGGTCAGCATTGGAACCAGCTTCTTTGCGATTCTCACAGTGTTTACGTTGCTCCAGATTTGTATCTTGCGGAAGGATTTTCAGTGGATTCAACTCACCCAGATTTTTGCGGCCTTTCTCTTTGGATATCTGGTGGACTTCTCGAATTTCTTAATAGGCGGACTTCAGATCCCAGGTTACTTTGGTCAGCTCTTAATGCTTGGAATCGGCATTGTCCTTACCGCCAATGGAGTAACGTTACATATGCGAGCCAGAATCATAAATCTCCCACCGGAAGCCTTAACAGCGGCGATCACAAGTAAAATTCCAAAGGGCGTATTCCACCGGGTACGCATTGTACAAGACTCCACCCTTGTAGTAATCGCGGTGTTACTCTCCTTGATATTCTTGGACGGCCTATATGGAGTTCGTGAGGGGACAATTATATCAGCGGTACTGGTTGGAAAGTGTATACAGTATACCAATCGCCTGTGGGTACCTTTGCTAGAGAAGCTGGGGTTTAAAACAGAAGCGTAAAATCAAGAAAAGCGTCCTCGGCAACAATTGCTGAGGACGCTGGTTTTTTAGTTGTGCGCAGGAGATGGACTGGCTGATCTAACAATGATCTTCGCTAAATCCACTCTTGATATAGCCCAGATCATTGTTTGTACTGTGTAGCACCATCAATTTAAGCCGCGCCCGCAGACCGCCTAAATTTTGCCCGCAGATGACGCCTAGCTCTTTCAACTGAGCCCCGCCGCCGACATAATCATAGGTAGAGCTGGCAAAGCCTTCGATACAGCGGCTTGTGATCACCACCGGGATTTCACATGCGATTGCCTCGCGTAAAGCAGGGATAAGTCCCGGCGGGATATTTCCGGCTCCAAAGCCCTCAATCACGATCCCATCTACCTCTTGTGCGATGCAAGCCCGGAGAAGCAAGTCATCTGCACCACACGCGACCTTGATGAGTTGCACATTAGAAGTCAAGCCCTCGGGTCTATCGTGCTTCGGCGGCGCTGTGGGTGGATGGAAAAAGTAAATCTGCTCATTTGTAACCGCTCCAATGGGGCCTGTCTCAGGGGCTCTAAAAGAAGCCACGTTGTTCGCGTTTGTGTTTTCATCACATATCGTGGTGAGAGGATATTTTGATTGAAATAAACCATCACACCCCGATTCCGCGCTTCTTCGCTTGTAGCAACACAAACTGCATCGTATAAGTTGCCCAAAGAGTCCGCATATAGTTCGTGTGTGCTCTTCATAGAACCTGTAAATACCACCGGTTTCTCAGCATTGACCAGCAGGTAACAGAGATAGGACATCTCTTCAAGTGTGTCTGTCCCCTGTAATACCACAACACCGCTTATGTCTGCGCGGCGGAGTGTGTCCTCTATTTTTCCGGCAAGTTCCAAGCCGATTTGCGGATTTAAGTGCGGGCTTGGCATGTTGGAAAAGGCAATTAGCTCAATGTCATATTGCTCTTTCAAAGCAGGCAGTTCAGAAATGAGTTGTTCTCCGGTTTTTACCGGGCGAATTTGTTTGGTTTGCGGATCATAGGTGCTTAAAATCGTACCACCGGTTACAATGATGGCTACCTTTTGTCGCATAGGCACTACTCTCCCTGTGGCATGGCTCTCAGTACTTTACCAAAGCGACCGCCCAAGGCTTTGTCATCGGCAAGTACAACTTGTCCATTTTCGATTACACGATAAATACCCGCATTGGGCAAGAGCGGCTGTTTATAATCCCCTTGATCCATGATACGATCGGGATCCAATATGACGATATCCGCGTCCATACCCACACGTAATTGCCCCTTGCCTTTAAGTCCATAGAACTCCGCCGGAAGGGAGGTCATTTTTCTAATTGCTTCTTCCAGTGAAATCAAATCTACTTCCCGCACATACCGACCTAAAATGCGTGGGAATGTGCCGATCGCCCGTGGATGTGTCATAGGCATACCTTGGACATAGAGTCCGTCAGTACCAAACATACAAAGCGGATCAGACATCAGTGTCCTAACGTCTGTTTCAGACATAGAAAAGCCGATGTATCCGGCGCTGAGCTGATTCTCAATCAGAAGTTTCAAATAAGCTTCAAAGGGTTCTAGTTCAAGCTCTTCAGCAACCTGTTGAATGCTTTTTCCAACCGCATCTGCCGTTACTGCCGCATGGAAGATCATAAGTCCGTCATAACCGCAGTCATAAAGCGGGCTTTCAAAACCAGGAGCCGGATTGAAGATCGCGTCCTTTAGCGCCGTATGATTTTGTGTGTCACTGAGATATGCGATAATTTCCCCAGGCGGCATCTTTTGTAAATAGTGAGGGAGTGTGGATAGGAGAGAGGAAGAACCAGCCGTGTAAGGATAGACGTCATGCATAACAGGAATGTCAGCCTCATGAATCAGCTTAATAACCTCCTGAACCTTACCCCAATTGTCCTTCCCGCTGGCCTTATTATGGGAAATATTTGCCCGTACATTGGCATTTTTCGCAATACGGATTGTTTCCGCCACACTATCCAGAAGCGCTTTGCCCTGATCTCTCAGATGGGAGGTATAAATCCCGCCGTATTCTCCCACAACTTGGCACAGTGCCGTGAGTTCATCCTCATCAGAAAAAATGCCGGGGGCATACATCAGACCGCTGGATAAGCCAAAAGCGCCGTTTTCCATTCCGTCACGAACCAAGGCTTTCATCTGGTCGAGTTGTGTTGCAGATGGTTTTTCCGGAGATAATCCCATCACCGCCAAACGAACCATCCCATGGGGAATGAAATAAGCCGTATTGATCCCCAGGGGCATGGTTTCCATGAAATCCAGATATGCACCGAAAGAGGTAAATTCTTTGCTCTGCGGATAGATCGGAGCGCCCAAGCTTCCCAGATAGCCCGCATACTGTTGATAGAGGATCTCATGAGCAGGAGAGGGTGCGGGGCCTAGCCCGCATTGCCCGCAGATTTCGGTGGTGATCCCTTGGCATAGTTTAGACGCTCTGTCTGGATCGACAAAGGCAAACATGTCTGAATGCCCGTGTACATCAATAAATCCCGGTGCGGCAACCCGCCCACCGGCGTCGATTGTCTCTGCGGCGGTTTGATTGATGGTTCCGATTTCTGCAATCACCCCATCTTTTACGGCAATATCTGCCTCGAAAGCCGGAGCTCCTGAACCATCTATAATACGAGCATTTTGAATGATTAAATCAAACATGATTTTCCTCCATATTCATTTGATTGACCACATCTTCAATTGTAATTTTAGACGCACAGAACAACATCACGGCGGAGAGCACAATTGGCGCCCATCCGATAATACCGATCAGGCTTGTTGTAACAGATTGCGGTTGCACACTCAGGTGCGCCTGATACCCGGAAAATTGCAAGACAAGTCCAATAGCTAGTATTGTCAAGGCAGTTCCGCATTTGTTGGCCAGGCCGTTGAAATTAACAACCATGCTATCAATTCTGCGATTGTGTACATGTTCAATATGGTCTGCAACCTCTGCCCTTGTCACACTAAAGGTTACAATATTCAGCGCGACGGAGAGCCCCATGATGAAGGCGTTGATATACATGGTTATCACATTGTAAGGGAATAAGACAAAGGGGATCTTACTTATGATAATCAGGAACGCACCCAGCATCATTGCACGCCGACGTCCAAGCTTTTGGTCGATCCGTCTAATCACAGGCAATGCCAAAATGGAGCCAATAGCAAAGATTGCCATCACGAGGGTGACAAGCCCCGGATCGTTGAACACGTAAATGCAGTAATACACAAGGGTCGTCGTGAGCAGAGAGTTGTTCACAAAATAAAGGGTTGAGAAACCTGCGTTCCAGCGGAAATTATGGTTTGTTATGACGAGTTTGAAGGAGCGAAGTAGGTTGAGCTTCTCCTCATCCTCTTTTTTCGGACGTACTCTTTCTTTAGAGGTGAAATAACACCAAAGTGAGCCGCCGATGACAAAACCGCCGATCACCGCCGCGGCCAATGGGAAGCCAATCTGAGGATTCACCAGATTTCCAGCCGCGTCAGTACCCGAGAACAGACGCACCAGCGGCCAGCATAAGACACTGGCAAGCACAGCCCCCAATGTGGCGCCGCCGGAGATATATGTATTTAAGCTGAGCCGATCCGGCTGGTCATTGGTGGCCAAAGTAGGCAAAGCGAAAGACGGTAGCCGCAAAAGTGTTGTAAGAGAGTCATACATGAGATAAATAATGAGACAATAAACGATGCTCAAAGTCGGAGAGAGTGCGATGGGGGTGAACATGATAATGGTAACAATGGTAAGCGGGACGCAGACATATTTCATCAGCGGCCGCACCCGGTCTCCATTTTTAAAACGGCGATTGTCTGAGAAGTTGGCAACAATCGGATCAGTGAGACCATCCCACACCATACCAACAGCGAGAATCATCCCCGCCGCCGCCGGGGGAATGCCGAATACGTCTGTGTAAAAGAACAGGACAAAGGTAACAACAAATTGAATTACAATATTACACGAAATTGAAAACGCGCCGTGTCCGAGCTTTTCCCCAAAGCCAATCTTTTGCCTCTCCATGTTTCTCCTCCAATTACTGCTTGTCTATATTATAATGGGCGGTTTGCCAAAATATCAGCCAATACCTGAGCGTCCATATTGCCGCCGGTGATCACAAAGCAAACCTTACGTCCGGGGCTCATGTCGATCTGTCCATCCAGAGCCGCCGCAAGTCCGACGCAGGCAGATGGCTCCGCCACGATTTTACCCCGTAGCGCCGCTTCACGCACTCCGCGATAAATGGGCTCTTCTCCAATGGTGATCAAATTGTCTACATAGTCTCGGATGAGTTCATAGGTAATGGGTTCGGCCTTGCTTACACGGAGTCCATCGGCGAAGGTTTGTCCCATTTCCACAGTCACAGGCTGTCCCGCCTCCATACTCTGCGTAAAACGTGGGACAGCGGCAGGCTCAACCGCAGTGACGCGAGTATTCGGCATCAGACCCTTAGCGGCGAGCGCTCCGCCGCTGGCAAGACTTCCGGCACCGCAGGGGAAGACAATTTCGTCTAAGCCGCTATCCGTTAAGCCTTGGATTTGTTCTGCGATTTCTGATACCACTGTCGCATGACCGGCGATGACCAGTGGATCGGTGTGGGAATGCACCAAACAATATCCATATTCTTCAATCAGCTCGTTACATTTATAGTCTCTATCTTCTCCGGTAAAGCCATAGAGGACAACCTGGGCGCCGTATCCAACGGCGCCTTCCACTTTAGCTGTGGGTGCGTTTTCCGGCATCACAATGACAGCTTCAGTCCCAAGCTTAGAAGCCATAAACGCGACTGCTTGAGCATGATTTCCGCTGGAGGCGGCGGTTACACCTCTTGTTAGCTCCTCTTTACTGAGGCTTAGCATTTTGTTTGCCACGCCCCGCGCCTTGAAAGAGCCGGTATACTGCATATTTTCAAGTTTCAGATAAATCTCCGCCCCGGTAAATAGCGCTTCCAGCTTCTCCGCGCGGATGAGGGGGGTGCTCTTTATATATGGGCGAATGAGGTCATACGCATTTTGTATGTCTTTCGCCGTCACGGTGTTCTCTGTAAACTGCATGGGAGCTCTCCTATTCCAACAATATCAATGATACACTGTATCATGCAACTCAAAAAATATCAATAGGATCCGCCTCTCTCCTCCTCTTGTTTGTAGGAGCGTTGACAATATGTTAGAATATGATAAAATATACAAAAACATCACACAAGTCGGAGGACACATGGCGTATGCATGAGATTCGACAAGAAAAGATGAATCATCTAATCCAAGAACGAGAGTTTGTCAGCATCAAGGAGTTACAGAGTTTGTTTCCTGATGTCTCACTGATGACTATCCACCGTGATTTAGACGCGCTGGTATTGGCGGGACTCATCACAAAAATACGGGGCGGAGCGCGCAGTGTCAGACATGAGAGGGATCTTGCCTTTGACGTGCGGGCGGGGGAAAATCTACGTGGAAAGGCACAAGTGGCAGAGCGTGCCGCGGCGCTGATTGCCCAGGAGTCCTGCATTTTCTTAGACTCAGGCACCACCTGCCTGGCTCTCGCGCGGCTTCTGCCGGATTCACCTATGACGGTTATCACCACAGGACCCAATATTGCCCTAAGTCTTGCCCATGTGGCAGGGCCTTCTGTGACGATGTGTCCCGGCAATTTGAATAAGGAAAATCTCACCGTATCTGGCTACAGCACATTGCAATTTTTGGAGACGATCAACATTGATCTGGCTTTTATTGGGGTTTCTGGGTATGGAAAAAAAGAAGGCTTCACTTGCGGGAAAGAAAGCGAGATGATGGTCAAACGCCAGATTATCAAACAGGCGCGAAAAACAGTCGTACTCTGCGATCAGACTAAATTCTGGCGGCTTATGCCTTTTACCTTTGCGAAGTTAGAGGATGTGGATATCGTTGTAAGTGACGACACACCGCCTGAAGGATTCCGCCAAGCGGCAGAAGAGGCAGGGGTGCTTTTACTATAGGCAAAGAAATGTAGATATTTCTTGGAAGTAGAACAGATCAGTGCGTTTGTGAAACACACTGATCTGTTCTGTTTTTTCTTGACAAATCCTTCAATAAATGTTATATTTATCACAATATAACATTTTGCAACATCGGAGGTTAGGTATGCCACAAGCAGTTGTGATGCCGCGGGCAGGGATTTCGGTGGAAAGCTGTATCATCGGAGCATGGAAAAAATCACCAGGCGATCAAGTTTCAATTGGAGAAGTGCTCTTTGATTATGAGACAGACAAGGCTTCCTTTGAGTGTGAATCCACAGCAGAAGGGACACTTTTAGAGTGCTTTTTTGAGAGTGGGGATGAAGTGCCTTGTCTTGTTGCGGTCTGTGCCATTGGGACACCGGGTGAAGACGTGTCCACCCTTCGGCCTTCCGGCATGGCAGAGACTACCGAGGAGACAGATGCGCCGCAAGACAAAGAGGAGGTCGCTATTGTTGACACCCCAGTGCAAATAGCGCCCATGGTGACAGGCCAAAATGCCGGAGGCATCTCTCCCAGAGCTCGGGCTTTGGCAGAACAGCTTCGTGTAGACGCGGCGCTTGCCAATCCCACAGGTCCGCGAGATCGTGTGATTGCACGAGATGTAGAGCGTTTGGCGGAGTCTCAAAAGACCGGAACAGGCCTTGGCGGACGATCCTTTGGTGAGGCGCATGTATCTTCTGTGCCCCTGGCAGAGTATGAAGACGAAAAATTTACAAATATCCGCAAAGCTATTGCAAGCGCCATGAAGCGGTCTCTCGCAGAGATGGCGCAACTGACCCATCACCACAGTTTCGATGCCACAGCCCTCCTCAAGCTTCGGAAAGCTTGCAAAGCGGAAGAGGAAGCTCTGGGAACAGGGGGCATTACGTTGGGCGACATGATTCTCTTCGCAGTCTCCCGCGTACTGGGTGCACACCCTGATCTAAACGCACATCTGCTAAACGGCGACACCTTGCGCCGTTTCTCTGGCGTACATCTTGGTCTCGCTGTTGATACACCGCGCGGATTAATGGTGCCGACAATCTTCAACGCTGACAAGATGAGCTTAAAAGAGATTAGCGCGAAGGCAAAAGAGCTTGCGGCACAATGTCAGGCGGGTAATATTAGCCCTGATCTACTGCAAGGCGGCACATTTACCGTATCAAATCTGGGTGTTTTGGGTGTGGAACAGTTTACACCTATCGTAAATCCACCTCAGGTTGCCATTTTAGGCGTCTGCGGAACGGATACCCGAGTACGTGAGGGCAAGCATGGTATAGAAACCTATCCCGCAATGGGACTCTCTCTCACCTATGACCATCGTGCGGTAGATGGCGCACCGGCCTCACGCTTTGCCCGTGACTTATGCGTATATCTAGCGCAATTTGATCTGCGGCTGGCATTAGAAGGAGGGATGCAGAGATGAACACCTTCGATCTCTTGATCATTGGCGGCGGCCCCGGCGGATATCTGGCGGCGGAACGCGCCGCCACCGGTGGATTCAAAGTTGCGTTATTTGAAGAGCGAGCCCTTGGCGGTGTCTGTTTGAATGAGGGCTGTATGCCATCGAAGACCTTACTGAATTCCGCGAAGTATTACGACCACGCACGACACGGCGAAGCATTTGGGGTATCGGCTCAAGACGTAACCTTTGACCACACAAAGGTGATCGCACGAAAAGAGCAAGTGGTCAAAACCCTAGTAGCAGGCGTAGGTGCCAAGATGAAAGGGCGCAAGGTAAGCGTGATCAAACACCGCGCCCAAATCATAGGTAAATCCGCTGATGGATTTTCTGTCATAGCAGATGGCGAGACCTACAGTGGGAAAAGGTTGTTGATTGCCACGGGCTCAAGCCCTTTGATCCCACCGATCCCGGGTGTAGACGCGGGGCTTCAAGGGGGTTTTGTATTAACAAATCGGGAGATTTTAGACCTCACTACACTGCCCAAAGAACTTGTCGTCATCGGCGGCGGCGTGGTTGGGCTTGAGATGGCGGCATATTTCCAGACTGTGGGATCTCAAGTTACAGTCATTGAGACCTTAGACAAAATCGCCGGTGCGACGGATGCGGAAGTATCGGCTCTACTTCAAAAAGAGCTGATGAAGAAGGGCGTTATCTTCCATTTAGGCGCAAAGGTTACAGAGATTGGTACAGAAGAAGTTTCGTATCAGCAGGCGGGGAATATCCACAAAATCAAGGCGGATAAAGTGCTCCTTTCAACCGGGCGGAGACCAAATGTGCAGGGGATCGGCCTTGAAAACCTGAATATCTATGTTGAACATGGTGCCATTGTAACAGACGCTCATTTGCGCACCAACGTCCCCGGTATCTATGCCGTGGGGGATGTGAATGGAAAATACATGCTTGCCCACACCGCCTATCGAGAGGCGGAAGTTGCAGTAAACCACATGCTTGGAAAACGAGATTACATGCGCTACACCGCGGTTCCATCTGTCATCTATACCTCGCCGGAAGTCGCTGGTGTGGGTGAAACGGAAGAGACTGCAAAGAAACAAGGCTTAGATGTGGAAGTTGTCCGCGTATCCATGCTTTACTCCGGACGATATGTGGCAGAGTGTAATGGGGAAGAGGGGATATGCAAGCTCATCGTAGAGAAAAAGAGCCGCAGACTCCTGGGTGTTCACTTATTATCTCCCTATGCATCAGAGATCATCTATGGCGCGGCGCTCATGTTGGAGACACGCCTGTCTATTGAAGAGATCAAAGAACTCATCTTCCCCCATCCAACTGTGGGTGAGGTAATTCGTGAAGGCTTATTTATGATTTAAGAAGGAGACTGCTATCATGCCGAAAAAATTATATGTTGATCCAATCGAACTGGGCAAACAGGGTGCGATTCATTTTTCTGATATTCCTGTAAATCAATATCAGAAAACAGCCGCGGAGGCAAAGGCGACAGAGGGGTACTCTGACGAATCTCTTGTCCGCATCTATCGCGATATGACCATCCTCCGTGAATTTGAGTTCATGCTTAATCAAATCAAAACCCAAGGTGTCTATAATGGCATAGAAACCAGCTACCCAGGGCCTGCCCATCTCTCTTTAGGGCAAGAGTCCGCCGCCGTGGGGCAGGCTTATCTCTTAGACCAGAATGATCTCATCTTCGGGAACCACAGAAGCCATAGTGAGATTTTGGCGAAGGGTCTCAGCAGTATTGAAAAACTCTCAGACGATGCCCTCATGGAGATTATGGAGAACTTCCTAGAGGGACGGATTCTCAGAACCTTGGAGAAAATCTATCAGCCAAAGAATGTGAAAGACCTTGCAATTCATTTTCTACTCTACGGCACACTGACTGAGATTTTTGCGCGGGAAAACGGATTCCACATGGGCATGGGCGGCTCCATGCACGCCTTTTTCTTACCTTTTGGCATCTATCCAAACAATGCAATTGTGGGTGGTTCAGGCCCGGTCTCCATTGGTGGGGCGTTGTATAAGAAGTGTAACAACAAAGACGGCCTTGTCATCTGTAACATCGGCGATGGATCTCTCGGCTGTGGTCCCGTGTGGGAAGCGCTGAATTTCTCCGCCATGGATCAGTTTAACACCCTCTGGCCTTCAGGCAAAGAGGGCGGGCTCCCGATGATTTTCAACATCTTCAACAACGGCTACGGCATGGGCGGCCAAACCCGGGGCGAGACCATGGCCTATGATTTCCTCGCCCGCATTGGTGCCGGCATCACACCAAACCAGATGCACGCGGAGCGTATCTGGGGACACAATCCTTTGGCTGTGATCGACGCCTATCGCAGAAAGCGGGAGATCATTGCGGATAATCAGGGGCCGGTTCTACTGGATGTGGTCACCTATCGTCTATCCGGACACTCCACTTCCGATCAGAACGCCTATCGTTCCAAGGAAGAACTTGCGGCCTGGGGTGAGGTTGATCCCTGTATCACATTCCGCAAAGAGCTGGTAGAGGCAAACTGTGCCAGTGACTCCGACTTCGAAGCCATGTGGAACGAAACCCGGGAGCGGATGACAAACATCTGCCGCTGGGCATCAGATGTCACAATTTCACCCTACGTAGATTTCGAGAAAGACAAGGCCGTTGTGGAGCGTCTCATGTTTACCAATGAGAAAAAGGCCAAGATGGACGATGCGGCGCCTGTTGTGCTTATTCCCAAAGAAGAGTGCTCTCGGGTAAAGCAGATCGCCGGAAAAGAGCGCAGTGCATTCAAAGACGGTAAGCCTGTGAGCAAGATGAAGATGTACAATATCAGAGACGCCATCTTTGAGCCGCTTCTCGATAAATTCTACGAAGACCCCACTCTCATCACCTACGGGGAAGACGTCCGTGACTGGGGCGGCGCTTTCGCTGTCTACCGTGGACTAGACGAGGTTCTGGATCATTCCAGACTCTTTAACTCTCCCATCTCTGAAGCCGCTGTCGTGGGTAGTGCTGTGGGATACGGACTCACCGGCGGACGTGTAGTGGTGGAGCTTATGTACTGCGACTTTATCGGACGCGCCGGGGATGAGATTTTCAATCAACTGAGTAAATGGCAGGCCATGAGTGCGGGGATTTTGAAAATGCCTGTGGCTCTCCGTGTCTCTGTGGGTTCCAAATACGGCGCCCAGCACTCTCAGGACTGGACAGCTCTATGTGCCCACATCCCAGGACTAAAAGTCTGTTTCCCGGCCACACCGTATGAGGCGAAGGGTCTTATGCAGGAAGCCTTAGACGGGCAAGACCCCGTAGTGTTCTTTGAGAGCCAACGTCTCTATGATATGGGTGAGATGTTTGAACCAGACGGTGTGCCGGTAGAGGCTTATTCTCTCCCATTTGGCTATGTAAACCAAGTGCGGCAGGGGAATGATATCACCCTGATTACCATCGGCGCCACCTTGTACAAAGCGGTTGAGGCGGCGGATATCCTGAAAGAGAAATATGACCTCACCGCTGATATCCTAAATCTGTGCTCCCTCACGCCTCTTGATTACACGAAGATTGTAGAGTCAGTGAAAAAGACAGGACGTGTGGTTTTAGCATCAGACGCTTCCGTACGGGGCAGTTTCCTCAACGATATTGCGCGGAATATCACAGAACTTTGCTTTACTGATCTTGACGCACCGCCTGTAGTCGTAGGTGCCAAGAATTGGATCACACCTCCCTTCGAGTTTGACGAATTCTTCTTCCCGCAGGCAAGCTGGATACTGGACGCGATCAATGAAAACATTCTGCCTCTACCTGGGCATGAGCCAACTGTCTCCTATACGCCTGTAGAACAGATGAGACAGGCCAAGTACGGCGTTTAAACCAAAATGCAATACATGCCCTTATGAACCTGTAAGGGCATGTGCTTATTTCCTAGTAGAAAAGAGTGAGTACCTTGTTATATATAAAACCAAACAGCCAAGATGCCGCTTTTCATTTTTCGGTAGAGGAATATTTCATGGAACAGGCTCCTCTCACCGAGCCTCTATTTATGATTTGGCAGGCGGACAAATGCGCCATGCTGGGTGCGTATCAGGTGGCAGAGGCGGAGGTCGACCTGAAATATGCCGCGGAGCGTGGGGTACAAATTGTCCGCCGCCAGAGCGGAGGCGGCACGATTTTCAATGACTTGGGGACGCTTCTATATACCCTTATCCTGCCCGAGGCAAAGGGTCTTTCTATGCAGGAGATTGTCCGTGAACAGCTTGCGGCTCCCTTGGTGCGGGCTTTGAATAAGCTGGATATCCTTGCAAAAATGGAAGGGCGGAACGATCTCTTGGCGGATGGGAAGAAGTTTGCCGGTCTTGCCCAATATGTCAGACAGGAGAGGGTCTGTACCCATGGATCCTTTTTGTTTGATACGGATTTGGACGTCCTCACAGATGTGCTCCGAGTAGACAACGAAAAAATCCGCTCAAAGGCGATCCGTTCTGTGCGGAGCCGTGTGACAAATTTGCGGGAACATATGGCTATCCCGGTGACAACAGATGAGTTTTGGGCATTATTAGAACAGACCCTTGCCGAAGAGTGGGATTTTCAGCCTTATATACTGACAGAAACAGATTTAGCGGCAATCGATGTGATTTACCGGGAAAAATACGGAAATCCCAACTGGACATTCGGTAGCTCTCCCAAGTTTTCCTTCCACAATGCCAAACGCTTTCCGGCAGGGAAGGTGGAGGTCTTTTTGGATGTTACGGGAAGCACCATCGCCGCCTGCCGGATTCACGGAGACTTCTTAGGAACGCGCCCTGTGGAGGAGTTAGAAAAAAGGCTTCTTGGAAAGGCATTTCGCCGGGAAGCGATAGAGGAAGCGATCTCTGGGTTCGATCTCTTGCCATATTTAGGAGAGGTAACAGCGGAAGAGTTTTTGTCTTGCATGTTTGAGTAAGGAGGCGGGTGTCATGCGCGAAAAACCAGAATGGCTACGCATTCGAATGAAGCAAAACCCCCATTTAGAGCAGACAGAAGCGCTTTTGGAATCACTCCAACTAAACACCGTTTGCAGAGAGGCAAATTGCCCCAACTACGCGGAGTGTTTTTCCAAAAAGACTGCCACATTTATGATCCTAGGCACAAACTGCACTCGGAATTGCCGCTTCTGCAATGTCCGCTTTGACGCACCCACACCAGTTGATCCCAATGAACCACAAGGTGTAGCCGAAGCGGTGAAGGCTCTCAGTTTACGCTATGTAGTCGTCACCTCCGTCGCCCGGGATGACTTATCCGATGGTGGAGCCATGCAGTTTGCAAAGGTGATCCGAGCAATCAGGCAGACAGCGCCAGACACGGCGATTGAGGTTTTGATCCCGGATTTTCAGGGGAACTTAGCGGCTCTAAAATGCGTAACAGACGCCGCTCCCGATGTGATTAGCCATAACATGGAGACAGTCCGGACTCGTTACGGGGATGTGCGCCCCCAAGCGGATTATGCGCAATCTCTGGAGGTTTTACGGCGAATCAAGGAGCTGAATCCTACCGTCCGCTCCAAAACCGGGATCATGTTAGGGCTTGGAGAGACAACAGAGGAAGTCCACGCACTTTTTGACGATCTCCGTGCCGTAGGTTGTGAGTTTTTAACGATTGGACAGTATCTGGCGCCCTCAAAGGCACATGCTCCGGTGCAGGAGTACATCCCTCCGGCACAATTTGAAACCCTTGGACAACTTGCTCGCGGGAAGGGCTTTGCGTTTGTGGCATCCGCCCCCTTGGTTCGAAGTTCCTATCACGCCAGGGAGGCGTTGGGACTGTGATAACTTGGTAAATAAAAGCACCCCCATTTGCACAGAAGTAGCAAATGGGGGCGCTTTCTATTCAGGCCTTATTTCTGAGATGGCAAAACTTTCTCGAACGATCTTTCGCCCGGCGGCGAGATCCGGAATCTCGTCTGCGGTTATCATTTGTGTCATCAGATTTCCAATCACCGTGGCCTCAACAGGGCCAACGTATACAGGTTTTCCGATGATGCGGGCGGTCAAAGCGTTGAGATAGGTATCTTGACTGCCGCCACCCACAATGTTTACGCTGTCAAAGGTTCTCCCGGTGATCTCCTCCAGCTCATTCACCGTATCGGCATAGCAGTTTGCCAAACTGTGATAGATACATTGGAGCACCTGCCCCAAAGTCTCGGGAACAGTCTGCCCACTCTCTTGGCAGACTGTTTTTACAGCTTCTACCATACTTTCCGGTGACAGGAAAGCGTCATGGTTGACAGGAACAACCGCTACAGGCGGGCCGCTTTCTTCTGCAAGTTTTGAAAGCTCCGGGAAGCTATATGTATCGCCTGTTTCTTTTTTCACAGATTGGAGCATCCAGAGTCCCATGATATTTTTCAAGAACCGAAACCGATAGTGATAGCCTCCCTCACTGGAAAACTCACTATCCCGCCCCAAGTCTGTGATAACAGGCGTCATGGATTCAACACCCATCAGGCTCCAAGTCCCGCTGGAGAGATAGACAGATCGATCATCCACAGCTGGCACCGCCATATAGGCACTTGCCGTATCATGAGATGGAGGAAGTACCACTTGACAGGAAAACCCGACTTGTTCTGAAATATCCGGGCAAAGCGTCCCGATTACACTGCCGGGTGGGAGCAATTCGCCAAATAGCCGCTGGGGAAGACCGAGCAGATCCAAAATCTCCTTATCCCATGTCTTGCTGGTAGCGCCTACTAAGGAAGACGTGGTGGCAATCGTGTATTCATTTGCGGCATGTCCGGTTAGTAGATAATGATAATAGTCCGGTGACATGAGCAAGGTCTCGGCTTTATCAAGGAGCTCTGGTGTATCTCGCTTAAGAGCCGTAAGTTGATAGATGGTATTCAGAATCATTTTTTGAATACCGGTACGGCGGTAAAGCTCTGGAAATGGTAGCACTTTCTCCGCCTGTATATCCGCTCCCTGGGTGCGGTGATCTCGATAGGCGACTGCCTCTCCCAAGCGTGCTCCGGTCTCATCGAGGAGGACAAAATCCACTCCCCAAGTGTCAATTCCCACGCTGATAGGAATCTTTCCCAGTTCTTTACACCGGCGCATTCCCGCTAAAATATGGGAAAAGATCCCGTCTGCATCCCAAACAAGGGAGCCGCTACGTTCTATGGCTTCGTTTTTGAAGCGGTAAATTTCTTCTAAAACCAGCTTTCCGTCCTGTATATGACCGAGCATATGCCTGCCACTGGAGGAGCCGATATCAATTGCTAGGTAATATCTCATAGAAATCCTCCACGTCTAACTATGCAAACAGGTCACACCATGCCGTGTGAGAGTTTCGCGCCACTCAGCGCCCGGATCTTTTTCCGTCACCAGTGTATCAACCTGATTCAATGCGCCAATCTGGGCAAAAGCCACATGTCCCCACTTTGAACTATCCACCGCTAGGATAACCTCTCTGGCGTTTTCCATCATGGTTCTTTTAATCTGAGCGCTCTCATCCGTGGCATTGGTAAATCCGCGCGAGATATCTAAACTTTTACAAGAGATGACAGCCCGGTCTACATAGTAGGCGCGTACTGTCTCCTCCGCGCGGCAACCCATCAGTCCGCCGCCATCCTTCTCCAAGAAGCCGCCGGTGGATATAACTTGGATTCCCTGTACGCCCCCAAGTTCTACTAGGATATCGATGGAGTTTGTAATAATGGTGAGTTGTTGCTTTTTTGCCGCAACCAAGGCACGAGCCACATAGTAGGCAGTAGAGCTGTCATCAAACAGCAGATGATCCCCGTCTTGCACCAAGGTACTGATAATCTGGGCGATCTTCTCTTTGGCCTGGGCATTCTTACGCCGCCTGAGGCTGTGTGATAGTTCTTTCTTTCCGCTGGTGTCACAGCTCACGGCGCCGCCATAGGAACGCTGGACATAACCCTCCCGTTCCAATTTCTCTAAGTCCCGGCGGATTGTCTCCTCCGTGACACCGTAGTGAATGGCGAGTTCGCTCACCAGTACCCGAGATTGGACACGAACCTGTTCAATAATCTGATTTCTCCGCTCAACTGCCAGCATAGTGTCACCTCTATTGTGTCCCAAACGCCTCTAATAAAAACTGCTCCGCTTGGGCATTCCAAAGACCGCCTGTATGTTCGGTAAGTTCATGGAGTCTTTGATAAACTGGATCGGTCTCTCCCTTTTTAGCAAAATCTGAGATGGCTGTCAAGGGCATTTCGATATGATTATAAATTAACTTCTTCCCGCCGGGTATCTCCGGCAGGTGGAGAGTGGCATCAGCAGCCGCATCTAGGCCGCCGATGTGGGTGACCAATATGGCAGGGTTTAACAGTCCCTTGCCGATCATGTCCAAGGCCTCGATTAAGTCTGCCGTGTTCCCGCCGGAGGTGCCTGCCACATGTGTAGAAGCATAGTGAACGTTATAAAAATTCAGCCGGGCAGTAAAGCCTGGGTCTGAGGGGCCTGCAAAAAAGTTGAGACAACCATCGTGACCTAAAATTTGATCCGCCTGTTCCACCAAAGCGGCCACCGGCGCAAAGACCAGCACATCATCATATCTCACACCACCGTTAAGTTCCAGCAGGGCAGAGACTGGATCCGCCATCTTGTCCGTATTGAGATAAGTCAGAGTAACGCCGTTTCTCTCAGCCTCTTCCGGAGATAAGAGCTTCGCCGCCCGTGCCAGACGAGCATCGTCAATATCCGTCACGATCAAGGTTTTGGGTTTGCGATCACAGTGGATGATATAGTCAATGGCGGCAAGTCCCATGGGACCGACCCCTGCCAGAATCGCCATACTGCCGCCTTCCTTAATTCCCATCTGGTGCGCATAGGATCCGGCGGTCGTGTGGTACATGGCGTGAAAGGTGCCAATCACACAACTAAAAGCCTCTGCCAAGGCGCCGCCGAAAAAGCTATCTCCTTTGTAGGAGAGCAAACAGCCCATCTCCATCACTTCATTCGGGATAATCGCATAGGTGGCGTTTCCGCCCACGTAGGGGAAGGAATATCCAGGTGCGGCTAGGCTTCCATTATAGTTCAAAGCCGGCTGAATAGCAAATCCCTCACCGGCAGAGAATTGGCGGCTCCATTTTTCTCCAACCTCTAAAATCTCCCCGCAAAACTCATGCCCGATGATAACCGGGTTTTGCGCAATGTCATCCGGTACCCGCTTATGATCCGTCCCTTGGGTTACGGCTTTATAGGAGGACATACAAAGACTATCTGTAACCACGCGCACCAGAATTTCATCCCGCTTAATCGCCGGGAGTTCAAATTCCTCTAGGCGAATGTCACCCTTTCCATAAAGGCGGACAGCTTTTGTGTTCATTGTGTTATCCTCTTTTCTCTCGCTCAATCAAATACCATGTAGCTTCCACTAAATGGGAAAACCTGGGATCTGCTAATTTCTCACAGATAAAGCTTTGCCCTGGTGAATTGATATCTTCACCGGAGATTTCCATCATGTCATATTGTCTGCAAAGGGTCTGTACACGTGTAATCTGCTGATCGGTGTTACGAGAAGGCATATAGGTAATCCCTTTTACGCCCTCTGCTTTGAGCAGGGCGAAGAGCTCGTCTAAAAATCTATCTTCAAAAGCTTGCGCCCGTTTGTCTCCTGTGATGGAATCCGTCACATCACCCAGATAAGGGTAGCAGAGAATCGCACCCGCTTGCTCGGAGAGTTTCACAAGTTCCCGTAAAGTCAAACACTCATCCGTGGCGGGGATATAAATTCGCTCCATTAAATCAGCTTTCAAGATGCCCAGAAGATCATATTGCAGATCCGCGCCTCCGCTGAGAAGTTTCTCCCGTTGTTTGTCTGCAATCGGAATAGAGAGGCCTTCTAGAATCGCTATCACACCAGGCAAGTCAAATGTTTTCAGTAGTTTGCCGGAAAGTGCCCACAACAAATGCCGTTCTGTCACGCTTCCGCCTTGGGAGTAGAGGGAGAGAGGTAACACGTCTGTATCAAAATCTAGGCTCACTCCTGTGGGAGCTACCAGATCATTAATCCTTTGGACAATCGCCCGGTTTCGTATATTACGCCGTTCTCTGAGAGGTGCGAATGCTTCTTGCATGTAGTCATATTTATCCGGCATCACGCTATGTATCGCCATATAGGCAATGCCTTTCTGATCCGGGCTGTTAAATCGCCTGTCAGAAAGCAGGGTCTCTCCCATATTCACCCGGCATTCCATGCCGCAAGTGACGGCAATACCAGCAAGTTCACTTGCCCGGCGGAATTCTTGGGCGCCGCCGATGGAGTCGTGATCCATAATCCCGGCAGTTTGCAGTCCCGCTTCTCTCGCAAAATAGATCGCCGCTGTGGGGCTGTAAGGGGAGAAGGAGTATGTGGTATGAATGTGATTGTTGGCGAACTGAGGCCGAACTATAGGAGGATTTTCCTCTAGCTCTATCAGTTTCACCAAATGATCCAGCCGCTCCTCGGCAGAGCCTACCGAAAGTAGACGGAGTTTTTCTGTTTTTGTCATCTGCGCCCCCTAACTGAGCATAATCTGTCCGCCGCTCACCGGTATGGCTTGCCCGGTCTCATAGCATTGATCCACGCAGTAAAACACCGCTTTTGCCACATCTTCCGGTGTACAGCCTCTTTGAATCAGGCTCTTTTCCAGATAGCTCTGTTTCACATCTTCTATTGTTTTAGCCCCCGGTACCTTACCGGCTCTCAGATATTGAACGAAAAGGCCGTTCTCCGGGTCAGACCACAAAGGGCCGTCATAATAGTTACCGGGACAGATAGCGTTAACTTTGATTCGATATGGGGCAAGCTCCATGGCAAAACTCTGGGTGAGACCAATACCGCCGAATTTTCCTCCGGCATAGGCAAAATTGGCTTTTGATCCCACCAGACCTGATTTAGAGTTAATTTGAATAATGTCATACCACCGACTGTCGTCTACTTCTGCCTGAGCGCGCATAATTTGAGATACGGCCTGGACACAGAGAAAGTAGCCTGTATAGTTCACCCGTGTGACTAAATCAAAATCTGCAGGCTCCATTTCTGCTATCCCACCGGCCTTTAGTACACCGGCGTTAGAGAGAAAGAGATCAATCCCGCCCATTAGTTCTACGGATTGTGAGACCATAGCTTCTACACTTTCCGGATTAGATACATCCACCTTGACCGCAAAGACTCCGGTTCCCAGTTCTTCTGCCGCCGCTGTAGCACATTCTAGATTTAAGTCCGCCAGCACCACAGTGGCGCCTTCTCGATGGAGGGCTTTGGCAATACCCAAACCAAAGCCCTGGGCTCCGCCGGTGACAACCACCAAACGTCCGCCCAAGCGCCCGGATCGAAGGGGCCGGTTTCGCGCATTTTGAGTTGCCATAGCCTTTGCTTGTGTAAAAGTCAATCCGCTCACATCTTTGTTTCCTTTCTGTTGATGCTGTGTTTGTCTTCATTATAGTCTGCTTCATCTTGTTTTGCAAGTCGAAAATTCATGAATAATTTGAGGGGTACAAATGAATGCAAACAGATTTTGTGTAAATGCACAAGAATCAATCGTGTTTTTCGTGCTGAATCACAGACAATCAAAAGTCAACACAAGGAAACGCAAATTTTTTATTGCATTCCGAAATAATATATGCTATCCTAATGCCAAATCGAATTAATTCTTCTGGAGAAAGTTAGCGAGGCTTTGTCATGGAACAGGTTAAGAAGAATGACTACATATTGGAAATGGTGGGTATAGATAAGCGTTTTCAGGGCGTTCATGCACTGAAAAAATGCTCTCTAAACTTGCGCGGCGGTGAGGTTTTAGCACTCATCGGGGAAAACGGCGCGGGGAAATCCACCATGATGAAGATTCTCACCGGCATATATGAGGCAGATGAAGGTGAGATTCTCTATTTTGGGAAACCCGTCAAGTTCAAAACGCCCAGAGACGCGCAAGATCTTGGCATCTCAATTGTGCACCAAGAACTCAATCTGATGAATCACCTAACAGCGGCGCAGAATATTTTCATCGGTCGTGAGAGCAAGGGTTTCTTTTTGGATGAAAAAGGCATCAACAAAAAAGCGGAAGAACTTTTTGCCCGTATGAACATTCAAATTGATCCCCAAGAAAAAGTAAAGAACTTGACAGTGGGGAAACAGCAAATTGTTGAGATCGCAAAAGCCATCTCCTACGATGCGAAAATCCTCGTGTTTGATGAACCGACCGCCACCTTGACAGACGCGGAGATTGACACCTTGTTCCAGATCATAAATGAACTGCAAGCAAAAGGTGTTGGTATCATCTATATCTCCCATCGGATGGACGAAATCCAGCGCATTACAGACCGCATTACAGTCTTGCGAGATGGGGAATTTGTCGGAACCAGGGACACGAAAGACATCAGCATCGACGAAGTCATCCAAATGATGATCGGACGCACCACTTACGAAGAACCTAAAACAGCCAGCACCGTTTCTGCAGACGCTGAGGTTGTCCTCCGGGTAGAGGGTCTAGATTCTCCTGATGTGACCGACATTTCATTTGATCTGCATAAAGGTGAGATCCTAGGCTTTGCAGGTCTCATGGGTGCCGGGCGGACAGAAGTGGCACGGCTAATCTTCGGCGCTGATAAAAAGACCAGCGGCGACATCTACATAAACGGTAAAAAAGTTGAAATCAAATCTCCCAGTGACGCAGTAAAAAACGGGATCGGTTATCTATCGGAAGACAGAAAGCGTTTCGGTCTGGCAGTGGATATGAGCGTGTCGAATAACGCCGTCATGGCCAGTTTGGATCAATATATGAGCGGTATATTTGTAAACGCGAAACAGATTCGAGAGGTAGCAGGGGAGTATGTAAAAAAGGTCAATGTAAAGACTCCTTCCATTAATCAGCAAATTAAAAAACTCTCCGGCGGCAATCAGCAAAAGGTGGTTATCGCCAAGTGGCTCATCCGAAACTGTGATATTTTAATCTTCGACGAGCCCACCCGGGGAATTGACGTGGGCGCCAAGAGCGAAATATACAAGCTGATGAACGCATTAACGCATGCCGGAAAATCAATCATCATGATTTCCTCTGAGCTCCCAGAGCTATTGCGCATGAGCGATCGGATTTTTGTCATGTGCGAGGGAAGCCATACAGGAACCATGCCCATTGAAGAGGCGGATCAACACGCGATTATGACATTAGCCACCCTCAATTCCAGCCTCAGCCGCTCGACGCAAGCAAAAGGAGAATGAAGAAAATGAACGTATTGAAGAAAATCCAATTTGAAAAACTCTTGGCCTTCGGGACGCTCATCATCTTGTATGTGTTCTTCGCTTTCAGAGGGCAAAACTTTGTATCTGTCCCAACAGCACTAAACATCTTAGCCAGCTCCTATTTCGTGGGATTTATGGCAATCGGTGTAACCTTTGTTATCATCACCGGCGGGATTGACCTCTCCATCGGAACGGTTATGATGTGTTCGGCGCTAGTAGGCGGTCTGCTCTATCGAGAGTTTGCTATACCGCTGTGGATTTGTTTGATTATTGTCGTACTCTTTGGCACTATGTTTGGGCTATTTAATGGGCTGATGGTCACAAAGCTTGGTCTCCCACCCTTTATTGCCACCTTGGGTACCATGATGGTCTCGGCGGGCTTAGGCTCTATCCTTACAAATTCCCGTGCACAAACATATCCCACGATTTTAGAGGCGGATGCTTGGTTTGGCCGTGTCTTCTTGCGGCGAGATTTCTTTTTCATAGAAGATAACTTTCCCATCGGGGCTGTGTGGTTACTTGGTTTCTTTATCGTGGCTATTATCGTGCTCAATAAAACAAAACTTGGCCGTTACACGTTTGCCATTGGTAGCAACGAAGAGGCAGTGCGCCTCTCTGGCATTAAGACCAACAATTGGAAGTGCATGGTCTATGTCATCAGCGGCTTTTTTGCGGGTGTCGGTGGGGTTTTCTTCGCCGCCGCTTATACCGTCATTACACCCGGCACCGGTCAAGGCTTTGAGCTACAAGCCATTGCCGCCGTGGTCATCGGGGGGACATCTCTCGTAGGGGGTGTAGGTTCTTTAACCGGTACCATTATCGGCGTGTTCATCATGAGCGTTCTGCGCATCGGACTCATGTCTATGGGTCTGCCCGCTCCTTTCCAGGTCTTCTTTACAGGGCTTGTCGTCATCGGCGCGGTCTTGTTGGATATGCAGCGTACAAAACGGTCGAACCAGGTAAAGAGAGAAAAGTTAGTTGACAAAAAAACAGCATAAGAAAGGAAGAGATGAAAAGATGAAAAAAGTAATAGCAATCCTTTTGGCGGTCTTGTTGATTGCCACCCTAGCGGCCTGTGGCGGAAGCAACGAGCCTGCCCCAGCAACTCCGACCCCTGCGGCGACCCCAGCTCCAGCAAGCACACCAGAGCCGGCAGATGAGCCGGAAGATACCGATGTTTCCTACGTAGCTGTTATCTCCAAAGGCTTCCAGCATCAGTTCTGGCAAGCAGTTTACGCGGGGGCTCGCGCCGCCGGCGAAGAGTATGGCGTAAGAGTTTCCTTCGATGGTCCCGAGAGCGAAGCGGATATTGGCCCTCAACTTGATATGCTCAGAGCGGCACTAGCCAGAAACCCGGGCGCACTTGCCTTCGCGGCACTGGATACCGGCGCGGCTCTAGCTGAGTTGCAAGACGCATATGATCGTGGAATCCCGGTCATCGGCTTTGACTCCGGTATTCCGGATGCACCTGCAGGTCAGGTTCTGGCTACCGCCGCAACGAACAACATCGCGGCAGGCGGCGTTGGTGCGGTTAACATGTTCCCGGAAATCCAGGAAGCAATCGCCGCGGCGACTCCTACCGATCCAGTTATTATCGCTGTTTTATCTCAGGATGTTACCTCAGAGTCCATCACCGGTCGTACCCGCGGTTTTGCAGAGAGAATGCTTGAGCTTGCAAGCGGCGTGAATGACAGCGTATCTATCATCGGCGGCTTTACCACAATCAACACCGGTGACGAAGATGCCGCTGTGCGGATTCAAGTTGTTGTAGGCGCAACTCCTGATATCGTTGACATGACTAGCGCGGCTCACGGTGTACTGAACACACCTGGTCTGATTGGTGTATTCTGCTCTAACGAAGGCGCTGTAGTCGGTTTGCTTTCTACAATCGTACAAGGTACCGCAGTTCCAGAGGGCGTGATCCTCGTTGGCTTTGACGCAGGCGCTATGCAAAAAGGTGCAGTTGAGCAGGGGATTATGTTCGGTTCTGTAACCCAAGATCCATTCCAAATCGGTTATCAGTCTGTTTCTCTAGCTGTTCGCGCCGCACGTGGTGAGCCTGTTTCTGATGTAGACACCGGCGCACAATGGTGGAATGCAGAAAACATGCATGACCCAGCAATCGCGATTCTCTTGTACGACTAATCTCTTGCCTCTCATAGGCACATAAGGAATAGCAAGAAAGAGGGGTGGTGACAGACACCATCCCTCTTATTTTACTAAAGGATTACAAGGAGTTGAATTACCCATGTTAAAGGGCATCCCCTCTATTCTCTCTCCCGAATTGCTCAAGATTCTAATGGAAATGGGACACGGAGACGAAATCGTAATCGGAGACGGCAACTTCCCAGCCGCCGCATTGGCAAATCGTCTCGTCCGATGTGACGGGCACGGTGTGCCGGAACTCTTGGATGCGATTCTCGCTCTCTTCCCATTAGATAGTTTTGTAGAAGCGCCTGCAGCACTGATGGAAGTGGTCGCCGGCAGTGAAGCCGGAACACCGCCTATCTGGGCTACTTACACAGAGCTTGTCGAAAAACAGGAACCCACGTATAATGGCATCGAATATGTTGAACGATTTGCTTTTTATGAGCGCGCCAAATCCGCCTATGCTATCGTTGCGACAAGTGAGAGCGCATTATATGCCAATATAATTCTGAAAAAAGGCGTTATCGCTTAAAATATACAATAATAAGATAGGAGAAATGCAAATGGAATATCCAAAAATCGGCATTCGACCCGCCATCGACGGTCGTTGGGGCGGCATCCGGGAGAGCTTGGAAGAGCAGACCATGAACATGGCACATGCGGCGGCAAAACTAATCAGCGAATCCCTTCGCTACGCAGACGGTACTCCGGTTCAATGTGTGATTGCAGACTCCACCATCGGCGGCGGCGCTGAGGCTGGCGCTTGTGCGGAAAAGTTTGCACGAGAAAACGTGATCGGCACCCTGACTGTAACGCCCTGCTGGTGTTACGGCAGTGAGACCATGGATCTCAGTTCAGATACAGTGAAAGCAGTCTGGGGCTTTAACGGTACAGAGCGTCCGGGTGCTGTGTATCTAGCCGCCGTTCTATCCGCTCATGCCCAAAGAGGTTTGCCTGCCTATGCCATCTATGGACAAGACGTACAAGACAAGGGCGATACGGAAGTTCCGGAAGATGTGAGAGAGAAAATCCTCCGCTTCTGCCGGGCGGCAATCGCTGTGGGGCAGATAAAGAACAAAGCTTATGTTGGTCTTGGCTCTGTCTCTATGGGTATCGCCGGTTCCTTCCTAGATCCAGCATTTTTCCAAAAATATCTCGGTATGCGCGCCGAATGGGTGGATATGACCGAGATTCTACGCAGAGTAGACCTGGGGATATTCGATCCAGAGGAGTTCCAAACTGCTCTCGCCTGGACAAAGGAGCACTGCAAAGAAGGCTTTGACTGCAATGCCGCTGAAAAACAGTTCAGTGCAGAAGAAAAAGACGAGCAGTGGGAGTTTGTCGTAAAAATGACACTGATCTGCCGCGACATTCTGCTAGGGAATCCTAAACTCGGTGAAATGGGCTTCCACGAGGAAGCGCTGGGGCGCAACGCTCTCTTAGGCGGCTTCCAAGGTCAGCGTATGTGGACAGATTACAAACCAAACGGCGACTATATGGAAGCCATTTTAAGCTCCAGCTTTGACTGGACAGGGAAGCGCCAGCCCACCATCATGGCGACAGAAAATGACGGACTAAACGGCTTGGCAATGCTATTTAGCCACCTCATGGACGGCGCAACTTCCATCTTTGCGGATGTGCGAACCTATTGGAGCCCGAAGGCAATCGAGCGGGTCACTGGATGGAAACCAGAGGGTAAAGCAAAGGATGGCTTCATCCATCTCATTAACTCCGGCGCCGCGGCTCTAGATGGCAGTGGCGGAGCAAAAGATGAAAAAGGCGAGAGTACCATGAAACCCTGGTGGGATATGACGGAGCAAGACATCACAAACTGCTTGGAGAAAACCCAGTGGTGCCCAGCCGACAATGATTATTTCAGAGGCGGAGGCTTCTCCTCTAAATTTGAGACTGAGGGTGTTATGCCAGTCACCATGACCCGCGTAAACTTAGTGGACGGCTTAGGCCCCGTACTCCAGATCGCAGAAGGATACACCGTTGACTTGCCGAAAGAGGTAAATGATACCCTGCTAGACCGTACCAATCCAACGTGGCCATCCACCTGGTTTGCACCAACCCTCACCGGCGAGGGCGCATTCACGGATGTTTACAGCGTCATGGCAAACTGGGGCGCGAATCACGGCGCTTTCTGCTACGGACACCGCGGTGCGGATCTGATTACCCTGGCTTCCATGTTGCGGATCCCTGTATCCATGCACAATGTGCAGGATGAACACATCTTCCGTCCTCATGCCTGGTCAGCTTTTGGCACCGCCGACAAAGAGGGCGCAGACTACCGCGCTTGTAAGACTTACGGCCCGCTTTACAAGTAAGGCATAACAGAAATCCCCGCCCATCTGGGCGGGGATTTCTATTGCAATATGGATTGAATGTAGTGTATGATACAAAAGGAATCATTCACTGACATAAAGTGTTGAAGGGGTGGATCGTTTTATGAAAAAAGAGATGAAAACGTGTGCAAGCTATGCATACTGGAAGTTAGCGGATAAGGATAGAGAATTTATTATAAACGCACGTAAAAGTGAGAATCCAAATATCAACATAGCGCGAATACATAATAGTTACAGTTACGATCAGAAAGAATTCTTCTATGACGATGTTACAGAGCCAGACATTGATTCCTTTGTAAGTGACGACTATAAAAGGTATAAAGAATTGCTTAGAGATTTTGATATTTGTCAACCAAAAGTAAGGAACAAGATGATTGTTGGGCTGAATTTTGGAGGAAGCAAGAATTCTCCTACATGTCCACCCTTGCATAATTTTCACAATTCAAAAAATGATATGTATTTGGCAATCGGTGTGATCAAAACAGGCTTTGAAGGTGCATTTTTGACAGATATAATTAAAGAGACCCCAACTGTTGAAGGCAATGAAGCAAAAAAGATATGGGAAAATATGTCTGCAAAAGAGAAGAAGAAACATCAAGAGCTATTTCTAAAGGAAATTCGTGACATTGTATGGGAAAATTCCGGCACCTGGGAATACTTGACCATCGTTGCGCTTGGAATAGTTGCAAATAAGATATTGAAAGAAGTGCTGGAGATGCCTGATACAGTAGAAGCTTTAAACAAGTATAAACTTGTCCCTGTGCTCTGCAAGTTGATTCATTATTCAACCCGACTAAAGAATGGATTTTCTGAAAGAGACAAAAACTATATCATGCTAAACCAGTTTGCTGAATTAGAAGCATTTTTGACTAAACGCAAATTACTTGGAGTAGCCTCAGAAGAAAATGCAAAAAAGTTAAATCTTGTTGCGATAAAAGGTTTAAACGCTGTGGAATTTGAAATACATTGATAGCCTTGGTTCATATATGCACTTAAGTACTTGTATAATCAAATCAAGTGTGATATAGTTGAAAAAACATGTGCGAATGCGAACGGGGATTTTCCTGTTCGTATTTGACGTTTTATGGGAAATTATTAACATATTCATTAAGAATTCTGAATCAGAACCACACAGGATCTAGGGAGGATCGCCAGATGTCACATATTCTAATTGTAGATGACTGTCCTGAAATACTTGCGGCAAATGTATCTCATCTAACCGCAGAAGGATTCAAGGTAACAACTGCCGAAACAGGGCTAGAGGCGATTGTTCGCCTGAATGAGGCGCGATATGATTGCATCGTGCTAGACATCATGCTCCCCGATATTGATGGATTTGCCCTATGTAAAGCCATCCGCACTGTCACCGATACGCCGGTGATCTTTCTGACCTGTAAGGACGATCCGGATGACAAAGTGGAAGGTCTGATGAATGGCGGCGATGATTATTTGACAAAGCCTTATAGTTTGAAAGAGTTAGCCGCTCGGATCCACGTGCTTCTGCGCCATGGTCAGCGGAATGAACGGCATATCTCCTTTGGCAAAGTTTACATTGACAAGGAAAACAGAATGGTACAAACACCGGAGAAAAATGTGTTTTTATCTCAGAAGGAATTTGATCTATTCTTGTTACTCTTTGAGAATCCGGGTAAGGTGTTTTCCAAAGAAGAACTATTCAAAACCCTGTGGCCAAACAGTACAGATATTGGCACAGTGGCAGTTCATATTTCAAAGTTGCGCCGCAAATTAGGCTTTGCCGAACCGCATATTGGGACGATTGAGAACAACTATAAATCAGGCTACTATATTGCACCGCCTGATAAGGAAGGGGAGGCGTGATATGCTTCTGATTATTACCGTCTTCCTCCATATCATAACTCTATTAACCTTAGTGATTATGGGATTGGTCATTCTTACCCGGCTGAAAAGTGCAAAGCGAGAACTCTTTGTTATGTTTCTATTTTTCAGCTTTATCTTTATAGCCGGTGAGATGTTTGAAATCCTAGCAACCACAGTAGATGGCGGCATGATTGGCAGACGGATTACGGCCTTCGGGGGACAATTGGCCGCACCCATGTTTCTGATGTTTGTACAGCAGTATTGCGAAAAACATTTACCCAAGTTGCTCAATGCCGCAGTCTTTTTTGTTGCCGCTATCGTGATTGTGTTGGTATGGACATCTCGTTTCCACTATCTTATCTACGCAAGCATATATCTGTGTCCGGACGCATACCTATGTCCCGAAGGCTTTGCCACTGGATTTATGATATGGGGTGTTACCTATGGGCCTCTGATTTTCCTCGTATTCATAGCGCCCTTTGTGAGCATGGTAATGTCCGTCGCACTCCTAATTCAGAAAGTACTATGCTCGAATGCGGAGCAAAGAAGGCGTCTGTGGATCTTACTTGGCTGTGCGATTATTCCCGGCATTTCCGCAGTGCTTCCCCTGTTTACCAGTACGGTGATTTACATATATATAAATTTGATTTTGATCGCGTCGGTCAGCGTAGCTGTATATTTCGGCTTGTTCAAATTTGATCTGATGGAAAATGAGGAAACCATCCGCTCTCAAGAGCTCATGCGGGAGATGATAGGCAATATCTCTCACGATCTAAAGACACCCCTGACTGTTATGAGTGTCAATATCGAAAGATTACTCCACGCCACCCCAGACGATCCGAACTATTCACGGGATATTCGGATCGCCTACAATAAAAACCTTGATCTACAGCGTCTGATTCAAAATCTGATTGAAGTGACCCGTATGCAGACCGGTCAATTGCAGGATATGTATCACCCGGGATGGATCTCCCTCAACCGCTTATTGTCAGAGGTACAAAAGAACTATAGTGATTATCTCGAAAGCAAAGGCTTGTCCTTCGACGTAAGCGGCCTCGGTAACGATGTGCTACTTTATATTGACCCTACAAAGATCTGGAATGTATTTGATAATCTCATATACAATGCGGCTCGCCATACGGAAACTGGAGGAATAACCGTTACAACTGAATTAGCAGATGATATAGTTCGCATAGTTGTGGCGGACACAGGCTGTGGCATCGAGCCGGAACACCTGCCGCAAATCTTTGACCGCTTCTTCCAAGTGGCAATGCAACAGAGATCACGCATAGATCAAGGCGGTCTGGGATTGTGTATCGTCAAAAATGTCATGGAAGGTTGCGGCGGAAGTGTTCAAATGGAGTCTATGGTCGGAGTAGGGACAGTTGTGACCTTGACTTTCAAAATGAAAGAGAAGTCTGAAGAATAAAATGCTTGCATAGTCAAGACAAATGTGATAATATAAGCACAAATAGCTACAAATGCGAACGGGAATTTTCCCTGTTCGCATTTGGCATTTTATATGGAAATATTAACATATTCGTTAAATAACTCACATTTTTGACAAAAAATGCTGTTCCAGCAAGAGATGTACGCTTTTAGAAAAAATTAATAGATACATTAATGAATTGAAGTGATTCTTAATGATTCAAAACAGGAAGGTTGATGAAGATGAAGGCAACAATGAGACAACAAATCGCGGTTGCGCTCGCCCTTGCAATGGTATTGATCTTTGCGGCATTTGCGCTTATCATGGCGATGCTATCCACGTTCGTTCCTTTTGGACAGGCGGCTAGGCTCAATGTGCACATCTATGACATTGTAGACAGCACACCAGTCCAAAGCACGTCACCTACGGTCTTGTATGTGGGAGAGTTTCGTACGGATATCGCACTATACGAATAGTACAGATATATGGTAGCGGCATCTAGGTGGTTTTTGTGGTGGATTCTATACAGTATCTTTGGGTGGGTATTTGAAACCCTCGTATGCTCGATTGAAATGGGGCAGTGGGCTGATCGTGGCTTTCTATATGGACCATTATGTCCAATTTATGGTACTGCGGCTGTGCTGGCCCTCATCCTGTTTCAACGCATCAAACACCCTGTGCCACTTTTCCTCATTGGCGCGGCTCTTGTGGTTGTCATAGAGTACAGTACCTCGGTTGTACTCGAACTGCTATTCGAGCAAATTTGGTGGGACTATTCCCAGTTCCGCTTCAATATTCATGGACGTGTCTCGATTCTGGGGGCAGTAGTGTTTGGTGTGATGATTGTGTTGCTGGTGAAAGCCATACATCCCCGCGTGGAAGCCCTGACAAAGCGGATTGGGGACAGAATAAAGATCCTCTTGGCATCTGCGCTTGCTGGAATGGTTATACTTGATTTTTGTATGACGGTCATTCATCTCATTACTACATAAATTTATTAATCGCCCCCCAAGTTGTCCATACAACTTGGGGGCGTTGTTTGTGTGAGTTGTTGAGACAGTGGATTTCCGCAATCACAGGGCAAGTCTTTGCGTACTAAATCTATTATTCGTCTTTGAATTCCAAGGAAGTTAAGCAATGTGCAAAAATATTAAGAGAGATGTTTAGCGAAAATGCCGTGGAGAATTTTTTACTTTTCTATTGCAAAAATTTTAAAATACTGTAAACTATGCTTAAGTTGTAAGGACAACTTGAAAACCAAAATATTGAGAGGAGTATTTTAAGATGAAAAAAGTTCTAGCTTTATTGATCGCACTACTCATGATCGCGACTCTAGCCGCTTGCGGCGGTGGTGGTGGTACTAGCGGCGGCGGTGGAGGCGGCGGTAGTGATGACGCTGGTTTTGTCGGTATCTCCATGCCAACACAATCTTCCCCACGTTGGGTTGACGATGGCAACAACTTGGCGGCTCAATTGCAAGCGCTGGGTTACAGAACCATTCTACAATATGGTGAAGACATCGTTGCAGACCAAATCGCACAAATTGAAGACATGATCGTACAAGGCGTGGATTATCTCGTTATCGCGGCTATCGACGGTTCTGCTCTAGGTGGTGTTCTAGCCCAAGCGGCAGAGGCGAATATCGTTGTTATTGCTTATGACCGTCTGATTATGGACACCCCTCATGTAAGTTTCTACACAACGTTCAATAACTTTGATGTAGGTATCATGCAGGCAAACTCTTTGCTCGTGGGTTTGGGCATCAATGATGGTGCAACAGGACCATTTAACATTGAGTTGTTCGGCGGCTCTCCTGATGACAACAACGCCTTCTTCTTCTATGACGGCGCAATGAGTGTCCTACAACCTCTAATCGACGACGGCACCCTAGTGGTTAGAAGCGGTCAAATGGGTATGGATGTAGTCGGTACCCTCGGCTGGGCGGCAGAGAGAGCACAAAGCCGCATGGAAGACCTCCTAACTGCCTTCTATTCAGACGCACGTATAGACGCAGTTCTGTCTCCATATGACGGTTTGAGCCTAGGTATCATCTCGGCCCTTCGCGGCGCTGGATACGGTACAGCGGCACAACCATGGCCAATCGTTTCCGGTCAAGATGCGGTAAGAGCTTCTGTACAATCCATCATTGATGGAGAGCAGTTTGCAACTGTATTTAAAGACACAAGAGATCTAGCGGCGGCAACAGTCAGAATCATCGAAGCCCTCCGTGCCGGAAATGAACCACCAGTGAACGATACCACTACATACCACAACAACGTCTTTGCTGTACCTTCCTATCTACTAGGCATCGTACATGTAGACATTCACAACTGGTATGAGGCATTGATCGAGACCGGATATTATGAGGCGGATGAGTTTACTTTTTAGTTCTAATGTAATATAATTTAACTTGGAAATGCCCAGCCGTGGCAGGGGAGGAAACTCCCTCGCCACGGTTGGATGGATTAGAAGGAAAGGATGTGGCGCTTTGGATGCAATGCTTGAAATGAAGTCAATCACAAAACGGTTTGACAGTGTGTTAGCCTTAGATGATGTTAGCATGACAGTAGCTGAGGGTGAAATCCATGCCGTCGTAGGAGAAAACGGAGCCGGAAAATCTACACTGATGAAGATATTGAGCGGTGTATACGCGTATGGCGACTATGAAGGAGACATATTTTTTAAAGGTGAGCAATGCCGTTTTAAAGATATCAAAGAAAGTGAAAAGCGCGGCATCGTCATCATTCACCAAGAATTGGCTTTGATCCCGTATCTGTCCATATCTGAAAATATTTTCTTAGGAAACGAACAGGCCCAAAGAGGCGTGATTAACTGGAACTTAACTCATCAAAAGACGAAGGAGCTTCTGGAAAAGGTGGGGCTTAATGAAAATCCCCATGCCCTGGTTTCCAGTATTGGCGTAGGCAAGCAACAGCTTGTAGAGATTGCCAAAGCTCTGTCTAAACGAGTGGAAGTCCTGGTACTCGACGAACCCACTGCGGCCTTAAACGATATAGAGAGCGAAAACCTGCTCAACTTGCTTTTGGAGCTGAAAAAAGAAGGAATCACTTGCATTTTGATCTCCCACAAGCTCAATGAAGTATTGGAAATCGCAGATAATATTACCATACTGAGAGACGGGAAGACCGTTGAATCCTTCCCAAATGAGAACATAGATGAAAACCGCATTATCCGCGGTATGGTAGGACGAGATATCCTAGACCGCTTCCCGGCTCGTGATGTGACACCGGGCGAAGTGATGTTTGAAGTAAAGGGCTGGAACGTATATCATCCGGAAATCGCAGATAAGAAAGTGATTGACAACATCGACATCCAGGTGAGAAAAGGTGAGGTTGTCGGTATCGCAGGTCTCATGGGAGCCGGACGGACAGAATTCGCCATGAGCCTCTTCGGCGGCGCATATGGCACCAAAATATCAGGAACCATCATCAAAGATGGGGAACCTCTTGCGCTGAAAACCATTTCACAAGCCATAGAGAAGGGGATTGCCTACTTAACCGAAGACAGAAAGCAATACGGTCTCATGCTGGATGAAAGCATATGCCGCAACATTTCTTTGGCAAAACTAGGCTCTGTCAGCAATCGCCTCGCAGTGGACGAGTTTAAGGAAAAACGCGTGGCAGAGGATTTCCGCGGCAAGATAGACATCCGCTCCAGAGATGTGCTCCAGCATACAAAGAACCTATCTGGTGGCAATCAGCAAAAGGTTGTCCTCGGTAAGTGGCTCTTTGCGGATCCGGACGTGTTGATTCTTGACGAGCCAACCCGGGGTGTAGATGTGGGGGCGAAATATGAAATTTATCAGATCATAAACGATCTTGCAAGACAAGGAAAATGTGTGATTGTGATATCCTCAGAACTTCCCGAGGTCATCGGTCTAAGTGATAGAATCTACATCATGAACGAAGGCAGAATTGTCGGCGAATTGCCAAAAGAGGAAGCGACACAAGAGGCGATCATGGAACGCATCATGGAACACTAGGGGGCGAGTGAATATGCTGAGTTATATCAAGGAGAATGCGAAACAATACGGCCTAGTCATCGCACTGATTGTCATCGCGGTCTTTTTTCAAGTTTTAACAAATGGGGTTATCTTCCAACCGGCGAATATTACAAACCTGATTCTACAAAACAGCTATATCCTCATCTTGGCTGTGGGGATGACCTTGGTCATCGTAACAGGTAGGATCGACCTTTCTGTAGGTAGCATCGCCGCCTTTTCCGGCGCTTTTGCAGGCGTTCTGATCGTACAAATGGGACTCCCTGTATGGCTGTCTATCATTGCCTCTCTACTCGTAGGCGGACTTGCCGGCGCTTGGCACGGATTCTGGATCGCCTATAGAGGCGTACCTTTCTTCGTTGTTACCTTGGCGGGTATGTTGATTTTCCGGGGCGCCACTATGATTATTTTAGATGGTCTCTTCGTCGGCCCCTTTCCAACAAGTTTCCAAATGATGTCTGCAGGTTTTATACCTGATATTTTCGGCGGCGATTCCTTCAATATTATGGCTGTTGCCATATGCGCGGTCATTGCCCTGGCTCTAATCGTGATAGAGCTTAGAAAACGCGGCATATCCAGAAAGTATGGAATAGTAGCGGAACCCTTTGCTTTCTTTCTTGTGAAACTTGTGCTTATCCTCGGTGCCATCGGCCTCTTTGCCTATTGGTTTGGCGCATCGAATGGTATACCGAACATATTAGTCGTCTTGGGCGTACTGATTGTGGTGTATAGCTATATGTCCAACAGAACCATCGTAGGCAGACATATTTACGCAACCGGCGGAAGTCCCAAGACAGCAGAACTCAGCGGAATCAAAGTCAAACGAGTGGTCTTCTGGGTCTATGTAAACATGGGAATTCTAGCGGCTTTGGCGGGGCTGGTATTCACCGCCCGTCTAAACTCTGCCATGCCAAGAGCTGGTATGGGCTTTGAGCTACAAGCCATTGCCGCCGCCTTCATTGGTGGAGCTTCTCCTTATGGCGGTGTCGGTAAAGTGAGCGGCGCCATCATCGGTGCCATGGTCGTTGGTATTATCAGCAACGGCATGAGCATATTGGGTGTCGGTGTAGACATGCAACAAGTGATCACAGGCCTTGTGCTTCTGCTTGCTGTTATCTTTGACGTCTCTACAAGAAATCGAGTGGCAAAAAGAAAGCCAAGCTTAAAAGCAGACTAAGTAAACTGCGCTGTAGATAGAAGAGGGGGTATATGATGAGCACCATAAGAGGGAATATCAGACAATTCGGCATGATCATTGCACTGGTTGCAGTGGCAATCCTATTTCAGTTTTTAACAAATGGGATCATGTTTCAGCCTTTGAATATCACAAATATCGTATTACAAAACAGCTATATCCTAATCCTAGCCATCGGGATGATGTTTGTCATCTTAACAGGCAGGGTTGACCTATCTGTTGGAAGTCTTCTGGCCTTTACCAGTGCCTTAAGCGGTATTTTCATCGTAAACTGGGGCTTGCCTCTATGGTTAGCCATACCCGCCATTTTGCTTATAGGGGCGCTCATCGGCGCATGGAATGGGTATTGGATCGCCTATCGAAATATTCCATTTTTTGTTGTTACCCTAGCTGGAATGTTAATTTTCCGAGGCTTAACCATGTTCGTTTTAGGTGACGGAACCATCACACCATTCCCTCCGGCATTTCACAGCATGTCAGCAGGATTTATCCCAGATGTGTTTGGCGGAGATGGGTTTAACATCATGGCTTTGGCCATATGTTTGATTGCTTCTCTAATCCTTGTTTTTGTTGAATTCCGAAACCGTAGGATTTCTCAAAGATTTGAGATGGAAACCTTGCCCATGTCCTTCTTTATCGCAAAGCTTGTATTAAGTGTCGGCGCAATCAACCTATTCGGCTATTGGTTCGGTGTAGCCAGGGGATTTCCGAATATATTGATCCTACTAGCCGCTTTGACCCTAATCTACAGTTACATCGCCAGCAACACCGTAATGGGCAGACATATCTATGCCACAGGCGGTAACCCAAAAGCGGCGGAGCTGAACGGCTTGAAAACCAAACGAGTCGTCTTCTGGGTCTATGTAAATATGGGAATGCTGGCGGCTTTGGCTGGTATGGTCTTTGCCGCGCGCCTAAACGCCGCATCTCCAAGAGCGGATGCAGGTTTCGAGCTTCAGGCCATTGCCGCCGCCTTCATTGGTGGAGCGTCTCCTCTTGGCGGAATTGGAAAAATAACCGGAGCCGCAATCGGTGCGCTGATGATGGGTGTTCTAAATAACGGACTGAGACATTTGGGTATGGGCTCCGATATCCAACTAGCGATCACCGGGCTTGTGCTCCTAGTTGCTGTTACCTTTGATGTCTATATCAAAACAAAGGTGGCAAAGGCGGCCCAAAAATCTTAAGACCCCCAAATATCAAATGCGGATAAGAGGTTGCGGATGACAAATTCATGCCCGCAACCTTATTTGACAGATTAGGAAAAAGCAGGAGGTTATCGTTATGCAAACATTTCTCGGTATAGAACTAGGCTCTACCCGTATCAAGGCGGTACTGATTGATGAAAATCATGTTCCCATCGCATCTGGAGGCTTTGATTGGGAAAATCAGTTTGAAAACGGTGTTTGGACGTATCATCTGGATGAAGTATGGCGAGGTCTCCAAGCGAGTGTCTCCGCCCTGATTGCTGATTTCCAGACGAAGTATGAAAAAGCCTTCCCGGCAGTCTCCGGCATGGGTGTCTCCGCTATGATGCACGGCTACCTAGTCTTTGATCGGGAGGCCAAACAGCTCGTACCTTTCCGCACATGGCGCAATACCATCACAGAAGAAGCGGCAACCCACCTGACAGACTTATTTGGCTTTAACATCCCGCAACGGTGGAGTATTGCCCATCTATACCACGCGATACAGGGGAAAGAGGCGCATGTGGGAGAAATTGACTTTCTCACAACCCTTGCAGGTTATGTACATGAACAACTTACCGGTGAGCGGGTAGTCGGAGTCGGCGAAGCATCGGGTATGTTCCCTGTGGACAGCACAACAAACGACTACAATGCAGAAATGCTTGCAAAGTTCGACACCCTTGCGGCACAGCATGGCGTTTCTTTTTCCCTCAGAGACATCTTGCCAAAAGTGCGAAACGCCGGGGACGCGGCAGGTACATTAACAGAAGCAGGCGCGAAGCTCCTTGATCCAACGGGGATACTCACGCCGGGAATTCCGCTCTGTCCACCGGAAGGAGACGCCGGCACCGGTATGGTGGCGACAAACAGCGTGGCGCCTCGAACAGGGAATGTCTCTGCCGGAACATCGGTGTTTGCCATGCTGGTGTTAGAGCGGGAACTATCCAGACTGTATCCTGAAATTGACATGGTAACAACACCCACAGGGAAGCCTGTTGCTATGGTGCACTGTAATAATTGCACCTCTGATCTAGACGCATGGGTCAATCTCTTCGGAGAGGCCTTTGCGGAGCTGGGTATAGGAGTTACGAAAACAGAGCTCTATGGTAGCTTATATCAGGCGGCGCTTTCCAGTGATAAAGACGGCGGCGGACTCCTTGCGTGTAATTATCTCTCCGGCGAACACACCACCGGATTCCACGAGGGCAGACCCCTGGTTGCCCGCACGCCGGACAGTCGGTTTACACTCCCCAATTTCATGCGCACCCTCTTATACTCAGCCATGGCAACTCTCAAGATTGGCATGGACATTCTCACAGAGGGGGAAGGTGTGGAATTAGAGCAGATTCTAGGACACGGCGGTCTGTTCAAGACGCCGGTTGTCGGGCAAACCCTCATGGCGGGCGCCCTGGGTATTCCTGTTGCAGTCATGGAATCCGCAGGAGAAGGCGGCGCGTGGGGAATTGCCCTCCTCGCGGCCTATGCCGTACAGAAAGGGTCGGATGAACGTTTAGAGACCTTCCTTTCAGAACGTGTATTCTCAGGCTATGCGGTAACCTGCATTGAGCCGGACAAGGCGGACGTAGCGGGCTTTACAAACTATCTGACACGTTACAAGAAGCTCTTAGAAGTAGAACGCGCGGCAGTCACCCATTTAGAACACCGTGGAGCCGAGGGAGACAGCGATGCTTAAAACACTCAAAGAACAGGTGCTGGAAGCAAATCTGCTTTTGCCCAAATACGGCCTGGTCACCTTTACTTGGGGTAATGTTTCGGGTATTGATGAGACAAGGGGACTTGTTGTCATCAAACCGTCAGGTGTATCCTACGAAGAGATGGATGTCTCCCACATGGTGGTTGTAGATATCGAAAGCGGAGAACAGGTAGAGGGCAATTTGGCACCATCTTCTGATACCGCTACTCATCTGGCTCTATACCGTGCCTTTCCCAAGATTGGCGGTGTTGTACATACACACAGCCGATGGGCAACCATTTTTTCACAGGCAGGAATGGATCTCCCAGCCCTTGGCACTACCCATGCGGATTACTTTTATGGTAAAATTCCTTGTACACGCAAAATGACCCGAGAAGAAATTGAAGGCGAATACGAAAAAGAGACGGGCAATGTCATTGTCGAGACCTTCTCTCAGCAAAATGCAGACACAACTCCGGCGGTGCTTGTACACAGCCACGGCCCCTTCACCTGGGGGAAAGACGCAGTAGACGCTGTACACAATGCGGTGGTACTAGAGGAAATTGCCTACATGGCATGGCACAATATAGCCCTCGCACCAGAGATAGAGCCGATGCAACGGGAGCTACTTGACAAGCACTATCTCCGCAAGCATGGGCCGGGCGCATATTACGGACAAAAGTAACTATATAAAATCAACTCGGAGGACGAACATGCAAAACATCCCAGACATTAAACTTGGTCTTATCTCAGTCTCAAGAGACTGTTTCCCCATCGTACTATCAGAGACACGCCGCCGGGCGGTAGCTGAAGCCTATGGCGATATCTATACCTGTGAAATCACAGTTGAAAATGAAGCGGATATGTTAAAGGCGGTAGCAGACGTGAAGGGGGCTGGTGTAAATGCACTAGTCGTCTTCCTGGGCAACTTTGGGCCTGAGACACCAGAGGTCTTACTTGCAAAATACTTTGACGGCCCAACCATGTATGTCGCCGCCGCAGAAGAGGCCGCCGATCAGCTCATGGGTAGCAGAGGCGATGCCTATTGCGGTATGCTAAACTGCTCCTATAATTTGGGACTGCGGAATATCAAAGCACATATCCCACAGTATCCGGTAGGCACACCAGCGGATATCAAGCAAATGATAGCCGACTTTGTACCGGTCGCCCGCGCTGTGATTGGCGTATCGAACCTGAAACTGATCACTTTTGGTCCACGTCCCCAGGATTTCTTAGCCTGTAATGCGCCGATTAAGCCTTTGTTTGATCTAGGTGTGGAGATTCAAGAGAATTCAGAGCTTGACCTTTTAGTGGCATTCCACGCCCACAAAGACGATCCGCGCATTCCGGCAGTCATCGCCGATATGGAGCAAGAGCTGGGTGCAGGGAACCATATGCCGGGTATTTTACCAAAACTCGCACAGTATGAGCTCACGCTCTTAGACTGGGCAGAGCAACACAAAGGTAGCCGTAAATATGTTGCCTTTGCCAATAAGTGCTGGCCTGCATTCCAAACGGAGTTCGGTTTTGTTCCTTGCTATGTAAATAGCCGTCTTGCGAGCCGTGGGATTCCTGTGGCCTGTGAAACCGATATCTATGGCGGTCTGTCAGAATATATCGGCACCTGTATCACCAGTTCCGGGGTGACCTTACTAGATATCAACAACTCTGTTCCGGCAGACATGTATGAAACCGAGATAGCGGGCAAGTTTGACTATACCTTAACCGATACCTTCATGGGCTTCCACTGCGGAAATACCCCAATCTGCCGCCTATCCAAGGGTGAGCTGAAGCACCAACTCATCATGCACCGCCTTCTTGAGCCGGACAGTGAGCCGGATATCACAAGAGGCACCTTAGAAGGCGATATTGCACCCGGTGCGATTACCTTCTACCGTCTGCAAAGCACGGCAGAAGGCACATTGAAGGCCTATATCGCTCAAGGGGAGGTTTTACCTGTACCAACTCGCTCTTTCGGCGGTATTGGCATCTTTGCGATCCCTGAAATGGGGCGTTTCTACCGCCATGTGCTCATTGCGGATCGCTATCCCCATCATGGTGCCGTAGCCTTTGGACATGTAGGGCGTGCACTCTTTGATGTGTTCACTTACTTGGGTGTACCAAAAGTTTCCTATAACCAACCCAAATATCTGCCATATCCGACAGAAAATCCATTCTAATCAGAGGTATACACTATGTTCACAGTAAAACCATGGGGCGTTTTAGACACAGGCGAGGCCGTTGATCTCATTACACTCACCAGTGAAGCGGGTGCGACGGTAGAAATTTCCAATTTCGGCGGCATCATTCGTTCTCTTACAATTCCCATGCCGGACGGCACATCTCGTCAGGCCGTGTTGCAATACGATACGTTGGAGGAATACCTGAGAGGTAACTTCTATATCGGCGCAACGGTGGGACCCTATGCCAACCGGATTCGCGGCGGTCAATTCTCTATTGATGGGCATTCCTATCAGCTAGAGCAAAATGAAGGAAACAACACCCTCCACAGCGGCAAGACAGGCTGGCAGGATATGTGCTTTGACTACGAGGCAGATGCGGATCAGCTCACCCTAAAAAGGCATAGCCCGGACGGAGAGGGTGGATTTCCTGGGAATGTGGATGTGACCATCCAGTTCCGCTGGAAGACGCCTATGGCCTTAGAGATCAACTACTCCGCTACGACAGATCAGCCCACAATTCTCAGCATGACCAATCACAGCTATTTTAACTTGGGAACAGAGGATACCATCCTCACCCATCAGCTATGGCTCAGAGCGGATGCCTATACGCCTGTGGATGAAGAACTGCTTCCAACAGGAGAAATCCTCCCGGTAGCAGGGACAACTCTTGACTTCACAAGCCTGCGCCCCATTGCGGAAGCCTATGACCACAACTTTGCCATAACACCCGGCGAGGGTTCGGTTGCAACCTTGGTTTCTCCCAGTGGAGATCTCACCATGGACGTCTTTACCGACAAACCGGGGATTCAAGTGTACAGCGGGGGAGCGATGGGTGCGCCCTTTGTACTTCATGCAGGCGTTTGTTTAGAAACACAACATTTCCCCGATGCGCCGAACATAGACGCATTTCCGTCTGCGGTAGTCACGCCTGAGGAGACATACCGCTCTACGACAGTGTTTGCCTTTCGTACTTGTGATTCAGGGTGAAAAAGTGTATAATAAAATGCATCGAAACAAAGTGTGCGCCCTGAGGAACGGAAGGTAGCGAGAACATGGCAGATAAAATCCCCAAATATCAAGAAATCGCAGATTGGCTGAAGGAAAACATCCGCATAGGTACCTTCAAATCCGGTGAAAAGCTCATCAGTGAGCCCAGTCTTTGCGAAAAATTCGGCATAAGCCGTCACACTGCCCGTGCCGCCATCTCCATCTTGGAACAAGAGGGATTTGTAGTCAGAAGGCAGGGGAGCGGCACATATGTGAACCATTTTATATCTGATACGGGGCGAAAGAAAATCGGCCTCTTGATGACTTATGCCGATGACTATATTTTCCCAACCATTATTTCCAGCATAGAGGAGATTTTGTCTGAAAAAGGCCACAGCATGACCCTAAGCCTGACACAAAACAAAGTGGAAAATGAGCGTAACCAACTGCTGTCCTTCCTCGCCGATGGCATAGACGGCCTGATTGTAGAGGCGGCGAAATCTGCATTACCTAGTTTGAATTTAGATATATTCAGAGAATTTGCCATTCGCTCCATTCCGGTCATTTTTATCAACACTTACCACGCAGGGATGAGTTGCAACTACATCATCAACGACGATGAAGAAGGCGGACGCTTAGCCGCAAGGCATCTCATTGAAAATGGGCATCAAAAAATTGGCGGTATTTTTAAACATGACGACATGCAGGGTAACTACCGCTATAAAGGGTTTGCCGAAGAACTCTATGAGCAGAATTTGAAACTATATGAAAATAACATTGTATGGTTTTCCACTGAAACGCTTGACAGCCTCTTTTCCCAGAGCCAATGCAAGCTACTCCTAGATCGTCTCGCGGGAGTCAGCGGCATCGTATGTTATAACGACCAAGTGGCGGTAAAGCTAATCCAAGCGTTTACACGGACAGGCTTGCATATTCCAAAGGATTTGTCTGTAGTTAGTTTTGATAACTCCAATTTAAGCAAAGTAACCTCTGTTCCTCTGACCAGCGTAACCCATCCGGGACAAGAGCTAGGTCGATTGGCCGCAGAGTCCCTCCTGCAAATCATTGATGGCTCCCAGCGCCCAATCCATCATATCTATAAACCAAAACTGGTAGTACGAGATTCTGTGTGGAATGGATAGACGCGCTTCCAGAAATCAGAAAAGATGATGTCCTCGTAGCCATTCGGTTGCGAGGATACTCCATATGAAGGGACAAAGAAACATGGATCTAGCAACATTACGCGCAGAATTTATAGACCTATACGGCTCAGGCGAATGCATGACCTTCCATTCACCGGGGCGTGTAAATCTCATAGGTGAACATACAGACTACAATGGCGGACATGTTTTTCCCTGCGCCTTGAGCCTGGGGACATATGGTGTGGCGCGGCGGCGCGGGGATAAACGTTTGCGCTTTGCCTCCACAAAATTCGGCAGTATGCCTGTTGAACTAGAGTTAGACAATGTTGTCTACAACAAAGAGCACGAGTGGGTGAACTATCTGCTAGGTGTTATATTTGAGTTTCAGAAGCTGGGGCATGAGCTATCCGGCGTGGATTTACTCATCTCCGGCAATATGTCCAGCAATGCAGGCTTGTCCTCTTCGGCCAGTGTTGAACTCTTGATGAGTGTGATACTAAACACACTGTTTGATTGCAAGATCCCCATGGTGGAGCAGGTCAAACTTTCTCAAAGAGCTGAGAACCAATTTGTCGGAGTCAGCTGTGGGATCATGGATCAGTTTGCCATCGGCATGGGAAAAGCGGACTGTGCCATGCTCTTAGATTGCACAACGCTAGAATGCCGCTACATTCCGATTGTACTGGGGGATTACAGCCTAGTCATTAGCAACACCAATAGCCCAAGAAGTCTTTCGGATTCCAAATACAACGAACGGCGCGCTGAGTGCGAAACAGCCGCCCGTGAGTTGGGCGTGAATCTGCTCTGTGAACTCACCCCGGAGCAGTTCAAAGCGGGGGCACATCAGATCACGGATCCAATCATCTTAAAACGGGCACAGCATGTGATTTACGAAAATCAGCGGACACTTGCGGCGGCACATTGTTTGGAGCAAGGAGACCTAACGGCCTTTGGTAAGCTCATGAACGAATCTCATATCTCCCTACGAGATCTGTACGAAGTGACAGGCACAGCCCTAGACACCCTCGCCGAAGCGGCCTGGACACAGCCGGGTGTCCTCGGCTCTCGTATGACAGGCGCCGGATTCGGCGGCTGTACAGTGAGCTTGGTGGAGAATGCATACATTGAGTCATTCATTAAACAGGTGGGGCAGATTTATCAGGAGAAAACAGGCATAGAGGCAACATTTTATGTAGCAAGCATTGGAGACGGCACAAGGAGGGTAGACGTATGAACGTATTAGTATGCGGTGGCGCCGGTTATGTCGGCAGTCATGCGGTAGTAGAGTTGTTAGATGCTGGTCACGAGGTAGTTGTTTTCGACAATCTGGAAAAAGGCCATAGGGCGGCAGTGCTAGGTAAGGCCAAGTTCGTCCAAGGTGATCTGCGTAACCCGGTAGATTTAGACCGTGTGTTTGCCGAACATCAAATCAATGCTGTCATGCACTTTGCGGCCTATTCCTTGGTAGGGGAGAGTGTTGCCCATCCAGACAAGTACTATGACAACAACGTAGGCGGCACATACAATCTCCTACAAGCAATGCGCAAGGCAGGTGTGGATAAGATGGTGTTCTCCTCCACCGCCGCCACCTATGGAGAGCCGGAATCTGTGCCGATTACAGAAGAGCAGAGAACTGTGCCCACTAGTCCATACGGAGAGACAAAGCTGGCAGTGGAAAAAATGCTCGGCTGGTATGACCGCGCTTATGGCATGAAATCCATTTGTCTACGCTATTTCAACGTAGCAGGCGCACATAAAAGCGGCAATATCGGCGAAGACCACCAGCCGGAGACCCATTTGATCCCGCTTGTGCTGTCTGTCGCCTTAGGAAAGAGAGACTGCATCCAAATCTTCGGCAATGACTACGACACCCCCGATGGCACCTGTATCCGTGATTATATCCATGTAACAGACTTGGCGGACGCCCACATATTAGCCTTAGATAAGCTCTTCCAATCGGAGGCGGAAAGTAAGATTTACAATCTAGGGTATGGGCATGGATTCAGCAATCTGGAAATCCTGGAAGCGGCACGGCGTGTAACTGGAATTGATATCAAGGCGGAGATGGCCGATCGTCGTCCCGGTGATCCATCCATTTTAATCGCCTCCCCTGATGCTGTCATGCGAGACTTGGGCTTCTCACCAAAGTACGATGATTTAGATAAGATCATCGAGTCTGCATGGGTATTTCACAAAAATCATCCCAATGGGTACGAAGCATGATTACTTATGAAATCGAACGACTACTTGCCTTCGGGCGAGCACATAAGCTCATTGAAACAGAAGATATGATCCCTGTCCGCAACGCGCTCTTAGACTTGTTTCATCTGGAAGAACCTTATGAGGGGGACGTCAACTATGAAGCGGAGACTGCCACAGAAGTTTTGGAGCGGATGCTAGATTATGCCGCCCAAATTGGTCTCCTCGAGGAAAACACACATTCTCAGCGAGACGCCTTTTCAGCCCGTATCATGGGACTACTTATGCCCCGCCAGTCTGAGGTTGTGCGGGACTTCTATATTCGTTATGCCCGTGATCCCAAAGAGGCGACTGATGCCTTTTACGCCCTCTCCCGTGCCTCTAACTACATCCAAGTAGACCGTGTGGCAAAGAACACCTACTGGACAGGGGAAACGGATTTTGGCACACTGGAGATCTCCATAAATCTCTCAAAGCCGGAGAAAGATCCCAGAGATATCGCCGCCGCGAAACATGCGCCTGCAACAAAATATCCCAAATGTCTGCTCTGCAAAGAAAATGCAGGTTTTGCCGGGACGCATTCACACCCGGCAAGGCAGAACCATCGGATCATTCCCATTGAGCTCAGTGGAGAAGCCTGGTATTTCCAATATTCGCCCTATGTCTATTACAATGAACACTGTATCATCCTAGACGCCATCCACCAGCCCATGCAGATCTCTGAAGCCACCTTCCGGCGACTGTTGGATTTCGTGGAGCAATTTCCTCACTATTTCATCGGCTCAAACGCAGATTTGCCCATCGTAGGCGGTTCAATTTTGAATCATGATCACTTTCAGGGCGGCAGGCATATATTCCCCATGGAGCAGGCAAAAGCGCACCAATCCTATACCCATAGCCAGTTTCCGGGGATTCAAATCGCCACGGTGAAATGGCCTCTGTCCGTAATCCGCATTGCGGGATCAGAAAAAGAGCCGCTTATCCGTTTGGCAAATCACATATTTGAGAGCTGGAAGGCATATTCTGACCAAGCTGTAGAGATCCATGCCCACACAGGGGAGACACCTCATAATACCGTGACGCCTATCGCACGAATGAACCAAGATGGGCTGTTCGAAATGGATCTGGTATTACGCAACAATCGCACTTCTGATGAGCATCCTCTTGGGATTTTCCATCCCCATGCTCACTTACATCACATCAAGAAGGAGAATATCGGCCTGATCGAAGTCATGGGGCTTGCAATCTTACCCGCACGGCTACAAGCGGAATTTGATGCCATTGGGGATAATACGGCGGCAAAGATTGCCTTGCAAGACAAGATCACGTCTGCTTTTGCCGAAGTCCTAGAAAACGCCGGCGTGTTCAAATGGGATGAGCAAGGCAGAGAGCATTTTGATCTATGTATGCGTACCTTTGGATTTGAATAATACAGTTCATTTAACATAAAAAAGAATCAGCCCGCATTTGTGGCTGATTCTTTTTCTTACTCCGTGATAGTCAGATAATAAAAGGTCTTTTCATTTTTCGATTTATGCGCATTCCAATCTTCTTCTATGCACTTCTTTACGAATAAGGCGTCACCTAAACTTGTGTCGCCTCGCTTTTTGCAATGCGCATCAAGTAAGTCTTCAGAAATATCCAAATATACAACGGCTTCGCAATCATGGATTGCAAATCCAAATAGAGGATATCCGGGCTTAATTGCTATTTTCTCATGTGCTAACTTGTATATTGCGTTGATTATTTCCCTTGTAATCGGCGTCTGACTCAAAACTGTAATCTCTTCCTCTGATATCTGAGGCCAAAGTTCGTCATCCACATCAATACAATTATATTCAGACAGCTGTTTGAGTAAAGTCGTCTTCCCACAACACATGGTTCCGATTACACAGATGCGCTCATGTTTGTGCGTTTTAAAGATAGCTTTCAATGCGTTCAATGTTTCAGTTGTTCCAAAATTTCTTGCCATCATCTCTTCTCCAACGCAATCACAAAGGGCGGACGATTCGGATTATTCAAAATCCGATAGGAAACCACATGTACAAGATCCCGGGGCAAGTTGCTACAGTAGTCAAGCACAGCGGTCGCCTCAAGTTGTCCTGCGTCATGTCCCGGATATACAACCATTACGATAAGCCCGCCGGGCGCTAAGATAGATAGCAGTCCTTCCAGTGCAAGAATGCTTGTTTCGGGTGCTGTACAAATGTCCTTATCGCCACCCGGCAGATACCCCAGATTAAACACCCCAGCCCGCACTGTTTGATGCAATTCAGCCGGAATATGTGCCGCGAGTTCTGCATGACTTGCGTGTATCAAACTCACTTGCTCTATCGCCTGATGCGCATCGAGTAACTTTTGTGTCTGTTTAAGCGCATCTTCTTGAATGTCAAACGCAAATACGCGACCCTCTTTCCCTACAAGCTTTGCAAGAAATAGCGTGTCATGACCATTTCCCATGGTACAATCAATCACAATATCACCGGGGACTACAACACTCTCCAATAGGGTGTGTGCAAAGGCTAATATGGATTTTAGAGTCATGTTACACATCCTCCCTCATTGAAAGAGTAAAATTTTCCCTGCCAGCTGTTTCGCCGAGCCAACTCATCGTCAATTGCGTTTAGCGTTTCCCACTTTTTGAGGCTCCACATAGGGCCAATCATCTTATCCCGCGCACCGTCACCGGTTAGACGGTGGATGACCATATCAGGCGGTAATATCTCCAGTTGATCACAGACGAGAGAGACATATTCCTCCCGCTCTAAAAGGCGAAATGCGCCGGATTCATATAGAGTCGCCATAGGGGTGTTTTTGAGTAAGTGTAAGAGGTGGATTTTGATCCCCTGTACATCCAGCCGGGCAATGGTACGAACCGTCTCCATCATCCTATCATAATCCTCACCCGGCAGGCCGTTTATCACATGGGTACAAACCCGGATTCCGTGTTTACGCAACTTTGCCAGACTGTCTAAGTATGCACCAAAGGAATAACCCCGGTTAAAGGCACGAGCCGTGTCATCATGTACAGTTTGCAGTCCAAGTTCCACCCAGAGGAATGTCCGTTTATGGAGTTCTGCAAGATATGCGATCACCTCATCCGGCAAGCAATCCGGCCTGGTTGCAATAGATAAGCCGACTACCTTTTCTTCCTGCAAAGCACGCTCAAATGTATCGCGTAACACATGGATCGGGGCGTGGGTATTGGTGAAAGCCTGGAAATATGCGATGTATTTCCCGGATGGCCACTTTTGATGCATCATCTCTTTGAATGCCGTAAATTGTGTTTCAATTGCTTCAGAGCGGCGCTCTATGAAATCTCCTGATCCCACATCACTGCAAAAGGTACATCCACCCACAGAGACAGTTCCGTCCCGATTGGGACAGCTAAAGCCGGCGTCTAAGGCGACTTTAAAAATCTTCTCACCAAATGTCTCACGCAGATGATGATTGAAGGATAGAAACCGTTTATTGTTTTCGTATATGCACATAAGCCCACCTTTTCATCGGGAAATAGAAAGAGAAACAGAGGGATCTTACACCTCTGCTTCTTTGCATTACAGTCGAAATACTTGATCCGATGGTGCATCATCGGGTATGGGGATTTTCCGCGGACGCTCCGGTTGCCGTTTCAGCGGATCATAAGAAAACTTCCGGCAAGAGCCCCAAAGGGAGACAATACCGCGTTTCAAACAGCCGACTCGATCGATGCTTACTTGATTGCCATGCTTACAATAAGCACAACAAGGCTCAATGTCATCACGAAATAACATATGCATGTCTCCTTTCTTTGTTTAGTCTGCAATAGAAGGGAATATACTATACCACACTTTTGCGATTTTGCCTAGTCTTTTTCGCGAAAACAAAGCAAACAAGTAAAACAAGCCCAAAAAGTATCACTGCCGCCCGAGAGGCAATGCGGATACTTGTATAAAAATCCATGGCCGCAATCCCAGAGACGCCTTCGGCAAGGGTATGGGCGACTGGAATATCAAAGGGGATAAGCGCTGTGAGTAGGAAAATGAGTAGTGCCGAGAAGATACCATGCAGAAGCTTTCCCAAGATATAACTCCGTACCGACAGCCCGCTTCCGCCGATAAAACTCAGCACCTGGCAGTGTACAGACAAACCTGCCCACCCCAGCATAAAGGCCGCCATAGCAATGGCGCTTGACATCTGACCCGCCACTTCACGCAAGCTCCACACACCGGAAGAGAGCTCAATGAGGCCGATAAAAAGCATAGAAACCCACTCATAACCAAGACCCACACCGGCGAGTAAAGTGCTAAACAGGGAAGCCAGAGCAGGGATCGCACCTGCTAGAAAGAGCAGACGGATAAAAACCGTGAAGAAGATCACAAATCCACAGATATGTAAGGTAGACTGAAAGGCGCCTGTGACACTGGAAATAAACGCATCAGAGAAGCGGACATCTGAATCCACTTTACGAATCCGCCGTCCAGCACATGAAATATCTCCCGTACCCCAGAAGCGAAAGAGAATGCCAACCAAAATGGAAGCGATGGCATGGGTGGCATATAAAATCACACCCACGTGACTGCTTGCAAAAATGCCGACTCCTACAACGCCTAAGATAAACGCCGGACCGGAGTTGTTGCTGAAGGCCAAAAGCCGCTCGGCCTCTACCTTATTAATCTGTCCCTCTTCATAGAGAGAAATCGCCGTCTTTGCACCGATGGGATACCCGCCTACAAATCCCAGCACAAAAGCAGAGGCGGAAGCGCCTCCCACTCGGAACAAAGGCCGCATCACAGGTTCAAACACACGCCCGAAATACCGCGTGAATCCCAGGCGTACCATCAAAGTAGAGAGGACAAAGAAGGGGAACAGAGAGGGAATAATCACATTGAGGGATAGACTGAGCCCATCGCTTGCCGCTTGGATAGATTCGCGGGGAAAGCGGATGAGTGCGCCGATTGCAAGTAGTAGAGCTATTAGGATCAAAATATCATACACCTTTCGGTGTGCCAGAAGGCGAGAGAGCATAGAGCGGTCACCCTTTCTGCAAGTATCTACCTGTGGAGTATATGCAAAAGGAGACCTGTCCAAGTCCAAAGCATGGCGTATTTGTCCACACCTCCGCATAGACTGTCCCAGAGGGAGGGATGGAAGTGGGGAAGAGGCGAAAACAAAGTATTCTAGATCGCGCCGCAGATAAATTCGACCTCCCAGCTGACGCCTTGGGTGATCAGCCCCGGGTTATAGTCACAGGGAGCAGACATGTATTGGTAGATAATCACAAAGGGCTCCTAGACTATGGAAGAGAAGAAATCGCAGTAGCCGGAAAACGCGTGGCGATCAAGATCATAGGCGCAAACCTAGAACTCCGTGCCATGAATACAGAGGCACTACTGGTGACAGGTGATATTTTTCGGGTGGAGCTTGTCTATTAAGGAGGAATATCGTGCAAAATGTTGTAAACTTCTTCACAGGCAATATCAGACTCACAGTCGAATGTGCCTATCCAGAGCGTTTTATAAACCTTTGTGCTACAGAGGGCATCGGTTTCTGGGATCTTGCCCGAATAGACCAGGTTACAATCGAAGTGACCATGCCCCTTCGTGCCTATAAAAAGCTAAAGCCTCTCCTAGAACGGGTACAAGCAGAGGTGCAAAAAGCAAAGAAGCAAGGCGTACCTATTTTTTGGAGACGATTCCGAAAGCGCTATGCGCTAATTGCAGGTCTAGTAATTGCGCTAATGGTGACTTGGATCATGAGTCTCTACATATGGGATATCCGTGTGGAAGGGAACGAAACGGTACCCAAAGCCGTCATTTTAAGTACCCTTGACGATCTAGGCGTTGGGATCGGCTCATTTGGTCCCAGTGTAGAACCATCCGTGATCCGTAACCAAGCGCTCTTAGAATTAGAGGATGTGGAGTGGCTCACAATCAATATAAACGGCAGTCGCGCGACAGTCATTATCCGCGAACGTATTCATCCGCCGGATCGGATCCCAGAAGATATCCCAACCGCGGTCTATGCCACACAGGGTGGGATCATAGATCGTATGATCGTCTGGAATGGTACACCCCTAGTCGAATTAGGCGATACAGTAGAGATGGGACAAGATCTGATTACCGGTCGTGTCGATAGCCTAGCCAGGGGGACATATTTCGGACGAGCAGACGCGAGAGTCTATGCGAGAACCTGGTATACACTGAGTATGTCTATGCCCTTAGAGCTCTATGAAAAGGTTTATACAGGAGAAGTTTCAACAAAAAGTATAATAATTTTTGGCGAGAATAGAATAAATATATTTTTTGACAGTAGCATTTCATATATATCTTATGATAAAATAGTAGAAAGATCCGATTTCGTCCTACCCGGCGGCATTGTGCTACCCATCAGACGAGAGCGGCGAATCTATACTGAGTTTGAAAAAGTGCCTCACAAGATAGACGAAACCAGAGCCGCCCTCCTGTTACAAGAGCGGCTGATGGAACGCCTCAGGGAACACATCGGCTCCACTGGTGAAATTCTACGCACCGATTTCCGTGTAGAAGTGGCAGGGGGACTGATCACCGTCCACCTAGAGGCCGAATGCAGAGAACAAATCGCGGCTTTGCGCAGACTTGATGAAGAAGAATTAATCATAACACCGCCTATTACAGAAGAAGAGGGATCACAATGGTAGAAAAACGAATCAATGTAGACCGCATGGAATATATCATCAGCGTGTTCGGATCTTTTGATGAGAACTTGCGTATTATTGAGCAAGAACTGAAAGTCAAAGTGACTGACCGAGACTCAGAGCTAAAAATCGCAGGGGATGCGGAGCATGTCATGTATGCAGAACGTGCCATTGAAGCCTTGCTTTCTCTTGTCGCAAAAGGCGAGAATATTGACGCACGGACAGTGCAGTATATCCTCGGTGTGGTGAAAGAGGGCAAGGAGCAAAAATTAGATGAACTGGGCAAAGACGTAGTCTGTATCACCGCTCGCGGCAAACCCATCAAACCGAAAACACTTGGGCAACAGAAGTATGTAGATCAGATTAATAAAAACACCATCACAATCGGCGTGGGACCAGCGGGTACGGGTAAAACCTATCTGGCAGTCGCCGCCGCGGTGACGGCATTCCGGAAAAAGACAATCAACCGCATTATCCTAACTCGTCCCGCGATTGAAGCGGGAGAGCATCTCGGCTTTTTGCCCGGTGATCTCCAGAGCAAGGTTGACCCATATCTCCGTCCCCTCTATGACGCCCTCTTTGACATGCTGGGTGCGGAGACCTATCAAAAATATGTGGAACGAGGCAATATCGAAGTTGCCCCTTTGGCATATATGCGCGGACGAACCTTAGATGATGCCTTCATCATCCTAGACGAAGCGCAAAACACCACCCGAGAGCAGATGAAGATGTTCCTAACCAGACTGGGTAACGGCTCCAAAATCGTCATCACAGGGGACGCAACCCAAATCGACCTGCCGGTGGACAAGATATCCGGCTTAAAAGAAGCTATGCGTGTGTTAGATGGCATCAAAGACATCTCCGTCTGCCAGCTGACAGGGGCCGACGTTGTGCGTCACGTTTTGGTACAGAGGATCGTTGAGGCCTACGAAAAGGACGAACAGAAAAAAAGTGCAAAGAAACCCGCAGGGGCAAAGCGATAAACACCCAATCTTTTACGGGAGAGATAAGACAAATGGTAAAACATAAAGTATATGTGAAAAGACAAAGACAAGGACTAGGCGAGAGAGGGATTACCTCCCTCTGCCGCCGTGCCATTAAGGCAACTTTACAGGAAGAAGGCATTGAGATCCCAGTTGAGATCAGCGTTCTGGTTTCAGACGACAAGGGAATCCAAGAGATTAACTCTGCCCAAAGAGGGAAGGACACGCCTACAGATGTGTTAAGTTTCCCAAGCGGCACCTACATACCAGGCGCCTTTGCGGCAGATGAGACAGACATTGATTTGGAGACTGGCTGTTTGCATTTAGGCGACATTGTTCTATCCAGCGAACGGGCGGCCAGCCAAGCGGAAGAATACGGCCACGACACAAGCCGAGAGATTGCCTATCTCATGGTGCATTCAACCCTGCACTTGCTTGGCTACGATCATGAAACTTCACCCGAGGATCAGGCGCAGATGCGCGGACGGGAAGAACATATTCTAGGAACATTGGGGCTCACACGATGATTAATAAAACAGCAATGATCACCATCTCCGGGCGGCCAAACGTGGGGAAGAGTACCTTGCTCAATGCCCTGGTGGGTGAAAAGATCGCCATTGTGACCAACAAGCCTCAGACGACGAGAAATCGCATTTTGGCGGTACTCAATCAGGACGAGACACAATATGTCTTCATTGACACACCAGGCTATCACGCGCCTCGGACACGTCTGGGCGACTATATGGTAAAAGTCGTCCGCGAAAGTGTGGCGGATGTAGACGCTGTCATCTTAATGGTAGAGCCCATTCCAAACATCGGCGCTCAGGAAAGTGCTCTGATTGAACGGATCAAAGCGAATAAAGTACCGAGTCTGCTTGTCATTAACAAGATTGATACCGTAAAGAAAGAAGAGCTACTTGAAGTAATCAACCTCTATCAAGAAGCCCACAGCTTTGATGCTATTATGCCAATCTCCGCTAAAAAGGGGGATGGTTTAACAGAGCTTATAACCATACTCAATCAATACGCCTTAGAAGGCCCCCAACTTTTCCCAGATGATATGATCACAGACCAACCAGAACGGCAGATTATCGCAGAGATTATCCGCGAGAAGTTGCTCCTGTGCCTGCAAAAAGAAATCCCCCATGGGACAGCGGTTGAGATCACGAAATTTTCTGAACGGGATGACGGCATCATCGACGTAGAGGCCACTATCTACACAGAGAAAGCCAGCCACAAAGGGATGATCATCGGGAAAAAGGGTCAAATGCTCCGCCAAATCGGTGAAATGTCACGGATCGACATTGAACGTTTCATGGGCGGGAAAGTCTACCTGGAAACCTGGGTCAAAGTCAAAGAACGCTGGCGAGATAGTTCCTTCTTGCTCCGTAATTTTGGGTATACGAACGAGTAAAAGGAGTATAGCGATATGCAAATCATCCAAGACTTACGCGAGCGATTACCGAGTTTGATGGACTCCGGTGTTGCGTGGGCTATCTTCCTCCTGAGCCTCGGAGTCTCAGTTGCCCTCATTCTTATACTATCGGGCAAAAGGAGAAAAAGAGATAGCAAAGCCGAAGAGGAGATGAATCCCTATCACTTTACAATGTGGATATCCCGAGGAGACTCCTGGGGTCAAATAATCGGAATGCTGTTTTTTGCTGTGGTTTTACTCTTTTTGGGCTTAGTAGAAGGCATGAATGGGAGAATAATGATCCCCGTAGCTCTTGGTCTTTCCGCGATTCTCTTTCGCATCTTACAGGGATTTTATTGGAAATTTTGGAAGTTGCAGATAGAGGGAAACCAAATTTACTATACATCCCTATTCCGTCGCAGAACCTTTTCCTTCCAAGAGATCAGAGACGTCCGAGGGAAGTATTGGAATTATCGTGGAACCAAAGGGCTGGATCGAATCATACTTGATTCAGCAACAGGGAAATTATTTTCCGTAAAAGTAAAAAGCATAGGTTACAGTGTCTTTGCCAAACGCCTGCATCAACAAGGCATTAATGTCTGCGCCCTGCGTACAGAGGACGATCTGGCTCAACTAGAATTGGAAGCGGAAGACTTTGACGAGGATGAGGATGAAGCGTTTGACGAGGAGTTTGAAGAGGCAAAGGCCGAATTCAAAGAAGCAATTAAAACAGCCTGGAACAAGAGCGCTTTTCTAAACTGGATCCAACTGGTTCTATGGGCAGTCGCCGCTGTGGGCATGGTTATCATGTTGCTTTATGCAGACAGATGGCTCCTTTCAGGTGCCGATACTGCGCTAGAGATTCTTCGGAGACATTTGACTTGGTATTGGGTAAGCATAGGCACATTGGTGGGGGCTGTTGCCTTGATTATATTGGGCAATGCCATCATCATCTTTGCCCTAAAGCGCACGGGTGATTTCGCAAGAAGACATGCCATCGCGGCCGCCATTGGAATACTCACAATACTCCCCCTTGCCATTGGTATCACCGTATACGAAAGCGTCCCCGCCCTGATCCGAGATGCCAAAAACGATATCATCGCCATCGAGTCTAATAGTCTTTTAGAGGCAGACTATCAGATTCATCTCACTTGGGAGAGCTATTACCGCACAGCCTCCTTGCGAGACATGGGAGAGTATCGCCCCCTGTATGTGGTCAGAAGTGACGAAATAGGCCGCCTCTATTTCCCGCAAAGCCTGAGTCCTTCGAACCTGAAAGAACAAGTGGCGGATGAGGTGTATCAAGTCCCGGGTCATATAGCAAGCTTGCGGAGATTTGCAATCAGATATACGCCCAATTTTCAAATAGTAGTAGAAGCAGTACCCACACAAAGGAGTAGCTGAGAGAACCCTCAGCTACTCCTTCTTTTTGTTCGCTCCGAAGATCTATATTGCAACTCTGTCAAAGCGTCGGCATTTCGGCTCATAAGCGCATCAACAGACGTGGGGGCATAAGCCACGTGTTTCTGCGAGACAGTCTGTGTGCTCTCGCGGCGCACAGAGTGGGGGAAGTTTGGATTTGGATAAATTTTCATGGAAAGTCCTCACAGTATATAGGGATAAGAGACTGTTTATGTACCGACACATAGAACATGTGCCGGATTGAAAAAGGTGTCTATCTAAAACTCTCAAGTCCTGCGACGATTTCCACAAGACCATGCTCAATATCATGGAGTCCTTCGCAAATATCGTTTTCACCTTCTGTGATTTCCCGCTCTGCACGGATCACAAGCTCTAGGGCTTCTTTGATTTCGTGGATCGCTCTCTTCAGCTCACCACGGGCTTTACCCAGGTCACGAAGTCCCTCGCAAATATCCTGGATTCCCTCACGGGCTTCACGTAGACCTCTTTCGATTCTCTCAAAATCAGGCCTTTTCTCACAGCAATGTTTTTCACGATGGTGATGCATATGGCTCATAGTCTAGATACTCCAGTCTCATATAGTCGCCTGACTAACAGACGTAAGCCATCCTATGCAGATCTCACATGGTTGTGTGCCTGAAATTTCCATAGATAAAATGCGGATGACAAAGCCAAACTAAGGCAAACAGGGAGGATGGAAACCGATGATATCCCATACATTTTGGAAGTTTTTTATCGAAACCGGTGACCCCATGTATTATTTGCTTTATCAAGAAGCTTTATCCGAAGAGAATACGACAGAGAAAACAGCATAAGAACTAGAAAAAGGGGGACACTTTGCAAATGCAAGGTGTCCCCTTTTGGTATTCTGATCTCTAACAAGACGCCGCGGCCGCCGTTGTCGAAGCGGAGAGTGCCGCAATCATGGCCACCTGCTGTGCAATGATAATATTGGTAATGCTGGTAGAGAGTGTTGCGGTTAATATGCCGTCTTCTATACTTTGGGCATAGTCACCCGCTACAACCGCCGCCGCAAACAAAAGAAGTTCCTGCTTGGAGACAGACCATGGGCCAAACCCTTTTTTCGTCCGCAATGTTTGTTGCACTTGCTTGATATCACGCACAATGGTATCCAGCTCCACAGGTAAAAGAGCGAGAATGCCGAGAGTTGGCAAGGTATAGCACTTGTCCAACCGGAGCTTTTCAGCCCGAAACGCATCCCGTAAAGCAAGGACGCAACACCGAGCATCTTCGTCCGAACCGCCAAGTACAAGAACTTGAGACAAAGCCTGTATGCTGTTCCTGTTATGAAACTCACCTTTTAGCTGGCTGTGGAGCTGTTCGACCCGCTCCACGCCCTCCATGACATCTAAATCTGAAAGGCCAAGCATAGCCGCAAAGATGTAATCATCTTGTCCTGTAGAAAAGAAGCGCTTCGCTTTCATCCCATCATAAAAAGCACATGTACGCTCCACTACTGTTGCATACTGAGCGGGAGAAGCTTGGGACGCGATTTCATAAGCGGCCACCACAAGATAATCAGATGCCCGAAGCTTTGCGTCTTTCAGCAAGGAATAAACCTGTAAGGTTTCTTGAAACAAAAGGTGTGGATCTGGAGACAAGGACAGAAGCGTTGCGATAGATAAGACCATATTGCCACGGAACGTGGAGAATATGCCAGTATTTTCCTTGATCAAGTCTAGACACCGCTGAATGGAATCGCAGTTGATTCGTCTATTTTTCTGCGCATAGAGTAGTGCTGACAGTCTTTTGGTCAAAGCGCTATGCCAGCGAAATTCTCTTCGGATCGTCTCAGCGTTAGCTGTAAATAAGGCCAATTTATTTGATGCTTGCATGATGAGCCACTCCTTTGATTTGATGGAAAAATTATATCATGCCAAAAGCAAAAAATCCATTTCAAAAAAGAAAACGAATCAAACTAAAATCAACCCAGCCCATCAAATAGGCTACCACACCTAAAATTGCAAGGTGCAATGGATAAAAGGAATAGAACAGCCACTTCATCCTTTTACCGCGCTCACCATTAAAGTTTTTCAAAAGAAAAGCCGCCGCTAAACAACCGACTATAAACACCGTAGACACAAGCATTAAGCTAGAGTCATACCCCGGCATTCCGACTAGCTCAACTTGTGCATAGGGATCATTTGCGCCCCATAGTCCAAACAAGCTGAACGCAAGCATAAACACCCCCGCCAGAGCGGCGGGCACAACCCTGCGTGTAGTTTCATTCCGGATAATGTGGGTGAGCAATATCACAGTTACGCCAATAATCGCCCAGTCGAAAAAGATAGGTACAGTAGTTAGTAGCGCAATCACAAGGAATACGATCCAAAACAGCGGACGTATTGTGATTTTATCATACAGAAGCAGAGAAACGATGCCCATGATGATCGTGAACATGATATTCAGTCCAAAATAACCGAATGTGAGGATATGGAATGGTATAGATATTACCCCAAATATAAATAAGCGCAAAATATATCTCTTTAAGTTGGACGTATGCCGATACCCCTCAACCACAAAATAGGCCATAATGGGGAAGGTAAGCCCGCCTGCCGCATACATTGGCACAGCAAGCCCCACAGGAACAATAGGCCACCATGCGATTACAATATGGTTCAGCACCATTCCGATAATCGCAATCCATTTCAGCTTAAAAGCGTCTAAACGAAGCATATTACATTACTCCTATTATTCTTCTTTGTTTGGGGCAAGGAAAATTTCCTCAATGATCCATGCGGCAACAAAAACAAGCCAAGCTTGGTTCCATTCTACGATATGAAAAAACCCTAAAACTAGAAATACCACTACAGCACCGGTGTAAAGTGATATTTGGAAACGTCCGGTTGTGTATAAACCAACAGCTTCATCAAGCACCCAAGCTGTGAGAATAACAATCCAACCATAGTCCCACATGTCTCCGAGCAGACCGAGTCCCAGTACAATTACGACCGCAATTGCCCAAATCCACTTTTGGATGTTTCCCAATATGTTGCGCACCGCCTCATCTTCAGAGTCAGAATCCGTATCAGATAAGCTCTCCGGCATACTGTTTTGTTCTTTGAGTAAATAATCCAGGGAAACCGCAAAAATCTCGCTTAACTTCACCACAATATCCAACTCCGGAACGCTCTCGCCCCGTTCCCATTTTGAAACCGCTTGGCGCGTTACATTCAGCTTCGCCGCCAAAGCCTCTTGCGAGAGATTCTTTTGCTTTCGTAGTGCCTGAATTTTCTCCCCCATTGTTAACATGATATCCCCCCTCATAACTCTTGAAAATATATCAAGAATATTGCCATTGCACAAGCAACCCACACTTGACCTTACAGAGTCTGCCGCAACCGATGGTTGCGCTACATCAATATTATAGCCGCCGCGGATTATCAAATCAATAGTCCGCTCAAAGCTCTTCCCACCGCGTATTTTTTTCTGTATAATGGAAAGGTCAAGGAGGTGGCACCCTTATATGAACATGAAGACCCGGGGCTTAATCCTCCGTGAGGTAAATTATAAAGAATCAGATAAGATCCTAACTATCTTAACCGAAGACGCAGGTAGATTAACTGTCTCAGCTCGGGGTGCTCGGAGTAAGCGAAGCAAATACACTGCGGCAAGTCAACTACTGGCCTTCACAGAACTTGAGTTGGAAGAGCGTTATGGCAGATGGTATTTAAAAGAGGGAAGGGCGCTGGAGCTCTGGAACGGCATCCGGCAAGACGTGGTACGGCTTTCCATGGCAACCTATTTCGCCGAGCTACTAGAAACCATCAGCGATGTCGATCATGATGACCCTGGACTATTACACCTAGCGCTCACTGCTCTGCATACTCTAAGTAGTGGGACAAGAGAGAGGAACCTCATCAAAGCCGCTTTTGAACTACGGCTGATGTGCCTAGCGGGCTATGAGCCGAATCTCTCTGCCTGTCCGAAGTGTGGAGAGACAGATATACAGAAGCCCATGCTTAGCTTGCGCGAAGGACACATCCACTGCGCCCATCATCGTCCCGACATGGGCGGCACGAGTATAACGCTGGATTCCGGAAGTTTAGATGCCCTACGCCATATCGTAGGAGCGCCGGAGAATCGCGTCTTCTCCTTTACCCTAGGTGAAGAAGGGATGTCCCACCTTGGAATTGCGGCAGAGAGCTATGTGTTGACGCAACTAGAGCGGAGTTTTCGTACATTAGACTTTTTGAAAAAATTTGTTTAGGAGAGGTGAGCAAAATGATAACATCTTGGAATCGTCATGAGGTTTATGCGGGCTTTGACATGAATCATTTTAATCAAATTCTGGATATCTTAGCAGGGGGAAAAATCAAGTATAAATACCGAACAGTTAGCCAGACATCCCGGGGACGTGGAATCGGGCAAGCATCACGCGCGCACTACGGCACCGCAGGTATCAATCTGGACTATTCGATTATGTACTATATTTACGTACACAAAAAGGACGCTGAACTGGTGAGTCAATTACTTCATCAGCAATTCTGACTAGAGCGGTGACCCAAAGCCTCCTTTTCCAAAGGAGCCTTTATATTAGAAGAAGCATCATAACCCTCAGGAGAAACCAAAATGAACCGACAAGAAAAATCCATGCAAACCCTAGAACTCCCTCGCGTGCTAGACCTCTTAGCAAGCGAGGCAATCAGCGCGCCCGGCAAGGAAGCCGCCCACAAGGTGTACCCAGTCACAGACCCGGATAGCGTGCGCACCCTGCAAGGAGAAACCACGGCGGCGCGGAATATGCTCGCCAAAAATGGCGCACCATCCTTCTACGGCGTGCAAGATGTTTCCGCACCCCTGGGCAGAGCGGATCGCGGTGGGATGTGTAATACAAGGGAGCTACTTGCCATAGCGGGCGTACTAAGAGCGGCACGGGGTGCGAAAAGCTACATCAAAACAGAACGAGACAAAAAGAGTGTGATCGACTACCTCTTTAACGCCCTCGCAGGGGACAAACATCTAGAGGAACGCATCACAAGCGCAATCGTGGGAGAGGACGAGCTCTCAGACAACGCAAGTTCAGAGCTGGCACAAATCCGCCGGAAAATTCGCCAGGCAGAGGCGCGGATTCAGGATACTCTGCGCAAACTGATCTCCTCCACATCAAAATCGAAAGCCCTGCAAGACGCGCTGATTACACAACGCTCCGGCAGATATGTGGTACCTGTAAAATCCGAACACAAAAATGAGATTCCGGGACTGGTACACGACATCTCCGGCAGTGGAGCTACCTTGTTTATCGAACCAAGCGGCGTAGTGGAAGCCAACAATGAAATCCGGGAACTGCAGGCGAAAGAACGGGAAGAGATCGAACGCATTTTAATGGAACTCTCTGTAGCTTGTGCGGATAGACGGGAAGACATAGAGTCAGATTATGCGCTCCTTGTGCGCTTAGACCTCATCTTCGCCCGCGCAAAGCTTTCTGATCGCTTTGATTGCAGGGAACCGCGCATCATAGAAAGCGGAGAGCTACATCTTAAAAAAGCCCGCCATCCGCTCCTAGACCCGAAAAAAGCCGTCCCCATTGATCTGCGTATGGGAGGCGACTTTGACACCCTTGTCATCACAGGCCCCAACACCGGCGGCAAGACGGTGAGCTTGAAAACCCTGGGACTCCTCTGTCTCATGGCACAATGCGGCTTGCACCTACCCACTGGGGATGACAGTGTGGTACCGGTCTATGAGAAAGTGCTGGCTGACATCGGCGACGAGCAGAGCATCGCCCAGTCCTTATCCACCTTCTCCGCCCACATGACCAATATTGTAGACATCTTGGCAGAATGCGGACAGGGATCTTTGCTCCTCTTCGATGAACTAGGCTCCGGCACAGACCCGGTAGAAGGTGCGGCATTAGCCATTGCTATTATCGAGCACGCAAGAAATACAGGCGCAAACATCGCCGCCACGACCCACTATGCGGAGCTGAAAGTCTATGCTACCACAACGCCCGGCATCGTAAACGCCGCCTGTGAGTTTGACGTGGAGACTCTGCGCCCAACCTACAAGCTCCTGATCGGCGTCCCCGGGAAATCAAACGCCTTCGCAATCGCCGCCCGGCTTGGATTAGACGACAGCGTCATAGCAGACGCCAAACGCCGCATAGACGCGGAAGACGCTTCCTTTGAGGAAGTCCTGACAGAGCTAGATCGCACCCGTCAAGTAATGGAACAAGATCGCTTAGAGACGGATAAACTGCTCCTATCCGCCAAAGAGGACAAAGCCCGCGCCGAAATCCTCCGCCGCGAACTGGAAGAAGCCCGGGCAAAAGAGAGAGAACTCGCCAAACGAGAAGCCCAAGACCTAATCGACGAAGCCCGCCGCGCCTCTGATGAGATATTTGAAGAGATCAAACAACTTCGGCGGGAAAAACGGAAAGAGCGTGACTGGCAAGAGATAAACGACACCCGCACAGACCTCCGCCGCCGCTTAAATGAAGCGGAGGACACCCTCGGTGCCAGCAAGGATCAATTCACCCAAGAGCCAAGCCGTCCGATTGTGGCAGGAGACACCGTAGAACTCGGCCTGGGTACCAAGGCAGAAGTGATTGCAGTCGCGGCAGATGGCACCTTGACTTTGCAAGCGGGCATCATGAAAGTAAGTGCAAAGCAAAAAGAAGTCCGCCTAATCGAAGGCGTTGTGAAACCGGACTTTAAGCAATCCATCGCCAAAGGCGAGGTCAAACTCCGCGCCAGTATGCCTACTGAACTCGATCTACGCGGGATGGCGGCAGAAGAAGCCATCGGCGCCCTTGATCTGTTCCTAGATTCCGCTACCATGGGGAATCTGGACACCGTGACCATCATCCACGGCAAAGGGACAGGAACTCTCCGGCAAGCTGTTCATGAGAGCCTAAAGCGGAGCAAGCAAGTGAAAGACTATCGCCTCGGCCGTTATGGCGAGGGGGAGCATGGTGTTACAATTGTGACCATGAAATAGACAGATTCCAGAGAAAGAATAGAGAGAATTGGGGGAAAGTCACAAGTTTTCCAAAGGGAGTGAAAAACCAGTTGACGTGTATGCCTAAAACTTGATAAAATAATGGCGCAAAAGCAACTAAAATACCTTTTATACACAAAGAGGGGTGTAATAGCTGATGATTACAAAAACAGTAACACTGACCAACCAAGTCGGCCTCCACGCAAGACCGGCAACCTTTTTCATCCAAAAAGCCAATGAGTTTAAATCTGGCATCTGGATTGAAAAAGAGGAGAGAAAAGTAAACGCAAAGAGCTTACTTGGCGTACTCTCTCTTGGCATCGTCAAAGGCGGCGAAGTGAACATCATCACCGATGGGGAAGATGAAGAAGAGGCAATGGCGGCTCTCTTAGAGCTAGTCGAATCGAATTTCGGCGAGGAAGCCTAGTATCCGAAGATCAATCAAAGAGTGGGGACAGAAGTTCTCACTCTTTTTTTGCCTTTGACGCATCCCATAAGCTGTGGTAAACTTTCAAGAGAAATAGAGAAATAGAGAAATAGAGAA
>Ga0131853_10000164_pt1 | contig 113700 bp, 81 predicted proteins | sample TergutLab28metaG_FD_92764 | JGI IMG/M metagenome (GOLD analysis project Ga0131853, IMG submission 92764) | Labiotermes labralis P1 segment gut microbial communities from Petit-Saut dam, French Guiana - Lab288 P1 (version 2) (version 2) | ecosystem: Host-associated > Arthropoda: Insects >...
AAGGACGTTTAACTACTACAGCCAACGGCAGAGACAAAAAATAGAAATCTGTGCGATAAAAGCGAGGAGTTGTAGAATACTGTGGCGCTAAGCAACTCTTATCGCGTACATAGAATAATATAAATGACGTATTATGGCAATACTTGTATTTTTAGGGATATGTACAACTTTTTGCAAAAATATCAATATTCGCACATATAAAAAATAGTGAAATATATTTTAAACACAAAAAAAACCTTGTAACCATTGATAATGGCTGCAAGGTTTTTTGCTGGATTATTGGTGTTGTGGAATAAATTTTACAATGGAAATAGGGTATTATAGTCATTGATTTCACTACCGCCAGGCGGAGGATGAGTCCCTCCTCCTATAGGCCCCAATCCCCTAGGAGAGATTAAGAAAATAAAAATAATAATTAAGGCAATAATTGCAGTAAATAATCTTTTCTTCACAATATCACTCCTCATCATTAGCAAAAATTCGATTACGAGTTTTTAGCATTGCTTTTGTCATCTCGGAGGATTTTCTATTTTGCCTTGACCTCTCATAATGGTGCTTAAGGAGGGCATAGTACTCATATGCATAAAAGTGGTCATGCATTTCGTGAAAATGTGGTATTGCAATTTCTTCGATATAGTCACAAGCCTCTTCATTAGGTGTTGTCATTCGGCTACTTACATTAAGATAGTATTCCAGAGCCTTAAAATAAATGGCCCATACTTCATTTGAGCCGCATATAGTTTTTACCTCTGATAATAATGCTCTGGCTTTTGGAAAGATATTTGACTGTATAAGGCAATGGATTTTTAGACATAGAGGCGCATAATAACCATCTGTATCTTCTTGTGAATATTCTATAGCCTTATCAAAATAATTTATCGCTGATATAAAATCTCCAGATTTTTTATTCATATATCCGTAACAATACATTATTTCGCGTGTGTGCTCATTGGATAAGTGGCTTTCAGCTTCTATAAGACATTTATCAAGTAGCTTTTTTGCTTCTCCTAGCTCATCCACTCTTATATAATTCAAAGCAAGCATACGCATCGAATCTAAATAAAGAGTAGTTACCCTATTTTCTAAATCTTGTAAAGGGATTTTGTGCAAGTAAATCATGGCTTTAATCGGCTTATCAAGATATGTATAACACGCCGCTATACGATTGTAAAGCCAAGCCTCCTTCGGTGAAACAATAGTGCTGTGATTTTCTTTTAATATTTGTCCTTTTTGAAGAAAATCCAACGCATTTATATGACGGTTATGAATAATTTCAAAATAGCCCTTGTAGCAATAATAGCGATATTGATTTTCAGCACTCATCTCATCTAAATGGATTTGGACAGTGTCAAGCTTGGCCCCAGCAGATGCATAATCCCCTTCCGCAGTAAGCATTTGGACTTCAATTATTTTGCAACGTATAACTAGGTCAAGATCACAAGGTTTTAAATTATCAATATTAGACATTGTTTTATATATGTCTCTGGCCGCATCCATATTCCCAACACTAATATAATCGCTACAAAGTTGTAAGCGCGCATCAAAAACAGCACAATCGTGTTCAGTCAATGGCAAGCCCTCTATTCCGAAGAGGGCCATCATCGCTTTCATTTGAGACTCAGTTAATCCAGCCTTATCCTTCTCAATTTTGCCAACCCTATCCTTTGCGACTCTTATTTCCTCAGCAAATTCATGCTGGGACATACCATGATGTCTTCTTAGTCTACGAATTTTTTCGCCTACAGATAGTATTTCTTTTTGTAGTGTGGGCATATCAATCACCTCAAATATCACTTTTCGACAAAAATCAACTAAATTTATGCACGCTCAATAGACATATATGTCAAAATTCGGCAAACCTCTAAAACAAATAATAAGCTATCAGCACAGACATGTCAATACTTTATTTATAATCATCCAAACAAACACATATAAAAAAACAGTGCTCAATATTGCCAGGCGGCTTTACTGAACACTGATTTTATTATGCATCACACACATTAGGATAACATGGCAATGGCTTTCATCAAAGCCTCTTAGCTTTTCTATAGTCACATACTTCTGCATGGCTTGCCCTGATATTCCTATATCCTTGGCCACAATTCGCATTACATATATGACTTTTTATACGTGCATATTGCGTCTATTTGCCCCGATGATTTGGATAAAAGCTTTCCTTATGGCTTTATTAGCGGGCTTTGCTTCTATGAAGTGAAGTCTTTCACGATATCAGCAGTCAGGGCATTTATCTCTGCAAGTTTGTCCGGCTTAACCGCTGATTTGATACTCACGTCTCCCAAAAATCTAATACCCTTGCATTTTTCTAACATTTGCCTCATTAACTTGCCGCTTGTTGCGTGCCAGGAGCCGTTTTCTATAAGAGCTACAGCACGGTTTTGGATATTATGAGCCACAAGGTCTGAAAGTAAGGCCTCCATGGTTACAAATATTCCTGCGTTGTAGGTGGTAGAGGCGAACACAAAATGACTCCATCTAAAAGCTGCGGATATTATATCTGAGGCTGGGGTTACAGATACATCATACATAACGGCTTTTATATCGGCGTCCCATAGCCGACTTGCCAGGATTTCCGCGGCGTTTTCTGTATTTCCATAAACGGAAGCATATGCAATCATTACCCCTTTTTCTTCCGGTTGGTAAGCACTCCAGAGGGCATAGGGATTTATTATTTCTTGTAGGTTCTTCCGCCAAACAAAGCCGTGAAGCGGGCAAATCATATCAATGATTAAGCTCTCGGTCTTTTTAAACAAAGCTTGAACTTGAGGGCCGTATTTTCCTACGATATTGGTGTAGTAGCGCCTGGCTTCACTGAAATAATCCGCCTTAAAGTCTACCTCATCTGCGAAAATTGCCCCATTAAGAGCTCCAAAACTACCGAAGGCATCAGCGGAGAACAGCATGTGGGAAGCTTCATCGTATGTGACCATAACTTCTGGCCAATGGACCATAGGCGCCATAATAAATTTAAGTTTATGCGCACCTGTTGTAAGGATGTCACCCTCTGCTACTATTTTAGTTTTGATATTATTATCAATATTAAAGAACTGGGATACAAAATCAGCGGATTTACGGTTCATAACCAACGTAACCCCTGGGTGACGGGCAATTACATCTGCAATCGCTGCGCTGTGGTCTGGCTCTATGTGCTGCAATACTAAGTAATCCAGTGGGCGGCCTTTAAGCCCTTCTTCAAGATTTTCTAGAAATCTATCCCGGACTGCCTTGTCTACTGTGTCAAAAAGGACTGTTTTCTCATCTAACAGCAGGTATGCGTTATATGACACTCCATCTGGTACGGAGTATACTCCTTCAAACATAGCCAGACGCCTGTCATTAGCGCCTACCCACAATAGGTTATTTGTTATTTGTTTTATACAGTGCATAAAAACCTCCTAATACTATTCAAATAAAATAGCCTGCCTTGTGCAAATACAAGACAGGCCTTATTGCTACAATATATTAATTGTAGTTTATTATTCCTTATTTTTCAAGTGCGGAACCTCTTTTTTATCTATTGCCCAGCCGCCCTTTTAACCTGGCCTCCAGAATAGTTAAGCTTAATAAGAATATTATATCCCGTGTCTGTTTGCTCCATATCAAAGTGGGTGTCAATCCCCGACTGGCGCACCATATCAAGGTTCTCTTTTATGGAATTGGTAAGAATACGGATATCCCGTATGTAGGCTTTAAATGGAGCTTGACCACTTGCATTTTGGGTTACAGGGGATAGGGTTGCCTCTATCAAGGCTTCTGTTTTGCGTACAGTTAAGCCTTGTTTTATTACCTTTGCCAAGATTTCCAACTGAGATTCTTCGCTGTCTAACTTCAGCAGGGCTCTTGCGTGACGCTCTGATAGTTCGTTATCTACTATTAGCCTTTGCACAGAGCGTGGTAGACGCATTACTCTTATTTTGTTGGCTATTGTGGATTGATTTTTTCCTATACGGCTAGCCAGTCCTTCCTGGGTAAATCCGTAGTCGGACATAAGGTTTGCAAGGCCTTGGGCTTCTTCAAAGAAGTGTAGGTCTTGGCGCTGTAGGTTTTCTATCATGGCCAGTACTGCGCTATCATGGTCTGTAATATCCACTACTATAGCTGGGATTGTAGCAAGGCCAGCCATTTTACACGCTCTTAGCCGCCGCTCACCTGCCACAAGCTCATAACCTGCGCCGTTTATATGACGGACGCTTATCGGCTGAAGAAGACCGTATGCCTTAATAGATGAAGCCAACTCTTCCAGGCTTTCCCTATCAAAGATTCGGCGAGGCTGATATGGATTAGAGTTGACAATACCAATAGGCAGTTGAAGTATTTCGCCGCCCCGGGCAAAAGTGGGGGAACTAGGATTTGTCATAAGTACGCACGTCCTTTGTAATTTTTTGGAAGTATATCATTGGGCAAGTACGGGCAATGAATATTCCAAATATTCTGAATTGTTTCAAGTTGACATATATTTACATAAAGCCCTGTCGATGGATGGGGCTTTTATTTGTTTTTAGGGTGAACACAGGGACAGGCCATAGCAAGTGTAGATTTGCTGTATACAAAAGAACAAGTGTACTATGGCTCTTTTCATATGCATATACATCTTTAGGACGAGGAGTGAGGCTTATGTATAACGGATTATCTCAGGAAGACGTTGCTTTTTCAACCCAGAAATATGGTACCAACGCATTATCCCAGAAGGCTAAGATAGGGTTTTTAAAGCGGTATTTAGCCAGCTTTGGTGACCCTATTATTCGTATTTTACTGGTGGCTCTCGGGGTTAATCTTTTACTGCTGGTCAGGGATGCCAACTGGTACGAGTCTGTGGGGATTGCGGTGGCGGTGCTTCTTGCTACTTTGATTTCTACCCTTTCGGAGTATGGTAGTGAGTCTGCATTTGAAAAGCTTCAAGAAGAGGCTTCTAATATAAAGTGCAGGGTCAGGCGTGACGGGAAACTTATTTCACTTCCTATTGCAGATATTGTTGTGGGGGATATTGTGCTTATTCAGGCAGGAGAACGGATTCCTGCCGATGGCGTGCTTATAAGTGGGGAAGTTTCTGTGGATCAGGCAGCCCTTAACGGGGAAACCAAGGAAGCTTATAAATTCCCTGACACAAAGGGAGATGCTCTTTCAGATTTTCTTTCACCTAGCGGCCTATTTCGCGGCAGCGTTGTATGCTCTGGCGAGGGGATTATGGAAGTATCCTTTGTAGGGGATGCTACCTTTTATGGGCGGCTAGCTTTGGATGTGCAAGATTCTACAATCGAAAGCCCCTTAAAGGCTCGTCTTACTCAGCTTGCCAAAACCATCAGCCGGTTTGGATATATTGCAGCGGTGATTGTCGTTGTGGCTAATTTGTTTAACGGAATAGTCGCGGCCAACCATTTTGATATGGAACTAATATCTCTTCATCTTGCTAATCGTGGGCAGCTTGTCAGGGATATAATGCAGGCTCTTACTTTGGGTATTACGGTTATTGTAATGGCGGTGCCCGAAGGGCTTCCTATGATGATAACCGTGGTACTTTCCGCAAACATGCGACGGATGTTAAAGGATAATGTGCTGGTTAGAAAGTTGGTAGGGATAGAAACTTCCGGCAGCTTGAATATACTTTTTACAGACAAAACGGGCACCCTTACTAAAGGGATGCTGGAGGTTACTAATTTCATCACTTCTGACGGCCAAGTACTAGAGGCTGAAAATTTAAAAGATTCCGATTCTCTTTACAGGCGAGTGGCACTCAACTGCTTCTATAATAATAGCGCGCAAATTAGTACAAAAAAATTGCGAGCTGTAGCAATAGGCGGCAATTCAACAGACCGGGCGCTATTGGAATATGTATTGGAAGATGCGGCACGGCTACCTGTGCTTACAAAGGGGATTTCTAAGCCTTTTAACTCAAAGGATAAGATGTCACTAGCGGCAGTTTCCGTACCTCCACATAATACCACAACTGGCGCAACAAGTGCTACTGTTTTTGTAAAAGGTGCGCCAGAAAATTTATTGCCGCTATGCCGATACGCTTATAATGAAAGGGCTATGCGAGTGAAATTTGGCCATTCGGCTAGGGTCAAGGAGATACTTTCCTTGCAGGCGAGGCAGGGAGTTAGACTGCTTGCGTTATGCGAATCCCCTACCCCGGAAATTTCTCGTGGTGATTTGACGTTGGTTGGTTTTCTGGGAATACGAGATGAAATCCGGGTAGAGGCACGCCAGGCGATAAGCGAAGTGTTGGGGGCCGGGGTCCAAGTGGTAATGGTAACTGGGGATAACCGGGAGACAGCGGTAAGCGTAGCCAACCAGCTTAAACTCATATCCCCAGAAAAAAACCATCAGATATATACCAGCCAGGCTCTAAATAAGCTGACTGACGTAGAAGTAAAAAAACGCCTTCCACACATAAGAGTAATTGCACGAGCCCTTCCTTCAGACAAAGGGCGACTGGTGCGTCTAGCTCAGGAGCTTGGCATGGTAGCAGGAATGACCGGGGATGGTATCAACGATGCCCCGGCATTAAAAAAAGCCGACGTTGGCTTTGCCATGGGTGATGGCACAGAAATTGCCAAAGAGGCCAGTGATATAGTTATTTTAGACAACAACTTTGCGTCTATAGTGAAAGCAATATTATATGGAAGGACGATTTTCAAGAGTATAAGAAAATTTCTGATTTTTCAGCTAACAATTAACCTCTGCGCGGTAGGAATCTCAGTAATCGGCCCATTTATTGGTGTTAGTTCCCCGGTTACAGTAATCCAAATGCTTTGGATTAATATGATTATGGATACCCTGGCCGGACTGGCTTACGCGGGAGAAGCGCCCTTGAAGGAATATATGAAAGAACGGCCAAAGAAACGTACCGAGCCGATAATTAATAAGTACATGTTCAACCAGATTATTACCACAGGGCTTTATACTACATTTTTAAGCTTGCTGTTCTTTAAGCTGCCATTCTTTACGGCGGCGTTTAGAGGTGACGAACGCTACCTGCTTACGGCTTTCTTTGCGCTATTTATTTTTGCTGGGGTGTTTAATAGCCTTAATGCCCGCACTAACCGGATTAACCTGTTTTCACATATGCAAAAAAATAAAGCGTTTATTTTGGTGATGCTGGCGGTTGTGGCATTACAAGTGCTGCTTATTTATTATGGTGGGACTGTGTTTAGGACTACGGGGCTGAGATTCCATGAGCTGGCACTGGTGGTAGGGCTTGCCGCTACTGTAATTGTGGTTGACCTTGGACGGAAGGTGTTTTTGCGGGTTAATAATCGTAAAGGTTTTATATAAAAAAGCGGCTGCGCTGCATTGAAAGCCAAATGAACTTTCAAATCAGCGTAGCCGCGCTCTCACTTGTGTTACTTTTCCGGTTTTGACAAAAGTATCGGGGCAATTTATGCATGAATACAAGCAACACTTAATCACATTTTTCCAAATTACAAAGTTCTTTGCGTTCCAAGGTGGAGAACCGGGGCTTGCGGGTTTGGATTATTTCAAATTCTTTGCCGATGAGGCATGAAGGCAGCCACTCTTCGCTTATAATCAAAAATTATCTTGACACGGAATATGATTGGCGAAAATAATATACATTGCTATCGGTCAAAACGCCTCACACCCGCGGTGTTCGGCATTCCTCTGTCAATGTATTTATTTTCATTTCCAAAAATATTAACGAAAGAAGAATCTATCAAAATGTCAAAAAACCAACTCAAAATAAAAAAATACACAGCCGCCGATGCTCTGCGTATACCATTCAAAGCGACACCTGTCTTAATAAGCATTCGTATTTTATTTAAAATATTAGATGCAATAGGCCCTACTGTGTTTATTGCGCTGTCTACCGCAAACTTTGTAGATACTGCAATTAGCATACTAAACGGCACAGCCGAACGAGGTGCAATATACCTTCCGCTTACTTTGCTTTTGTTAGCCATGCTGTTAAACCGTACATTGGATAGCATTCTTGACATTGTGGTTGCGCGCATTAAATTTGCCCTGGAGCGAAAGCTTGTACCCGCTTTTTTGGATGCCCGCGCACAGCTTAGCTACAAACATATAGAAAACTCAAGCAGCTGGGAATTGGTCGAACGTGTAACAGACAAACCCATCGAAGCCTTTCAAAGCGGACTGCGCGCATATGGACTGTTAATATACTGCATAACCGCAATGGCGTCCATAATAGGTTTAATTGTAACGCAGGTTTGGTGGGCAATGCCTATTATACTGGCATTTTCCGTTCCCCTGTTTTACATCGCGCTGCGCGCAGGCAAAAAGAACTACGAAGCCGAAGTGGATACGCGCAAATACACACGCCGCCACGAATACTACCGCGATATCCTAACAGGGCGCGAGCCTGTAGAAGAGAGAACCTTGTTTGCATACGGCAGCGATGTTACTCGCCGCTATCTTGTGCAATACGAAACAGCCCGCAAGCACAGGTTTTGGGTGCATTTTAAACAGTACGCAACTATAAAAGTTGCGGGTATAAGCATGACTTTTGTCGCAATTTTAGTAGCACTTACGCTAATTGGCCCGGTAATAGCCGGACAGCTAAGCCCTGGAATGTTTATGGGCATTGTTGCCGCCGTTTTTGGCATTGTAAACAATTTAAGCTGGGTTTTGGGCGATGCCGTAGAGACAATAGCAAAATCCCGCGAATATATGAAGGATTTAACATCATTTGTTAATCTTAGCCGCACAGAAGGCGCGAAGGATTTGCCGGAAATAAAACCAATAACGTTTAAAACTCTCGAGTTTCGCAACGTGCGATTTAAATACCCAACAGGCGAAACATATATACTGGACGGCTTGTCCTTTAAATTGGAAAACGGTAAACACTACTCGTTTGTAGGCACAAACGGCGCAGGTAAAACAACAATCATCAAGCTTTTAACAGGGCTGTATGACGAATACGAAGGCGAGATACTGATAAACAACAAGGAATTGCGCACATACCCTGCCGCCGTTCTTAAAGCTATGTTTTCCGTTGTATATCAAGACTTTGCGCGCTATCAAGTATCAATGGCAGACAATATATCCCTTGGCAACGCCGCCCAAGCCCCCGATGCCGTAAAAATAAAAGAAGCAGCCCATATTGCTGAACTGGACGAAACAATTAAAGACCTTAAAAACGGCATAGACACGCCGCTTGGCAAAATAATGGAGAACGGTGTAGACCTTTCCGGCGGTCAGTGGCAAAAGATAGCCATTGCCCGCTCGCTAATAAGCCCCGCCCCAATAAAAATACTGGACGAACCAACGGCCGCCCTGGATCCAATTGCCGAAAGCCGCATTTACCAAGAGTTTGAAGGCTTGATGCGTGGCAAAACCACAATTTTTATCAGCCACCGCCTGGGCTCTACAAAACTTGCAGACGAAATTTTGGTAATAGAAGACGGCAGCATTAAAGAGCGCGGCAGCCATGATGAATTAATGAATAAAAACGGACAATACTCACAAATGTTTGAAGCGCAAAGGAAATGGTATGAATGATGAATAAAAAATATGGGTTTTTTATACTTGCGGGGCGTTCAATTGGTATGTATTTTAGGGCGGCCAAATGGTTTGGCATACTCGAGCAAACCTTGGCAATTTTACACTCTTTTTCATGGGCAATAGGTATTGTAGCAACCCAATTGCTGTTCGATGCCGCATTTCGCGCAAGCGGCGGCAATGAAAGTTTTTGGTATATTGCCGCGCCACTATTAATACTTGCCATCGTTGCTATTGCGCAGCAAGTACTCAATGGTGCGGAAAATTTTATAGCAAACGAAGTTAGCTATAAAAACCAAGGACAGTTTATGGCAAAACTACAGCGTAAATTACAGCGCGTTCCCGCCCAAAATTTTGAAAACACAGCATTTTTGGACGATGTAAACAAGGCCCGCGAAGGCGCAGCAGAAGTGGCTGAACTGGCATGGATAAGCCTACAGTTTTTCACATTTTACGTTGTGTTTTTTGCAACTGTTGGGGTGTATCTGTTTTTATTGTCGCCAATGCTGCTTATTGTGCTGTTCATTTCGTTTATCCCCGCCATAATCGGGCAGTATTTCCATGTAAAAATATTTACTAAATTAGAAGAAGAAAACGCACCCATGCGCCGCCGCTACGAATATTACCAAAAAGCAATAGCAGACAGGGAATTCTACAAAGAAACCCGCATTTTGGGCGCGTTTCGGTATTTTCACGCTCTGTTTTCTCAAACTATGCTGGTTGTTACAAAAAAAATATGGCGTACCGAGCGCAAAATGGCAGTAATAATGCTGCTGCTTAATGTCGCAACATTTATAGGGCTTGGGATATCTACTTATCTGCTTTTTACAAATACTATGACGGGTATAATTTCAATCGGTGCGTTTGCCGCCGTTTTTGCTGCTCTAAACCATATATTTGGCATAATGGACGAGCTTTTAATTTGGAACTTGGGCGGTATAACAAAAAACATAGGCAAAGCAGCAAATTATATGCGTGTAATGGATATGGAAGAAGTAGATGGTGCTGATGGCACGCCCGATTTTTCAAAAGGCATTGTTGCCGAAAATATCAGTTTTTCATACCCGGGTAGGGAAGAATGCGCCGTAAAGAACCTTTCCCTAACCATTAACCCCCGGGAAACAATAGCAATTGTAGGCGAAAACGGCGCAGGCAAATCCACTCTGGTGCGTATCTTAACAGGAATTTACCGGCCCGATAGCGGCACCGTGACTATTGGAGGCTTGAATAGCACAAAAACACAGCCAAACGCCATTTTCAACGGAATTTCCGGCGTTTTCCAGCGTTATCAACGCTATAAGATGACACTTGCAGAGAATGTGGCAATATCCGATACCGCAATCACCCAAAACAACACAGAAATTAATAACGCCATAAGCTATGCCGAGTTTAACGAAGATAACGCAAACCTGGAAACAATGTTGTCCCCAGAATTTGACGGCATAGACCTTTCGGGCGGACAGTGGCAACGCCTTGCAATTGCCCGCGGCCTGTACCGCAAAAATAACTTCATAGTATTGGACGAACCCACCGCCGCCATAGACCCAATAGAAGAAGCTCGTATCTACAACCAGTTCAAACAGCTTGCAAAAGATAAATGCGCAGTTGTTGTAACCCATCGCCTTGGCTCTGCAAAACTTGCCGACCGCATTGTGGTAATGGATAATGGCGTAATTGTAGGGCTTGGCACACACAGCGAGCTTATATCAAAAGACGGCAAATACGCAGATATGTGGACAGCACAGGTAACGTGGTACGAAAATCGCAGTTAAAACAAAAATAGGACAAAACGCATTTCGCGCGCTAAAATTGCAGCTTCATGCGTTTGTCGTGATAAAAAAATCATTATTATTCAGCAATTAAATCTACACATATTCTTATAACTTTATTTCAATGAACAAAAAAAGCTCCTGTCATCCACCTTGGGATGATAGGAGCTTTATAATATTTATTTCTATTCCACAGGAAGCACTATCCTAAAAAGCCTGGTTACACTATCTCGAGATGATGTACCAACACTTAACTCCATCTCAATTTCTTCTGTTCCAATAGGAATTTCAAATCCTCGCTGGCCGCGCATACGCCGCCCTCCAGAAAGAGTACTGCTCTGGCTAAGCATTGATATCCCTAAGTCTGCAGAAATTACAACAGTAGCGTTATTTGAACTAGAATAATAAAAATCGTCTACAAATACAGACGTTCGATTACTGAGGCTTTGGGCTTCGTTTGTCATATTCTCAAATTCAAAAACTATGCCAATATATTTATATCCTTCCGATGGTCCTAAAATCCAGGTTTCGTGCACAAGTACCTCTGTTATTGTTACCAGGAAGGGAGGGAACTCCAATGTCTGGTTTATACTATAGAAATGAGAGGACTCCTCCGGTGAGGCTTCAGGCTCTTCCGGGATTGGGGTTTCAGCTGGCTGTGGGGGTTCGGTCGATTGTGGTGTTTCAGTCGGTTGTGACGTTTCGAGTTGTGGTGTGGGTGATGGCATTATAGTTGGGATGGGAGTGAGGGTCGCAGGAGGTACGTAGATTACTGGAGGCGGTGCCGATGAATTGCTTGTACCGCCGAAGGTATTGAATAATATTCTAAAAGCAAAAAATACAAGTGTAATAAATACACCAATACAAAAAAGTAAAACAATCATTGCAAATGATTTTCTCACAAAAGCAATACCGGTAACATTGGTTGCAGTTTTATTAAATGTGATTTGCTTATGCTGAGCCACATGCCTTGGTGGCGGCGGAGGTGACATTTCAGCATTTTGCTTTGGCATTGTCCGTGGTTCAGTTCTTACCTGATACCCCTGGTCATTGCTTTCAGGTTTTATATAGAACGCTGCCTTACAGTAGTCACAAACGCCTCTTGTTGATGTATCCAAATCCACATTAACAGGGGCGGCACATCCCGGGCATTTGATTGCGATTATTTTCATCGAGGATACCTCCCCTATTTAAATATTATCTTACTCCACCCTAAGTTCAAATAAACTTGCGGGTAATCCCACAAAGTTGTACAGCCCAATCTGAGGACAGGATACGAATTCGTATCTAGTATATTCCGGCGTTAAGCCTTCTGGTATTGGCACATACACCGCACCGTCTCGGATTTCCCCTTTTGCTTCCTTTATAATGCCGTCTTCGTATACCAACTCGAACTTACCCATGTTTTTAGGTCTTTGATGAAGGCCTTGGGAATGCAGGAAGGATATTCTTATTTCATCCCCCCATCTGATGGCTTGGTAAGCAATGGGGCCGGTGTATTCATGATTCAAATCATACTGCTTGTGCATTGCGGCAAAGGCCAGACGTTCGCCAACCGGACGCTTTTGGCCTGGATGTATGTCACGGTCTATGCCTACATCCCCGGTGGTTATCATGGCGTAATCTGGATGGCGAAGAGAGAATTTGCGCATTTGGTCGCATACTGTGGCCCAGCGTGGGAAGTCGGGATTTTCGAATGGCGGCAATTGTACATAGCTGAAAGCTATATCCGGATCGTTTTGGCGAAGTTTAAAGTTGTCTACCAGGGCCTCTAGGGCGGCGGCGTAAGTAACTCCTCCCGGCTCGGCTCCATCAGTTTCGCCTTGGTACCATAGCACTCCCTTCACTGGGAAAGTGTCTATGTTTTTCAGCATACTAGTGTATAAAATTCCTGGGAGCCTAAAACGGTAGGGGCCTGGCTCTCTGTAAGATATTGAGGGCAATTCCCATGCTACTCCTGAGGCATTGCGAGATATATCATAGTTTTTTGTTATCCAGTCTAGATGTTTATGATAGTCTGCGCGGGCGGATTCTGGGTCAACGCTTGCGATTTCAGATTTATAGGAGTCCCACATATAGCTGATTTCTGGATTTTCTTCTATGGTTTTTAAAGGTAGCCAGGAATATATGCTGCTGCCTCCTACATTACAATTAATTATTCCTATGGGAATCTGTAGTTGCTCATACAATGTATGGGCAAAGTGATAGGCTACCCCTGAAAAATGCAGGGCGCTTTCCTCATCGCAGCCCACCCAGCCATGATCATTGGTATAAGCCCACTCGTAGCCCTGGTTTAGATCGTTTGGAGAGGGTACTAAGTTGCGGCCTACTGTATAAAAACGCAAATCGGGGTTTTCTTTTACATATGGGTTTTGGCGGTATTCATCTGTGATATTAAGATGCCACTGCATATTGGATTGGCCGCTTGCCAGCCATACTTCGCCGATGTATATGTTGGTGAGTTCTATTTTTTGTTCCCCGGCACTTATTATAAGAGTCAGCCCACGGTCAGCTTTGCGGGGGGGTAATGACAATGAGAAATTACCAGCCTCTATTGTAGTGCTTACGGTGTCGTCCCCCAACGTGGCGGTTACCTCGCAAGGTGAGAATGCTTCCCCTTCGATTAAAATATCTCTATACCGCTGGAATATCATGCCGCTAGTATAATGCTTTGCTAAACGTATCACTTTTGCCATAAACTCCACCCTTTCATTCATAAATATTCAATATGACTCACTATCCAGTTGCTTGTGATCGCTTCTGGCCAAATCATCGGGGCACATAGCTATAGATATCCCGATACAAATTGCCCCCTTGCTGCAAAGCTATAGTATGTGTCTCCGGCTACCACTATATGGTCTAGAACACTTACACCTATAAACTGTAATCCTTCTACGATTTGCCTGGTGACTTCCATATCAGCACGGGATGGGCGCATAGAGCCGCCCGGGTGGTTGTGGGTAAGGATTACGCTGGTCACTCTATCTTGTATTGCCACCTTTATAACTTCGCGGGGATAGACGGCACTTTCATCCACTGTGCCCTTGGATATTACTGAGGTATTGAGTAGGCGGCGCTGGCTATCTAGGCTTAATACATAGAAGCTTTCTACTGTGTGACCTACAAACAGGTCTATAGCGTATTCTCCTGCAGCCTTTGCGGTGTTTATTTGCACTTTGCGGTTCCACTTACTACGGAAGTATCTGCCCGCTAGTGCCGGGATTAGGTTTAGTAATACCGCTACATTCTCTGAACATTTAAGCCGCTCTTTTAGAGTGTCTATATCGGCTTCGAATAAGTTATGCAAAGAGCCAAACTCATTTAGCATATTGTGCGCCTTGGGGTTAGTATCTCCTCTGGGGTAGCAGTAATATAACAGCATTTCCAGTACTTCGTGGTCGTGGAAGCCTTCCAGTCCGCCTTTTTTGTACTTCTCTTTTACCCGTTCTCTGTGTCCGTGATGAGGATGGTTTTTCATATTTCTTACCTTAAAGCATCATCAAGGGCATCTGTTACGGTTTGCAGCACTTTTACCCTCGCGAATTTTTTACTGTTGGATTCTACAATAATCCAGGGGGCATGAGGGTTATGGGTGCGAGCCAGCATTTCATCTACCGCTTCTTCGTATTTGTGCCAGTTTTCTCGGTTACGCCAGTCAGCTTCTGTGATTTTATGATGTTTTGAAGGATCATTTTGACGGTCTTCAAATCGGCGTAGCTGCTCATCTTTATCTATATGAAGCCAGAATTTCAGCAGAACCACACCGTGGTTTACTAAATGTTGTTCCATTTCATTGATTTCCCGGTAAGCTCTGCTCCATATGGGTTCTGGGGTTAGTTCATCTATTCTTTCAACCAGTACCCTGCCGTACCATGAGCGGTCAAATATTGTTATATGGCCGTCTTTTGGGGTCTTTACCATAAAACGCCATAGATAGTGACGGCTCAGTTCATACGGCCTTGGGGGGCCAATGGGTACTACCGCATAGCAGCGGGGATCTAATTCGCTTGTTAGGCGCTTTATATTCCCCCCTTTTCCGGCGGCATCCCAGCCTTCGTACACGATTATCGCGGAACGACGCTTTGCGTAGAGTTTATTCCCCAGCATATGCATACGAGTTTGGTATTCGGCTAACTCTTCTTTGTATTTTGTGTCATCTATATTTTTATCCGGTGATATGCCTTGGAGTATTCGTGGATAATCTTGCGGGCGGTTATCTATCGTAAGTGGAGCCTCGATTGTCCCTTTATCCAGGCGTGCTTCTATCGACGCGATTATAGTTTTTAGGATTTTTACCGCAGCAAATTTTTTATCTTCCGCTTCTATTACATGCCATGGATTGACCTTGGTCTGGGTCATATTAAGCATTTTTTCAAAAAGACGTAGGTTTTGGTCGTATTTTTCGTTTTGCTCCCAATCATGGGGCTTTACACGCCATGCTGTGGTTGGGTCTTTTTCAAGAGACTTAAAACGGCGCCTTTGCTCGTCTTGCGAGATGTGCAGAAACAATTTGATTATTAGTGCGCCATCGTCTGTTAGCTGGCGCTCGAAGGCGTTGACATCGCTATAGAAGCCGTAGGACTCTGTGCTGGATATTCCCCAGCTATCCCGGACATAGGGCATTATTAAGCGATGCCAGGATTTATCTAGTATTACTATTTGCCCCTTTGGAGGGAGGTATGTCCAAAAACTCCATAGAAAGGGACGCATTAGCTTCTCTTCGTTGGTTTTACCGGTAGTACGAATATCAAAGTAGCGTGGGTCTAATGCATTAACTACACGGGAAATGGAGGTGCCTTTACCAGAGGCTCCCCAGCCTTCAAATACAATTACAACAGGGACTTTGGCTTGCTGCAATAGCGTCTGCTGTAGATTGCCCAGGGTTGCTTCTAGTTCTTTTAACTGAGACTTGTATTCCTTCTTATCTAAGGACTGGGTTAGGTCTATGTCTGCTAGCATTTTTTCACCGTTTTCATAAGGTTTTATGATGCAAACAAAGTATAACATAGCTTGTAACAAAATGGGACAGTTGACATAGTATGTACCAGGACTATCCGGAAGGACTCACCTCAACCGGGTACCTTTTATATAGATTAGGCGCTGGGGTGAACCTGGGGGCAGAGGATGTTTTATCATTTGTTTTCGGGGGCCCCGCGGCGCCAGGAAAGGAGAATAACCATGGGCGAATTTTTACTTGAAAGCTTAGGACGTTATATCGGCCAAACGGTTACCATTTTCACAACCAGCGGCGGTTTATCCGGCAATGGTTTCACTGGTGTACTTGCCGGAATTTGCGGCTGTACCATTAAACTAATCACCGATATTGGTGCACCTCCTGCATGTCCTATCGGCAGTGCATGTTGCGGCGGCATAGGCTTCTTGGAAGCTGAAGAAGAAGAGTTTGGTGTTGGAATAGCACCAGGTATGTGTGAAATGTTTGGCCGTTGTCGCGGTCGCGGCGGATGCTGCGGCAAAAGACGCTGTGGCGGTAGACGCCGCGGCGGCTGGATGGGCGGCTGGAACTGGCTGGGCTCCGTAACTGAAATACCTATTGATAAAATTGCAAGCTTTACACACAATGCAATCTAATTTTATAAGAAACTAATGATAAGGGCACCTGCCTGCAAGAATATGAATTCTTGTAGGTGGGTGTTTTTGGCGTTAAATTAACAAGAGTCCTCTTTTTAACATAGACTACTCAAAAACATAGATACGGAGGCTATTTTTATGCCAACTCCTTTGCCTTGCAACACAAATTTTATCCAATTCGTTGGCCAGCCAACGCAGTGGTACAATATTAATCTTCTTACTGGTAATGATGCCTTTTATGGCTATTTAAACCCTCAAGACTATGTAAATGCTATAGGCTATAACCCTTTGGATAATTTCATTTATGGATATGATATTACGGTTAATCAGGTCGTACAAATTGATGCGGACAGAAATATAACTTACCTTGGATTACCCACAGGTCTACCTGCAAATGGATATAACGCCGGATGTCTTGACCAAAATGGCTTTTTTTACATTATGTTAAATGGCGCTGCACGGTTTTATACCATTGACTTGCGTCCTGGTTCAGCCAGTTATATGAGGCTGGTAAACCCTTTAAATGGATATGTTCCCCAGACAACTAATTATGGCAATGCAATAAACAACGGCACAATGAACGTAAGTGATTGGGCAGCCGACGATAGCGGATTCCTTTATGGGATTCAACCCAGCGGGGTTATGCAGCGGCTTAATCTTGCCAATGGCAATATGATAAACATGACAACGACAGGGCCTAAACCCAACGCCTCCTTTGGTGCGGTATCTATTGATAAAAATGGTTTTGTTTATGCTATAGAAAACAATGATGGCGGCGTTTATCGATATACAATAAACGGTATCATTGCTACCGGAGAATATTTTTCTACAACCGTTTTTGCCTCACAAAACGATGGCTGTATGTGCCGTAATGCAGAGCTACTGATAGACTTTGGTGATGCGCCAGACTTAGGCAGTGGAAACGGGCCAGGCAATTATAATACTTTGCTAGAAAACAACGGACCTCGCCATGAGATTCTAAACACTTTATATTTGGGTACACAAGTTACAGCAGAAACAGATGCCAATCAAAATAATGATGCTACAGGGGATGATCAAACCCAGGGGATTCAAGATGACGGTGTAGCAGTACCTCTACCTACACTTTCCACAAATGCCAGCAGCTACACGCTGGATGTAATGGTTACTAATGACACAGGTCAAGCAGCAAACCTTTATGGATGGATAGACTTTAACCAAAATGGCTTATTCGAACCGGAAGAAGCCGCCCAGATGATATCAGTACCCTATTCACCGCTGCTGCAGACAGTTACTATGACTTTCGATGTTCCTACTGTGCTATCACCAGGGAGTACTTTTGCGCGTTTGCGTTTAACCACAGATGTACTACCCACAGGAAGTGACGACATCGGCCAGGATGTGGGAAGCATAGGCCCGGCCTCAGATGGAGAAGTAGAAGATTATATCTTAAGCATTGCGCCCATTGCGGATTTAGAAATAGCAAAAACAGCAGATACCGATATAGCCTTACCGGGAACTAATCTCACATATACCATTACTATTACCAACAAAGGCCCCAATGCTGCCCAAACGCCTCTACTGGTTGATAATATTTATGAAGAATTAAAAAATGTTGTATATAGTTTAGACATGGGTGCCACATGGGATACATGGGGCGGGAGCATAATCTTACCGTCAGTTGAAGCCGGAATGACTGTAACTGTTCTTATAAAAGGAACCGTGAATATGTACGCAAGCGGGGTTTTTGGTAATACAGCATCGGTAAACAGTCCGACCATAGACCCTGACCTTTCAAATAACACAGCTACTATCTCTACTTTAGTAGGTGACAGTGCAAATATTTCTATAGTTAAGACGGCAAGTCCAAGTGAGGTTACCGCTGGTGAGACGATTACTTTTACGCTTTTGGTTTCCAATGTTGGCCCATCCGACGCCCAAAATGTCATTCTCACCGATGATATTCCATCGGAAATTGCAAATGCAGTGTTTTCTACCGACAGCGGTATAACTTGGCTACCTTGGAGCAGCCCGTACCATGCAGGGACGCTTGTAAGCGGCACAGTAATGCCCATACAAATCCGCGGTACGGTTTTATCAAATGCGTCTCAAACCATTTCTAATACGGCAACCGTGGATAGTGATACCCCCGACCCTGATTTAAGCGATAATTCCTCCACAGTAGATACACCGATAAATGAATCTGCCGATCTTTCTATTACGAAAATCGGTGATGCAAATCCTGTTATGGCGGGGGATACTTTAACGTATACGTTAACTGTAGCCAATAATGGTCCATCTGACGCTGAAAACATTACAATCATTGATAAATCTCCATCTGATGTAACTAATGTTCAATATTCAGATGATGATGGAGCGACATGGCAAAGTTGGGATGGTTCATATAACCTTGCAAGTCTTAAATATGAGGCATACTTCGTTCTTTTAATTAGAGGTATAGTTAATCCCTCTGCTATCGGAACGTTGACAAACGCAGCCATAGTAGATAGCGATACTCCAGATCCAGATTTGAGCAACAATATCGCAACCGAAATTACACCTATTAACACCTCTGCAGATTTATCTGTTGACAAAAATGCGCCACCAGAGCCAGTTTCACTAGGTGATACATTAATTTACACAATTACGGTCCAAAATCATGGTCCGGATGATGCGTTAAATGTCGTTATTACAGATATTGTACCGGGGGAACTAGATAGTATTTTATTCTCAGTGGACAACGGTTCAAGTTGGCAAGATTGGAATGGCAGTTACGACATAGTCACACTGATTAACGGTGAAATAGTTAAGATTTTAATTAGTGGAATGGTTATTGCCGATAGTGACGGACTCATTACCAATACAGTTACTATAACCAGTGATACCCCTGACCCGGATTTGAGCAATAACACTGCTATAACTCATACCCCTATAGGCTCTTCCGCTGATTTATCTATTACTAAAATAGCTAACTACACATCAGTAGATGCAGGTCAGATGCTGACATATACAATCACAATCAAAAACCTAGGGCCAGATAATGCTGAAAATGTTGTCTTAACTGACAATACTTCTGTTATTTTACTAACCCCGCAATTCTCCCTTGATAATATTAATTGGGAGCCATGGCAAAGCCCATATACTCTTGGGATGATTACAGAAGGAGCTGTTCAAGTCGTGTATATTCGGGGCGTCGTAAATCCGATAATAAACCCGACTGTGACTCCACGCATTAGCAATACAGCTACCATAAGCAGTTCCACTCCTGACCCAGATATTAGCAATAACAACAGCCATATAATAACCCCTATTACAGTTTCGGCAGATTTAGAAGTAATAAAAACCGACTCTCCTTCGCCGATAATAGCAGGCAATATACTAACCTATACTATAGAAATCATAAACAATGGCCCTTCTGACGCAATAGGTGTTGTATTGGCGGATGCGATTCCCTCTAGTGTTATAAATCCAGAGTTTTCGATAGATGGTGGCAGTTCGTGGCTGCCATGGATTGGAACCTATCCTATACAAGACCCTACCACAGGCCGGGTTGCGGCTGGGGGATCTATATATGTTTTAATTCGAGGAACAGTATCGCCCGCAGCGGTTGGGCATATTTCTAATACAGCAACGATAATGAGTGCCACTCCAGACCCAGACTTGAGTAATAACACCTATACACAGTCTACCCCAACGATTACCAGTGCAGATATGGCAATTGTTAAGACTGCTATCCCCAGTCCTGTTAATGCAGGAGAGACACTTAACTATACCCTTTCAATTACGAACAATGGCCCCTCTTTTGCAAGGAATGTGGTAATAACAGATCAAATTCCAGAGGGACTTTCAGATGTTGTATTTTCAATAGACGCGGGAAACACTTGGATTCCATGGACTGGCAGTTACTTGGTTGGTACAGTAGCCACAGGCGCAACTATTACTGCTCTTGCACGGGGCATAGTTAAGCAGCATACGACAGACTTCATTCCCAACACAGCAGAAGTTGATAGTACAACACCCGACCCAGATTTAACTAACAATAAGTCTACCGCCCTAACCCCCGTAAATGAATCCGCGGATCTTTCGATAGTTAAAACTTCGAGTTCAAGTATTGCCGCAGCAGGTGAAATGCTCATTTATACACTGTCAATAAACAACGCAGGCCCATCTGATGCCGAAAATGTGATAGTTACAGATAATATCCCTATTGCAATGTCAAGCCCTGAGTTTTCAACAGACAATGGTGTTACATGGCAGCCATGGATTAACCCCTTCACTGTTGGGTTGTTGGAAAGTGGCAAATTTATAACAATTCACATACAAGGAATTATTGATCCCAATACGACAGGAACTATCCGTAACACGGCAACAGTATCAAGTGACACTAATGACCCAGACTCAAGCAACAATAGAAGCACCTTGCGATTGCCTGTTAATACATCTGCCGACCTTTCAATTTCTAAAACAGGCGATATGACGGCAATCAAGGCAGGTGACATGATAACTTACACAATCATAGTCACCAGTGACGGGCCTTCCGACGCCACCAATGTTGTTGTCACAGATGATATTCCAAATTACTTGACCGATGTGCAGTTTTCGGATGATAACGGACTTACATGGCAAGATTGGCTGGGGTCATATACTCTCGATGTTTTACCATGTAATAGTAGTTTCACACTGTTTATCAGGGCAACTGTCCCGCCATCTGCAACGGGAACAATATTTAATACCACAAGTGTAATTAGCAATACTCCCGACCCAGATATGAGTAACAACGATTCCATTGAAGCTACACCTATTTATACAATGGCGGATTTGTCGATTAACAAAACTGCATCAAAGACTACAGTTGGGGTAGGAGATGTAATAACTTACTCGATTACAGCGTACAATTCAGGTCCGGATGATGCGCAAACCGTTGTTATAACCGATGTCATTCCTCCCGGGCTTACTAATGCGGAGTTCTCCTTTGATGAAGGTGTTACTTGGTATCCGTGGCAGGGGTACTATTCAATGCAATTATTAGAACTTGAGGCGTCGGTTACTATCATAATTCGTGCAGTGGTAGCAGCAGACGCTGCGGGTAATATCGTTAATACTGCATTTATCAGCAGCATAACAACAGACCCAGACCTGACTAATAATTATGCCACCATTATCTCAAAAGCACCTTGCCCCTGCCCGCCTTGCCCTCCGTGTCCTGACCCTATAACACGGGATGAAGCTCTAAATCAAATAATTGCTTCTATTGCATTGGAAGAATTGGCACTAAGCCATATTATTAATGCAGAGAGTGAAAAAATTAGATATGTACTGGGGGTTCTTCCAGATGTCACGGGCCCTAATGCAACTATAGATGAAATAATTAAAGTAAATTCTGAAGTTGCAAAAATGATTAGTACCATTGCTCACTATGAAATATTATTGAAAGAAAAGTTAGATAGTGCATTGTCTGGATACAAAAATTAACACTCATAATTCAAGGCCTTCTTCAAAGACTAAGCTTTACCATTAAGCTTTTGTCCGAAAAGGAGGCTATTTTTATGAAAGAAAAACAACGCCGGGGAACTCGTTTGCATTTATGGCGAATTGCGGCATTAATTATTGTTTTTGCCACTCTATCAACATATGCTGCTTTTGCTTATGAGGGCGCAACAGAAGAAAGCTTGACGCTTACCCCTCCCATGGCGACAAGCATCAGAACTATAAACTATCAAACAACCGGCAGTGATTTAAATTTTAATGAAACACCCAGTATAACGATTGCAAGCGGAGGACATATAATCGGCGATTTTGCTATTCCATTTGGATGCCATCTAAGTCTTGAGCCTGGAGGAATAATTAACGGCCAAGTAAGTGTATCCGGCGGTTCGTTTGCTATGTCAGGCGGTGTTATAGAGGCAAGCACTACAGGCTACGCTGTACGAATTTTTCAAGGCAATTTCCTTATGTCTGATGGAGAAATACGTGACAACATGGGCGGTGGCGTAGATGTTATCAACGGCTCATTTATTATGACTAGCGGTACAATTGCTAATAACGGTGCTAATGTCCATGACGGCGGCGGCGTAAGGTTAAGCGGTAGTGCAGAATTTTTCATGTCAGGCGGCACAATTAGCCACAACCATGCCAACCATCACGGCGGCGGCGTGTTTGTTGAAAGCGGTGTCTTTGACATGGAGGGCGGAGTGATTTTTGACAACTCGGCCCTTATGGGAGGCGGCGGCATAAGTGTAGCAGGCGGGCATTTCTTTATGCGAGACGGTGTGATACATGATAACCGATCCGATCACGGTAATGGCGGTGGCTTAAATATATCAATGGGTGCCATGATTGAGATATCTAGTGGTAATATATTCAATAATATTGCAAGAAATGGTGGAGGCATCGGCCTTAATACCCTTTGGGATGGGATAGACTTTTTTCATAATGTTCTAAACCAAGTCAGCGTTTGGCATAGTGCCGGGATTCACAACAACCATGCAATGGATGGCACAATTATAAATGATATGCTATTTATGATGCACAGCCATTCGATTCATCCAAGTATTTTTTCTTTCCAATACCCTCATGTTTTTAACAACCATGATGTCCATGTGCCATATGAAACCCCTATTGGTACCGTTATAGTTTCATATAGAGTAAACGGTGTAGAAATAGGGCATCAGCGTCATTATGCAGTGCCCTGGGGTCAAACAATGCAGCTTACTACTTGGGGCTTGCCTGGGTATACTTTTGTAGGCTGGGATTGGCAACCTTGGGAAGGTGAGATTCACGACCCAACAAGCTCTGATACATTCTTCACCTCATATGTAATGCATGACATTGTTATTTTTGCAGACTTTGAGGAGATACTAACATTGGATCGTATACCTGAATTGAGTATCGAAAGGGATGAGGATCATAATCTTACAGTAACACTTCCTCAGGATAATTTTAATCCCGGCTTTGCATATGAAGAGGATGACGACGGATATATCACCATAATCGTTGTGCCACCAAGTGATAGGTACTTTGACTATGATACAATTATTACTATCCCTCCAGGATATGAGATCGCAAATGGGCCAATGCTAGATGAAGACGGTAACTTGATTATTGTAATCAGACCTAATTTACCAGAACCAACACCATCACCCTATCAAACACCGTATCCGTCACCTTACCCATCACCATATCCTTCACCTTATCCCTCGCCTTACCCATCACCATATCCTTCACCTTATCCCTCGCCCTACCCTTCACCTTATCCCTCTTCTTATCCCTCGCCCTACCCTTTACCTACACCAACATCCTCTCCACAATCAACATCCCCACCTCCACCGCAGACGACACCTTCTCCACAACCAACATCCGCCCCCACACAGCCGCCGACATCCCCATTCCGTCCAGCATCTCCATCGCGACCATCCCCTTCACCACAAGCATCTATTTCATCACCACCAGCTCCCAGACCCAACCCACCATACGATGAAGATATCGCCATTCACACACATCACGCATTTATGATTGGATTTGAAGATGGCACAATCCGCCCCGGGGCACCAGTAACCAGGGCTCAAATTGCAACAATACTCTTCCGATTAATGCCTGACACTAAGCGAGCCGAGTATTGGTCACAAACAAACCCATATCCAGATGTAAAACAAAATCATTGGTTCAACAACGCCGTATCAACAACAACAAACGCCGGTTTATTCACCGGCATGCCGGACGGCAGCTTCCAACCCCATCGCCCAATAACTAGGGCAGAACTTGCCACAGTAGTTGCTAGGTTAAAAGATGTAACCCATAATGGTGAACCCATGTTTAACGATATCGCTGTTCACTGGGCAAAAGCCGAAATAAACGCCGTGGCCCGTATGGGCTGGGTAACAGGATACGAGGGCCAGGGAGGACGATTCCTACCAAACCAGCCAATAACCAGAGCAGAAACAGCGGCAATAATAAATAATGCCTTCGAACGCAAACCTCAAGGCCTAGAGACCTTATTACCTGATATGCGTATCTGGCCAGACAATGTAAATCCTCAATCATGGTACTATCTGCATATCCAAGAAGCGACCAATTCCCACTATTATGTAATGAGTGACAATGCTTACGAGATATGGACGGGATTAATTTATCAAGAGCGTGATTGGGCACGGCTAGAATTGCCCACATCCAGACCAGAGGATATAAATATTTTTCGGTAAAATAGATATAAAAATGGACTGACTCGCTTAGTTTTTACAACTGGCGAGTCAGCCCATTTTTTGATTGATACTATCTATAAACTAGTCAATAACAACCGCAGTACCCATGGCATGAGCTTTCAGCAGTCCGCCATCAGAAGCGGAACCAATCATCTCTAAATCAATTGAAAACCCAACAATAGCATTAGCACCAACTCTTCTAGCCTCCATAATCAAGTCCTGAATAGCTTGAGTTCTAATAGATGCAACCAACTCCTCATGACTTTCCGATCTACCGCCGGCGAAGCTGCGAAGAGAGCCAAAGAAACTACGGCCAATGCCAAACCCAGATACGACCTGTGAGAAAATTGCACCCTGGTACTGCCTAATGCTCTTACCGTCTAAAATCGGCGTTGTGACAACCAACATAATAAAATCCTCCTAGATAAAAGTTTTTTCCTTTGCTAAATATACCATGAATTATAGTCTCAGTCGCGAATATTGTTTATATGCTTTCGTGGGAAGATAACTACTAGTGTACCATCATCAACAGATATAGTACTTTCCACACCTATAAATTCATTGCTTACACCCATCGGGCATATGCTTGATAACTCATAATTATCAAGTGTATATTTTAATCCTTCTAAATTAACACCTTTTGATATACCTGAATATGAAAAGACAGAAACATATCCACTACCGCAAGAGTCAAAGATAATACTGCCGTTAGTGACTGCTGTAACAACACTGTCCTTGTCTATAAGATAACCTCGTCTACCATTTTGCGATAGATAAGCAAGAGCCTGGATATTGGCAAATGTGTGGTCAAACCTGCCGCCAGTACCACAATATATATGAAAACACTCGTACCCTTTTTCTATTCCTATTTTTATAGCTTCGAACATATCTGTAAAATCTTTCTCGTTGTTCAGAGAGATCACATTATCAAGATTGGGACGCCGGACAACCGAATCAAAATCGCCAATCACTAAATCGGCGGATTTGCCATGCTTTAGCAGATAATCAAACCCGCCATCAGCGGCAATTAAATAATCACCATCTTGAAGAATAAAATCGAGTTCGTGGCTTTCTCCAGCTCCTACAATATAACAAATTTTATTACCTATATAAATCCTCCTCTTTGCTGTCTTACTGCATCATACGGATAATGTAATACAGATTTATATACCTTGATCCTCTTCTTTCTGGAAAAAGCGTTTAATAACCAGTGGATAAATTACAGTCATCCATATAACCATCAAGAAATACCTTACAGCATCTATGGGCAAAGATGTACCAATTAGCCGCACCCCTTCTTGTATTGCCAACACACCAGCAAGACCAAGTACAAACTTTACAATCTGCCAACCAATATTTTTAGCCTTAACTGAAAAACGTATATACATACGCTCTATATACATGCCTACCCCAAAACCAATAGCGGCCCCTGAAGTTCTAATACTGTCGCGCAGTTGGCTCGGCTCGGAAATACCTCTGGCATATAACACTGCCGCAATCACGATTACCAAAATTCCAAGCCCTACCAGGACAGAAGATAGAATAAGCTCGCGCTTCCAGCATGTTGCCTCTTTGGGAACGATTTTAAGTGCAATCCAGATAATCGCAAATGTTATTATAAGTGAAGCAATAACATCTGATAGGAAGTGAACCCCAAGATATAGCCTGGAAGCGGCCACAAGAAAGGCCATGCTAAATAAAATTACTTTTATAGCTATTGGCTTTAGCTGTGCGCCAAGGGAGCCAAAAATCGCGGCCCCGTTTTGAGTATGACCACTGGGGAAGGTGTACCCTGTTGCCATTCTTGTTGCGCCTCCAACGGGTTCGAAGGTTGGATCAACTATCCATGGGCGCGGCAGGCGGAAGACTATTTTCAATCCCTGAACAGCAAGGCTGGACAGGAAAAACGATATGCCCATTATATAGCCCATGTGCTTGTTGATGCACCAGTAAATTACGCAGATTGCAACAACTAAAATCGTTTCTTCGCCAAAGCGGGTTACAAACCCGAATAGGGTATCAAGAAATGGGGAGCGGATACCTTCAATAAAACGTAATAGTTCCATTGTTACACCTCACAGCATTGAATTTTTTCTCAATTTACATTTATTTACAATTTAGTTTACCGGCTGGGTAAATTATTTTATTGGAAAATAACTATAACACAAAATACACAAAAGCGGCTACGTCGACGCTTGCGTCAGTGCGTCGCAACCGCTTTCTCAACTTCCTATGGAACAAAAAAACACTACCAGTCAAAACCGATAGCGTTTTCCATTTACTAAACTATGAAACGAGAGATTTTACCATATCCCATGGCCTTGCTTGCCTATTCATTAGTCCCTACATTCCACTGCACACCAAATCGGTCAACAACGTCCCCAGTCAAAGCAGCGTAAAACTGCGGCGCAAGAGCCTCAACAACCTTGCCACCATCCGCAAGCTTATCAAAAACAGCAGTAACTTCATCCACAGTATCAAAGGAAAGCTGCATCCAAAAGCCTTCTGGCGGCTTCTCCATCCCATCAGTCATAACAAAAGTAACCCCATAAAGCGTCACTTCCGAATACATAACAAAATTAGGCGGCAAGGATACATCCATACCAGAATCCGCCGGTGCATCACGGAAATAACTAACATCCTTTACCTCCGCCCCAAGAACCTCCTTGTAGTAAGTAATTGCCTCATCACAATTACCCTGAAACCCAACTGCTGGTTTAAGCATATATCATGCTCCCTTCACTATTTTAATAAAATAATTATACCGCAAGAAACACGGCAATAGTATGTCTTGTATATACAATGAGTAAAAACAAAAGCGAGCCATATCAGCTCGCTTTTATTTACACAATAATAATATGTACTGTATAATAATCATGCCATAGATGCAGGGCGCTAACCCTACGGCTGAACCTTCGAAAGGAGGCTGGTCGTTCCGCTGACGCGGAACTGCTCGCCCCTGCGACCCGGGCGAGGCCCTATGACTTTAGATTATTATACGTTTGTTGCAGTAATTGCACTAATAACGTTGATTGTCTACCTCATAGACATTATAACACGCGATAAAAAATAGCCGCCCCTGCGCCCACCAATGCTGGGCGGCTATTTTCCGTTTTAATTTCATTACGGTTTGGCCGTAACGTCGTGTGTTGTGGCAACAAGCGGGCGTTACCAGCACCCGCTTGTTTGTTAATATACTCATATTATACCCAGTTTATACAAAAATGCAAATACATAGAGAAAGGAAACACCCAATGTCCAGCATAGAACCCGGCTACCTTATAAAACTAGTACGCCTAAGAAAAGCCATGACCCAACCCAAACTTCTAGAAGAAAGCGGCTTAGAAAGCCTACATGTATTTCGGCTGGAACATGAGCGCCACCGCCCAGACCCGGTCAATTTGCAAGTCCTAATGGATACCCTCAATATACAAATGGGCGAGTTCCTCATCCCGCTTTTGGAAAACCAGCCAGATGAAGTTATTGCACTACGTGATCGGCTAATCTGTGCCCTTGACAGAGGAGATGTGGAACAGGCAAAGGAGATATTCCAGCTTTTTAACACCTTTGAAGGCTTTGAAGAAGGCATAAACCGCCAATTCATTGTCAGCCACAAAGCCCGTTACTTAGAACAAACAGGTGCCCCAACCAATGAAATCCTGCCACTGATAGAAGAAGGCATGAGCATTACTTTTCCAGAATACCAAGAGTGCACCGTAGCCGATGCCATCCTGATATTCGAAGAAAGCGAGCTTTTGCATACCAAAGCACGAATACTTTTTAAAGATGGAAACCCTATAGAGGCCATAAGCCTGTTGGAGAATATAAGGGCCGGCTTGTCAAAATTACCGGTAGATGACTGCGAGCGTGAACGCCAACTAGGCCCCGTACTACTCACCTTATGCACTTACCAACTGGCAATAGAAGACCATGCCAGCGCCTACGAAGCATCCAAGGAAGGCGCCAGAATCTCCTACTGGCGTAAACAAGGAAAATATATGCCCGACTTTATACTGGCACGAGCCAGAAGCTATCACGGCCTAGGCCTTGAGCACCGAAGCCAGAACCTGCTAATGTCAGCCTACTTTGGCTACAGCCTGGTACGAGATGGTGAAAAAGCCCAAAATACACTAAATCTTGCGAAAGAAATGGACATTGACTTCCATACCCACGGGGCAGATAACCTAGCCAACCTACCTCGACCCATCGAACCATATAACCGAGGAGAAATAGTATCCTGCGCCAATATAGGAGAATTTATACTAAAACTACGAAAAAAAGCCAACCTAACCCTAGACCAACTATGCCAAGGGATATATAGCACTGGAAACCTATCAAAAATAGAAAAAAACCAAATAACAGGGAGTGTGTACGGCATGGAAGGCATAATGCAGCGCCTAGGCCGCCATATAGATTACTACCTAAACACCTTCCTTTCCGGTAAAGATTTTGACGAAAAACAAATGCGAGACAAAATCATAGCCCTGGCAGCAAGCAATGAATATGATGCAGCCGAGGCAATGTTGGAAGCACTTTCATCCAAAAAAACATTCCAAAAAGGAATCTGTCTACAATTCATATTGAAAATGAAAGCCATTATCCAGGGCGCAAAATATGGCCCAACTCCGGAAATACTAAAAATGCTTCGCGAGGCTATGCAAATCACCTGGCTCAGCTTTGACGAAACTGATCCTAAATGCGTGAACAGTATATCCCAGCGTCCCCTGGCCTACTATGAAATTTCGATTCTAAATCAAATTGCCATGCATTATAGAAGCATAGAAGACTTCTCACATGCAATAAAGCTATACGAACGCCTAAAAGATAGCATGGACAACAGCTATGTAGACGAGCTAGAAAAAGCCCGCATGTATGGCGCACTGCTATACAACTACTCCAAAACCCTAGTACAAATGAGCCGATACGAAGAAGCCCTAGGGATAATAGAAGAAGGAGTAAACTTCGAGTTAAGAGGCCGCCGATTACAAAATCTGCCGGACTTTGCCATAAACAAAGCCGTCTGCCTACTTGAGATGGGCAAAAAAGAAGAAAGTATCCCCTACTTTGCCCAAGGCTATTATGGAGCCAATATGTTTTCAGATTTTGGAAGCGGTGAAAATGCAGCAATTATTAAGGACTATGTAAAGGAAAAACTAGGGATAGATTTTTAAGAAATTATGGAGGTGTTGCATTTTGAGAATCGCCGTTATGTCTGACATACATGGAAATCTGCCTGCACTAGAAGCTGTGCTGGGTGACATAAAAAAACGTGCAATTGATAAAATCATCTGTCTTGGCGATTTAATTGGAAAAGGGCCAAGCTCCAAAGAAGTGATAGACATATGCCAAAATGAATGTGACGTTGTTGTCAAAGGAAATTGGGATGATTTCATTTATAGAGCTTATGCTGCCTCTAATTGGAAACCAACAGACGCGTTCTCTGAGGGCCTACGTTGGTATATGAACAGTCTTACACCGCAATACTTAGAATATTTAGGCTCGCTACCGCATAGCACTGAGTTCTATCTTGACGGTAAGCTAGTGAGGCTTTTTCACGCCCATCCCCGAAACTATAATCGGTACTTCCAGGATAGCCCAATAGAGCAAAGATTAGAACTTTTTGATTTTAGTGATTTTTCGAAAGAAAAAGAGACTGCTGACGTAGCAATATATGCGGATATACACAGTGCATATCTGCAAATGATACAAGGCAAGTATCTTATCAATGTTGGAAGCGTTGGAAATCCACTTGATATAACCCAAGCCTCATATATTATCCTTGAGGGCGGCAAAAATAAAGACTCGGGTTTTGGTGTACAGTTTATCAGAGTACCATACGATATCGAAAAAGCTATCGAACTTGCCAGAAAAATTAATGTTCCCGATTTAGATGGCTATATATCCGAACTTAGAACAGCAAAATATTTCCGGAGAGGCTAGTAAGCCGATAATAAAACGAGCCGCCTTATATGAAATTCATATAAGGCGGCTCGTTTTATATTGTTCAGTTAAATCAGGCGAATATCCAAATCCATATGTTATTTACCGCCCGCGAAGCTGCTGACGGTTTTCGTAGATTATATCAATTATGCCTTCATAGTATTCCATTATCCTTTTGTGCTGAAGATCCATATTTTCCATAGTTTGCTTAATTTGATTTTCGGCTTTTTCTAGTATTTCGTCTGCGTAGTCCATAGCGTTTAGGCGCACCTCTCTTGCTGAGCGTTTGGTTTCCTCCATTAAATCCGTTGCTTGCTCTGAAGCCCTGCGGAAGATTTCGTGGTTATTGGTAAGAGCTTTGGCTTCGGCTTTTGCATCATCCAATACAATGCTCGCCCTGTGCTTTGCATCGTCTATAATCTTATCATGGTCACCGACAATACGCTGGGCAAAACGGATATCCTCCGGAAGATTAAGACGAATTTCGCCAATGATTTCTAATATTTTGTCTTTGTCTACGGAAATCTTACCGGTTAATGGAATCGTCTTACTTTTCTCCAGCACCTCTTCTATATCATCTAAATAATCTAACAATGCATCCATTGTGCTTCCCCCTAAATTTTCTTTAGTATATTTTTATCTAAGTTTATCCTTTAACGCACTAAGTACTACAGATGGGACCATCGAGGCAATTGCCATAACATCGTAAGTAGCCACTTCCTTTACTATGCTACCTGATATATGGGCAAGTGCTGGGGTTGCGGTTAAATATATTGTTTCTACTTCCCCTGCTGATAGCTGGCGGTTCCATATTCCATATGGCATTTCCTTTGCCAAGTCATCCGAACCGCGCAACCCACGAATTATGGCTCGGATATTCTTTTTCTTTGCATAATCTACTAGTAGCCCTGAAAAAGCTTCAACTTCTATATTAGAATCCTCTAGAAAAATCTTTCGCAGTAAGTCTACTCGCTCTTGCACGGTGAATAACGGAGTCTTGTGAGGATTGTCCAGCACTGCCACAATCAGGCGCCCCATAATTGCAGCACCTCTTCTTGCGATATCTATATGCCCGTTGGTTATCGGGTCAAAGCTTCCGGGGTATATTGCGCTCATTAAATCTCCCTTATATAGAACAGTAGCTGTGTACTTCCGTATTTTCGTATGTCCTTTAAAACCAATCCGTCAACCTTAGGAGCTATCTCACCTACCGCACATTCTGCTACTAATATACCATCATCAGATAAGATTTTGCCTTGACCTATCATAGCCAAAGCCTGCAATAAATAAACACTTTCATATGGTGGATCCATAAAAATTATATCAAATCTTTCTTCTCCCAGCCAATCAAGCGTCGGTATAATCATTTGATACACTTTAGCTTGGTTTTTGAACTTAGTGCGAGCCAAGTTGGTACGGGTAGCCTGTATTGCCTCCTTTGACGAATCCACAAACACAGCACGGGCAGCACCACGGCTTAGAGCTTCAATACCAATGGCTCCGCTACCACAAAATAAATCTAAAAAAATCGCATCGGCCACATGATGGAAAATTATATTGAATAGATTTTCTTTAATACGGTCAGCAGTTGGGCGGGTATTTACCCCCTCTGGTGTAACAAGGGTAGTGCGCCTAGCTGACCCAGCAATAACGCGCAATTTTCCAGCCCCCTAACAAGGTCGTAAGCTTTACTTTATCGCTTTCGTCAGTATCATCAAAACCGAAAAAGGTTTGTCGATATCATCAAAACCGAATAAACGACCTATTCGCTTTAATTGATTATATTAAAGTCACCTTCAATAGTAAACCATAAATCTTAGGAATTTAATATGTGCAGAGAACAATTTCTACTGTATAATAGACTCGATGAAACAAAACGTAAAAAAAATCGTATAAGAATATAATGCGACATTGCATAATGACGGCCATATGGCCGCGAGGAGGATGTAAATGAAAAGACGGATTTCTACTAGGGTAATTTGCTTATTGGTTGCACTGGCCATGTTAACTGGGGCGCTGATGGTATCGGCTATAAATGGCTCACCATACGAGACACTTAAAAACGCGGCATTTGATGCCCTATTTTTAGACAATCTCACACTGGAAGGTGAAGTCTCCCTGACAGTAGACGGCCAAGTACAAGAGCAAGCCTGGATAATGACCCAAATCGGAAATGACAGCACTTTCACAAGAGAGCGTTCAGAAAGCCCTCGCATGGGATGGGATTCATATCATATCAGCTATGCCAACCAAGAACTAAGAATCAATCATGCTACCATAACCAATGATGGCACTCAGTGGTATTCTGTCCGCAGGATGGGTGGCGGGCATATCAGCCATTCTCCAGGATATGAAATGTTTGGCACAGCTGGGCGCAACTCTAACCAACTAAGATTGGCCGAGTTAGTTATTGACCTATTTGTAGGCGATTTAAAAAACAATCTCACCATCAGCTCACAGGGCGATGATATGCGTCGTGTAAGTGGTGCAATCACAGGAAGCCAGCTACCAGAAATCGTTCGGGTATTGATAGATGTAGCCCTTGATGAAATGAACAGATTTAATACAAGGGAATATACCCGTGAAGATTTTATTGATTCTCATGTATTAGAAATCCCAATTGTAAGCATAAGTATAGACCGTATTTCTGGACATGCAGATATTGACAGCGACGGCAATCTTAGAAGTGTTGTTGGCTCTGTTGTTGTTACCATCCAAAATATCTTTGGTGATACCCATGAAATCGAAGGTGCCATTGATTTAAGTCTTTCAGATATTGGCACAACAATGACCGAAAGCCCATTCCCAGGGGCTAGTGAGCTATTTACAGAAGAACTGTTTTTAGAGCTTGCAGGTCGCCGCAATGGGACACTTTATTTCACTGTAGATGAGGACGGCAACATCAACCAGGGCAGCATAACAGACCGCTGGCCCAGCCGCGCGGATAATGTTAGGGTTGATTCCACACCTTCAACTCTAAGTATGGTGAGATAATGATACTAGAACTTAATAACGTCACAAAGTTATATAGAAATGGCCGAGGGGCGAGGGATATATCCTTCGCCCTTTCCCCTGGAGAAATTCTGGGGCTACTTGGGCCTAATGGGTCTGGAAAGACCACAACTATGAAGGCTATCGCCGGGCTTGTAAGAGCTAATGAGGGTGAAATCCGGGTTTGTGGAATTGATGCTATAACCCAGCATGAAAAGGCGATGGGACATACCAGTTGCTTAATTGAAGCTCCGGCTTTATACGAGCATCTTTCCGCCTTAAAGAATCTTCAAATGGCGGCGCGGTTTTACGAGCACGTGGACGAAGCTCGTATTAGCGAAGTTTTGGAAATTGTAGAAATGTACATGTATAGGAATGACAAGGTGCGCAATCTAAGCCTTGGTATGCGCCAGCGCATTGGTCTTGCACTTGCATTGCTTCCGGCTTCAGAGCTACTTATATTGGACGAGCCAGCCAACGGCTTGGATATTGAAGGCATGGTGCTGGTACGCAATGTAATTACTGCGGCTGCCAATAAAGGGGCGGCGGTGCTGGTATCTTCTCATCTAGCCAATGAGATTCAGTTATGTGCTACCAAGGTTGCGGTAATCCATGGAGGGAAGCTTCTTGGGCTAAGTGCTATGGATGATATACTATCTGAGTACTCAAGTGTTGAGAATTATTTCATTGACCTTGTATCTAAGTCCCGTGGAGGTTATGCCTGATGAGATTATTTTATGCGGCTTACCGCAACGAGACGGATAAGCTAATAAGGCGCAAGAAATATATTGTGTTTCTTATATTGGGGATTGCCATCTGCCTTATATGGGCGATAGGTGGCAGTCTTCTTTCAGATGTTATTGGGCGCAATATCGGCCTGTTTATTGTGCTTACCCCTACACCTATGGGTGTACTGCCTTTCTTTTTACAGGTGCTTTTGCCTTTGCTTATCTTTATGGGGGTCACTGACCTTATTACTACTGAAGGCGCCGAGCATACTATGAAAGCCATGATTTTTCGGCCCATTGAGCGGTGGAAGTTGTATGGGGCTAAACTACTTGGGGTTATGACTTATGTGGCCTTTTATCTAGCTTGCATATTTACAATAAGCCTGATTTTCAACCAGACCATGGGGCGGGCGCTTAGTTTTATTGGGATGTGGGAGGCTTTTGCATCTTATGCTCTTACTTTGCCTACTTTGGCGGTGCTTGCTACATTTGCTGCTTTAATTGCGCTTCTTGGGCGCAGCGGGTCACTTACTATGTTTATTTTGGTTGTACTGTACATGGTTATGAGTGTTATGCCCGTGTTTATCCCTATTTTGTCTGAGCTTTTGTTTACCTCGTTTCTTGGGTGGCATCGGCTTTGGATTGGGGTCAGGCCTGATGCATCTCGGCTTATGCATATGCTTATTATTGTGGCCGGGTATGGGGTTGTGTTTTTTGTGGCTGGGACTCTGATCTTTGATAAGAAAGAATATTAGAATACGCAAAACCTTATTTAAATCACCTGTTTAACTATGCAGGTGATTTTTTTATATGTGGAAAAATAATTTATTGTGACAAGCTTCTTCAAAGCTCTCGATTTATTGACTTAACTTCCTAAAAACGCTATGATTTCATTGTAAAATAAAGGGAGCTAAGGAGTTCATAAATGGCAAAAAAACAAGAGTTCACGTGCCCTTACTGCCGTGAGGTAAGCAGAGCTAATCAGATACATTTTAGATGCGAAGATACACGTGTTACCAGTTCGGGTGCGCCTTTTTGCCCAGAGGTAAACGATAATCTTTTGGAACGGTATGAGCGAGGGCCCAGAAAGCCTATAAAAGCTGCAATTATCCCAAGCTATGTGAAGGGTATACCAAAATCAGCCCACTGTGCCTGTGGTTATGAGTCGTTCAAGATACTCTGCCCCAAATGCCATAATGTAATTGCCCGAAGCACCTTAAATGGCAATGATATACTTATTTCTATAATTGGCACCAGAGGTTCTGGTAAAAGTAATTTTATTGGGGTTGCCATTAAAGAGCTTAAGGATCGGATTATCCCTCTTGGATTTGATGCGTCAATGAATGGGTTAAATGATGATATTAATAAACAATATCATGACACTTACGGCGTATATTTATATCCTGATTATCCGAAAGAGCCACAGAAGCTTCCTAAAACAGCGAGTGCTGTCCACAATATAAACAATGGCGCGTATAGGCCTTATATTTATTCTGTTCGTTTTACACGGAAGGCATTGTTTAAGACTAAGTATGAAGACTTCAACCTCGTTATCTTTGATGTGGCCGGTGAGGATGTTGCGGCACTAGAGCGCATGAGAGATGTTACTCAGTATATTAGCAAATCCGCAGGGATTATTTTCTTAGTTGACCCTACACAAATTCCTGAAATATCTAACAGAATACCCACGGAAATTAAGATGCAGTCTTCAGAATCTTATGAAACTTTAGACGATGGAAGTATTAGCGTGGAGATAAACGACACTGCGGAAAATGTAATACAACGCATGTCTGAACTTATAGCAGAAAGATTGGATGTTGGGCCTCGTAAGACCATAGATATACCTGTTGCCGCAGTTTTTTCCAAGATTGACGCACTAAAATGGGATACTAACAAGTATATCGAGCCCCCGATACTAGATGGCTCGGAGCGGATTTTGGAAACCAGTCCTCATTGCGAAGAAGGCGCTTTTGACCTAGGGGACCATTATCAAGTACAAGAAGAAACCCATGGGCTGCTGGGTACATGGCATGCTAAGTCCTTTATGCAGCTATTGGATACTCACTACAAAACTAACGCCTTTTTTTCCGTATCATCCTTAGGGTTTGATTATAAGCGCGCGCCAGACGGAACTACGACAAAACCCTCTCCTCACAGAGTAGAAGACCCATTTTTATGGATATTGAAAGAGAACAACATCATCAAAAGCAAGGGCGGGACTTTTAGCTTAAAGGAGTTTTTCCGGGGAATTAATTATAGGCTTAGGATATTTTCCGGGATGTTTAAACTGGTGTCTTTGTTGATACTCTTGGTGCTTATTGCAGTGCCTACTGTTTTTGCTTTGGTTAATATGCGCAATTTTAATGACAATGCATTTATGCATGTGACTATGGTTGAAGTTACACCCCGCACTAACCTTAGCGGGCCTACTACCATTTCAGCCAATTTTACTGTGGACAGCAGTAATTTTGGATGGGGCTTTCAGCGTGTTGAGTTTGCCCTTGTGAGGTTAAGTGATGGAGAAGTAATAGATCAGAATCGTTCCATCAGCTTTTTTTCATATTGGATTTTTAATGAGCGGTCTATAAATCTCTTTACTCATGATTTTGCGGATTTAAGTGACTACCTATTAACGGTATATCTTAACGGGTTCCCCTTCCGGACTGTGGAACTGGCAGGCCGATAGGTTTTGATGATAACGACAAAGGTTTTCGAATTAAGGTAACGCGGGAGGCTATTATGAAAATTAAAAGAGTTATTATCCTAGCTTTTATATGTGTTGCGCTGCTAGTATTTCCCAGTTGCAATAGTGAAGATGAGCAAGCGGTTCAGGCCGCCCGATATAGAATAGATACAGCAATCAATGATGTAAGAGTTAGAGTAGAGGGCAGGCCTGATACGCTGGGCAATGTACGTGTAGGGGATGGCTCAACTTATGAAGAGATAGAAATAGATTTAAATTTCCGCCAGATACTCAGCGATATTGAATATGACGACTTCTTTGTAGCAAGGAGATATATCAATGCCTTTATTGAAGACCTGTACAACGACCTGGCTCTTATGTTTAACCGTACCGACAATCTTATTATAAGAGAAAGCAATGTAGGGGATTTGGATAATTTTGAGACGCCACCGGAGATGACAGATGTTAGGGCTTTTACTATAGATATAGGCCGCTTTATGCGGACACGAGAGAAATACTTACTTATTGACACCCATTACGGTAATCTGGATATTTCATCTGATTTCTTCTATGGCAGAACAGTTATAGAAGAAAATTTGGACGCAGAGCGGGCCGGAGGCCTACGTCTTCATTTTGAATACGAAGAAGATGATGAAATCGGAGATGTAATCGTAACTATTGCAACCAAGAACAGACATAACGCAGAAATACATGTACAAAACCCAGGAAGAAGCGCTCTTATTACGATACCACTTGACATGGAATTTATGAGAGATGACCGTGGGCGGCTATTATATAACGCTGTAGTTTTTATTGATGAGCATGGAATTGAGCACGGGGTACTGCCTCGCAGCTTTATAGATAGTGAAAATCTTTATATTTACTTCAACCGCACCGGAACATTCCGGCTTACCTCTACACCTTACGGATATACCACGGATAGGGTCAACTTTTTGCGGGATAGAGGTATTTTTTTTGGTGGAAACACTGACAGATATATCACTCGTGCGGAGTTTTATTCCGCCCTTATGCATATCCACTGGATAGAAGATTTGCGGTTTGACCTTCCCATTCAACCTTTTGTGGATATAGATGATGAAAATCTTCTGCTGCGTATTAATGTTGGGCAGAACCTGCGAGTAGATATTTGCCCTCGGTCACCACATGTATTGCAGGGCTTCCCTGATGGACAGTTTAATCCTAACGAGCATCTCAGACGCAACCATATGTTTATGATGCTTGCCGGGAATATTGAGTTTTTCGGCTTTGAAATAGATGGACTGATGCCGGCGGCTGAATACCATATTGGCACCCCTCAATCTCCAAACTCTCATTGGTACAATCATATCAATTACCTTATATCCAGGGATTTTGTACCCTATCGCTTTACAGAAGATGGGGTGGCCGATATCGCCCCTCATGAAGATATGACAGTGGCCGAGGCGCTGGAAATTCTATTTAAACTAATAACGACTCACCATTTTGCTGGGAGGTAGGCATGAAAAAAGCCAAGAGGAAGCCCGTAGAAGGCAGCAACACCTTGTACATCGTAAAGGGAAGGAACGACCAGCCCATGACTGCAAAGCAGGTATTGGCTTTATATGAGCATGATAAGATTAAAACAGACACCCCGCTACAAGAGCAAGGTAAAAGCGAGGCGTTTACCTTGCAACATATTGGGGCAAAGGAAGTAATAATACAGGCAAAACGCCTTAAAACAGAGCGCTTTACTGGGGCGGGCCAGCGTATTCTTTCAGAGATGGATTTTGAAATCGCCAAAGGGGAGCTGGTATATGTTGTAGGAAAAAGCGGTGCAGGAAAAACTGTACTTCTCAAGATTTTAGGGGGGTATGATAAACAGGTCACAAGCGATGCTGTGTTTATGAAAAAATTAACCTGGCGAGATAATAATAGACTTCTTAAAAAACATGTAGGATATGTACCCCAAATTGATTCACTATATCTAGACCTTACTCCAGCTAAGCTTCTGACTTATTACCGCAATCATTTTAAAGTGGACACGGATGTATATGAGATATTGAAGGACTTAGGACTCTCTCACAGAGCTAATGAAAAAATAGAATCCCTAAGCGGAGGGGAACGCAAACGGGTCAGTATCGCAATAGAGCTTCTTCGCAAAACGGATGTTTTACTGTTAGATGAACCAGACTCTGGCCTAGACCCAGACAGTCGAGAAGATTTATCCCGTGTGCTGGATGAGATTAACAGTAAAAGGAACATAACTATACTGCTATCCACCCATTATCAGGATAATATCAACAACGACGATAAGCCTGTAAAGGAAATAGAGATATTCAAGTATGATTCCGGTGCATCTTCAAAGGGTAAGGTAAAGATGTACAAGCGTATGGATTCCCCCACCCCATCCCCTAAAAAAGAAGAGATATATGCGCCCCCTGTAAAACGAGAAAGGCAAAGCAGCATCTGGGATAATTTAATCACAAGGGAGTTCAAGCTTTACCGAACCAATGCAATGATCCTTTCTTTTGTAAGCCTTATATGCATGGGCTTTCTTTGGATGGCTGCCGCCCCCAATACCTTTAATGAGTATGCCGACGCATTGCCGGTAGTTTTTGCTATGTCTTGTGGGGCAATCCTTCTTGGCCTTATGCTTTCAATTAATATGGTATGTAAGGATTATGACATGATACGCCGGGAACTTAGAATGGGGATACCGGCTACAGCTATAATTGCATCCAAGACGTTACTAATTCTGGTGCTTTGTGCTGTTATGAGTGGGATTTTGGCCTTTCCTTACCTGGTAAATGCATATGGCATTTATGGGCAGCGTACTGGGCTTTTATATGTTTCTGTATTTTTTACTATGTTTGCCTCTGCCCAGCTTGGGCTATTGGTATCTGCCATTTCTCGCAATAAACCTCAGCGGGCGGCTCTTTCTATTCCCTTTGTAATGTTGTTTCAGATTCTATTCTCTGGTTTTGTATTCGAGCAGGTACGGGTTAATCTTGATACCATTGCTATCAGCAATTACTCCATAAGGGCTATGGGGTCAGCACTTAGGTTTGATAATGAGAATTTTATTTGGGATACACCTCATAACGCCTTTAATAGCACCGCTAACTATATCACAGATAATCTTTATGTACTGCTTGGGTTTTTCTTTCTTGCGCTGATTTTGGCGGTCATATTCTTGTATGTAGTGGACAGGAAGGGGCTGCGCTAACATGGCTTACAACTGGTATCTTGTGCTTGAGTTAGAGTTTGACCCTAATCCTGTAAATGATGAAACTATAATCCGGCAGCGGATAGATGATAAGAAGAGGTTTTGGTCGCGGAATAAAATTGATATGAAGTATGGCCAATTGTATGGCATATACCTAGACATGATTGACGATATATCCACAGCCATGCTATCTGCTGACACAAGGAAGCTGCTTGCCGCAGACGCAAAGCGGATATGCGCTCCTATTGACAGGCTTTTAAATAGCGCCAGCTTAGGCAATGGAGAAATAAAAGAGGATGTTTTTGACCGTATAGCAAAGCAATATAAAAATAGCCCCGCTATAACAAAGGATTTTGTAGGCAATCGCGCAAAGCAGCTAGGATACAAAGTAGTATCTGAGTCCGGTGCAGACTACCAATCCATTTACAAAAAATACTATGAAACACCTCCTGACAAGCCCGCGGATTATGCCACCATTCAAAACCTGTTGGGTAATCTTCCTGGTGATGCAGATAACCTCTATGCTTTTCTTTTCCCAGCCCACCCCACTTATTCGAAGCTAACATTAAAAGAGCTGCTGGCCAGAGCCGATGAGTTAAATAAATCAAGGGTAGGCATCCATGATGGTACCACCACGGTTATTACCAGGCTTTGCAAAATATGTGAGAAAATATTTGATAATGATGCTACCAGAGCAGAATATGACCGATATCTGGCTTATGATGCCTTATTAAAGACAAGCGACGAGTATATAAAAACCATATTTGAGGTATCGGGCAAACAACCCCTATCCCAATCTTATAGGGATGAGGCTATAGGAGCTATTAGTAAACTTGTAGGCAATGATATTAATCTGGCATCTCAACTTTTTATTGCTTATTGTAAAAATGGAGGGATTTCCTTCGCTGAGCCTCAAGCTGGGAGAAATGTAGTCCTATGCCGATATTGCAGCTCTGTCAACGAAAATAAAGGCAGACTTATTATATGTTTTAACTGTAATATAGAGCTTAACTGCCCAGCGTGTAAACATCTTAATGAGCCTAAAATAAACAGATGTGAAAGCTGTGGTTTAAACCTTGCCAATGTAGCGGAATCAGTAGAAAGGCTTAAAATTGCCAAAGATTTAGTAGAATCTATGAGCTTTAGCGCTGCGGAGTCCCAACTTGGGGAAGCCGCCCGCTTATGGCCCACGAATCCTGAAATCCCAAATCTTAAAGCAAGACTGAAGGCCCAAAAAGATAAAATCGGCCCACGTATGCAAGAAATCCGCGATGCGGCAGTAAAAAAGAATTTTTACGAAGCTGGTGAAAAACTAAAGGCTCTTAAAGCGGATATAAAAGAAATTAGTGACCCGGCCCTAGAGCAGGAAATACGAGTCGCCGTTGATAATGCAGCCCAAGCCTATAAAAAAGCCCAGGACGCAATACGAACCAACAACGAAAAAGAAATAATCGACAACTTAATATCCGCTTTCGACCGCTGTAGAGATTACCCTGGTATACGTGCCCAACTGGAGCAATACCCGCCTGAGCCTCCAAGAGATATTGTGGTTAAACCAGACCCGGACGGCCGTAAAAATATAATTCAGTGGGTGAAATCTTCTTCTTATGGGCTTGTAGATTATGTAATAGTCCGGAAAGAAAATGCTTCGCCTAAGCGTGCTGATGATGGCGTAGTTTTTGACCCTATTAGCGTCCCATATGAATTATATGATTCTAAGATTAAGCCTGGCGTTGCATATTTTTATGGAGTTTTCGCTAGGCGGGCAGATATTTTATCACGGCCTCTCATTAGTGCCGACCCTGTGATAAATCTTTTTGAAATACAGGGTCTTTCTATCACCCCCAATGATTCCACATTAGAGCTTAGATGGGAAGTCCTGCCTCAAGGAGCCACTGCTGAGATATATAGACAAAGCGGCACTCAGGCTGAGACATATGTTCATTCTACAACAGCTTCAAGCTTTAAGGATATAGGTCTGGTAAACCAAGAGATATATACCTATACCGTAAAACTGGTTTACATCATAGGAGGCAAGCAGCTAAGAACCACTGGTGCCAGGGAAAAAGGTTCCCCCTACGCCCCTCCCTCCTATATAAAAACATTACGCATAAAAGCTGGCCATGGGGACATATTCGAAGCCGCATGGGCTAATCCGGATGGCTTGCAGGTAGACTTATTTGGCTCATTTTCAAAGCCCATCTACACCCCTGGAGATATAATTCCAAGGCAAGAATTCCTTAATAAGATGAACATTATAAATTTAAATCGGCTATCAGATTCTGCCGCTGCGTTTACGATAAACAGTGACGAAACGCTGTATGTACATGCATGTATTGTTACCTCAGATTCTGTAGTTGTTGGCGCATCGGCAAGGGCAAGTAAGGTCAAGGGGGTAACTATCGCTAGCGTTGTAAAAGATGGAGCCGGCAACAGGCTGCGTATACGCTTAGAAAATCCACCGAAGACAGCATTGGGATTTTTGGTAATGCATCACCCTATGGACTACCCGGATATCGGGGAAACTGCGGAGGTATATCAAGTAAAAATTCCGATGCAGCGCTATATATCTGATGGTGGCCTTCATATTGAGTCTTTGGAGTCCCGAGATTACTATATTTCTATTGTCGCTATCTTTGAAGGAGATGGAGAGTTTGATTATTCCACTCCCAGTCACTGGTTATATAAAAATACTCCTGGGGCTGCGATTATTTATTCAATAAAAACTTCTATGTTTTCCAGTGGAGTAACCATTGTCTTCGAATCCGCCTCAGTACAGTTCTATATGCCTGACGTGGAAATTCGTTATGCCATTGGCAGTATGCCTATGAATAGATCTACCGCAAAGCTTTACTGGGAAGTAGAAGGGCAGCCAGTTAGAGGGAGCCTGAGGATAAGCTGCTTTGGCAAGCTTCCTAAAAATGCCCATATAAAGCCTTTCTTGAAAGATGAAACCCAGCGAGAAATATTCCAGCTTAGGCCCAAAACAGGGACTAAACATAAAGTCACATAGGCCGTGCAAAGCGCGCCTCCACAGCGGAGCCCCATTTAGAAGGAGTTGAATTTATGAGTAAGCATCACCTTATACACACATCATGTGCCAAAGGGATTAATGGTGACGGCGGCCAAACCGTTTTCTCTCATACCCATGGCTTCCCTAAGAATATTCAGATGGCAATGAGTGGCCTTTATGTTTATCCACGGCCAAGGGGCATGGTTTTAAAAGAGGAAACTGTGGCGAAACTGCCACCTATTTTTACGTACCGTCAAATATCCCAAGATTCATGCATTATCGCCCTTAACACTATGTTGACTCAGGATTATAGGGATGGAGGGCGATTAGGCAACTATCTTTGCCACATAGTTGTATGCCGTATTAAAGATTTGGTTGTTGCCAGACCCGGTGGATGGAAAGACGTATACCCCGCCGAATATTTTGGAGGCGAGCCTTGGGGTGACCCAGCTAAAGCAGCTCCTCCTCCAGGTGCAAACTCCAATCAAGTACCACCCCTTCTACCTACCCCTGTGCTAGAGCCGGGAAGTTTTATCGATGAGAAAGTTGTTCAGCAATTTTTAAGTGACGAAAGCCACAGCCAGTCATATCTGAAAATGGTGGCGGCGATGCTTCAACATAAGAAAGACGGTAAGCGCGTTGTTATATGCGACACCCCCGAAAATACCCGTATCTGGATTGCGGCACTTCATTATGCCCTGCCTCGTGAGCTTGCGTTAAAGGTAAGCTTTACAACCTATGAGTTTAGTCCACAAATCTCAGAATCTAGGATTTGCGGGGTTCTGCCCACAGGCACGGATTATAGCCACGAAAAAACATATGCCAACTACATCTTTGACTACCAAAACGGTTATATTGAGCCACAAGATTTAGTTATAAGTGATAATCTAACTATGGCGCTTCAAGATGTGTCCTCTTTTGGGTTTGATGAGGATTTTAGAGATTTCGTTATAAAAAACTTCGACTATCCTGAAGCGGATGAGGACTTATACGGCGGGATTTATTCTCTGTATACTATGTTTACAAAGGGACCGGAAGAACTGAATATCGCAGCATTTAAGGAGGCTACTACCATATGGTCAAAGTATGCCAGGGATGATAAGTATGGAGATTTAGCAGCCTACTTAGTGGCAAATTACAAGCAACTAATGCAGCAAAACTCTGAATACAGCCGTGAAATGCGGGAGTATGTGCTTAACTCCAAAACTGCTGCAGGCCGTGCATATGCAAAATCACTTGTAATTAGAGAGATAATTGAGCTTTTAGATGATATCAACACTACAGAAGAAGGTTTTCAGAAGAAACTTACCTGGTATAGGGATATGAGCCGGAAGAACAACATCAATATATTTCAAGAACTTATGGCAGAGCTGACGAACAACGAACTGGATAAGATATTGCTGGGTGAGCGATCTAAGCAGTGGAAATGGACTGCCGCGGCTGATTTTTTTATAAATCATGTCAGCGAAAATGGATTAGATAATTTTTCTTGGAAAGATAGTAAGGGAGCACTTTCCAATGAGGGGAGATATATTGGGCATATTATCAGCGGGCAACCTGATACAGAAACCATAAGCGCAGTCATGAACCTATTTATCCCAAACCCCCTTAGCCTAATAGATGCCGCTAATGCCATTACAGCCTTCATTAGAAAGCGCCCGGATGCTGAATCTATTAAAAATAGATTGTGGGAAAGGATAACATCCCATTTTGCAGATAAATATGAAGGCAAGGCAAAGGGGATATATTCGGGGCTGATAAAATTTAATCAATATGATATCGCATACGATCTTTACCTTGAATTTTTATCCAGAGCGGATAGCCTTGGGGTGGCGGTTAAGGTTTTCTATGATCATATCACTGTCGCGAAGGATTTTTCTAAATACCTTTTAACGCATGGGGAGAATCTTTGCAGTGCGTACTATCAAGTCATTCGGAAAATATGCTTTACTACCCGAGATAAAGATTATGCCAAAGCGGCCCTTACACTAATGCTGGATCACATAAGAGAGATAAAGCAGCCTGTGGTATTACCATTTTTGGATGAGCTTGCAGATTATCTAGTTATGGATATACCATTTGGGAAACTTTCCCGTAGCAACCGGGAATATGTGAAGAGCTTAGAGCTGTTTTATTATAATAACACCGGTGATAAGGTTCTTAGCGCACCGCTACTTCAACATGTGACGGCTATGATTTTGTGCGAGGCTACCACTGAAACAAAATTGGGATCATTGCTTCAGCATATTCTAATTTATAGCGGCAATAGGCGTATCAGCCTTGAAAATGTGCATCCTTTGCCCGAGTTTATGACTCAGGTGGCATACGGTCTTATAACTGTGGCCAAAGACTCTGAAGACCTGATCAAAGGTTATAATCTTTTTGCTCATTCGCCTTCATCTGCTGGGTGTTTGGTGGCTGCGTTGGCCAACCGATGTATTTTTGAAGATAATAGAAACACTGGGGATTATGGCTATATTCTATTTTTCCTAACATTCCTTTTCAGCTTAACCGAGGATGGCAATGAAATGTTTTTGGCTATCGCTGGAGAAGAGTTTGCAGATGTTAGTGATCATCTGGATGATATTGAAAAGGCTGCCGCTAAAGCCTTTGGGAAGAATACCCCTGACTGGCGTGTAAAGTGGGAGGCTGTTAAGGCTGGCGCCAAACGTAAGAAGTAAAATTTCAAACGAAATAGCTACAAGAAGGGTGGCAAGGCTATGGGTAGTGGTAAGCAGCGTTTTATTAAGATTTTCATTCAGGTTATTGCATTAGCGCTTTTGCTGTTCTTTTTTATGCCTTGGGTATTTGTGAATTGTACCGGGGTGTATATTTCCGGTTACGATTTTGCTGTGGGCAGACGCGCTGTGGAGGGGGAACCCTATCCTATCGTCTTTGGACTTGTATTGGTACCTGTGGTGATTATTATTTTAGGGTTTACGAAGAAGTCCTTTGCATGGCTTCGTAATATTGCCATACTTGGACTTGTGTGCTTACTGGCTTTCATGTTTATGTTTTTAAATACTATGGAGAACCGCGGTCTTGGTAACTATGTTGAGTTTACCTGGTTTTTCTATGGTATGGTGGCCATGTACTCTGTCGCAATTGGGTTTTCACTTTACAGCCAATTTATTATAAAGCGGCAATTACCTATGGGATATGATACCAATGGCTTGCCGAATTTTTCTCTTTATGATGGAAGCAAGAAGCTTTGGGCAGTTGGGTACATTGCCGTGGCCTGTCTTTTTATCGTGAGCTGGCTTCTTGCAACCTTTGGCAACTCTCCAATATCGACTGTGAATACAACAGGCCAAGAGCTATTTTATTTAATACGAAATGGTTACATCTCCTATGTACTGGAAGCTAATATGGTGTGGGTTATTGGGTTTATTGTTCTTGTAGCCATCACTGTAATACTTCAAGTAATTTTTAAGGCCTATTACGAGGACATAATCTTTAAAAAACGGTTTCAGCCCCATGAAACGGTTGGTCGGTTTAAAGCCCGCTATGAACTATGGGCTAAGGTTGGGAACGTTTTTGCTTTAATTAGTACTGTATCTGTGGCTTTTGTTCTTGGCAGTTTTCACATCCTTTTTGGGGCTGGGGCTCTTATTATTGTGATACTTCTGCGTCTTATTATAGAGACTCATGTTGTTAGTTCAGGTATTGGAATCTTGATGCTGACTCTTTTTTATGTAATAGCTCTTATTATTGGCGGTGTTTCCCTTTCCGGCGAATGGGGCATGGCGGCTGTGCTTTCAGTTTTTGGGCCGGAATTTTTACAATATTTTATGTCTGCGGTTACAATACTTATCAGAGGCGGCGGGATTAATCTTAACTCTCTTATGACCATACTTACTGTGCTTGCCGGTCTTTGCGGGATAATCTTTGTGGTTGTTACCGGTGCATTTTTGCCTGCATATAAAGAGGCCTTGGAGTTTGGGGCGTATACTGCCCGAAACGCAAGGCCTATGGCTCAAATCTAGCTGTGAAGCAGCGTGTATTTTCGTTCCAGAAACCGGATACGGATATTCCAAAGCCAGGTATTTTACTGGCTTTTTTCATTAGTAATTGTAATAAGTATTTTTGAGCTTCTTCGAAAGGAGTTGGCAGGTCTATATTAAGAGACAATTTTGCATGTACTGGGACGCTGGGGTCTCTTGCTGCTTTTATAAAGATAGCTTCTAATTGATCTTTATTATTGGCGTTTAGTTTGTTTTTTACATAATAGGACATGTCTGAGTAGGTGCATGGTGGGGTTTGGGTGAAGTCCCATTCGTGGTCTGTCATTATTTCTGTGTCTGATAGAGCGAAGTAGTTATAGCTATAGCTCCCCAGCACCTTATATATATTGGTGTCCCAAGTTACATCTGCGTGGTAGTGTTTATTTTTTACCGTGAAGATATTCCAGGCGTGATTTACTGGTTTGTTTGAGTGGATTGTTGATAGGCCACCTACGGTTATGCACTCTATTCCTATTGATTTAGCGATGAGAGTAAAGGCTTCGGCAAAGCCTTGGCAGACAGCATAGCCATCTACTAACGCACCATGAGCGGTATATGCATCCCGCCTTGTGACACAGCCTTTAAGTGCATGTTCGAGTTCTTTGTAATCGTATTTCACATTTTTTTGGATGTATTCGTAGATCATTATTAAGGCTGTGTATTCATCTGTGGCTTTACTGCGTATGGCGGAGGTTATTGGCTGTATATTCATTGCATTAAAAATCCTGCTTCGGTTTCGTTTTTCTTGTCTCTGCCCATTAGGTCTAGAGTAGCGGCTTTTGGGGATTTTCCTTCGAATAGTACACCGTACGCTTGGTTTATTATAGGCATTTCTATATTCATTTTGTCGGCTAGGTGCTTCGCTGCCCGGCAAGTGTTTATGCCTTCTACCACCATTTTTACTTGCATTGCCGCTTCTCCTGGTGTTTTGCCTTGGCCTATTAGTATTCCGGCTCGGCGGTTACGGCTATGCATACTGGTGCAGGTTACTATCAGGTCACCCATGCCTGATAGGCCACCGAAGGTTTCTGGTTTGGCACCCATGGCAACACCTAGGCGGGTTATTTCGTACATACCCCTTGTCATTAGGGCGGCTTTAGTGTTATCGCCAAAACCTAGGCCATCGGATATTCCAGCACATAGTGCTATTACATTTTTAAGTGCGCCTCCAAGTTCCACCCCTATTATGTCTGTATTAGTGTAAACCCTGAAATATGGGTTCATAAATACATCTTGTACCTGCTTTGCAATAGAGGGGTCTTTAAAGGCCACAACATTGGTGGTCGGTATTTTTTTTGCTACTTCTTCGGCGTGGCTGGGCCCGGACATTACACCTATATGACAACTTACAAGTTCACTTTCTATTACATCTGCTAGGGTCATGAAGGTGTCTGTTTCTAAGCCTTTTGATAGGTTTACAATTATCTGGCCGGGGTGAGTATATGAGGCGAGTTTCTTCATTGTAGTTCTTACCGCAAAGGATGGCAGGGCACATACCAATAAATCTGCACCTTTTGCGCAGCTTAGGTCTGTTGTATGTCTGATAAGCCTTGGGATGGCTATTCCTGGGAGGAAATTGCGGTTTTCTTTGTAGTTGATTAAATCATTGCACTCGTCTTGGGAATATGACCATAGAGTTATATCATGGCGGTTTTCGTATAAAAGATTTGCAATGGCGGTACCCCAGCTTCCGGAGCCTATAACGGATATTTTCATGTTATTTCTTCCTTTTCTTAAAGAAATTGCCTATGCTGGCTAGTATCGGGTTAGTGCTTTCGGCAACCTCATATACTTCGCTCCAGTATAAAAGGAATTTCTTGTTGTCTGCAAACTCTATTTTTGCGATTTCATTTAAGCTTGCTAAATTTTGCTTACTTAGTTTACAAAATATCTTTCCGGCTTCTTTCCTATCATCAATACTACCTACGGTGAATAGGAATTCTAAAAAATAAATAATATTACTAAATTCCTTTGTCTCCTTGCTTGCCCGAAGGGATTCATATGCACAGACATCAATAAAGCTTCCAGAAGAACGGCTGTTATGGCTAAAAACCTCATAGCTTGTAATTAAATCCTGGCAAGATTTACTGCAACTAAACATCGTAGGAACTACCCACGCAAAGTATTTATCTATTTCTATCCCTGTTAGATTACCTAGTTCTATGGTATCTGTAGTAGCAATAGCGATTGCGGCCTTTATGGCGTTGTCTAGCTCATAAGCAGAACGCGCTTTTGTTACCAGCATCCCAGTGGCAAGAAGCACCAATCGGTAGGGAGTATCCTCTGCCCTTTGTCCTCGGAAATAATCAAGCAAGGAGATTACCATCTCTGTGTCATCTCGTGACAGAAAGCTAAGAGATATATCCTCTAATATTTCTTCTATTAAACGATGAGTAAAATCTGGAACCACGCCTTTTTTAGTGATTAGCTTTAGTAAATCCCTCTTGGCTGATGTTGCGGCGGATTCTTTTCTTGGGGCAATGAAAATAAAGTAATGGTCATATATCTGTAACAGGTATTCCTGTAAGTATTCGTTATTCTTCAAGGAAATGTGCTCTTTGAAGATTTCTGTAGCGGCTTTTACATTGGCGGCTTTGGAGATGAAGGTGCTATACATATCAAAGGCTTGATCCTTCCTATCTAGTGAGAGGAATAGATTATAGATATTTTGCCGCTGGCGGCTATGCTCTGCCGCAAGCATATTGTATGTGTATTTCCAGTGTTTTATAAGAAGTTCATCCTTGTCAGGTGCATCTAGAATTATGCCTTCTATGTTAAGGGCGATATTGGCTAGATATTCCCAATTATCAGAGAATCTGGATATTATTCTAGTTATTAACACAAAGCCGCTGTTGGTGTCTGCATCTAGTCTCTCGGTCAATACTTCTCCTATTTGCCTACCCAGCTTGTGATCCATAGACAGGTCTTCAATGGATAGCTTTTGGTCTATAGCGTAATCGCATAGCATTTCCACTACAAAATCCCACTGCCATTGGTATTCTGAGTTTTTAACCATGGCCAGCAAACTGCCTATATTTTCGTCATTTACTAATTCTATAAAGATGTTTAAACCTGTTTTTTTACATAAGTAGCACAGGTAGCCATATTGTTTGTTGAAATCCTCCTTCGTTATTGTGGGTATGGCAAAAGTGGCTAGGATTCTTTCTACTATTAGGCTTTTTATTTTTTTCTGTATTTCGATGTCTACCTTGGGGTACATGGCTAGAGCCACAGTTATGATTTCTAAAGCGTAGTCCTCGTCTGCTGCTGCTATAAAATCTTTTTGGTTTGCGATTTCGTTTATTATTTCTATTTTTATTTTTTCATTGCCATATTCTTCTGCTATGTGAACCGCATCTGTAAAGGCTCCCAGAGAAAGATTACTGAACCCTTCGGCTAGGAAGCTAAATAGATTGTAAGCCTTGGGATAATCCTCATTTGCGTTTATTAAACTTAATTTATTTGCTATAAAGTTGTGGAAATCTAGAATATTGCCTATATCTAAAAAATCGTAAAAGTTGCCCACTGCTTTTACATCAGGGACAACATTATTGATAAAATCAAAAGTAAAGTGGGCATTGGGTGCAGTAGCACCATAAGATGTCCCTTGAGGGACTACACCACAAATTTGAAATTGGGACCGATTCGGATCATGCTCGTATGTGGTGAAGTTGACGCCTAGAGCCATTTCTAATGGGAGGGCGTAATGCAAAGCAGCAATCCACATAATGGTATTTTCTTGGTAGTCGCAGATTACTACCCTTTTGCGGGCAGATTTATATTGGAACATTGCGGCTAGCATATTCTTGTATGTTGCCATACGGTTTTCGTGGTCAAGGAACGTTATTACTGTTTCAAGGGTTACTTTACGACCTGGGGTTATGTCGGGGGTTGGAAGAAAAGGCGGTGTGTCTGTGGAGTTAACTTCTTCGAAATCCATCTGGGCACGCAGTAAGCCGCTTTGGTATAACTCTGCGGGATAGATAGCAAGCTCTGCCACAGGGGAAATTACAACATGGCTCATGAAGTTACCGAAGCGGCCTGTTGCCCCCATGTAGTCACGGCCGAGATATGTTTTGAGAGCAATGGCGCAATTATTATTAGTAAGCCGTTTGTATTCAAAGGCTTGGGGCATGGTTTTGGCCTTTTCTTCTGTCATTATCTCCCCAAAGGGAAGTGATGGTACATGATAAGAAAAAAAGCTCTTTATATTGTCGGCGTTACTATCCTTGAAATCTTCGTTGTATGAATACATTTGTTGGCCGTCACCGATACCATCTATGCCCCGCTTGCACGATGTGAATATAATCTGATGCTGGCTCATGTAATCACGCTCCGCAATCCTGTATTATCTCCAATAGCTTGAGCAATTTTTGAAAAGGAACTACCCAGCTCTTCCAGCCGGGTAAAGTCTGCAAAGGCGTCTATCGAGGCAATGTCTTTAAGGAACTGCCTGTCTGCGGAACCAAAGCCCAAGGCCATTATATCAATTCCGGCCTTGTGGCACTCTTTTGCTACAGATATGGCTACGGCAGGCTTTGACCAGCAGCCATCTGTAAGTACTATTAGATAGCGAAGTTCACCTTTTCGAAGCTTTTGTAATGTTAAAGTAAAGGGTTCACCTCTGTTGGCTCCGCCTACAGATACATGATCTACTGTGTCTATGGCTTTAGTTACGGCTTTGTAGTTATTTGTTGGCTCAAGCACACAGTTTACTCTATCAGCGAAGGCCATTATGCCTATTTTTACATGGTCTGGGTTCATCTGTTTTACGAAACCGTGCATGGCCTTTTTTGATTCTGTTATCGGGCGGCCACTCATACTGCCTGACAGATCTATTGCCAACATTATTTCTACATCAGGCATAACTGCTTCTTGTCCGGGCTGATCTTTTGGATGACCATCTGTCCAGGACATGTCGGCGGGTATGGGTTCTACTCTTATGGGTAGGTCTTTGCCGGTTTCGGCTTGTTTTGCTGTTACCTGTATTACTCCGTCAGAGGTGTAGTGATAGGTTACATTGATAATGGAGTTAGGTTGATTTGTCTTCTTGATTTTGGTAATCACATATTTATTGATAATTTTATTATTGAGTGGGCGATAATGCTCGCCTTGTAATACATATACTTCCAGCTCATTGTCTTTTGAACGGGTTCGGAAGCTGAAGGGGCGCTCCTGGCTTGCGGGGATAGGATGGTTTTTGGGGATTATTTTGCTGTTGACAAAACGCTCACCATTTTCACTTATGGAAATCATCCCTAGGGAATGGGCTGTGGCGTCGGTTATGGCTTTAGCTCCTTGTAGAGTCTTTGTGGGCTTTCCTTGAAGGGTCATATTGGCACGGATAGCAGCTCCCAGAGCTACTGCTTCGTCTACGTGAACGCCTTTTAGAGGGGGCTTGCCGGACATTGTTTCTACGTATTTTTGTATCATTTTCATTCTGGTAGAGCCGCCTACCAGGATTACACCATCTATATCACGCCATGACAGATTAATGGATTCAAGTAGTGACTGGGTTACATCCTTGGTGGTGCCTATGAGAAACTGGGAAATGGATTCGAAGATTTCGTTGGTGATTTCTATTTGGCCGTTTATATTTTGGTACTGGATATTCACTGTTGTGGTGTCTCTTATGGTCAGTTGTTTTTTTGCGGTTTCCGCTGCTACTAGTAGGGTATTGGTCATCCCTGGATCGTTGATTTCTACTTTATATTTTTCATAAAACTGGTCTACCAGATATCGGGCTATGCAGTCGTCCCAGTCTTTTCCTCCCAGCTCGTGATTGCCATCGGAGCCCAGTACTATTACTTCATTGTCATTAACACGGGCGATGGTTACATCGAAAGTGCCGCCGCCTAGGTCGTAAATCATTATAATCTGTTCTTTGCCTTTTTCGTTGAGGCCATAGGCCAAGGTTGCGGCAGTTGGTTCGTTGATTATGGCAATAACTTCTAAGCCAGCTTGTTTTCCGGCTTGGATTGTTGCATTTCTTTCTATATCAGAAAAATAAGCCGGAACTGTGATTACGGCGGCATCTATAGTTTCGCCGATTTGTGCTTCGGCTTCTTCTTTTAATTTCCTAAGTAAGATTGCTGAAAGATCTGTTGGGGTATAGCTTCTGCCTAAGTAGTCGGCAGATACTGAAGGATTGCCGATGCTTCTTTTGAAGAAGGAGGCAGTATTTATATCTCCTTGGGCTTGCATATCCTTTGCGTCTTGGCCGTGTAGAATATGTCCGTTTTGCTGAAAGCATAGTACTGATGGGGTTATTGTGGAGTTGTAATCATTTTTGATAATTATGGGCCTACCTGTAATTTCATCTACGCGAGCTACTGCGCTAAAGGTGGTGCCTAGGTCTATACCTACTTTTATTCCCATGGACATCCTCCATATAAAAAATAGGGGCTGCTGCTATGCAACAGCCCCATATATACTATCTGCGGTACGAAGTATAGGTGTTTACTGAGTTTTTGTAAGGCCGATTTTTTCGGTTTTTTCTTTGATTTGCTGCGGGGTTAGGCTTCCTTCGATTTGCATGTGCGATTCTATGAAAGCGCCATTGGTTAGATCCCGGCCGGTTATTGTTAGTAGACCTTCAGAATTGAGGCTAAAGGTTACCTCTATAGGTGCGCCTTTGGGGAGATCTCCTGAGAGATTAAGCACTGCGTCTCCTAGGATTTTTTGGTTGGGTTTTATTTCGAAGTATTCGTCCATAAAATCATTTTCATATACTTTTAATACTACCGATGGAGCGTTGGCGGTGTTGGTTCCATATTGTTCTTTTGCATTGATTTCATTGTTTATCAGTGGGTTATTTTTAATGATTAGGTTATTCCACATGGCTTCGTCGTTTACCAGTACTTCCAGGGCATAGCTTTTTGTGGTGGCGTGTACGATGTCAATTTCGATTCGTGGCCCTGGTGGAAGCTCGCGAACACGCTTCGTCTCTCCTGGAGGTGGCGGCAACTCGTTTTCTTTTTGGGCTAAGTATAGGGCGTGAAGGGCAGCACCTTTGGCTACTGCTTCGTCTGGGTCCACAAGCTGTGGTGTCATTCTGTATTTTGCAATTAGAGTTTCTTCCACTTGAGACATCCTTGTCGAACCGCCAACTAGGATTATATCTGTTACGGTATAGCCTTTACCCTTGGCTATGGCTATGGCTTTATCGGTTTCATCTATTGTCTGCTCAAGCAGGGCAGATGTAAGCTCGTTGAAGGTTGATTTGGTTACTTCAACACGTGCCATCAGCCCGGCAGCATCAAACATTACCACCGTTGATTCTCTGCGGGATAACTGCTGCTTTGCTGTTTCCGCTTTTAGGCGGAGGGTATGCTGCATGGATGCGTCAAAATCACCTGAATAGCCGGTTTCTTCTACGAACTTACTATAAATATAGTGCATTAGGGATTCGTCCCAGTCTTTGCCGCCCAGTTCGTGATTACCTTCCGAGCAAATAACTTCTATTCTCCCGTCATTGATGTCCATAATAGTTACATCAAAGGTGCCGCCTCCCAGGTCATATACCAAAATCGTTTTCTTGCCTTGATCTTTGGAAACACCATAAAACAGCGCTGCGGCAGTTGGCTCATTGATAACCGCCATTACGTTAAGGCCTGCAATAATACCTGCGTTTTTGGTCGCTATTCTATGAGAGTCGCCGAAGTATGCGGGGCAGGTAATAACTACATCTCTTACTTCCGCGTTAATCATCTTTGATGCGTCTTCTGCGATTCTTTTCAGGATCAAAGCGGAAACATCCTCAGGTGATTTATCTTCGCCGTCAAAATGGATGGCGAAATCTTGCTCTCCCATTAGGCGTTTTACGAAAGATACCGTATTATCTGGATCCATAGCTGCGGTTTGCTTTGCAATCTCACCTACTACTGCGCCTTCTTGGGTAAAGCCGACTACGGAGGGGGTGGTGTTTTCCCCTTCTGAGTTTTGGATTACAACAGGTTTACCGCTTTCATCCACATAAGCGATACATGAATAGGTTGTACCTAGGTCAATGCCAAATACAAAATCAGCCATTTTTCTCATCCTCCTGAGTTTTTTGTGGTTCTATTGTGGGGTCATAAGTATATACGGTTACTTTTTCTGCCGAAATTACTTTGTCTGAAAAGATATATCCATCTGAATGAGATATAGCTATTTTTTTATTTAAACTTTCGTCGTCAGTTTTGATTTTATCCATTATTCTGTGCTTTAAGGGGATAAACTCTTCTTCTAAAAGAACAGCTTTGTACTGCTCTACCCCGTTTCTATCAAGGATTTCTAGAACCTCATCTGCGAAACCTTTGAACATTTTTAATGGAATGACTTGCTCCTCTGGGTCTTTCTTACTGTATGCTTCTGAAATATCTATAATGCTTGTGCGCATTTGGATTAAATCCATAATTATAGGGCGGATTAGCTTTGAGTAAAGGTCTGTTTTCAGCCTTTGTAGCTCTGTATGCATGTTATCTATTACTTTTTCGTCGTATTCTGTACGTAGGATACGGGATGTGAATAGGTCTCCAAGGGCAGCTACTTGGCTTTCTATTCGGGCTAGCTCTGCAGGTAGCGGCGTGTTTATATGAGTTGCAGACTCAGGCTCTGTAGTGTATTGACTGGTTTCTTGTGGCTCTTCTATGTCTTTGGCTTCGACTATGTCTATTATTTCATCTATTTCAACTGCGTCTGATTCTATTATTTCCTCAGGCACATTTAAAGGGAGTTCTTTTTCCGTCATTTGAATGCCTCCTATTCATAGTCGTAATGTTTCCACAAAGGAAAGGTATCATAATTTTGCCATTTGTGTCAATGCGAATAAACGCAAAAAAGCCGCGCATCGCGCGGCTTTTGAAGATATTTGTTAATCCTTGCTATTCAGCGATGAGTTCATCCATTAGCCTTATAAAATCATTAAAGCTTCGGCGGTTGGTTACAAACCAGATTTCCTCACCGTTTACAGACACAGCTAGGAAGTTATCATCGTAGGCGTAGAATCTTATTACTATATCATCGCCTTCTATGATGAAATAGGTGACAACATGAACTGGGGGTTCTGTTGGGATAAATGGTTCGATTTCCCCATCTATCCCTAGACCTATTAGCTGCCTATAGACACCCCTAAAGGGCCTATCTGCTACCTCTATTCCGTTTACTGTGGGAGCTATATCTGTCGAGTCTTCTACATGATTAACAATTATTTCGTACTCATTATCAGGAGTTATAACGTGAAGGCGCTCTACATCTTGGATATCCATAAGTGCGATAAACCGCTCTATAAAGCGCAGAACATCTACATTGGTAAGGACGCGCATCTCCTCGAAACGAGCCTCAAAAACATGAGGTCTATCTGCAAATTTCACATAGATATATGCAACCTCATCCCCATCGGTATCCTTAAAGAACACATCGCCAAACAAAAGATGTGCTTCCCCATGGGGTGCCTGGTATATAAACTCCAGGCTAGGGCTATCTAAGCCGTAAGGAGCAAGGCTTGTTGGATGAATATTTACTAGGTCTCCAAGCCTAAATGGTGCAAAACGCTCCAGGATATGATAGCCGAAGTTTGATATAAACACTTCTCTGCCCGGGAAGGGCTGATCCATTATATGCCATGTCATATCTTCAAACGTGTCATGAGGTTGACGTGAGAACTCTATCACTTCCCTGTCACGCTCTGCTATAAGCACATAATCAAGGGTTTCGGTATCAAAGATTGGCAGGCTAATTTCCAGCATATCCTCTAAGGCAAATAAAAATCTATGGGCATTGAGGCGTGATATTGTGAACAAACCCGGATTACCTTCTACCATAAAAAAGTAGGCAGAAAAATCGGAAGTTGGGCCACCTAGATACAAGTTCATTGTAGTGCCGTCATCGTAATGAGCCGTTACAATCAGTTGGCCCATACCAAAATCCTCAAGCCTTATTCCCTCAACTTCATGAACATCCTCGTGGATTACTTGATTGGAAAATAAGGCAAAAGCGCCGCGGATTTTATTGCGGGTATCGGTGGTGTCGAGTTGATAATCTATCTCATCCCATCCCCATTGCCGCTGGCCTTCTTCATCTTCAAAAGGAAGCATTACATGACTTGTACCATCCTGGTTTTGGAATACGACTTGAGTAAGTTCATTCTCACTGCGATCTACTAGGCGAACGCTTTGTGTTGGGATATCAGGTAGCTCTTCCGGGATTACTTCCCTATTACGCTGCCAAAAAAGCAGCCCCACCATTACCGCAACAATTATAAGAGCTAAACCCAAAGTTACAGCTTGTTTAATCCCTTTCATCAGCTATGACGCCTCCTAAACCATATAAATATACCTATGGCAAACAAGCTAACAGGTAATACACCCATAACCACACCAGTCATCGTAACTACCTGTGCGTCTGATAACATAACAGGAGTAGAACCAGGAGGCCTTCTGGCCGGCACCCATATACCTGGAGGCTGGTCTTGAAGCCAGTTGAGGCTGGTTGCGATAAATGCCCAGTTCCCCCCGCCTATAAAGGTATTTACATCTTCAAATAAAACCGACCATGTGGACACCACAACCATGCGGCTTTCACGGGTTGTATCTAGGAAAGTTCTATCGGTAACGGCTACTGCCAAGTTAAAGGGACCTTCTACTTGTTCGGGCGCCTCATCAGCAGGCGTGTCTATTATAAGACCCAAGGATTCACTGGAAGTTGTGAATAAAGGTTCTATAATTGTGCTGTTTCTTCTCATATCCAGGATATCCAGACCTGTTGGCCCCATAAACAGTAGGCCGGTAAAGCCTTGTAGCATAAGAGGGACAGTAATCTCTTCATGTAGCTCCCACATAGGCATCATCCAAGTTGGGTCGTTGTTGAAGGTACGGGCTTGATTTCCTTCCAGTACCAAGTAATCACCTAGGCGCAGGCCAAAGGCTTGCAGTACCCTGTCCAATTGAGGAAAACGCTCACGTGATGGCCCAAGGGATACAAAAGCTCTGCCTTCTTGTTCGTCCAGATATGCCAAAATACGGTCTGCTTTTGCTGAGCCCCAGTCACGGGTCGGCATTGTTATAAATAGGGCATCAGCGGTTTCTGGAATATCGGCAAGCACTGCGTCATGGGTACGAACCACGAAGTTTTCAGATTCCAAAAACGCTACAAAGGCTTCCGGCAGCGGGTTTTCCCCACTACCTGTAATGTGATAGAGGATGGTTGGATCCCCTAAAGTAAGGGCATGTATGGCCTGGGTTATTTCCCGCTCGGCATCTATGCTTTCGATAAATTGCTGCCAGGTCTGGGGATTAACCCCTATCGTACGCATATCAGCGGGACGGACCACCCTAAAGCCTTGTGCGCTTTGCACAATTACACTGCCATCCGGGATACCACCATCAGCATCAGCTATAAACTGGTGGACAAAGGTAGGGCTAAGCATAGGGTCGCGGACCTCTGTGGTTATACGTGGAGATACAGCGGAGTATTCTGAAAATAATTGTGTAATCATATGGGTTTCCGCACCTGTTCGGGTAAGATAAGTTAAGGTTATGTCCATCTCCAGCTCTTCAAGGAAACGGTGGGTTTGTGTCGTAAGGGTATAAAGCTGCTCTGCGGTTAGGTCTCGGCTTTGATTAAACTCATCAGCCAGTAGATTAACCAGTACAAAAATCACAATAGCCACAATCATCATGGCCGTGGACATTGTACCATAGCGGAAGCGCTTGTCTTTCAGCATATTGAGGGGTTTCATGACTAACGCCACCTCCTTTTTTCTATTACATTAATTGAAAGATAGATAAACAACACGATAAATGATACATAGTACACCACATCGCTAATGCTAAGGATACCGGCGGCAAAGCTGTCATACCGCGCATAGACAGAAAACCATAGCAACGTACGTACGATTATGCCGTCAAAAATAGAGCTATTAAAAAGATATAAACCAATTGCAACTGCAATGCCCAAAAGCGCAAGAACTACTGACGAAAGAATATTACGCGTAGAGTTGAACCAAATCCCTGCCACAGCAAGGATAATAAGCCCTACAAATATAAAGGACGCAAAGTTGGAAGTGGGCATACTCATTGCAAAGGCTTCCATAAGGAACATAAGAAACAAGGCCGCAAAGGTACCAACAGCGGCGATTATCTGATTATCTGTAAGGACGGATATAAATACCCCAACAGCGATACAGCTAACCCCAACTAAAATCCAACCGATATAAGCCCCGACTATGCGGCTTACAGGTAAGCTATCCGCAAATATGTTAAGCATAAGCGGGAAGGAAACAGTAATGGCTGTCGCTATGGCAAATAAAGTAAAGGCAGCTAAGAACTTACCAAGTACGATTTGAGTGACGGAAAGTGGACTAGTGTAAAGAAGCTGATCGGTTTTATGACGCGCTTCTTCTGAGAAGAGTCGCATCGTAAGAATGGGAACCAGAAATAGAAAGAACATAGTAGTATTGGAAAGTACAGACTGAAAATTAGCATCCCTGAACATCAGGTTCATAATCGTAAAGAACAATCCTATGAGCAGAATCATAAAGGCAAGGAACAGATAGCCCATCATCTGAGTGAAATAGGTTCTCATTTCTTTTTTATATATGGGTATCATGAGCTTCACCTCCTGCTGATTCGTCTTCTTGTGATGCATCGGATACTGATGCTTCGTTTTCTGACTCTTCTTCTTTAGGTTCTTCGAAGAAATCATCTATCATTGTATCGGTTTTACCTGTGATGGCCCCTTGACCATATCCTGCTGGGCCGCTGCGCACATCTCCGGTTAATTGGAGGAAGATTTCTTCCAGGGTTAGTTCTGTAGATTTCATTAGTAATATAGGAAGGTTGTTTTTGCACATACATCTGAAGATAAATTCCCGGATATCCATATCGTCTTTTTCACCGGAGAGGATTAAATCTATCGTACCGGGTTCTGTTGCTGATTTGGCTTCTACATTGCGGATTACCGGATATTCCTCCAAGGCTTTTAGTATCTTGGATTTTTCTCCTTTTACACGTACCTGCATACGATTATTGCCTCGGCTAAGCTTGGCAGAGAGACGTTCGGGGGTGTCGCTGGCTACTATTTTGCCTCGGTTTATAATCATAACCCGGTCGCATACGGCGCTTACTTCTTGGAGGATGTGACTGGAGAGTATTACGGTATGCTTGTTGCCTAGGTTTTTTACTACGTCTCGCATCTCTATAATCTGCTTTGGGTCAAGGCCGATGGTGGGCTCGTCCATAATTATGACTTTGGGGTAGCCTACCATTGCTTGGGCAAGGCCTACCCGCTGACGATAACCCCGGGAGAGATTTTTTATCAGCCTGCGAGACATATCCTCTATGCGAACTTGGCGTTTGATTTCTGCCAGCATGTCCTTCCTAAGGCTGCGGCGTACACCTTTGATATCGGCCACAAAGTTAAGATACTCGTCTACTCTCATGTCCCCGTAAACAGGAGGGGTATCCGGCATATAGCCGATTTGGGCTTTGGCTTTTTGGGCATCTGCTACAATGTCCAGCCCATTAATACTTACTTCGCCGCTGGTGGCTGCAATAAAACCTGTCATGATGTTCATTGTTGTGGTTTTGCCTGCGCCGTTGGGGCCAAGAAAGCCCACGATTTCGCCATCGTCTACGGTGAAGTTTATGTGATCGATGGCCTTGTGTTGACCGTAGACCTTGGTGAGGTTGCGTACTTCGATCAATATAATCACTCCAATTTTTGATTCTTCACAGATTCCAATTATATATAGCGAACGATATTGAGAAACGTGATTGAAGGAGGGTTCCCGAAAACGCGAAATAAGCGTTTTTGGGCAGTTTTTCCTGACACGCAATCATGATTTCGAAAACCGTTCGCTATAGAACGCAAAATTACTTGGAATCTGCATAGAGTGATTTTAACATATATGTAATATTTTGTGGGTAAATATTTTGTAACTGGTTAAAACCGCAGCTTTGAACCATATAGGGCTACTGATAAAAAAAGCGGTCACATTAAGCATTTTAATTCCTATAAATGCTTAATGTAACCGCTCTATCTAAACACATCTCATATCATTTCAAGAAAGCCGCCAGCTCTTCAAAGCTTACTTTTGTTTGATCTCCTGTTTGCATGTTTTTTATCATAGCTGCATTTTCTTCTAGCTCGCTACATCCCAGTATTGTGGTATAGCTTGCTTGGATTTTGTTGGCGTACTTCATTTGGGCTTTTACACTTCGCCCTAGCAAATCGCTTTCTGCTTTTATACTTGCCTGGCGTAGGATATAGGCTAGTTGGTGAGACTGCCTTGCGCCTTCAGGGTCTGCGCTTCCTATGAAAATAGTTGGGCCGGTTTCTACTGCCGGGATACTGGCCTGTTCTTTCAATTGGAGGATTAGGCGCTCTATACCCATCCCGAAACCTACGCCGCCGGTAGCTTGGCCTCCTACTTGGGCTATTAGGCCATCGTAACGCCCGCCTCCAAGTACTGTAAAACCTGGGGCAATAAATTCGAATACGGTGCGGGTGTAGTAATCAAGACCTCGTACTACTTTTGGGTCAACTATAAAAGGGATATTCATGTTGGTTAGCAGGAGTTGTAATTCTTCGAAGTGGGTACGACATTCTTCATCTAGGGCATCTAGTACCATGGGTGCGTCTGTTAGTAAAGCTTGGCAGTTATCTACTTTGCAATCCAGTATGCGAAGAGGATTTTTGTTGAAGCGCTCACGGCAGGTTGAGCAGAATTTCTCCAATCTATCTCCTATATATTCTTTTAAACGCTGATGATAAACAGGGCGGCAATCTGTACATCCGATGCTATTAACATGAAGAAGTACATTTTCTACGTTGAGTTTATTTATTAGGGTGTAACCTAGAGACAATACCTCGGCTTCTGTGGCGGGGCTATATGCACCAAAGACTTCAACTCCAAATTGGTGATGCTGGCGATACCGCCCGTGCTGAGGTTTTTCATAACGGAAATTTGGACCGATATAGAATAACTTTGTGGGTTGAGGTTGATTGTGAAGGCCCCGCTCTACATAAGTGCGGGCTACACCTGCGGTTTGTTCCGGCCTTAGAGATAGACTTCTGCCGCCTTTATCTTCAAAGGTGTACATTTCCTTTTGCACTATGTCAGTGGTATCCCCTACCCCGCGGAGGAATAGCTCCGTATGCTCAAAAGCTGGGGTACGGATTTCTGTGTAGCCGTAGGCATCGGTTATATTGCGGATTTCGTCTTCTACATAGCGCCATAGACGCATATCTTCTCCGTAGATATCGTGGGTTCCTTTTGGGGCTTGTATCATACGTTTTGCCTTCTTTCTATATAAATGTCTGGGTTCTTTGGATTGAATGTCCGGGTAATCTTTGTGCCTTCTATATACTTGCTTACCGCAGCGGCTCCTACCCCCAGCACTGTATGGATTTCTGCCATCATACCTACATTGTATAGGCACTCTTTGCCTGGGAGGCTATATCCTGTGTTCTCGAAAAGTGCGGCCATGTTTTTTTGACGATATAAATAGTAAGGATTGAGGCCCTGAGAAACGCATCCATTATGAGCTATCTTAAGTTGTGATTCTATGATTTTAGCCTCTGGGGAAAGATAGGACTGGTCTATTCTTTGCTCATTTAGCTTGGAGGCTCGTTTTATTGCTAGGGTATGGATGGTTATATTTTCGGGGGCCAGTTTTTCCAAGGTTTCCATTGTGTGATGCATATCGGCGGGCGTCTCTCCTGGCAGCCCTGCTATTATATCTGTATTGATACAGATGAAGCCTTCTTCGCGGGCCATTTCGTAGGCTTGGAAGAAGTCTTTGGCTGTGTGGTTGCGGCCTATAGCCTTTAAAGTGCGGTCATTGAAGGTTTGAGGATTTATTGATATGCGATTTACGTTGTACTTTTTCATTATTTTTAACTTACTGCGAGTGATGGTGTCGGGGCGGCCTGCTTCTACGGTAAACTCCGCCGCCTTTGGGACAGCGTACAGTAACTTTTCCAACATATCATCTGTTAGGGCTGTTGGGGTGCCGCCACCTATATATATTGACGAAATATTTTCATCAAGCTTCGGGATTTCTTTGATAATGGCTTTGATATACCTAGCCTGCATGTCTTCGTCCCATGGTTTGTGGGCTGTGTTGAAGGAGCAATAGATGCAGCGTGATGGACAAAAAGGTATACTTACATATAAACCTATGGTGTTGGTGATTAATTTTGCTAGACTTATTTCCGCATGGGCTACTTCTACTGCCAGTTTTGCCCTGTCATCCTGAACTTTGAATATGTTTGTCAGTGTATTGATACATTCAGAGTCGGGTTGGCTCTTTGCCATCCATTCCCGTACCATTTTGGTTGGGCGTACTCCTGTTAGTGCTCCCCATGGGGTAAAAGCACCTACGGCCTTTTGCAGCGCGTGATATAGCACTAACATAGCATGGCGTTTTTCGTTTAGGCCGGATATTGCTTGGTTGTGGCTTCCACGCAAGATTCCACTTTCATAGACTTCGGCCTTTTCAATACAACTGTAAATAGCCCATTGAGTTGACTCTTCCGGTGTAAACTTGGCGTGGGGGAAGAAGACTTGGGCTATAGTTTGGATTTCGTCTATATATTTGTGTTCGGCTTTTATTTGTATCTTCATGAAGTGGCGCGTGTAATTTCGCATACGCTTTTTTCTCTAAGCAACCGCTGAGAAAGTTGATTTAATCGTTCGCCGTCGGCTATTTCTATTCCAATTCGGAATACAGCTTCCGCTTGATGGGTGCGTACATCCATGGAAGTTACCTTGATTTTTTCGTCTGAGAGGATGCGGGAAATATCGGCCAGTAGGCCGTCTCTATCATCACAGTGTAGGCAGATATCTGTGTGATATGTGTGGCCTGAGCGCTCTTGTACATGCCAATGGGCATCTTGTAAGCGCTTTTTATCTAGCTCGTCTAGGTGGATGATGTTCGTGCAGTCAGTTCTGTGGACACTCATGCCTCGACCTCGGGTTACAAAACCTACTATTTCATCCCCAGGTACGGGGCTACAACATTTTGCGAAGCGTACATCGGTATCGCCTATTCCACGTATTACTATGCCTTTTTGAGTTTTGCGGTCTGGGAGTTCTGCGCTTTCTGATAACAGGCCTTCTATTAGCTCTTCATCTGTAGGGGGCGGCAGGGTCTTTTCATATTCTCGGTAAAGGCGGTTGACGATTTGCTTTTCTTTTAATCCTCCTACCCCTACCATAACATATAGCTGGTTTAGGTCTTTACAGTTGTGGCGCCTAAGAACACCGTCTTCTGGGTCGTCATGGGTCATTAGTTCATCGAAAGTTGTATTGTATTCCTCGGCAGCGGCTTCCAGCAGCTCCCTGCCTCTTGTTATGTTTTCTTCTCTGTCTTGGCGCTTCCACCACTGATTTATTTTTGTACGGGCTTGAGCGGTTTTGGCTATTTTTAGCCAATCTCGACCTGGGCCCTTTGCATTTTGGCTTGTTAATATTTCTACTCTATCTCCGGTTTGCAGGTTGTAGTCGTTGGTGACTATACGTCCGTTGACTTTGGCTCCTACCATACGATTGCCTACCGCGGAATGGATATAGTAGGCAAAATCTATTGGTGTTGCGCCGTCTATTAGCGTATATACATGACCTTGGGGGGAGAAGCAGTATACATGCCCCTTAAACGCGTTAAGATCCATTTTCAGGGCATCCATAAATTCGTGATTATCAATTACCTCACGCTGCCAGGACATGATTTCTTGCAGCCATTTATCCTTTGCGCCTTTGTCTCGCTCTTTATATTTCCAGTGGGCAGCTACACCGAATTCCGCTATCTGGTGCATTTCGTGAGTGCGGATCTGTACTTCTACGGGTTCGCCATTGTGGGGGCCTACTACGGTGGTGTGGATAGATTGGTATCGGTTGATTTTTGGCATACTTATATAGTCTTTGATTCGGCCTGGTACCGGGGTAAATATCGTGTGTACCCATCCTAGGGCGGCGTAACAATCAGTTACTTCATCAACTAGTACGCGCACAGCAAACAGGTCGTATATTTGATCCAGGGTTTTATCCTGGGATTTCATTTTTTTATGGATGCTATAAAAATGCTTGGCTCTGCCTTCTACCGTAGCTTTGATACCTTCTTTTTCTAATCGCTTGCGAATGATATCAAGGACATCTTCCACCACTGCTTGACGCTCGGATTGCTTCATTTGGATTTTTGCCGAAAGATCGTTGTACTTGGCTCTGTCTTGATACTTGAAGGCTAGGTCTTCCAGCTCATATCGCAGTTTTGCTATCCCTAGGCGGTGGGCCAGTGGGGCGTAGAGGTCTAATGTTTCTTGGGCTATAGAGCGCTGTTTTTCTTCGGTGTGGCCGCTTAGGGTGCGCATGTTGTGTAGGCGATCTGCTATTTTTATAAGAAGCACTCTTATATCTTGAGACATATGGATAAAGAGTTTGCGGAAATTTTCTGCTTGCTCGTTGGCCTTGGTTGCTTGCTTTTCTTTTTCCCCTTTTTTTAGCTTTACTTCTTCTGATTCTTGAGATTGGGGATTGTCATTGGCTTTTGTTAGATATTTGACTTGGGCTATCTTGGTTACGCCGTCTACCAAGTTAGCTACCTCGGAGCCGAATTTAAAAGTGATTTCTTCTAGGGTTACCGGGGTGTCTTCTACTACGTCGTGGAGGATGCCAGCGGTTATGCTTTCCATATCTGAACGCATTTCCGCAAGTATTAAGGCGCTGGTTAGAGGGTGCATGAAATATGGTTCCCCGGTTTTGCGATACTGCCCCTCGTGGGCTTTTAAGGCAAAGTGATAGGCATCTTCTATTAATGTTAGAGAGGTATCCGGGCGATAAGATTTTATTTCCGTGATTAGATTTTTATATGTGTTTTCGATTAAACGTCTATGCGTGCTGTCCATTCCCGGCACCTCCTTTATTTTCACCATGCTGGTGGGTTTCCGACCATTATAATATGTATGCCGGAATTTGCAAGATTTGAGGGAAATCCGGTTTTGATGATAACGACAAACCTTTTTCATGCCAGTATTTATGCTATACTAAAAAAAATAAAGGCAGGGAGCGTTGAGATGATTAAGGTATTATCTGTATTTGGAACAAGGCCGGAGGCTACTAAGATGGTTCCGCTTCTTATGGCGCTGCAAGATGAACCAGGGGTTGAACCATACTTCTGCGCGACTGCACAGCACAGGGAGCTTTTGGATCAGGTGCTTAACCCGATGGAGATAAAGCCGGATTTTGATTTAAATATTATGACCCATGGGCAAAGCCTTGAGGATGTTACCAGCAAAGTACTGTCTGGGCTCAGGCCTATTTTAAAAGAACTTAAGCCGGATTTACTGCTGGTACATGGGGATACTACAACTACTTTTGCAGCAAGCCTTGCGGCATTTTATGCTAAAGTAGCAGTAGGCCATGTAGAAGCTGGGCTTCGTACTTATGATAAGTATCGCCCTTATCCGGAGGAAATAAATCGCAAGCTGGTTACCGCCCTTGCGGATCTATATTTTGCGCCCACCGAGCAGACTAGAGAGAACCTTTTAAAAGAAAATGTGCCTGATAAGTCTATATATGTAACGGGGAATACTGGGCTGGATTTCTTGAAGTATACCGTTAAAGATAGTTATTATTATGAGAACGAGGCTCTTAATGGGCTAGATTATAGTAAGCGGATTCTTTTGATGACTGCCCACCGCAATGAAAATCAAGGTAAACCTATGGAAGCCATATGCAGAGGGGTACTTAGGCTGATTGAGGATTATCCGGATACTATGTTGGTGTGGCCTATGCATCCAAATCCCAATGTTAGGGAGACGGCAAAGAAATATTTATCCGCACATGAACGCATACTGCTTACCGATGCCATAAGTGCTTTTGACATGCATAATTTGATGAAGCGCTCGTATTTGCTGTTGACGGATTCTGGTGGCCTACAAGAAGAAGCGCCAGCTTTTGATTTGCCTGTACTTGTTTTGCGGGAAGTGACAGAGCGCCCGGAAGGGCTTACAGCCGGGACGCTTATTTTGGCGGGGGTTGAAGAGGATTCGATTTATAACCATGGAGCCAAGTTGCTGACGAATACGAAACTTTATAATAAAATGGCAACGGCTCCTAACCCATTTGGGGACGGCCAGGCCAGTGGACGGATTATTAAGGCTATAAAGGAGCGGTTTATATAATTACACTACAATGGTTTTTTGGGGACAATGGGCTCGAGGATGCCTTCTATGTACGTAAAGCAGTTTTTGTTGACGAGATGGGAATACAAGAATCTAATGTAAATGATTGTACAGACTATGCCTGTGCTCACCTTGTGGCATATGAAGACGATAAACCTGTGGGTACCGGTCGGATTTTGATTTTTGGAGATGACTATATAATAGGAAGAGTAGCGGTGCTAAAATCCCACCGTGGGCAGCATTTGGGGGTTGGGATAATGCAAACCCTTATTGATGCCTGCTGTCAGATGGGTGGAGAGCGGCAGATCCTGCATGCCCAGACCCATGCCAGAGGGTTTTATGAAAAATTGGGATTTACTGCTTATGGAGAAGAATTTGAAGAGGCGGGGATTCCTCATATTTGTATGGAGCATTTTGGGAATGTCCGCTGCTCAGGAGGTAAAAGTCATGAGACTTGATAAATATTTGAAGGTAAGCCGGATAATAAAGCGGCGTACAGTAGCCAATGAGGCCTGTGATGCTGGACGTGTTACCGTGGGCGGCAAAGTTGTTAAAGCGTCATACGAGGTAAAGACCGGAGACATTATTGAGATTAAATTTGGAGATAAGCTTACAAAACTTCAGGTGCTGGAGGTCAATCAGACCGTCCGGAAGGATGACGCGTCTGGTATGTATAAAATTGTTGATTAGTAGACTTCTTGCAAAATTAAGCCCTGGGATTTTCCCAGGGTTTTTTTATTGCGGAATTTATAGTAAAATGCGCCTTGTACATATTTACAAAGGAGAGCCGGATATGTCTGACCGTTTTCATAATCCTGAAGAGACGACTTTTGACCTTATTTCCAGACTTAGACGAGAGGCCCGGCAAGGCTCTCATCCTGAGTCTAATCACGCTGATAAAGAATCCGGGACTTACAAAGTGTATGGATACGATCCTGCGTCTCCCAAACCTAAGCCATGGACTAAGATAAATAAACCAAAGGGATCTAAGCCACGAAAGAAACCTTCCTATACTTATCGCAGTGCCAAGAAAGCAAAGGATTCCAAGAGGATACTTGGGTTTAAGATGAGTACCATAGCCATGAGTGCTGGGGGGCTTATTTTGCTTGCGGTATTGTCATTTGGGCTTACTACTTTGTTTACTAATGTCTTTGGAGGAAGTCCGGCTGCCGCCTCTGTAAATGCCGATGTTACACCTACCCCTTATCCTTTGGAGGATGAAGCTTATATACCCCTAGAAGAATATGCGTATCCTGCGGAGGATTATCCCCTCTACGAGGAATATGAGAATGTTTATGAAGATGAGGCAGATATATTTAATATGCCTTTTACCCGTTTAAATGTTGAATATGTAATCCGACCACGCCTTCAGGAACTTCGCTATCATATGGGGCTTGATTTTGATGACTATCGGTGGAACGATATTGTATATGAGGTTACATCTACGACTTTTGATACTTACAGTGACTGGGACTTTGTCGGTATCGACTGGCGGAGTATGATTTTATCCTTTGCAGAAGATACGTTTGTAAGTAGCGAATGGGCTATTGTATTATCAGACGCACCAGAAATAATTGAGGATGAACCCGTCCAAACCGAGCAGCCATCACCAACACCTATCTCTACACCAACACCACGCCAACAAGCTTCAACAGTGCGTATTACCCTTTCCCATAATGGGCTTGGGGTTTTGATCGTGGATAACCAGACCCTAATAGATTTGTTTGTTAGAGATTATCAGCTTAGATTGGCTATTAATAGCCCTGGGGATTTCCCTTTTAGTGAGCATGCTATTTCCTATTGGGCCAGTGCTATTACCAGGCTCTATAATGAAGAGGGCTTCACACGGGCAGAGAGCAGATTACAAGAAAATATCGCAGCCTTGGAGAGGGCAGAGATTGAGATGAATAACCCGTTATCACGTGGAGATGAAACGCCACCTATCGGGGAATTTTACGCTGTCAACCTTAACCATTTTACTCCAGCAGGGGTAGACTTTACGCTTCCTGTGTTGCAGCTAAGAAGCCGGGCGGTTAGAGATTGGTTTGAGAGAAATTTTGAGATGATGCTGCATCTTTCTACTCCGCCTCATTATCTCACTGGGAACCATGAGCCATGGTTCTTATTGGAGGCTCATGTTAATAACCTTAGCGAAGATAATGCGATTGCGTTTTTGATTGCTAGGTCTGTTAATATGGCTAGACAGCATGGATGGACTGAGGCTTCTGAGTCTAATTTCCAGTAATAATTTTTATTTATGTAAACGGAAAATATTAATCCCAGGTGGCGATGTTGCTACCTGGGATTTTTTCACGTGTATTCTTTATAAAACCAATATCCACAATATACAGGTAACAACTACAAAAATGGCAACCAATATAAGGCCAATATTAACTTTTGATGTGGAAACTTCGTTAGTTCGTGAAGGCAGCAGGTTTGCGGCTTGAAGTGCTTTTTTTACATGCTTGTAAATTATAAATGTAAAGGCGGCGTTTAGGCCATTACTAATTAAGTTAAAAGGCAGAAATGCAGATAGTAACAGCGGAGTAACTGATTCACGAGTAACTCCTGGCATATAAAGTGGCACAATTAAGTAATTCCATAGCATTGCCACGATTGTAGCCACAAAAAAGGCCACTACTAACCCGATTGTTGCACCCTTAATACTGCGGTTCCTTTTATAAATAAATGCCGCAGTACAACAAAAGGCTGTGCTTGTAATAACATTCATCAATAATCCCCAAGGCCCCGTTTGACTTACCGTAAACATCTGGATTACAGAGACAACAACCGTTACAGAAAACGCCGCCAAAGGCCCAAAAATAAAACCCGCAATAGTAATTATAACGTCTTTGGGGTCATACCTAAGAAATAACACCACCGGCACCCTAACAAAAGCCGCCAACACAAAGGCTATGGCGCTAAACATGGCCAACACCGTTAGCCGTTTTGTTTCTACTCGCATAAACTCCTCCTGTTTAGAGGCATATAAAAAGCCCCATGATTATACACAGGGCTTTTAAGGCAAATAAAATAACACCGCCTTCTTCCATCCAGACTTAGCGTTTGTTTTACAACACACGCATCACTGTCGGTCTCGGAATCGCACCGAGTCGGCATCCCAAAAAAGGATGTTCGCGGACTAAAGAATGTGAAATTTAGCACACTCTATCACCGCCGGTAGGGAATTTCACCCTGCCCTGAAGTTTAAGTTTTTTAATTCTATACAATTGTGAAATCTATATTATCAATGATTTGTTTATCTGTAAACCCTTGCGATTGGATATGACTATAGCATATTAGCCAGCATATCTTCGTATGTGTCGCGGCGGCGGATTTGTATTAATTCGCCGTCTTTTTTTATTAGCACTTCCGCAGGGCGGGGCCGATGGTTGTAGATTGAGCTCATAGAGTAGCCATAGGCTCCGGCGTCTAGTATGCCTAGTATGTCCCCTTCTTTTATTGGGGGCAGAGGGCGGGACTTTGCTATATAATCGCCGCTTTCGCATTGGTTACCTACTATGCTTATGGGCGTGAGAGGACCTTCCGAAGAATTGTATACCTCTATATCATGATGGGCTTCGTATAAAGTTGTGCGAACAAGTACGCTAAAGCCTAGGTCTGTACCTGCAAACTTGGTTTCGCCATTTTGCTTTATGCTATGCACTGTGCCCAATAGTACGCCACATTCTGCCGAGATATACCGGCCTGGTTCTATCATATAGGTTAGGGGTTTGCCGTATTCTTTAGTGAAGTCAGTCAGATATTTTGTTAGGGTTTGCCCTAGGTAGGCAAGGTTCATTGGAGCTTCGCCTTTTTGTTTGTGGTATGGGATGCTAAAGCCGCCGCCTAGGTCTATAAATTCTAGATTTTCGAAGTGGCGGGCTATGGATAATAGCTCTTCTACTCCGGCTAGATATAGCTCTTCCGGATTTTGGGAGCCGAAATGGTGGTTTATACCTATAAGCTGCAAGTTGTACTTGTCCAGTAGGGCTTTAACTTCTGGAATGAAAACGGCTCGTATACCGAATTTGGTTTTATCCCCTCCGGTTATTACGTTTTCGTGGTGGCCTCCACCTACCCCGCCATTGAAGCGCAGAGCGATTTTGCCTCCTGGGTTTAGTTTTCCGTAGGTTTCTAACTGAGATATAGAGTCCAGACTTAGGGTTATACCTCGCTCTATGGCAAAGGACATCTCCTCCGCAGAAATGTTATTTGCTATGAAGAATAGATCGTCAGGGGTGAAACCTGCCTTTAGAGCGGCTATGGCTTCGCCTGGGCTTGATACGTCGGCGTGCAAGCCTTCTTCTTTGGCTATGCCCAGTAAGGTTAGGTTTGTGTTGGCCTTAATAGCGTAATTTACACGGAAGTTGGGGTATGAGGTTAAATTTTTCATATCCTTGCAGCGCTGACGAAAAATATTTTCGTTGTATACATATAGGGGGCTACCGTAGGTAGCGACTAATGTGGCAGGATCGTGACCTTGGTAGAAATTAATAGTTTCGGTTACTGATGGTTTCAAAGGGTCGTTCCTTTCTTTACTTTTTGCGGCGTCTATTTTTCTTCGCCGGGGCTGGTTCTGGTTTTTTTAAGCGGCCTGTATAGCCCATAAACAGCATTACCGCCGCGATTAATACAAACAGTATGGACATTATTTGGCTGGCGGGTATAGCAAAGAACATTAGCTGGTCTGTTCTCAGACCTTCTATAAAGAAGCGAGCCAGACCATAGCCTAGCATGTATAGGAAAATCATTTCCCCATCGAAGCGTTTGTGTGGGCGGTATATCACAAGGGCTGTAACTAAAATAAAATTGAAAACCGCTTCGTATAGGAATGTAGGATGCACTTGCATGTACTCTACTCCGGCAAAAGTATACACTCGCTCCAATAGCTCTGGGGTGGTGTACATGGCTTGATCTACTCTTATGCGCATCGCAAATAGGTTGTCGGTATAGCCTCCAAACGCCTCTCGGTTAAAGAAATTACCAAAACGGCCTATTGCTTGTCCTAGCGCTAGTGAGGGGCCGGCGGTATCTACTATTGTTGTGATAGGGATCTTTTTTCTTTTAGAGATGATATATCCGGCTAGTAGCGCGCCTATTATGCCGCCGTAGATGGCTAACCCGCCTTCTCTTAAATTGAAAAACGCGAGTATTACATTTCGGCCCCGGAATTGATGCCAATTGAAGATCATGTAATAGAGCCTGAGGCCTACGAAAGCCAGTATAATACCAAGGATTAATAAATCCATATAATCGCTTACTTTTTGGCCTGTCTTGGCTGCGTACCAAAAGGCAAGCAGGGCAGCGCAGATTATGCCTAGAACAATGAAGAAGGCATACCAATATATTGCAAAGTTTCCTATGCTAAATACATAAACAGGTATGCGGCGGAACCATATTCCTAGGTTTGGGAACCATATATCTGGGGGATAGCTTGGCATACTGATTCACCTTTCATAAACTTATTACGAGCTTTTACCCAAAAAAACAAATCTACTCAGTACGAATACCAAGTTCCTTTAGTTGGGTATCGGCTACTGGGCCTGGGGCGTGGGTCATTGGGCAGGATGCGTCTTTTACTTTTGGGAAGGCTATTACGTCCCGTATGGCTTCTTCTCCTGCCATTAGCATTACTATACGATCCAATCCTAGACCTATTCCGCCGTGTGGGGGAACACCATATTTTAAAGCTTCTAAGAAGTGACCAAAGTTAGCGGCTGCGGTTTCTGGGGTGAAGCCCAGTGCAGCAAACATACGGTCTTGCAGGTCGCGTCTATGGATGCGGATACTGCCGCTGCCTAGTTCGAAGCCATTGAGTACTAAGTCATAGGCTCTCGCTCTTATGGTACTTGGATTACTTTCCAGAAGATGCTCGTCTTCTTCCAGCGGGGAGGTGAAGGGGTGGTGGGCGGCGTAGTAACGGTCATCCTCTTCTGAGTATTCGAATAGAGGGAATTGAGTAATCCACAAAAAGCGGAATTCTTTTGGGTCTAGTATGCCTCTCCATTTTGCGGCGGCGTTACGCACTGCCCCTAGGGCATTGAATACTATGGAGTTTTTATCAGCGCATAGTAGGATTAAATCTCCAGGCTTACCGTCAAAGGCGGAGGCTAGTTCATTTATTTGCTCTGGGGTGAAGAACTTTGAGATAGTGGATTTTACTGTGCCGTCTTCCGCTAAGGTTATCCAGGCTAGGCCTTTGGCTTTGTGTGTGCGAGCTAATTCTACTAATCCGTCAATTTGCTTTCGTGGCATCGCGGCACATCCTTCGGCGTTAATGCCTCGGACGCTTCCGCCGCTTTCTAATGCTTGAGTAAATACTTGGAAGTCACTGCTCGCTACTAGCGCGGAAATATCTTTCAGTTCCATGTCGAAACGCAGGTCGGGCTTATCCGAGCCAAAGCGCTCCATAGAATCCTGCCATGTTATACGCTCAAAGGGTATGGGGATATCTACATCTAGTACGTCTTTAAAGGCTTTGGCCATCATTCCCTCAACTGTGGCGTGAACATCGTCTTCTTCTACGAAGGAGCGCTCCATATCTATTTGGGTAAACTCTGGCTGGCGGTCTGCCCGCAGATCCTCATCGCGAAAGTTTCTTGACAGTTGAAAATATTTATCAAAGCCTGAAATCATCAGTAGTTGCTTTAGTTGTTGGGGGGATTGAGGCAGGGCATAGAAATTTCCTGGGTGAACCCGTGAGGGCACCAGATAGTCCCGCGCTCCTTCCGGTGATGAGTTGGTTAGTATCGGGGTTTCAATTTCTATAAAGCCATCTTCTGATAGGTAATTGCGTATGCTTTGGGAGAACTTGTGACGCAGGATCATATTGTGCTGCATTGCTGGGCGGCGTAAATCTATATAACGATACTTTAGACGGGTATCTACTGCTACGTCTTCGTCTGCTACTTGGAATGGTGGAACTTCTGATTCCGATAGCACCCTAAGAGCTTGTACATCAATTTCTATTTCGCCGGTTGCCATGTCTGGGTTTACGTTTTCCGGGGTACGGCCTATTACCAGACCTGTGACAGCTACTACATATTCTCCTCGGATGGAGTCTTTGGCTAGTTGATACATCTCAGCCGATACGCGTTTTTCGTCTACTACTACTTGTACGATGCCGGTGCGGTCACGTACTACTATGAAAATTAGATTGTGTAAGTAACGGCGCTTATTTACCCAACCCATTACAGTTACTGTTTGGCCTATGTTTGCTGCGGTTACTTCTCCCGCGTAATGAGTGCGGCTCATGCCTTTCATTGTTTCGCCTATATTTAGCTCTCCTTTGTAATTAGACTATAGAATGATTTGCCAACAGGCCAGGTTCCGTGGCCTAGGGCATCGTATATGGTGGCGGCTACATCTGCGAAGGTATCGCCTGTGCCTAAGTCTACCGCTTTGCCACCGTAAGCTAGTATTGGAACATATTCACGTGAATGGTCTGTGCCTGGGGTAGTTGGGTCGCAGCCATGGTCTGCTGTGATTATTAATAAATCATCATCGTGCAGGGCATTTATTATTGTTGGCAGCTCTTTGTCAAAGTATTCCAGTGCTTTGGCATAGCCTTCTGGGTCGTTGCGGTGACCGTAGTGCATGTCAAAGTCTACTAGATTTGTGAAGATTATAGTTGCGTCTTTGTTGTTGGTTAGTGCGTCTATTGTGGCCTTAATTCCATCTGTGTTGTTGGTGATGTGGTTGGAGGTTGCTATGCCTTGTAAGGAGAAAATATCATCTATTTTGCCTATTGCGTGGGTGGTTTGGCCTTTGGCGGCTAGTGCGTCTAGCAAGGTTTCTCCAACCGGGGGTACTGCATAGTCTTTGCGGTTTTTGGTGCGGATGAAGTTTCCAGGCTCCCCTAGGAAGGGACGTGCTATTACTCTTCCTATTATATAGTCACCGACTAGCATTTCCCGGGCTAGTTGACATAAGCGGTACTGATTCTCTATGGGGATAATTTCTTCATGGGCAGCTACTTGGAATACGCTGTCGGCTGAAGTATAGACTATGGGGAAGCCTGTTTTCATATGTTTTTCGCCGTATTCGTCTATTATTTGGGTGCCGGAGGCAGGGCGGTTGGCCAGCCAGTTTAGCTGGTTTGGTTTTATAATGCCTTCGTCTGCGGCACGGCTCAGCCATTTGGCTAGAAGCTCTTCCGGAAAGCTTGTTACTGTTACGAAGGGGGGCTCCATTATTAGGCCCGCTAGTTCCCAATGACCGCTTGTGGTGTCTTTGGCGCGGGTTTTTGCCGCTAAACGACCAAAGGACGCAATAGGCTTACCCGTAACGGGCAGCCTTGCGTCCTTAATATGGCCTAAGCCTAGACTTAATAGGTTGGGGATTTCCAATTTTCCTCTTTGGGCATAAATATTGCCTAGGGTATGTGCCCCTACATCTCCATATTCATGGGCGTCGGGTAACGCACCAATCCCTACACTATCTAATACTACAATGCATATACGTTTGAACATTTATCTCATCCTTAGTAATTTACTCTTTCTTTATTCTAGCATATCCATGGAAAAGTATCACAATAATCTTAAAAAGTCCAAGCAGCCCAAATATTGGATATACATAAATGATGATATTGGAAAAACCAATATGAGCCGCTACAACGCCAACGATACACAAAAGCGCTGCGGCTTTTTGCTTGCTAAGATGTAGATGGGCATGAATCCACTGCACAACAGCAAAACCGTTGCATGCGGCAGTGGTAACCAAAGCTGATACCAAAACGCCGAGATATAACACGCTAAAGAAGGCTCCGTGGCGAAGAACGATTAACAGAAGAGGAATCTCAAAGTCTACAACTTGGCTGTAATGCAAGAATAAGGGCAGTGCCATGCAAAGCCCTAGTATTGTAATAGCCCCACCGCCTAAAACGCCGCCAAGAAACGGGTCGCGTTTTTTTGTTGCCAGTGGAGCGGTGGCGGTAAGCACAGGCACCCCCGTTACAAGATTATAAGAAGCATATAAAACGGCAGATATCACCCAACCTGCCATCATCCCACGGGCATGGGTGGCAAACGCCGGAGCAACTTGGGCCACCGCTGTAAAAACGCCGATAACTATTCCGCCGATAATCATGAAAGGCGCGAGGATGACATTCACCTTAACCATTCCTTGCAAATCAAAGCGCAAGATTATGTACACAACTACTCCAACCAGACTTGCCCCCAAAGTAAAGGGTAAATTAAATCCTTGTCTGGCGGTTGCACCTGCTCCGGCAAGCATTGCCACAAACAAGCTAAACATGAAAATAGCAACCATCCACTCCATTACTGTGCCCAGACGCTTGCCTAGTATGTGCTGCATGAACTGGCTATAGGTTTCAAGCCCTTCTCTACGGCAGATGGAAAGCACTGCCCAGCCTGTTAGTGAGAATAGCATCCCAGCTAGGATAAGCCCCCATACCCCCATCCGGCCAAAGCCAACGAAGTAGCGTAGTAACTCCTGTCCGGAAGCAAAGCCCGCCCCAAGAAAAACAGATGCGTATACCGCGGCTATTTGTAGGCCGCTGAATTTGCGTTCTTTCATATATAAACACCCCTTTTATTATGAAATCTTTTTGCCTTCGGCAAAAACCGTAGAAATAATTCTGCGTTGAAGCGTTCGCAGAGTTATTTCTACTGATTATGAAATCTTTTTGCCTTCGGCAAAAACCGTAAAAGCAATTCTGCGTTGATGCGTTCGCAGAATTACTTTTACTGATTATATGGGTGTCAAGTGGGATTCATGCATTACTTGTGGTATGATAATCCAGGTAAAGGGGGCTTTATCTTGCGGCATATCATTCCTTATTGGCAGCGATATCAGCGGCTTATTGCAACAGCCTTTATATTTTTATTTATAGAATCCTTTGGGGATTTGCTCCAGCCTATGATTGTCTCCCGAATAATCGACCAGGGAGTAATGGAAGGTGCACTTCCTATTGTCCTTCGCATTGGGGGGCTTATGTTGCTGGTTACGGTGCTTGGGGCAGGATGCGCGGTTACGCGCTGTGTGATTTCCAGCCGGGTATCACAGCAGTTTGGGGCGGATTTACGACTGGATTTATTTGCGAAAATTAATAATTTCTCATTCGCGGCACTAGGACGGCGCAATACGGCTTCTTTGATTACCCGTATGACCAATGACACATCACAGCTTGTATCATTTACTCATAGCATGATGCGGGTTTTTGTACGGTCGCCTATTTTGCTGTTTGGTGCCATTGGAATGACTTTTATTTTAAATCCGCGGCTCGGTTTAATTTTGCTGGTAGTGGTGCCTCTTATTGCGCTGCTTATGTACATAAGTATGAAGGTAGGATTCCCGCTTTTTTCTAAGATGCAGGAAGCTCTTGACCGTAACAACGCTGTGCTTAGGGAATATCTTTCTGGGGTACGAGTGGTTAAGGCATATAATACCTTTGACCACGAAATTGGGCGTTTTGATGTCTCTAATACTGATTTGGCCAATACGGCCATCAAGGCTACTCGTGTTGTTGGAGTGTTTTTTCCTATTATTTCTTTTGCGGTTAATATGGCGCTGGTAGCCACTTTGTGGTTGGCTCGTGGCTGGATAGCCGGGGGGCAGATGCAGGTTGGTCAGGTCGTAGCTTTTCTCAATTATATGATGCAGATAACCATGTCGTTGCGGATGATTTTCAATGTTTATCAGATGTTTATACGGGCTAAGGCTTCGGCTAACCGGGTCAGTGATATCTTGACGGAAGAGGATGTTGCCGAGGCAACTGATTCTGAATTAACTTGCTATATGGAAGACGCGTCTATCGAATTTGACCGAGTGAGTTTCACCTATCCCGGTGGCGGAAGTGAACCTGTTTTGAAAGATATATCCTTTGTACTGCCTGGTGGGGAGACATTAGGGATTATTGGCTCAACGGGGGCCGGCAAGACTTCACTGATGCAGTTGATTCCGGCGTTTTACGCACCTCAAATTGGAGAGATAAAAATCGGCGGCATTCCCATAAACCCGGATTTTCGGGCATCTATTGCATATGTCGCCCAACAAAATACACTTTTCTACGGTACAATCGCCGACAATATAAGAATGGGTAAGCTAGATGCTACCCAAGAAGAAATAGAGGCGGCAGCAAGGGCGGCCCAGGCCCACGATTTTATAACCGCGTCCCCAGAAGGGTATGAGACTATTATCGGGCAAAAAGGTGTAAATCTCTCTGGCGGACAAAAGCAGCGGATAGGAATCGCTCGCGCCCTTGTACGCAAGGCACAGATATTGATTTTGGACGATTGTGTAAGCGCAGTAGACGTGGAAACAGAAGCCGCAATAATGAGTGCTGTTCATTCCTTAAACCCTGTCCCTACAATAGTGATGATAACCCAGCGCATCTCTTCTGTGATGAACTTGCGCAATATCCTGGTTATGGATGCCGGCCGGGTTGCAGGGTTTGGTAATCATGACTTTCTTATGGAAACATGCAATGTATACAAGGAAATCTATCATTCTCAGTTAATTCCAAGTTAAAGGAGAAGTTATGTCCCAATCACTACCTCCCCCACCCCGAATAGGCTTTGCCCAGCCCCTTAATCGCGGGGGCAATCGCTTTATGCGCGCTAATGACCGACCTAAGAATTTTGCCAAAACGGTACTTCGCCTTATGGGCTATTTCCGTCAGGACTGGCCCCAATTAGTGATTATTTTTGCCCTTTCTCTTGCGGCTGCAGCTGCGGCGCTTATCGGGCCTTTTTTTATCGGGCGCATTATTGATGGGCTTACGGCCCCAGAAGATGTGCCTGAATTGGCATTTATTTTTCTTTTCCTTCCTATCCTTTACGCATGGGACGCTCTTGCTAATTTTTTTCAGACATGGGTTGTAGCTGGCGCGTCACAGAAGCTTGTAAAAAATCTTAGGGGGCTTTTGTTTAAACATTTGCAATCCCTTCCTATTAAATTCTTCGATTCACATATGCACGGGGAACTTATGAGCCGCCTCTCTAATGATACAGATAATATTGCCGGGATTTTGGGCACGGCCCTTGTTTCCTTGACCTCTATTGCAATCACCCTTACAGGGGTACTTATTATGATGCTGTGGCTTTCTCCTACTATGACATTTTTTGCTTTGGTTTCGGTGCCGCTTTTTTTCCTTGTTAGCAAAGGCATTGCATCAAGGACGCGGAAGCATTTTCGTGACCAGCAAGTTTCGCTTGGGCTTCTTAATGCGAAAATCGAAGAAGATATCTCAGGTATGGCAGTTATTAAGGCCTATGGCTGCGAAAACCGCAACATCATAGACTTTGCCCGTATCAATGAAGATTTACGCCGTGCGGGAACACAGGCACAAATATGGTCTGGATTTATTATGCCGGCAATGAATGTAATAAATAATCTAAGCCTAGCGGTAGTGGCCTTTGCGGGGAGTGTACTGGCGATAAACAGCGCAATCACTGTGGGGATAATAGCTACATTTATCGCCTATGCACGGCAATTTGGCCGCCCACTTAACGAGATGGCAGGCGTATATAACCAGCTACAATCAGCCCTGGCCAGCACCGAGCGGGTTTTTGACATCCTAGATCAACCAGAAGAAAGCCCAGACCCGCCTGATGCTATCCTTCTTGACACACCCAAAGGAAATATAAGATTTAACGGAGTAAGCTTCGGCTATAAGGAAGACACCCCTGTTATCACCGATTGCAGCTTCCACGCTCCACCCGGCTCGGTTATAGCCCTGGTTGGCCCAACAGGAGCAGGTAAAACCACAATAGTAAACCTTGTAACCCGCTTCTATGATATAGATGCTGGCATCATCACCTTAGACGGCCATCCCATAACCCAGTACAGCCGCAATTCCCTACGCCAGGCCTTCGGAATAGTGCTGCAAGATACCTACCTCTTCACAGGCACCATTATGGACAACCTGCGATACGGCAACCAAAGCGCCACAAAGGAAGAAGTAGCCGCCGCCGCAAAGCTTACCGGGATAGACCATTTTATAGCCCAACTACCGGATGGTTATAACACCATCCTCACAGAAAACAGCCGCAATCTAAGCCAAGGCCAGCGCCAACTACTTGCCATAACTAGGTGCATACTGGCAAATCCGGCCATATTAATCCTAGACGAAGCCACCTCTTCTGTTGACACTCGCACCGAGGTTAAAATCCAAAAAGCTATGGGAATACTAATGGAAGGCCGCACCAGCTTTGTGATAGCCCACCGCCTTCGTACTATAGCAGGAGCCGATCAGATACTGGTAATAGATCAAGGCCAAATAAAAGAACAAGGCAGCCACCCCCAATTAATGGAACGAAAAGGTATGTATTGCCGTATGTTTGAAATGCAGTTAAAAGGAATTTTCTAAACAGTTTTTCTTGACGTTTTATGGATTGTTGGGTACAATCACCAAGTTACTAAAAAATTGATTGATATAAAGTTCATCCGTGAGGGCAAAGTCCTCATTTGAAGGAGGTGAAATCGTGGCCAATATTAAATCTGCAAAGAAAAGAATCCTTGTAACCGCCAAACGGCAAGCTCGCAACAGGCATATCAAGTCTTCTACCAAAACCGCCATCAAAAAGCTCACCGCGGCGGTAGGCACTGGTTCAAATGACGAGGTTCAAACACTTCTAAGCCAAGCAGTGTCTGCTATAGACACAGCTTGCTCCAAAGGTGTTTATCATAAGAACACTGCAGCAAGAAAGAAATCTAAGCTTACAAGACTGGTTAATAAAGCGGTATAATCTATACCAAAAGCTAAAAGCCGCGCATTGCGCGGCTTTTTTATAACTATAAGTGTGCAAAGCACACTCCCGCAGAGGGGCCAAGCCCCATTAAAAAGGAGGCATATATGCGCTATTCAGAATTTGGCAAGACAGGAAAAATGGTATCGGCCCTGGGCTTTGGTGCCATGCGCCTTCCCATGATTGGTGAAGGAGACAACAAACAAGTAGATCACGAGCTTTCTATTCCACTGATGCAAAAAGCCTTTGACCTTGGGGTTAATTATATCGATACAGCCCCATACTACTTAGATAAGCTAAGCGAGGATATCGTGGGCAAAGCCGTAAAAGGCTATCGCGACAAGGTATATATCTCTACCAAAAACCCAATAGAAAATGATTCAGCCGATGATTGGATGAAGCGGCTGGAAACCTCTCTAAAAAACCTAGACACAGACTATATCGACTTTTATCACTTCTGGGGCATAGGCCTAGAAAACTTCAAAAGATGGGAAAGCCTATCCGACGGCCCCCTTCAAGCCGCACAGCGTGCACTAGACCAAGGCCTTATAAAGCACCTATCCTTCTCATATCACGATAAAGCAGAAAACTGTAAACATATACTGGAAAGCGGCCGCTTCGAGTCTGTGCTCATACAATATAACCTACTCGACCGCTCCAACGAGGAAAACCTTGCGATAGCCAAAGAAAACGGCCTAGGTGTAGTAGTAATGGGCCCTGTAGGCGGCGGGCGCTTGGGTGCGCCAAGTGATGTAATCCGCGGACTCTTAAAAGAAAAACCAGCAAGCACAGCCGAAATGGCGCTGCGCTTTGTACTGGCCAACGACAATGTAAATATCGCCCTGTCAGGCATAGGTGAAATGAACCATCTAATAGAAAACGCAAAAGTAGCGGCAGCAACCGGAAAACTAACTCCGGAAGAAGTAACCCAAGTCAAAGCAATGATGGAAGAGAATAAAAAACTAGCCCAGCTATACTGCACCTCCTGCGACTACTGCAAGCCCTGCCCAGAGAATATAAATATCCCGCATATCTTCAATATAATGAACAACCACCGAGTATACGGCCTTACAGACCACGCGAAAAACGCATACGGTCAGGTTATCCGCGGTGAAGGCTGGGTAAAGAGTGCCGATGCATCTAAATGTATAGAGTGCGGAGTATGCGAAACCAAGTGCCCGCAAAAACTCCCCATCATAGAGCAGCTAAAAGAAACTCATACAACTTTAGCATAACAAAAATGCCTCCCAAGGATAACAACCCTTGGGAGGCATTTTTTACATAATGAGCTTAGTTAGCGCCCAATAAGCCACATCTTTATAACAGCAGCTACTTCACGCAAATAATAAAATGGCGCCCCTATCCATGGGGTAGGCGCTGGGTAAGTAGTTACTTCACCACCCAGCTGCTGGGCAAATTGCGCCGAACGAAACATGTGAAAATCACTTGTAATAACAACCACCCGTGGCGGGGTTTCAAAATGTTCGGCTATTAAGTTGTAGGAATAGGACATATTGGTGTAGGTTGAATATGCCGCATCTTCCAACAATATCTGCTGAGCTGGGACACCACTCTGGATTAGATATCTTGCCATGGCCTCGGCTTCAGAGATTTCTTCTCCATGGCCGGTGCCGCCGGTTACGATAATTAAGGCACTCGGGTTACTTGCATGATATTTTATAGCTTGATCCAGGCGCATTTGCAGTGTTGGTCGCACCTCTCCTTGCCTTATGCCTCCACCTAGTACCAGTACTACATCTTCTGTATAGTCGGCGGTTGCTCGCCTGCCATATATCCCAAGAAATGATGAGAAACCCAATAAGGACACAAGGGTTACACCAATGGTAATAGTAAGCCAGCGCATTTTCTTAAATTTATCAAAAAACCAGCCATATAACCCGATGGCTAGGGTTATCCCCCCTAAGAAGATGGTATTGTTATTGGTTGGGCCACTTACCATCCAGGAGCGAATGGCGGCTAGTGCGGTGAATACGCCAAAGGCTAATATTAGTTTTTTCATTGATTCTCCTCACTACGGTAAATTTAGGCCATTATATCATATGAAAAACGGATCGAATAAATATTTACCAGAAAACAAGATATAGCGATTTCGTTTGAAATTGAGCTTCAGACTATACACTAAATCTTCGCTGTGGACTCTCTTACTACAAGCCGTGGCTCAATCCGCACATGTCTGATGGGGATTTTTTGAATTAAACCGTGCAGTACCGCACACGCACTTTCGCCGATAGCCATTGGGTTCTGGGCAATTGTGGTAAGGGTTGGGCTGCATCCTTGACAAATGGATAAATTATCAAACCCCATAATAGAAAAATCCTGCGGCAGATTAACGCCCAAAGCTTGGAAGCGCCGCAACGCGCCAAGTGTCATTAAATCGCTTGCGAAATAAATAGCGGTTGCGTCAGTTTTTACAAAATAATCGGCAGCATTTGCACCGCTTTCCATGCTAAAGTCGCCGTCAAAACAAAGCGTGGGGTCATATGGGATTTGATTCATTTGCAGTGCGGAAAAATATCCCGCCAGCCTTTCCTGGGATATATATGCTTCTTTATGGCCGTTTACAAAGCCTATTTTTTTATGCCCAAGTTCTACTAGATGCTTTATCGCAAGTGCCCCGCCAGCGATGCTGTCTGTGCCAACTTGCCCAACCAAAGGATTGGAGGATTGGATATCCATTGTAACTATTGGGGTTGTTGTAGTTTCCAGCTGTACATAATACGGGTCAGTATTTTTTAAGCCTGTTACAAAAAGACCGTCCACTTGGTGGGCGTGGGCAAGTAGGTCTAGCGTTGCTTGCTCTAATTCATTTGAATTTGCGCGGATCACCACCACATCTTGCTGCAGGCAGCTTGCATATTGCTGAAAGCCCATGAGTAAATTAAATGTCAATGACGAAAGGCTGTCATCCATATCAGATGGGTTTACGGCAAGCACACCCAAGCGCCTGCGCACAGCCGGGCTTTTCAAATATCCAATTTCGTGGGCATACTTCGTTACTCTGCCCCTTGTTTCTTCACTTATTTCTTGGCGTCCCGCCAATGCCTTTGATACTGTTGCCTGAGATAATTTCAAATCTTCGGCTATTTTTTTGACTGTAGGCTTCATATACTCTCCTTAAAAAAACAATATACGCATTGCGTCTATACTATATCGCTTTCATCCTATTGGCGCAATTACCGCAGCGAAAATATTTCATAATATTTCGTAAAAATTACTTGCAAAATTACAGAAACATTACTTGACAATTTCGCTGCAAACAGATAAATTATTGTTGTAAACAATTTACGACTTACACTGTTTTGCAGGAATTGCATTGGCAAATGTTCATAAAATCATTGCTGAGGCCGCTATTCGCCTTGTTTGATTAGATAATTGCCAGCACCACCTGCCAAATTGTGTCAACCCACGGGATTTGTGATTTCGGTTTTCTTTCAGACATTTAATTCGAACATTTAATTTTGTATATAGGAGTGGCTTATGGGTATAGATGCGAGCAATGACTGGATACTGAAGGAAACAAAGTTTGACCCCACCGCCCTGGGCAAATGCGAAGCAATTATGTGCTTAGGTAACGGTTACATGGGCTTGCGCTCTTCAACAGAGGAGCGCTATGTTGGCGAAAAACGCGGCCTTTTTATAGCCGGTACATACAACCGCTTTGACGAAAACGAAGTCTGCGAGCTGCCAAACGCTGCCGATGTATTGGAGATGGACATCAAGCTTAACGGGCAGCATTTTTCGCTGATGCAAGGCACGATTGAAGAATACAGCCGCGAATTGAATTTTTGCACAGGGGAGCTGCATAGATATATCCTATGGACCGCACCAGACAGCAACAAGTATAAGCTGGAATTTTATCGTGTAGTGTCACTTAAAAACTTGCACACAATCGCACAAAAAATAAACATAACGCCAATTTCCGCAGATATGGAAATCACCGTTTCAACAGGCATAAACGCACAGATCACCAACACCGGAAGTCAGCATTTTTCCGAAGGTCCAAAACGTTTTTACGACAGGAAATACATGCAGCTGGTGCAGACGACAACCCAATCAAACATCCACTTTGTGTTCACAACAGATGTTACATTTTCCGAAAACGCCGATACGCATATTGCAATGGACAGACGCAAAATTTTCTCTGTCTACAAAACGAAGGTTGCGAAAAATAAGTGCCTGACTATTCAGAAAATTACTACAATCCATACATCACGAGACAGGGCCAACGAAAATAAAACTCTTGATGAACTGCAAGCCTCCGCCCTAAATGAACTTAAAGCGGAATCCACACTTGGCTACGATGAGATTCTTAAAATAAGCGCGGCAAAATGGCAGGAACTTGTATGGCAAAGCATACCTGTTACAGTACAATCGTCCAATCCAACGGATCAGCTTGCTCTTCGCTTCGCTCAATACCACCTGCAAATTATGGCTCCTGCCCACGACAATCGCATGAACATTGGCGCGAAAGGGTTTTCCGGCGAGGGTTATAAAGGTCACGTGTTCTGGGATACTGAGATTTTCATGCTACCTTATTTTATTTATTCCCAGCCGTCTGTCGCCCGCAACTTGGAAGAATACCGCTATCTTTCCTTGCCCGGCGCAAGAGAGAAAGCCAAAGGCAACGGATACAAGGGGGCGCAATTCCCTTGGGAATCCGCGTGGCTTACAGACGGCGAAGTCACACCACTATATGGTGCGGCGGATATTGTAACGGGTTTACCAATCCCTATTTTAACCGGACTTATCGAAATTCATATTTCCTGTGACGTGTGCTATGGCGTATGGCAGTACTACATGGCAACAGGCGACGAGGATTTTATGGAACGTTACGGATATGAAATAATTTTTGACACCGCAATATTCTGGGCATCACGTTTGGAAGAAGGCAACGATGGGCTATTGCATATAAACAATGTAATAGGGCCGGATGAATATAAAGACGGCATAGACGATGACGCGTTCACAAACTATTTTGCCCGCTGGAATTTACACCTTGCCATAAGTTATTACGATAAGCTGCAAGGCAATCTGTTCTTTGAGAAACTGGATAATAAACTAAAACTGTCCGCGCAATATGATGCATGGAAAGAGAAAGCGGAGAAAATCTATGTGCCCGTATCCCGTGAAGACGGCGTAATTCCGCAAAACAAAACGTTTTTAAACCTTAAAGAAATGGATCTGACCAAGTACAAAAACCAAACCCGTGTCGGGACAATATACAATGACTTTAACCACGACCAGATTAACGAAATCCAAGTATGTAAACAGGCAGATGTATTACTTCTGATTCTTCTGATGGAAGATGCATTCACATCACAGGAAAAACGCGCCAACTGGGATTACTACGAGCCGCGCACCCTCCATGATTCCTCTCTTTCATTATCCACACACAGCGTACTCGCCAACGATATGGGTGATTATTCGCTGGCGTATGACCTGTTCGTACGTGCATGCAATATTGATATGGGTTCCGCGAATATGCACAGTTCCGATGATGGCATACATGCGGCATCTATCGGGGGAATATGGCAGATTGCCGTACTGGGCTTTGGCGGACTAAGGCTTGTGGGCGACAAGCTAAGACTAGCACCTCATCTACCTGATGCATGGGAGAGCCTCACCTTCTATGCGTGGCTGCGCGGGCAGAAACTAAAATTTGATGTTACCAAAACATCCGCAAATATCGAAAATCTGACAAAAACAGAAGCAGTAACACTAGAAATTAACGGCATTGAGTATATTGTTGAAGATATGCTTGAAACGCCGATTTAAACCTTTGCCGGTATCATCAAAACCGAAAATAAACCTTCCCCACTATCATCAAAACCAGTAAATGCATTAATTTCATAAAGGGCTCTTTCCCGGAAGTATAACGAGAGGTGGTAATCATATATGCCTGATAAAACAGCCGCGCCGCGGCCGCGTAAGCAGGGGTTTTTATTAGAGATGCGGCGCAACTGGGGTTATTACATCATGGTATTGCCTGCGGCACTGGTGTTGTTCGCCTTTGCCTATGTTCCGCTGCCCGGCCTCATCGTAGCCTTTCAACAGTTTAATGTTGTCGATGCTTTTAGAAGTCCATGGGTGGGCCTGCGAAATTTTGAATTTTTCTTCTTAAGCGGAGCAGCATGGAGAACGACCCGAAACACGATGTGGCTGAATTTCCAATTTTTAATATGGATTAATGTTATTTCACTGTCGCTGGCTATCATGCTTAACGAATTGCGCTCAAACCTCTCAAAAAAGTTTTATCAAAATGTCATGTTTCTGCCATTCTTCTTTTCTGTTGTCATCGTTGCCCAACTTGTCGTCAGGGTTGTTTTTCCTGATGGGATGGGCATTGCCAATCAGCTAGTCACATTTTTCGGCGGAGATCAAGTTGCATGGTCCAGAGAACCTGGTCCTTGGCGTTGGATAATTGTTTTCTCAGGTGTATGGATGGCTGCCGGCCATCAGTCTATAATCTATCTTGCCGCAATATCGGGTATAGACAATGAGCTGTTTGAAGCGTCAGCCATAGACGGAGCATCAAGGCTAAAGCAAATATGGCATATTACATTGCCCATGCTACTGCCAACAATAATCATACTTACTCTTCTTGCCATAGGAGGTATGCTGCGCGGCAATTTCGGACTTGTTTGGAATCTTGTTTACGGCATTGATAGACCCCAGCTGGGGGTATATACAGACATCATAGACACCTTTGTTTTTAGAAATATCATGACAACCATTAATTTCTCTGTCGCCGCGGCCGTCGGATTATACCAGTCCTTTGTTGGTTTTGTGTTGGTATTCGGTTCAAATTGGCTCGTGAAACGTTATGAAAAGGATTATGCACTATTCTAGGAAAAAGGAGACTTTATGAAGGGATGCTGTGATAATGAAAAAATTAACAAAAAGTGAAATCAGCGGGCAAGTAATAATGCATATAATTTTCATTCTAGCAACCATTATCTTCCTTTATCCTATAATATTAACGTTTATGTCTTCAATCGCTGACGAAACGAGCCTGATGAGATACGGAATGAGGTTAATACCTGCTCAGTTTTCATTGGATGCATATAGGACGGTATTTTCAGATAACACAATTCTTAACGCATACCTTGTAACGGTTTTAGTTACCGCAATCGGAACATTCTTGAGTGTCTTAATTTGCAGCATGGCAGGCTTTGCTTTATCTATACCCACGCTGAAATATAGAAATAAAATCGCACTGTTTTTCTATATTCCTATGGTCTTTTCGGCAGGGCTGCTGCCATGGTTTTTAGCCAGCACTCAACTTTATGGGCTTTCAAATAGACCTTGGGCACTGGTTTTGCCTATGTTGGTTTCACCTTTCAATGTCTTTTTGGCACGAAATTATTTTAGATCTATACCACCATCTTTGGTTGAAGCTGCCCAAATAGACGGTTGCAGCCCTATGAAAACCCTGATTTCGATTATCTTCCCCCTTTCGCTTCCCATACTTGCTACACTCGGGCTATTCATTGGGCTTTCTTATTGGAATGACTGGAGTATGGCTCTGTGGTTTATCAGAACCCCGTCACTATATCCTGTGCAATACATGCTGTTTCGTATAGATGCCATGATGGATCATATTAGAATACACGGAGCTATTGGCAACATGCAGCTGCCAACACAGACATTCCGCCTAGCTACATTATTTGTTACGCTTGGTCCTATTGTTTTGCTATATCCCTTTGTACAGCGCTATTTCGTTAAGGGTATCATGATAGGCGCCGTAAAAGGATAGGACTATGGATAGGACTCTATCAGGAAAAGTTTTGCTGACTCGCGTTAAAGTAGCGCGGGGGCATACCAATATAAAGAAAAGAGGAATAGGTATGAAAAAAATCTTAGCACTTATTATCGTGTTAATGATGATGATTGTCGTGTTTGCGGCTTGCCGAAACGACAGCAACGAAGGGCAGGAGGACGACATCCAAATGCTTCGCGCGGTTTTCGTCGGCTCTGCTTCGCCCGCACAAGACGCGGTGCTGGAAGCGGTGAACGCACAGCTGATAGCCGACGGATACAATTTCAATATCCAAATCGACTATTTCGACGATTATTTTGCACAGCTTGCCCTGGCTGTCACCGCTGGTGAGGTTATTGACCTTGCTTGGGCCCATAGGAATTACTTAGCTGAGCACGTACGCCTAAGAATATTCCAACCGATTGGTGACGCAATTGCCGCACATGGTCCGGCAATCAACCAGCATACCCCTGAATTTCTCAGGATGGGTGCCAGTGTAGACGGTCAGCAGTATGGTATGCCGCGTGTTGCTCCGATGAGTTACAACCGCAGCGTACTCAATATCCGAGGAGACCTTCGCGAAGCACACGGAATTCCGCCGATTACCACAGTTGACCATCTCGAACAGTTTTTACAAGCCGTTCATGAACATGAAGATGGTGTGTATGGCGCAATAGGCTGGCTACCGGAAACCCTATACCCTGCTTATGTTGACGCTCATTTTCTCCTTAACTGGCTGCTGTTCGCGTATCCAGAGGACGGGACTGTACAATCACTCTGGCATTACGACGGAATGAATGATTTAATGGCAAGAATTTGGACATGGGCCGAAAGAGGCTGGATACCGTCCACAGAAGTCAGAGAAAGACTTGGCGGCGGAGACGCGGGCTTTGATCACGGTTTCGTTGCTGTTGTAAACGCAAACCCCATGAGAGCAGCCGAACGCATAGACATATTCACTAACAACGTTCCTGATGGAAGGATCGAGTCAGTTGTCCTTCAGCCGGCCAGGCCGATGAACTTCTTCTCAGGTGACAACATGCTTGCAGTCCCTTCCACCAGCAACAACGTGAACGAAGCGGTAGCTTTTGTCAACTGGCTAAAGAGCAGCCAAGCAAACATGGACCTTATGTCGTTTGGTATTGAAGGCGTAAATTACACATTGGTCAACGATGGCGTGGACACTTCTATAGGCACAGGAGACAATCACTTTAGCATAAACAGGTGGATGTGGGATGATACTCGCATTGCGCGTTTCTCAGCCAACCTTCCGCAAGCAGACGTAAACCAATTACGTACTTGGGATGACGGCATCGCTTTGTCACCATTCTTAGAGTTTACATTCAATGAGGCACCGGTAAGCAATCAGCTGGGAGCTGTCTGGGGAGTTGTCTGGGATAACATATCCCAGTGGACAACCGGGCAGGCTGAATTTGCGGTAGGTCGTGATTCTTTCCTTGCTGCACTGGATGCGGCGGGTATAGGTGCTGTCATAGAAGAAGCCCAAAGACAATTGGACGAGTTTATGGCAGGCCGATAAGAATTTTACCGATAAAAAATGATATAGAAAAATGATTTAGAAGTGATTTAGTTCACGGCAAACTCCGTCATTGCGAGAAGGATAGACACTTCACACGACTCGCAAATGACGGAGTTTAATTTTGCAAAAAATTATACCGGTTTTAATTTGGAATCGGTATTAGGAGGTATCTATATGCAAGCATCAAGCAACAACCCTATTCGACTATGCGTATGCGCAAGCGAGGAATTAAAATTGATTGGTTCGACAGACGGCTCTTTCCCAGATATGGGACACCATATCGAGAAAGAAATGAATGGAATGTGGCTCCATCCAATCAAGCTGTTGGATGGTTTTTGGCTGCGATTAGAAGATCACAGTACGGATGGAAAAGTCAACACATGGATCCGTGCCAATAAGTTTGTCAATTTCCCGTATGGAAATCTCTTCTTGTACGATCAAGACCTGGGGCATACTTCCATAAGAATTGAGCGGTTTCAGTTTGCGCCTGACGGTATTAATGGCTGCGTTGCTATTTACAAACTGTTTAACCGCAGCGCCGAGCAAAAAGATATATCAGTCGAACTGCTTGCGCGGACTGACCTGCGCCCTACCTGGCTCTCAGAAAAACAAGAAATATATGACGGAGATTCCGACAGCGCGGAGTTTATAAAGGCCGACAATTTATTCCTCGCCAAAGACAGTGCTAACCCGTGGTATGCCGCTGTGGGAAGTGATACGATCCCTGAGAGTACTCGCATAGGGCAATTTTTTGCATCTGAAATAACAAGCGGCGCCGGTGTTTCTGTAAGCATGACATTTTCATTTCTTCTAGAACCTTGGGAAACAAAGGAAGTTGTTTTTTATTTCGCGGGATCATATAAAAGCTGTGAGGAATGTATCGATCAATATCATGCCCTACACAAGCACCAAGAGCTTCTGGATACAAAAAAACGACGGTATGAAGAAATTCGCTCAATGTCAGAATTGATTACAAATGACAGCAGGTTTAACGAAGTCTACGAATGGGTTAAAGTCAATACAGACTGGTTAGTATTGAATGTGGCGGATATGGGGAGGGGTGTAACGGCAGGACTGCCGGAATACCCATACTGGTTTGGATGTGACGGGTGCTACACAGTACTTGGGCTTCTTGCCACAGGCAGATTTGATGTAGCGAAACAAACTTTACGCATTTTGAGGCAGGCATCGGAGAAACATAATAAAAATGGACGTATCATCCATGAGATTGTGAGCAATGACGTAGTCAGCAATCCAGGAAACACGCAAGAAACAGCACAGTTTATCAACACTGTTTGGGAATATTTTGAGTGGACGGGAGATACCGCGTTTATCGAAGAATGTTTTCCTTATATTCAAAAGGGCATTGAATGGCTGGACGAAATGGATAGCGATAATGACGGATTTCCCAGCGGCTATGGAATAATAGAAGTTCAAGGCATGGATATGGAATTAATTGATACAGCGGTATATACCGCTGTCGCATACGATGTATTCGGCAAAATCCACGTATTGATGAACGATCTTGACGCGGCCAAGAAATACCGCTTAAAGTCGGCAAAAATCAAGGACGCAATCATGGAGTTTTTTTGGCTGCCGGAAAAAGGCTTATTTGCCGATACGGTAACTACAAGTGAGGCCGTAAAAGAACGGCTTTCTTCGACAATGTATAACGGGGGCCCTGACAGCGAACCTTATCGGGCATATCTGGAATCTGAAATTTCGAAAAAAGAGAGTAATGGACAATGCCAAACGGAATCCGGATGGTTATTGGACGCGTCATGGGTTATAGCCACACCAATGGAGATGGGCATAGCCCCAGAAGAATACGCGCAAATTGCACTGACAAACTTGCACACAAATCGCTTTCTAGGTCCGTATGGCGCGTATTTAAGCGGCCTGGGCATTGACTTCCGCGCGATGACGATTTCGAGCAATGTATATGCGGCAGCACAAGCACGGTATGGCAATGCCGACAGGGCATTGGATATCTTGATGCGTATGTTCTCGACTTTTGGTATGGCAACACCGGGCAGTATATCGGAAATGTCCCCTGATTACGGGTGCTTTGCACAGGGATGGACTATCTACTGCGCTACAACCATCGTAAAGTATTTCTTCGGCATATCGCCAGATGTCCCAAACAGAGTTATTTATTTTTCACCTTGTATGCCATCAGCTTGGGATACCGCAGCAATCAAGAATGTGTCTGTAGGCGATGGTTCGTTATCGATTTCTTTTAAGCGGGTTGATGGTATTGATACTTTCAAAGTGGAAAATAATACAGGTTTGGAAATAATTATTGAAGAAAAACATTTCCCAATGTCGTTCGCTATAACTGGATAAGGAGTGCAATTTGTGATGAAAAATCTTTATGAGATGAAAGGGATTATTTTTGACCTGGACGGTGTTATTGTGGACACCGCTAAGTACCACTACCTTGCATGGCGGGAGCTTGCGGACCGGCTTGGCTTCGAGTTCACTCCCGAGCATAATGAGCGTTTAAAAGGCGTTTCCCGTGACCGATCCTTAGAAATTTTGCTGGAAGTTGGCGGCATGGCCGGCGAATTCTCCGCGGCAGAGAAACACGCAATGGCAACGGAAAAAAACGAACGCTACGTCGCTTATATTCGCGATCTTAAACAGGACGAAATGCTGCCCGGCTCAAGAGAACTACTACTTGAGCTGAGAAAGCATGGGATTAAAATCGGACTTGGCTCCGCAAGCAAAAATGCGCCGGAAATTTTGGACAAACTTGGCATAACGGAACTTTTTGATGTTATTGTGGACGGTAACGCTACCCAACATGCAAAGCCCGACCCGGCTGTATTCTTACTGGGTGCGCAGGCTATGGGCATAGACCCGGCGGATTGCATCGTGTTTGAAGACGCGCAAGCCGGCATTGAGGCTGCGCTGGCCGCGGGCATGACACCCATAGCGGTAGGCTGCCCCACCCAGCTTACCGGAGCGGAGGTTTATGTAAAAGATTTGCAAGAGGTACTTATGTGTGACGAGAAACCTCATCTTTCGCGATAAGATTGATACAATGCACGTAATGTATCAATCTTGTCGCAAAAGTGCCTTTTATGTGCTTATGATTAAGCGCTTACGTTGTAGTACTGGGCTTGAGCATTCCACAGCTCGTGGTATTTACCGCTGGTTTGGGTTAATAGCTCATCGTGGCACCCTCTTTGGATTAATTCGCCTTCATGGAATACGGCTATATCATCACAGAAACGGCAGGAAGATAGGCGATGGGAGATATATACAGCGGTTTTATCCCCTACTATTTCATTGAACTTGGTATAGATTTCGTATTCCGCTATCGGGTCTAGGGCGGCGGTTGGTTCATCCAATACTATGAATGGGGTATTTTTATACAAGGCACGGGCCAGGGCGATTTTTTGGGCTTCGCCTCCAGACACGTCTACGCCTTCTTCTTCGAAGTTTTTATACAGATACGTGTCCAGGCCGTGAGGCAATGTCTCTAAACGGTCTTCAAAGCCTGAGTCTGACAGGGCTTTCTTGGCCATGGCTTCGTCGAAAGAAACACTTGCGGCTACATTTTGGCCTAGAGTGAAGGGCAGTAGCGCAAAGTCTTGGAATACAACTCCGAAGATGTTCATGTATTCGTCGTAGTTGTATTTTTTTATGTTTATTCCATTTAAGGTTATCTCTCCCTCAGTAGGGTCATATAGGCGGCATAGCAGTTTTATCATCGTGGTTTTGCCACTGCCATTCATACCTACTACTGCCAAGCGCTGGCCTATTTTTAGTTTGAAGGAAACGTTTTTTAGTGCGTAGGTTTCAAAACCTGGGTATTTGAATGATACGTTTTTGAATTCTATGTCGAAATCGGTATCATCTCGTTTTTCTACTGGGAGAGTGCCCTGATATTTGTTGTTGGGGATATCTAGGAAGTTGAACATTTTTTCAGCATAGGCATTATTGTTTATTAGTTCGCCTAAGCTTACGAATATATCGTTAAAACCGCCGCCAAACTGGGTTATTGCCCCTACATATTGGACTATGCTACCTACACCAAAGGCTCCAGCAAAGGCTTTCATAGCCACAAACAAGTAAATCAGGCCACCTGACATATGATTTAATATGTTGCTAACGACTTGGAACTTCCCTGAATATCTGGCAAACTCGAACCATTTTGAAAGGCTGCCTTCCCTAAACACTTCCATATTCTGTCTTATGATAACTTGCTGATTATATATCCGTACATCTTTGCCCAGCTCATTTTTTTGCATCATTTTTCCAAAGTAGAAGAAAGCAAGTCGATTACCTTTATTGTTTACCTCTGATGCTTTAACCCATATCTTTCCGCCTAACATAGACATATAGGGGGCAAGAAACATGGATATACATAGAAGAAGTAAAACCACCACCGTAGCTAAGGGGGAATCTAAAAATGCAAGTGGAGACCCTTCTGGGGTGCGAGTTGTAAAAAGAGTGAATGCAAATGCTACAGACAGGGCTATCTTTATTATTCCTTCAATTATGCGGTCAAAAAAGAAAATAAATCGGTTAAGACCGAAGCCCATTCCATTGTGATGCTGGAATATATCTGAGTGGATTTGCTGTATTTCTGGGTTTTCTACATCAATAAAATCCATAGTTAGCATCTTATCTGACAGTAGTTTTGTTATATAACTAAACGAGTGTTCCCTGCAATAATCACTCCATCTTGCAAAGGCTCGGACTACTATTTGGCCTATCAGATTAAGGGCGACTGTCAAACTTGCCAGCAGAATAAGGTGGGATTGATCCCTTGCCCCTACCAGCTCATTAAGAATCTGGGCAGAAAACCAGATATTGATAAAAGGGATTGCAGCTCTGGATAATGCCGCAAATACAGAGGCTTGAAAAATGGGTTTTGGGAAAGCGGAGATCATTTTCATACAGCGAAGCATTAGTTTTATATGTTTTTTCACTGGATTTAAGCTCCTTCCTTTGCGTCTATCTTAGGGACATTTTCTTTGTAATACTTACTTTGGATGTCAAAGAGTTCTGCATACTGGCCTCCCTTAGCCATTAGCTGGTCATGTGTGCCTTCTTCGGCTATGGTTTTGTCGCTGACTAGGATAATTCGGTCACAGAACCGGGTCGAGGCCAATCTGTGAGATATATAGATCGATGTACGGCCATGGGAGAGCTCGTTATATTTTTCATAAAGCTGGCTTTCGGCTATAGGATCTAGAGCCGCAGTGGGTTCGTCTAAGATTAGTAACGGCGCGTCTTTATATAGTGCTCGGGCTAGCATTAAGCGCTGGGTTTCACCACCTGATAGCTCTACTGCCTCTGGGTGTACATCTTTTATTAGCAAAGAGTCTATACCCCCTTGGAGGGAGGCTATCTTCTCGTCCAAGCCAGCTAGGCGTAGGCAATTATTTAGCCTTGTGATATCCGCATTTTTGCCCTCATTGGTTAAGTTGTCAGATATTGAAACAGGAAGGATATTAAACTCTTGGAAAACCGCAGTAAATAAGCTGTAGTAGTCTTCTCGGTTATAGATTCTTATATCTTGACCGTTAAGCAGTACCTGGCCCTGGGTTGGGTCATATAGGCCGCAAAGTAGTTTTACAATTGTGGTTTTTCCTGCACCGTTAAGGCCTACTACTGCCAGCTTTTCACCTGGTTTTATTGATAGGTTTATATTTTCCAGGGCATTGGTATCTGCCCCATGGTAACGGAAACTTACATTTTTAAGCTCTAATGAATAGGAGGCACCTCTTATCGGGGCAATGGGCTCTCCCTCATTCCATTTAAACCTAGGGGGATACTCGTAAAACTCCCGGATACGGCAGATGTTTAAGCTATGCATATTTAGCTGGGCATACTCATTAAGAATCCCCATTACCCATGTGGAAAAACCACCTACAGCAGCAAACATCAACACAAATCCATCCACAGACAGCTCCCCGCCGATTACCAGCCAAATAAGAAAGCCATAAGCTATCCCCTCACGGGCAAAAGAGGCTATGGCGGCCACTACATCGGCAACTAACTGCCTTCCATGTGCCTTGCGGTGAAAGCTGTAGATAAGCTTTAGATTAGATTCATAGACTTCTTTTACCCATCTCACCATACCAAAGAGACGAATATCCTTTGAGAGGCTATAGTCAGATCCCACTTGCTGGGTATACCATGTACGCTTTGCAGGGGCAATTAACATGTTGTCATTAGTATGTCTCCATTTGTTAGCCCACTGCCTTGCTATTACACCCAGTACTGCCGTAACTGCTGTTATGGCCATTATTAAAGGATTAACAGCCGCCAGAAGCAGGATGTAAACGATAAAGCCCAGTAGATTAATCCCTAGGTTGGTAAAAGTTACATAGACTTGCTCTGAGGAAGCATTATTGTTAAATAGGTTTTCCATAGCTTTTTGCCTTGAATCTGAAAAGGCCTTTTCTTCTAAACTGGCGTAGTCTGTTGTTATTACTTTTTCTAGCACATCAAAGTTCATAAAGATACGCAGATACATTCGCCTTACATCCATGGTGCTGCTGATATAGCTGTTTATAGCATGCATTAGGGTAAGGGCTACTGTAAATGAAAGAATCGTGATAACCATAGTGCGTAAAGGCACATCGGCGGTTATCTGCTCGACTACTGTGGCAGGGAGAAAAATTGCAACAGTGGCTAGAGCAACTGCCAGGATTATCTGCACTAGTATTAGCCACAGAACATATCTATCTCGGTCCCAGACTTTTTTTATTACATAGGCGCTGTTTTGCCTTACCGTGAACATGGGTTTTTCTTTCTTTTTCATAAAAATCACCTCGCAAGGATATTATCATGAAAAATCCACGCAAATAAAAAACGTGCACGAATGGTTGAAATTCGTGCACGAGTGGTATATATTTTTTATGAGGTGATTTTTATGAGAAAATTGATATTGCTGGTTTTTATAGGAATATTGCTAAGCCTTAGCGCTTGTGGAGATAGGGATGCAGATCAAGAACCTTATGAGCCCTATGAATATGAAATATCCAATGAAGATGAGAATCAATACGAACAATCTACACATGAATCTATCCCTGACGAGGCCGCTCCAGGAGGTTATCAACCGCTATTGGAAGATGATATTGATTTATATGTGCCTGTTGTAATGGATTATGTGGAGAGTTAAAGAGGTAGCATAACCTCGGTTGCAAAAGCCCCTTCCTCAGATTGGCGGTTTACAAAGCCGCTGCATTTGGCAGCTATACGATCTATCCGTATAAGCCCAAAGCCATGGGAAGGGGATTTTTTTGTAGAGCGGAATCGCCCTCCTTTTCTTATTGGGCTTATCCCCGTAGCATTGGTAACGGATATATATAGCATGGATTTATGATTTCCTATATATATGCGTATAAAGCGGGCTGCCGGGTCTGGGATTTTTAGATTGGCTTCAATGGCGTTATCCATTAGGTTGCCAATTATTACGCTCAGGTCTATTTCTGAGACAGATATATCCTTTGGCACTGTGGCTTTTACATTTATGTTTATCTGACCTTCTTTGGCTATCGAGATTTTGCTGTTGAGTATCGCGTCTACCATTACATTGCCGACTTTTATTACATTGTCTATTTGAGTTAGGTCTGCATCCAGCTTGTTTAGATATTCGTGATGCTCAGTTTCTTGGCCTAGGGCAAGGAAGGCTTTCATGGCTTGGATGTGGTTGTGATAGTCGTGGCGCCAGCCTCTCATTTGGTCGTATATGTGTTGTACTTCGTTGTAGTGTTTTATCATTAGGTCATTTTGGAAGGTAGATATACGTTTGTCTATTACAAATGGAAGGTATAGGCGGATGGTTAGGACGATTAGGCCTATAAAAGTTACTATGCCTAAGGCTATGAAAAGATATAGCATGTGATATCCTCCCCGGTTTTGATGATAATGACGAAAGCGGTCATTGAGGTGATGCTCCAGCGATATAGGCTATAAAGGTTTCGCTTACTGAGCTTTGCATACGCCTGGATAGAGGTACGAATTTGCCGTTATCGAGTGTTATATCTGTTTTGGTGATTTTGCTTATATGCCTCATATTTACCAAGTAGGAACGGTGACATCTTATAAACTCATCGCTTAAAAGCTGCTCTAGTTTATATGTGGGCATTTTTACTGTGATTGTACCAGAAACCGTTACAACCTCCAGATAGTGGGCGAAGCTTTCTATATATAGAATGTCGCCAAAGGAGAGCTTTACAGTTTCACCTTCCACCGGAAGCAGCAGGGGCTTTGGAGTGATTGATACTTGGCTTACTGCTCTGTCTAGTACAGTGAAAAGCTTACTTTCGTTTACAGGTTTCATTAGATAATGCAGTGCGGCTACGTCATAGCCTTCCTGGATAAAATCTGGTACGCCTGTTATAAAGATTATTATCAGTTCTTCGTTTGCGGCACGCAATTCTTTTGCAAGGGATACTCCATCTTGACCCCCCATTTGTATATCCAGCAGAAGGATATCATGGGGGGTCTTTTCTTCTCGCATCATTTTAAAGCTTTCGGCGCTTTCGAAGGCTTCGATGTGGGCTTTAGGATTCCACTTTCTTAGCAAAAGGGTCAGATAGTCACGTTGCTGCTTTTCATCGTCGCATAAGGCTATGCGTATATCCATTATACAAGCCGCCGGATTATACCCTCGCGGTTACCGGGTAACATGTCTACTATAGGGATTTCTATTAATGTATAGCAGCCCGCCGACTGACGAGTTGCGGCTCGTGCTGCCGAGACCATGATTTGAGCGGTTAAGGCTGGGTTGTTTATTGTCATACAAAACTCGAAAAGCTGGTTGTGGGTTGTTCCGGATACGCCTTTGCGAACCATGTTTACACCATGCCCCATATCTTGTAGGGCATCTATGTCATCTGCAAGTATTACATGGGTATCGTCGTTTGAGAAGTATGGGTCGGATTTTATTCCTTTGTCGATATCATCAAAACTGACTCCCTCTTCAGGTTGTACGTATACCATGCGGCGGTGAAGGCCTGTGCCTGAGGGAATTGTAACGGATAAGGCATTTTTTACACCAGGCTTAGATTTAGCTACGACAGTATGCCCCATGCTCATACCTGGGCCGAAGTTGGTGTAGGTTAGCCCCTTGGGTGCCGCTGCTTCTAGTATCGCGCGTATCATGGAGTCTGTGCCGGGATCCCAGCCAGCGGCTATTATGGCTACCGAGTTGTTTTTCTTGCCAAAGGCGCTGAGCCGCTCACGCAGTTCGTAGATATCGCTATGGATATCATAGCTGTCTACAGTATGGATACCTTGGGATAGAAGTTCCTCTGCGGTACTAGGAACAGAACGGGATGGTATACATAGTAAAGCTACGTCTACTTTTCCAAGCTCGGTTACGTGTCCTGCTACTTTAAGATCAGCAGGTACTCCTTTGGCCTTGGCTGTGGATATATCTCTAAGCACAACTCCTGCTACTTCCATATCCGGTGCGGCACTCACAGCCTCATATACACCTTTTCCTATATTACCGTATCCTACGATTGCTATCTTTATTTTTACCATTTTTATTCCTCCTTTTTTATAGTCAGATCAATTGTTATATATATACCAAGAAAAATCAAGCTTGAAAATGAAATATGGCATATATGCATTATTTCGACAATTGACAATATTCGTGGCCTATGTAATATGGAGTAAGATAATACGAAAGGGGAAAATATATGTTTCAAAACACAGCTGCAGAGATTTATGTACCAACATATCAAGAATGGGCTAAGGTGCTGCCTAGAACCACAGACCTATGTATAGGAGCACACCAAGATGATATTGAGATTATGGCCTATGGGCCAATCTCCCAGTGTTATGGCAAAGATGATCGGCATTTTACAGGGGTAGTGGTTACAGATGGTGGCGGTTCCCCCAGAAGCGGAGTTTATGCCAACTACTCCGACGAGGATATGAAGAAAATCCGTGTAACAGAGCAAAAAACCGCCACCCATATCGGCCAGTATAACGCTCAAGTTTTTATGGCATATAAAAGCGGAGACGTAAAAGACCCTGCTAATAAATACCTTGTAAATGAAATTAAAGAGCTAATTCTAACCTGCCAACCAGAAAACTTATATACCCATAACCTAGCAGACAAGCATGACACCCATGTAGCGGTATGCCTACATGTAATTCGCGCATTAAGAGAAATTCCAGCAGAAAAGCGTCCCAAAAAAATCGTATCCATGGAAGTATGGCGTGGCCTTGACTGGTTATGTGACGAGGACAAAGTAATACATGATACCGGGGCATATCCCAATGTGGCGTCATCCCTTGTCGGGGTTTTTGACAGCCAGGTATCAGGAGGCAAACGCTATGACCTAGCCACTCAGGGCCGGAGGCTAGCCAATGCCACTTTCTTCGCAAGCCACAGCGTAGACGATTACGAAGGAATAACCTTCGGTCTAGACATAACCGACTTAATAAACAGCGATACAAACCCATCTGATTTTATCAATATGTACATTGATAGATTCAAAGACGAAGTTACTAAGCGCGTAAAGGCGTTCTCATAGGAGGAGATTCATATGAATCATCTAGGTATCGAAGTCAAATTGGCCAACACCCCCAAATATGACCCAGGTTTTATTCCAATGGGAGTTTTTAATCGTGAATTTTTAAAACTAGCCACTAAACCAATCGCCATTTGTGTAGAGCGAGGAGATGGCCTTCGAACAGTCCATAAAACCAAAATCACAGGCAATAACCATGAAGCCGATAGATATTTTGTAGAACGAATGGTAAAGTTTTTACTGTGGGCGCGTGGAGGTTATAAGGTAATTATCTGTGGGGATGAAGGTGTCGCTACTTATATAAAGGAAGCCTTTTCATCCACAGGGAAGTATGCTTTTGATAATGTAACAATGGCTAGAGTATACGAGCGGCCCTTTGAAGTCCATAGCCTTCCTTTGGAAGAAACCCCGCAAGAAAATGAGCAATCAAAGCCCGTAGGAGGTAAAACCACTGGTTGCCGTATAGGTTTTGATGCCGGAGGTTCTGACCGTAAAGTTTCCGCTGTAATAGACGGAGAAGCCGTTTTCAGTGAAGAAGTTGTATGGCATCCTAAAATCACTCCAGACCCAGATTATCACTTTGAAGGCATAGTATCCGCCATGAAGACCGCCGCATCCAAGATGCCACGTGTGGACTCCATCGGAGTAAGTTCCGCAGGGATTTATATCAATAACCGCACCATGATTGCATCCCTCTTCCTAAAAGTCTCCCCAGAGGATTTTGAAGCCAAAGTAAAGGATATCTATATCCGTGCAGCAAAGGAAATAGGGGATGTGCCTCTAGCCGTAGTCAATGACGGCGATGTAACCGCCCTAGCCGGTGCTATGGAGTTTAAAGATACAAACGTACTAGGCATAGCAATGGGAACAAGTGAAGCTGCCGGATACGTTGACGAAAACTGTCAAATCAAGGGTTGGCTAAATGAACTGGCCTTTGCCCCGGTAGACGCGTCCCCCAATGCTATGCAGGATGAATGGTCTGGGGATATCGGCTGTGGAGTGAAATACTTCTCTCAAGATGGAGTAATAAAACTTGCTATGAAAGCCGGAATAACATTCAAAGACGAAATGTCCCCAGGAGAAAAACTAAAACAAGTGCAAGAAATGATGAAAGAGCTAAAGCATAAAGAAATGATACAAGATATCTATCGTTCAGTTGGATGCTATCTTGGTCATACATTGCCTTATTATTGGGATATGTATGGTTTTAAGCATGTACTACTTTTGGGCCGGGTTATGTCTGGTGAAGGTGGAAATATTATCTTGGATGTGGCTAAGAAGGTTATTGCTGAGGAGTATGCCGGGTATAGCTTCAACATGCATACACCGGATGAGAGAGCCCGCAGAGTTGGGCAGAGTGTAGCTGCTGCTAGTTTGTAGAATAAAGAGAAAAGCCCCTGAGCCAGTATTGGCCAGGGGCTTTTGCTATAGTTCGCTATATAAGATTCTATTGCCTGGTGTAGAAGAAATTACTCCATTGCAGGCTTAGCACCAAAGCATCATCATCAATGCCAAACAACTCCCAAAACTCAGTTATATCCCTGCCATCCATTGTGATAAGCAGACTAAAATCATCGGCAAACCACGTAAATTCTCTCATTTGCCCTGGTAAGCCGCGAGAACCAGTTCCGTCAGGGTTAAACACGAATGTCCACTGGGTATTATCATCCCAAACCCAAGTGCCTACTATCGGATGGTCAGAAACATCTCCTTCAGGCAATGTGACACCAGTGCCTGTGGTTACGCCAGGCAGACTTTGGTAATCAAACTCGGCAACCAATAAATATTCCAAGAATAATGAGAATGTCCACATTGCGTCACCGATTTTGTTTGGCCATCTTTCGTTGATATAATGGAAATCGTCCATATCTGTATGCACAATAGAGGCGCTGAAGCCTGGGTACATATGCCATCCAAAGAACTCTTCATATCCTTCACTACCAGCACGGGCAAGGCCGACAAGGGCTACAACGGAATGGCCGTTTTGCAAAAATGCAAGCTGGTCACTAGGCATTTCAGCCAAAGGTTGTGCATTAATTAATGCTGTGCCATAAGTGGCATTTACCATTTCGGCAACTTCGGCAACCAACAAGGTTACTTCGTTGTCTGCTAACCACCAATTGTCATGGACACCTGCCCCAAAGAAGAAATAAGGGCCCTCGAAGAGCACATCGGCGTTTATGTTAAGGACGATATTATTCCTCTCGGCTTGGGTAAGACTATCTACATAATAAAATGCCCCAAGTAAGCCGATTTCTTCTGCGCCCATAAACACATACTTGATGGTGAAGTAATTATCCACATCTAACAAGCGATAAGCGCTTTCTAGAAGCAGTGCGGTGCCCGAGGCATTATCACTGGCACCCGGTACCATGATTGAGTCATAATGTGCGGTTACAATAATCGTGCGCTCACTTTGGCCGGGTACGGTTAGGATAACATTCTGGCTCTGTGGCTGGAACTCAGTGTCTAAGTCAAAAAGACCAAAGACATTGGCCATCTCCAGGCGCCAAGGCGCTGATTCGCGGGCAGCAGATTCAACAAACTTGTCAAACATATCAGCAAACATGCCAAAGCTTTCTGACATCATTTCCTTTGCTTCTTCAAAAGAGATGCCCATATCTTCCGCTATCATCGCTATCCATTCGTTTTCTTGCTCAATCATCAGTTCAATCATCAGATCAATTGCATCATCAAAACCTACACGCAAGTCTGAGTCAAAGGCGTTAAACTGCTCGTACATCCCGAGGCTACCACCAAAGAAACCTTGCGATGCAAGCAGATCCTCAATTGTAAATGTCTGGATTTCAACAGCGCTTTCATCGTAACCCATTTCTATTAATGTGGATTTAATCCACAGGGCGGCTTCCAACTCACGATAAGAAAATGGCACACGGTTATAAAGAGTATCGTTCATTATTTCAATGAAGTCTACTGCCATCTGACCATGATCAGTTGTTCTTACAACAGGGGAAGCGTACGGGATATCCGAACGAGTTACCGACCCAGAAAAATGGGCACTGGTTAGCCAAAACACATCCCATATAAAATTCTCCGGCACCCAAATAGTACCGTCTTCATTAAAGCCACCTACCTCCGCAAATGAGATAGATATGATATTCCCGCCTTCGGCAGGGTTCCAGTGCACGACTTGATTTTCTCCGTCCCATTCTACAGTAGCGCCTAGTGCATCCGCTGCTTCCCGTAGATTAACATAGCTTCTGCCATCCATCATATACCATCTACGGCTTACAGGGTCTGTGGGACGACCATTTACATGGAATGTAAATGTATCCTCAATAAAGTCCACATCAGGCTCTCTTGCCAGTGCTGGGGTTATTGCCATCATTACCATAACAATTGCCAGCAATAGCGAAATACATCTCTTCATGGGTGAATCCTCCTTTTTGTTTAAAAATATATTTTGCATTTTAACATACAAAAAGCCCCTGTGCTAGGACAATCCTTGCCAGGGGCTTTTATAAGTCATAATTAGTAATCTGTCAGACAGGTTTTAATTTGGAATAGGTATTAGAAGATTGAGAAAGCGGCGATAATACTTACGATAGTGATGGAAACGGTAGAAACCAGCTTAAACAGCGTATTCAAAGAAGGTCCTGTGGTATCCTTGAACGGATCGCCCACTGTGTCGCCGATAACTGCGGCTTTATGACACTCAGAGCCTTTGCCGCCATGAGCGCCGCCTTCGATGTATTTCTTGGCGTTATCCCAAGCGCCACCAGCGTTGTTCATGAATACGGCAACTACAAAGCCAATAACTGTTGCACCAGCTATAAAGCCTACAACACCCTCAACACCGAAAATTAAACCAGTGATTATGGGCAGCACTACCGATACAATCGTAGGCATTACCATTTCTTTTAGCGCACCTTTTGTACATAGGTCTACACAGGCGGCGTAATCTGGGTCGGTTTTGCCTTCCATTATGCCTTTGATTTCACGGAACTGACGGCGCACTTCTTGCACAATGCTTTGTGCTGCACGCTGCACGGCCTTCATGGTCATGGCAGAGAATACGAATACCAACATAGCACCAAGGAACAGCCCAATAAGAACAGAGGGGTTATCCAGGCTAAGATCTAAGTTAAGAATACGGCGGCCTTCCATGAGTGCTGCGCTGTCTTCATATAAATAGCCGTAGAAGGGACGCTCTATATAGCCTGCGCGATATGCTACATGGCTGGTTGCAATTTTAATATAAGAAACCAATAGTGCAAGTGAGGTAAGAGCGGCAGAGCCTACAGCAAAGCCTTTGCCTGTTGCTGCTGTTGTGTTGCCTAGTGCGTCTAGCGCATCGGTTCTTTCTCTTACTTCTGCCGGCATATGAGCCATTTCTGCGATGCCACCGGCATTATCGGCTACAGGGCCGTAAGCGTCTGTTGCAAGAGTGATACCAAGGGTTGAAAGCATACCCACCGCAGCAAGGCCAATACCGTAAAGGCCATGAGAGAACGCATTACCATCTACAGAGATAATGTAAAAATTGCCCATAGAACCACCGGATACAAGGAAGCTGGCAACGATGGCTGCAATAACAATAAGCACTGGGGGCACGGTAGATTTCATACCAAGAGAGATACCGCCAATGATAAGTGTGGCAGAACCTGTTTCACTGGCTTTGGCCAGCTCTTGAGTAGGCTTGTAATGGGTTGAGGTGAAATATTCGGTGAAATACGCAATCAAACATCCCGCAAGTACACCCACCATTACCGCAATAAACAAGCCCCACCATCCGTTGAAGTCACCCATGATAAAATAGGCAAGAGGCACAGAGGCCAAGGTTGCAAGGGCGGCGGCAGTATATGTGCCCTTACGCAATGTGGTAAGTAACTGTGCTTGTGTTGCCTTTTCTCCGGTACGGATTAAGAATGTACCGATCAAGGAAGCGATCATACCAATGATAGCGATTGCCACAGGAAGGAACATTGCAGCCCATACTAAGTTAGAGCTTTCTCCTGGACGGTAGAAAGCGGCATAACCGAGCGCGATACCTGCATGCATGGATTTGATATAGCTTTCGTATAAGTCTGCACCCATACCGGCTACGTCACCTACATTATCGCCTACGTTGTCGGCGATTGTTGCAGGGTTTCTTGGATCGTCTTCTGGGATGCCTGCTTCTACTTTACCCACAAGGTCTGCGCCTACGTCGGCAGCTTTGGTAAAGATACCGCCGCCAACACGGGCAAAGAGTGCAAATACCGCAACACCAACCCCAAACATTACCATATTCTCGGCGATTTCGCCTGCGGGCAGGTTAAAGATAAAACGAAGAACCAAGAACCATACAGATACGTCCAAAATAGAAAGGCCAACTACTGTAAAGCTAAGTACCGTTCCAGAGGCGAAGGCCACTTTCAGGCCTTGGTTAAGGCTTTCGCTGGAGGCATTGGCTGTACGTACGTTGGCCTTTGTTGCGATTTTCATACCAATGAACGCAGAGAGTTGTGAAAAAATACCTCCGGTAAGGAAGGCAAAGGGGATAAATGGAGACGCGTAGCCCAAGATAGCCAGCACCGCCAAAGCTACTACAACTATTGCATAAAATATTGCAACTACTCTAAACTGCCTACGCAAATAAGCGCTGGCACCTTTTCTGATGGCTTCGGCAATCTTTTGCATTGCGGAAGTCCCTTCAGAGAATTTCATTACTTTTCTGCTTTGTAAAAAAGCAAAGAACAGAGCGATTAACGCCCCTCCGACGCCTAAAGCGAAGGCGATTTCAAAATTCATTTCACTTCAATCCCTTCATGGTTTGTATGAAATATTTGGCGCTGGGTGATTTATGACAAATCTCCACCAACTACTACGTATTCTAAGCACCTGTCAAGCCCATGTCAATACTCGACACGCATTTGACTTTTCCTGCATTGCTTAGTAAATTATATTTCCGTATTCATATATTCAGTAGAACTAATTCTGCGAACGCTTTAACGCTGAATTAGTTCTATGGTTTTTGCCGAAGGCAAAAAGATTTCACATCTATTATCTTAGAAGCGGGGTTTTCTTATGCAAACAAAATATATTTTCATGACTGGCGGTGTATGTTCTGGATTAGGAAAGGGCATCACCGCCGCGTCATTGGGACGGCTATTGAAAGCCAGGGGGTATCGGGTCACGATTCAAAAATTCGACCCATACATTAATATGCTCCCCGGAATGTTAAACCCAGACCAGCATGGCGAAGTGTATGTAACAGAAGATGGTGCAGAAGTGGACCTAGATTTGGGTCACTATGAGCGCTTTATCGACGAAAACCTCAACTCATTCAACAGTGTATCCGCAGGCCGAATTTATTGGGAAGTCCTTAATGCGGAAAGAAGCAAGAAATATCAGGGCAATACGATACAAGTAATCCCTCATATTACCAATGCAATTAAGGAGCGCATATGTAGAGCTGGCGATAATTCCGATATCATTATTTCTGAAATCGGAGGCACTGTTGGGGATATAGAAAGCCTTCCATTCCTTGAAGCTATCCGCCAAACTTATTACGATAAAGGTCATGACAATGTAATGTTCGTTCATGTGACTTTGGTGCCATACCTGTCTTTTGCAGACGAAATGAAATCCAAACCCAGCCAACATTCTGTTAAGGAACTTTTATCTCTGGGCATAAAGCCCGACGCTCTAGTATGCCGTACAGAGCGCCCCCTTGAAGAGGGCATGAAGGACAAGCTTGCGGAATTTTGCCATGTAAAGAGAGAAAATGTCATCGAAAATATGAATGTGGACTGCCTATACGAGATACCCTTGATATTGGAAGATGAAAAATTTGCAGATATCGTATGTAAAAAATTACAACTAGAGCCAGAGCATCCCCCAGAGCTGGATGAGTGGCGAAACTTAGTAGAGCGATATAAAAACGCAACAGGTGAAGTAAAGATTGGCCTGATATGTAAATACGAGCTAAGAGACGCATATTTAAGCGTATTTGAGGCTTTGGAACATGCTGGTATTGCCCTGGGTGTAAAAATTAAGCCCACAATGATTCATTCAAAGGGAATAACTGATTCCAATGCCGCAAAAAAACTGGCTAAGCTAAATGGCATCTTAATCCCCGGAGGCTATGGGGAAAGAGATATGCCAGGCTTAATAAGCGCGGCTAAGTACGCGAGGCAAAACAATATCCCTTTCTTGGGCATAGGATTAGGGATGCACTGCGCCATTATTGAGTTTGCCCGTAATGTAGCAGGCATGGACGATGCAGGCAGCATAGAGGAAAACAAAGACTGCTTAGTGCCCCTAATAATAGAAATACCCCGCCCGACAACCACACCTTCATTGGAGACAGATGGAAATCTCCCAATGAGAAAAGGCGCGCAGCCTTGTAAGCTAATCAAAGAAAGTCATATCTACACAGCATATGACACAGACCTTATATACGAGCGGTTCCGCCATATGTACAAGCTAAATAACCAATACCGGGGAGAGCTAAAAGACAAAGGTCTAATAGAGACCGCCCTTTCACCAGATGATCAGCATATTGAGGCGATTGAGCTGCCTACAAGCAGTCATCCTTGGTTTGTGGGGGTACAGTTTAGGCCAGAATTTAAGTCTCGCATAAATAAGCCAAGCCCGATATTCGAGGCGTTTTTAAAGGCAGCTTTAGGGAAAGAATAATTAATACCTATTCCAATTAAAATCCGAGGTGAATATATGTACACCAAGTGCAAAGAGTTATTTCAATCCTCTGCTCAGTATGTGGGCAAGGATGTAACAATAGGCGGGTGGATACGCACCACCCGCAGCTCTAAGGGCGTAGGCTTTATAGAGCTCAACGACGGCAGCTTTTTTAAGTCTGTTCAAGTAGTTTTTGATAACGACTTAAAGGATGGCCTGGATTTTGACCAAACAGGAAAGCTTGGCGTAGGTGCCTGTATAACTGTAATTGGCCAAGTAATAGAAACCCCCGGCGCAAAGCAGCCCTTTGAAATTAAAGCAGCTTCTATAAATCTAGAAGGTGAATGCCCAAGCAACTATGTACTACAAAAGAAGCGCCACGGCTTCGAATTTCTTCGTACTATTCCTCACTTACGTCCGCGCACCAATACTTTTTCTGCTGTGTTTAGGGTGCGGTCGCTGGCAGCTTATGCGATACATGAGTTTTTCCGTCAGCGGAATTTTGTTTATATTCACACGCCTATTCTTACAGGTACCGACGGCGAGGGTCATGGAGAGATGTTCCAGGTAACAACCCTTCCTTTGACCGATGTGCCTAAGAACGAAGAAAAAGCTGTAGATTTTTCCAAGGATTTCTTTAGCCGCGGAGCATATCTTGCAGTTACTGGTCAGTTGGATGTAGAGCCATTTATTATGGCTTTTAGAGATGTGTATACTTTTGGCCCTACATTTAGGGCAGAAAAATCCACCACCACTACTCATGCGGCAGAGTTTTGGATGATAGAGCCAGAAATGGCCTTCGCGGATTTGGATAACTATATGGAAACCGCTGAAGCTATGCTGAAATATGTAATCAATTATGTATTAGAACATGCCCCAGAAGAAATGGCGTTTTTCGAGCAGTGGGTTGAGCCTGGTTTATTAGAAAGACTAAAAGCCGTTGCAGGCGCTGAGTTTGTACGGTGTAGCTATACCAAGGCCATTGAGCTGCTGAAAGCCTCAGGCAGAGAGTTTGAATATCCGGTGGAATGGGGTCTGGATTTACAGAGGGAGCACGAGCATTATATCTGCGAAGTTTACGATGCCCCGGTATTCCTTACAGATTATCCACGTGATATAAAAGCATTCTATATGCGGGTAAACGATGACGGCAAAACCGTGGCAGCGGCGGATCTGTTGGTGCCTGGAGTTGGAGAGCTAGTTGGCGGCAGCCAAAGAGAAGAAAGACTTGATATATTGCAAGAGCAAATAAGCCGCTTTGGACTAAAGTCAGAAGATTACGAAGAATATATAGATTTACGCCGCTTTGGCGGAGTAAAACATGCCGGATATGGTATGGGGTTTGAGCGATGCATTATGTACCTTACTGGGATGAAGAATATCCGAGACGTTGTGGCATATCCTCGGACTTTTGGGCAGATGGGATAAAAGATACAATTGAAAAGCGCAGAGCATATGAAACCATATGTTCTGCGCTTTTTTAAAAGGAGGAAAACAATCACAGATATCGTAAGGGGTGATATCTTTTAATCGTCATCTCGTTCTGCTGGATATTCTTCATATGCGCTCCTATATCCTTCTTCTTCACGTGGAGGATCGAAGCGCTCGCCGCCTTCCATCATTTCATAATCAAATTCGAATGGAATGAAATCGTTATTCATTGTGGAAATGGAGGTTAATGTACGGCTGGATAGTTCAAATGTCAAATGAGCCTCGCGACCGGTTTCATCTGTAGCGAGGAAGACTACAGAAGCATCTCGGTCAAAATTGCCGTTACCTGCGTATAACAATACTGCAAATGCACTGTCAAATACCAGATCAACTACTACTGTTGTATTAAAATGTCTTTGGGCATATACCATGGCCAGTTGACTTATTTCCTCTATTTCCTGAGGAGAAACATGTGCCTCAAAAGCGGACTCCCAATCTCCATCCCATTCGCGATCTATATATTCTTGCGTAGACATATAGTGTGGTAGTGGGCGATTGAGCGCTGCCGGGGCCATCTTCCAAATATTAATCCGCTGACCGGTGACGGCGTCTATTACGAAATAAAAACGAGCGGGTGTGTAGATAAAGTCACGGAACAATCCCTCCATATCAGCATTTACATCTTCAAAATCTTCGCCTGCTTCTAGTCGGGCCGAAAACACTTCGTTTATCTCTCTAAGCTGCGCCCTATCCTCTAAGGTGTTTCTTCTGGTAACGGATACAGCCCCATTCCATAGGCTTCGTGTTACATGTTCCCAATCCGAAAACTCAAGCTCTACATACATACCATCTATGCTTTCGCCAAAAATATCCTGGATATATCTAGCGCCAATCTGCGCGGCATCTTCAAGGGATAATGCCGCAGGACTTAATTCCATCTCCTCAAAGGTGGTGTTAATCGTTGTAAGATTAAAGGTTTGGGAGTTATTTGATAACGGCACCTCATCAGGGGTAACCGGGGCTTCCGTACTGTTATCTGATGTGGATTGATAAGTATTTGAATTGTTGTTTGTTGACGCATGAATGGCCTCGTCGCTGCCGCATCCGTAAAGCAGCGCAGTTACCACCACCATAGCCAATACTGTTGTTAATGCTTTCATAAGATTTTGTTGCTTCATTTGCATGTTCCTTCCGAAATAATTTATGCAGGCCTCACAGTGGATATATTAGTTGGGATATGTTTTGAAAATATTATGTAGATATTATGGAGTTGTAAATTAATTTGATCCTTGTCTACAAATCTATACCAAGTACCACTTTTGCCTGCTCTTTTAATCCAATTAGATGGTCGTGCATTTCAAATAATTCCATTACAGTAACTATTTGTGTGAATAGCTTCTTGCTTTCTTCTGCTTTCCCGAGCCAGCCAAGAGTCGCTGCTTTTAGCCACAGGATAAATGGCAGGCGGTATAGGTTATGGTTTTTTATACATACTTTAATCCCGACATCGCATACTTCAATTGCCTCATTAAGCCTGTCGTCCTCTCCCAAATACCTTGCCAAGTTCATTATTATCGTGGGATATTCGCGCCCCATTTCATCATTGTCTATACAATGGTTATCGAAGTTGAGCTTTAGTTCATACATAATATCCACCGCTTTATCCGTTTTTCCTTCTTCGCTGTAAGATACAGCCAGTCGGCTAATAATCGTACGGTCCTGCTTGGATAGGTAATAGTCGCGGATATTCTTTATATTAAATGTTGGGATGGTTATTTTTATAGCATCGGACAGTATTGATCTTACCTCTAAGGATGTTGACCTTTTGTTGATAGCGTTGGTGGCTTTAAGAATTAAGATATTTTGACGGTTTAGCTCATTTTGCATATATTTTTCATTGTTTTCCAGTTGTTGTATCAGATCATCTATTTTACTTACTACAGGGTCTTTCTGGTCGTATGTTTGAAAGGTTAGTAAATTATCTAGCTCGTTAAGGATTTTGAGGGCGTCTGCCATTTCTTCATCGTGGAAAAAGTCGGTAATTTTGTGTGGGGCGAAGCCCAGCTTTTCTAATAAATTTTCTAAAGTTTTATTGTTGGGCATGACTTTGCCACTTTCTATTTTGGATAGGGTGGCTCTGTCTATTATGGGGAAGGCCAACTCTTCTTGGGTCAGGCCTTTTTGCTTACGTAAACGTTTTATAAGTGAACCTACGTTGTAGTTTGCCATTCTTGCCTCCGATATTTTGTAAAGCTGTGATGCTATTAAATGTGATTATGACATGTTTGCGGCTTTTTTCAAGGCTTTGATGCGTAAAGCAATATGCAAAGGTTCTACGTATCTGTATAAATAAAGAGAAATTAATTTTGAAGGAGCAGTAAAATGAAAGGCAAAAACTTATTATTGATAGTAACATCTGTTGCAATGATTATTCTGGGGGGATACGCATTAGTGATAGATTTGCTTGATTTCGCAGCTACAGAGCAAAGTCTGAGGATTATTAGCTCACTAGCAGCATCCGCTAGTTGCGTTGTTGCTGGTTTTTTCGGTATTTTATCCATATCAAGAAAAAGAATTTTACATGTAGGTATTTTACTATTATTGATTACCATTATTGACGTTGTGGTGGGTGTGGGCTTCTTCGATATGAGTCTTTTTCATCTTACACTTTTTATTTGGCCAATTCTATATTTATTAGGCTGGCGCATATCAGACAGAAAATGAGCGCGTTCATCAATATCATCTTTTACACAGGATGAAAAATACATTTTTAAATTTGCAGGGGGTGTACGTATTGCAGCGAATAGTTTTTTTGCGACATAGTGAACCTGATTACTCATTTGTTAGAGAAAGGAATTATATTGGTCATGGGGTTGATTTAGCCCAACTTACCGAAAATGGCATTACAATTGCTGAAAATGTTTCGTTTGACAATAGATTAGACAATGCCGAAATAATAGTTTCTTCTCCATATACACGGGCTTTGCAAACAGCAGCGATTATATCTAAAAATAGGCAGTTAGATATAAGAATCGAAGTAGATTTGCATGAGTGGATGCCTGATTTGTCTTTTCAATATTCGTCTAAAGAAGAATCACTAAAAGCAAGTGAACTATGTTCTGAGTACAAAGGAGTATGCCCGAACGATAGTGAAATAAAGTTTGAAAACCTCATAGCTGTATTTAACCGCGCTAAAAATGCGCTTTTGCGTTATAGAAAATACAAAAAAATCATTGTTGTAACGCATTGTATTGTTATGCGCCAATTCTCTTTTGCACCTGAGATTCCTTTTGGAGGAATATCAGAGATTGATTTTGACGAG